>Ga0194121_10010552_pt1 | contig 11194 bp, 5 predicted proteins | sample TA2MahCa50mmetaG_FD_148609 | JGI IMG/M metagenome (GOLD analysis project Ga0194121, IMG submission 148609) | Freshwater microbial communities from Lake Tanganyika, Tanzania - TA2015020 Mahale Deep Cast 50m | ecosystem: Environmental > Aquatic > Freshwater > Lake | place: Tanzania: Lake...
CAGGCCTTAGGCTACCTCACCCCGCAACAGTTCCTGGTCCAGTGGCGCACCCAACGAAAGGAGGCCCACTGTCACTGATCTACTGGACGAGTACATGACGTTGACTTTGCCTAGAGGAACTGCTAGACTCTACCTTTGGTCAAGGCATGTCGCCAGTCGCCGCACTATTTTTTCTACTGAAATCTAGCCTCAGTCAAACTGCGCCTTTTTCCGTCACCCCGTTACGGCCTACTAAAGCGTAGCCCAGCGCTATCTGTTCGAGGAGAGTGAGACCTCATGACCTCCACCGTTTTGTCGGTGTCCAATGGCCTTGCTTCCATCTACCGGTCCTATGCTCAGATCCCTGGTGCTCTAGACGTGCCCAACCTCAGCCAGGTACAGATAGATTCCTTCAACTGGTTCACGAAGGAGGGCCTTCGTGAACTTCTGGAAGAGATATCCCCGATAGAGGACTTCCCTAGTGGCCGTTTTGAGCTTAGCTTTCTGGGCCACAACTTCGCCGAACCCAAGTACACCGAGGAGGAGTGCCGGGAGCGAGAGATCACCTTCTCGGCGCCGCTTTATGTGACCGTGCAGCTCAAAGTGAAGGCGCAAGGCCCAGGGCAGGGCGAGGTCAAGGAACAGACCCTGTTCGTCGGCGAAATCCCGATGATGACCACGACGGGTACGTTCGTCATCAATGGCGCCGAACGTGTGGTGGTGAGCCAACTCGTGCGGTCGCCTGGGGTCTATTTCACCCTCGATATAGACCCGAACACGAACCGGCGCCTCGCCTCGGCCAAGCTGATCCCCTACCGCGGCGCCTGGATGGAGTTCGACACCAGCAACCGCGACGTTATCTCGGTCAAAGTGGACCGGAAGCGCAAGACGCCGGTGAGCATCCTGCTCCGTGCCCTGGGCTTCACCACCAATGAGGAGATTCTCAAGCTCCTCAAGAAGGTGGACAACGATCCAGAGCACCAGTTCATCGCCACAACGCTCAGCAAGGACGGAGAAGTCACCACTCAGGATGAAGCGCTGTTGGAGTTCTATCGGCGGCTCCGGCCAGGCGAGCCGCCCAGCCTGGAGAACGCCAAGAACCTCCTCGAGAACCTCTTTTTCAACCCCAGGCGGTACGACCTTGGCCGCGTTGGCCGCTACAAGCTGAACCGCCGGCTCGGGATGAGGCACCCCTCGGACGGGCGGACGTTGACCAAGGAAGACCTCATCGCCCTCCTGAGCACGATGATCGAGATCAACAATGGTGTGAAAGATGCCGACGACATTGACCACTTGGGCAACCGGCGGGTCCGCGCCGTGGGTGAGTTGATACAGAACCAGGTGCGCGTGGGCATGCTTCGCATGGAGCGGGTCATCAAGGAGCGGATGACGACCCAGATGGACCCGGCGACGACCACGCCGGCCGCGCTCATCAACATCCGACCCGTGGTGGCCGCCGTCCGCGAGTTCTTCGGCGGATCGCAACTCTCCCAGTTCATGGACCAGACGAATCCCCTAGCCGAGTTGACGCACAAGCGCCGCCTGTCGGCCCTTGGCCCAGGCGGCCTGTCCCGCGAGCGGGCGGGCTTCGACGTGCGCGACGTGCACCACTCCCACTACGGCCGCATCTGCCCCATCGAGACGCCGGAAGGCCCGAACATCGGACTGCTTGGCTCGCTGGCCACCTACGCCCGCACGAACCAGTACGGCTTCATCGAGACCCCTTACCGCAAGGTGCACAAAGAGATGCTGAACACCGACCCTGACTTGGAGGACCGGACGACGCTCGAAGATATCGTTGGGACGGATGGAAAGACGATCCTCAAGGCGGGTGGGGTGGTCTCTAAGAAGCTCATCAAGCGTGTGGCTGAGTTGCCCAAACAGTCACTCAAGGTGAACCCGTTCGTCAAGCTGGGCGCTAAGGACATCAATTATTTGTCGGCGGACCAAGAAGAGCATATCCACATCGCGCAGGCGAACTCGCCGATCGACAAGAAGGGCCAGTTCCTCCAAGACAGGGTGGAGACCCGCATCGGCGAGGGTGTGGGCATGGAGCCGCCCGAGAGTGTGGAGTACATGGACGTATCTCCGATGCAGTTGGTGAGCGTGTCCACCGCACTCATCCCGTTCCTCGAACACGACGACGCCAACCGCGCGCTGATGGGCTCGAACATGCAACGGCAGGCGGTTCCGCTCCTGCGGCCGGAGGCGCCGCTGGTGGGCACCGGTATGGAGGGACGCGTCGCGCGCGACAGCGGCCAGGTGATGCTCTCCAAGGCGGACGGCGTCGTGATCGAGGCGTCAGGGGATCGCATCGTCGTGGTGGACGAGAAGGGCAACGAGCACATCCATAAGCTGCGGAAGTTCCTCCGCAGCAACCAGGGAACCTGCATCAACCAGCGGCCCTCGGCGAGCCGGGGCGACCGCGTCCGCAAGGGCGACGTGCTGGCGGACAGCTCCTCCACGAGCAAAGGCGAACTGGCCCTCGGCCAGAACATCCTTGTCGCCTTCATGAGCTGGGAGGGCTACAACTTCGAGGACGCCATCATCATCAGCGAGCGGCTGGTGAAGGACGACGTGTTCACCTCCATCCACATCGAGAAACACGAGGTCGAGGCCAGAGATACCAAGCTCGGCCCCGAGGAAATCACAAGCGACATCCCCAACGTGGGCGAAGAGAGCCTGCGCAACCTGGACGAAGAGGGCATCATCCGCGTCGGCGCCGAGATCGGCCCAGGCGACATCCTCGTCGGCAAGATTACCCCGAAGGGCGAGTCTGAGTTGAGCGCCGAGGAGAAGCTCCTTCGGGCCATCTTTGGTGAAAAAGCGCGGGACGTCAAAGACACCTCGCTCCGCGTCCCTCATGGGCAGCGGGGCAAGGTCATTGACGTCCGGGTGCTCACAAGGGAAAACAACGACGATTTGGCGCCGGGCGTGAACAAGCTGGTCCGGCTGTGGATCGCCCAGACGCGCAAGATCTCCGAGGGCGACAAGATGGCCGGCCGCCATGGGAACAAGGGCGTTGTCGCCAAGATACTCCCGGCGGAGGATATGCCCTTCCTGCCCGATGGGACGCCATTGGACGTCATCCTCAACCCGATAGGCGTGCCCTCACGCATGAACCTCGGCCAGGTGCTAGAGACGCACCTGGGATGGGCTGCGAGGCTGCTCGGCTTCCGGGCGGTGACGCCGGTGTTCGACGGTGCGCCCGACGAGGCTATCGAGGATGCCCTTGCCCAGTCCTGGCTCATCGAGCGGTCAGGGGCGGTGGATCCGCGCCCGGTGGACGAGACCGGGCTGAGGCAGGTGGACATGAACGTCACGCGGCAATGGCTCTCGGAGCGCGGCTACAACCCCGATGCCGTCTTCGCGACCAGGCCCAATGGTGAAGCGCGCAAGGCCTGTCTTCAGCTATGGCTGAAGGAAGAGATGAGCATGAACGCCTCGAAGATGTCCGTGGAAGAGATGAAGGCCGAAGTGCTTCGGCTCAACCGTGAGCGGAGCATCGCGGCGCCTATCCTGGGCAAGTCTATCCTTAGCGATGGGCGCACAGGAGAGCGGTTCGACCAGCCTGTCACCGTGGGCTACATCTACATGATGAAGCTCATCCACCTAGTGGAGGACAAGATCCACGCTCGGTCCACCGGGCCGTACTCGCTCATCACGCAGCAGCCCCTGGGCGGCAAGGCACAGTTCGGCGGACAGCGGTTCGGCGAGATGGAGGTGTGGGCCTTGGAAGCGTATAGCGCCGCCTACAACCTCCAGGAAATGCTCACGGTCAAATCGGACGACGTCGTGGGCCGCGTCAAGACATACGAGGCCATCGTCAAGGGCGAGGACGTCATCCAGCCCGGCATTCCGGAGTCGTTCCACGTCCTGCTGAAGGAACTGCAGAGCCTTGGCCTGTCGGTGGAGCTGCTGCACGAGGAGGCTGAGCAGGCCGCGGTCACAGACGGCGCCGCTGGTGCAGAAGGAGAGGTGCGGGCTGAAAAGCGGCCGAGCCTCGAGCTCCTAGAGGGCAATGGCGCCGGTCCCGTCGAGACAGCTACGCCAGAGTCCAAAGAGACTTCAAAAGCGTCCACGGGTGAGGACGAATAGGCGACATCTAGGCGGCCTAGACCCAGAACGATTTTCACAGCGACTAGGGAATCGATAGGGGAGAGAAGATGGTGGCTCAAGCAGGCAACGAGTTCAATGCGGTTCGCATTTCCCTGGCGTCTCCCGACCAGATCAAGACCTGGTCGTACGGAGAGGTCACCAAGCCGGAGACCATCAACTACCGGACGCTTCGGCCTGAAAAAGATGGGCTGTTCTGCGAGCGCATCTTTGGGCCGACGAAGGACTGGGAGTGCTACTGCGGCAAGTACAAGAAGATCCGCTATAAGGGCGTGATTTGCGACCGGTGCGGCGTCGAAGTCGCGCGGTCGAAGATCCGCCGGGAGCGCATGGGCCACATCACCCTAGCGGCGCCGGTTGCCCACATCTGGTTCTCAAAGGGGACGCCGAGCCGCCTCGGCCTGCTCCTCGACTTGTCTCCTCGCAACCTCGAGCGGGTGTTGTACTTCTCGCAGTACCTGGTCACGAGCGTGGATGAGCCGGCGCGGGCTGCGGCCATCAAGCAGCTGCAAGACCAACTGAGTGACGCCCTGGCGAAGATAGACGCTGCGACCCAGGCCAAGATTGAACAGGTCGCCCCCGCGAAGGCCAAGGACTCCGGCGAGGAAGGCGACGGCCCTGAGGCCAGAAAGATCAAGGCCGAGGCCGAGCAGGCAAAAACCGATCAGGAGAACACCATCGGCTCCGAACTGGAAGAGCTGGAGAGCCTGCGGATCGGGCAACTTCTCACCGAGAGCCACTACCGCGAATTAAGGGAGAACTACGGCGAAGTCTTCAAAGCTGGCATGGGCGCCGAGTCGGTACTTGAGGCCCTGAAGACGGTCAACCTAGATAGACTGCGCGACCAACTCCAGGACGATGTGCGGACCACCTCGGGCCAGCGCCGGAAGAAAGCCATCAAGACTCTGCGGGTGGTGGAGGCCTTCCGCAAGAGTGGGAACAAACATGAGTGGATGGTCTGGACGGTTTTGCCGGTGCTGCCGCCGGAGTTGCGTCCCATGGTCCAGCTGGACGGCGGCCGGTTCGCCACCAGCGACCTCAATGACCTCTACCGCCGCGTCATCAACCGCAACAACCGCCTGAAGCGGCTCATCGAGCTTCAAGCCCCTGAAATCATCATCCGGAACGAGAAGCGGATGCTCCAAGAGGCGGTGGATGCGTTGGTGGACAACGGCCGCCGTGGCCGAGCGGTCTCCGGCAGCCACAACCACAAGCTCAAGAGCCTGTCCGATCTCCTGCGCGGCAAGCAGGGGCGGTTCCGCCAGAACCTGCTGGGCAAGCGTGTTGACTACAGTGGCCGCTCGGTCATCGTTGTCGGCCCCGACCTGAGGCTGCACCAGTGCGGCCTGCCGCGCCGGATGGCCCTGGAGCTGTTCAAACCCTTCGTTATGAACAAGCTCGTGGTCAAGGGCTACGCGCACAATATCAAGAGCGCCAAGCGCATGGCGGAGCGGTCGCGCCCTGAGGTCTGGGACATCCTTGAGGAGATCATCAAGGACAGGCCGGTCTTGCTGAACCGCGCTCCGACGCTCCACAGGCTGGGCATCCAAGCGTTCCAGCCGGTGCTCGTGGAGGGCAGCGCTATCCAGGTTCACCCCCTGGTCTGCACCGCGTTCAACGCCGACTTCGACGGTGACCAGATGGCCGTCCACGTCCCGCTGTCCAAAGAGGCCGTCATGGAGGCCAAGCGGCTCATGTTGAGCGTGTACAACATGCTGTCGCCTAGCTCCGGCGAGCCGATGGCGGCTCCGACGCTGGACATGGTGCTGGGCTGCTACTACCTCACGATGCGCAAAGACAAGTCTCCCGGTGCAGGCAGCACATTCGGTAGCTTCGAAGACGCTCGGCTGGCCTACGAGCATGGTCACCTCGGTCTTCATGCCCCCGTCAAGATACTGCATCCCCCACAGGCGGACGGCGACTCCGACGAAAAGGCGAAACCGCTCGAGATTACTGTCGGCCGCATCATCTTCAACGACGTGTTGCCGCAGGAGATGGGCCTCTGGAACAGAGAGATGGACAAGGGCGCCCTTAAAGAGCTTACGGCAGCGAGCTACCGCGCAGTGGGCAGCGAGCGCACGGTGGAAGTCCTGGACAATATAAAGGAATTGGGGTTCCGGTTCGCCACGAAGTCGGGTACGACCATCGCCATCAACGACGTCGAGGTGTCTGCGGAAAAGGCAGCCATCGTCGCCGATGCCGACAAGAAGGTCAACTTGCTGGAGCAGCAGTACCTGGATGGCCTCATCACCGAGGACGAGCGGTACAACAACGCGGTCCATATCTGGACCGCGGCCAGCGACAAGCTGACAAAGGTGGTGGAGACCGGCCTGCGCAACTACGGTGGCATCTACCTCATGGCTACCTCGGGAGCGAAGGGCAACATCGCCCAGATCAAACAGATGACCGGCATGCGCGGCCTGATGTCCGACCCCAAAGGGCGCATCATCGAGCGGCCCATCAAATCCAACTTCCGCGAGGGTCTGACGGTGTTGGAGTACTTCATCTCCACCCACGGCGCCCGCAAGGGCTTGGCTGACACGGCGTTGCGCACGGCGGACAGCGGCTACCTGACGCGCCGCCTCATTGACGTGGCGCAGGAGATCGTGGTCAGCGAGGAAGACTGCGGAACAGAAGGCGGCGCATGGCTCGAGGACAACCCCGAGGCGGCGATGCTCAGCACCTTTGTGGACCGGATGAAGAGTCGCTACACCGCGGCGCCGATAGCCCATCCTGACACGGGCGAGATCCTGGTGGACAAGAATGTTGTCATGGATGAAGCGACAGCCAAACAGGTCAAGGCGGCTGGCGTCAAATCCGTCTTCGTCCGCTCGCCGCTTTCGTGCGAAACAGCCAGAGGCATATGCCGGGCATGCTACGGCGTCGCCCTTGGCACTGGCAAACCGGCGATGATCGGCGAGGCCATCGGCATCATCGCGGCACAAAGCATCGGTGAGCCTGGCACGCAGTTGACGATGCGCACGTTCCACACGGGCGGCATCGCGGGCAAGGACATCACGACCGGTCTGCCGCGCGTCGAGGAGCTGTTCGAGGCCAGAGCACCCAAAGGCGAGGCCATCCTCTCGGAGATCGAGGGGACCGTGGAGTTCATCGAGGACACGGAGGGGCGGACGATACGCGTCTCCAGCACGGAGGAGTTTACCGACGAATACCCACTCCTGAAGAACCACAAGCTCCTGGTGAGCGAGGGCGACTACGTCGCCATCGGCACCCGTCTGGCGGAGCCGCAGGAGAGTAAGAAGTCTTCAGTTAAGTCCACAGCCAAGTCCACCGCTCTGGAAGTGACCGACCTCATCGCCAGGGTCTCGGGCAAGGTCCAGGTGAGCAAAGGGGCAATCGCCATCGCATGGACCGACGAGGAGCAGCGCGAGTACGCGATTCCAGCCGCTGCCCACATGATTGTCCGCTCAGGCGACAACGTCACCGCGGGGCAGGCGCTGACCGCCGGGCCGAAAAACCCCCAGCAGATGCTGCGCATCCAGGGCCGTGAGGCGGTCCAGAGGTACCTCATCGAAGAGGTCCAGCAGGTGTACCGCTCGCAGGGCGTAAAGATCCACGACAAGCACATCGAGGTCATCGTGACCCAGATGCTGCGCAAGGTGCGGATAGACTCACCCGGAGACACAGACCTGCTGCCGGGCGAACTGATCGACCGGCGGGAGTACGAAGAGACCAACGCCGCAGTGCTCGCCGAAGGTGGCGAACCGGCGACGGCCAGCCCGGTGCTGCTTGGCATCACCAGGGCGTCGTTGAACATGGAGAGCTTCCTGGCGGCGGCGTCGTTCCAGGAGACGACGCGCGTGCTCACGGAGGCCGCTGTCAACGGCAGCGTGGACAACCTGCGTGGCCTGAAGGAGAACGTCATCATCGGCCGGCTCATCCCGGCCCGCCTCGACGTGACCGGCGAGGGCCACGACCGGCTGGGCCTGATCGCGCTTGAAGATCGTCCCGAGAAGGCGTACGAAGAGGAGCCCGTGGCCATGCTCGACATGCCCGTTGCCGCCCCAGACGTGGCATCGGAAGGTGAAGAGGATGAGGTGGAAGACGAAGACGAGGAAGGCGAGCTGGACATAGAGGAGTCAGACAAGGAGATAGAAGAAGAGGCAAAGAGCGAGAAGGAGTAGCGGCGAGTACGCTACTCTGGATTGCCGCAATGCAAGGGCCTTGCTACACTTTCGAAGATGGGCGGTTAGCTCAGCGGCCTAGAGCGCTGCGTTGACATCGCAGAGGTCATTGGTTCAAATCCATTACCGCCCACCACGCCTTTTCGCTCTTCCACTCATGGCCCCTCTACTTGCCAACAAGGTTGCAAGGCGCCGTAACCTCTGCTATAAAAGCTAGTGGGACTTTCTGTCCCGCCCTCTTGATTGCGGCCCCGTGGTGTAGCGGTTTAACATACTGCCCTGTCAAGGCAGAGATCGCCGGTTCGAATCCGGTCGGGGTCGCCACTTGTTTCGCATCTCCTCTCCGGTTCAGCGCTACTTCGGCGGACGGCTGGTGGCGCAGCGCAAGGGCGGTGCGGTCGAGTACGTCCACCTGGATCACCTGGGGAGCCTCACCCTGAGCACGAGCGCCACCTCGAGTGCGTACACACTTGCCAACCGGGAATATTTCCCCTTCGGCATCGTGAGCGCGGCCCTGGTGGCCACGGTCGTCGGCGCCTACGCGCTGTGGGCCGCGGCTCAGATGAAGACACTGGCCATCCGGTTCGAGGCGGGAAGGGTGGCCCGCGACGAAGTGCGGCAGGCGCTCCTGCCCAACCTCGCGCTGGCGGCGCTGGTGTCCGTCGCTGTGCTGGTGGCCGGCGTAGCGATGGCGTGGCTCGCCATAGGTTTGAGCAATGGATTGGGCGTCCTGCTGATCGAGAAGGCACACTCCGGCGTCTGGCTCATGTGGACGCTGCCGTCGGTGGCCATCGTGGCCATCGCCGTCGCCTTCGCGTACGTCCATCGCCGTGTCACGCCACTGGACGAAGGCAAGTAATTTCGGGTCTGAACAAAGGCTACTCTCTGTTTAGCTGCTTTCTAACTTCTCTAAACACGGTCGCCGTACTCTTGGCGTGCCTTCGCTCTTGACGGTCGCCCTTTGCAGATTCGAGTCTATGGTTCATTCGACTCTCCAACTGCCCAAAATCGGGCTTAGTATCGAATGGCCATAGCACATCCTTTGAATCTTCTCGCCCTTCAGGGTACTGGGTGCGAGAGAACCGAGCTATTAGCGCTAGGTCGGTTCCCGGTATTCTCGGAGAAATTGTTCCTTGAAGCGCTCCGTGACGAGACCTAAGGTTGAGGAGTTGAGATGTTCGTTCTCAACCAGCAGCCTCATGCCGCCAAAGCCGGCTTTTTCAAAGAAGATTGCCTTCAATAGGTCTGGAGAATACTCCCAACGCTTGATTCCGAAATGGTCAGGTGAAGGCCTCAGTTCACGCACAGGAAGAAGGTTCTCTTGACAAGCAATGACCCCCCCGCACATAAAGACGCAAGTCTTGTCCGCCATCTCCATTTTGCTCGAATGCCCTTCGAAAAATGCGAATGCCAGCCAGGATTGCAAGTTCAGGGTCGTCAAATGCGAGGGCGGCCGAGTCTGAGTCTAACTGGCCGGAGACTGAACTCGAGTTTGATTTTAGACCTAGGTCAAACAAGGCATCGTCTACCAAGGACTCGAAGAGATTAAAGCGACCCTTGACCTTGCGCAGCCCCCGTTGCCGCCAGAGTTCTCGAATGCCAAATTGGTCACAATAGAGGAGAGATCGCATCAGATATCCTTGATTCCACTACCGATGTGACCGCCGAACGGGCACTTAGAACTGGCTGGCGGACTCGCCGCCGTCGAGGGACAGCACCTGGCCGGTCATCCAGTCGGAGGCCGGGCTGGCGAGGTAGAGGGCGAGGAGACCGAGGTCGCGGGAGTCGGTGAGCCGTTTCAGGGGCACCGTGTTGATGCGCTCCTGCATCGTCTTCGGGTTGTCGAAGCCGGAGCGGGTCATGTCGGTGACGAACCAGCCCGGGTTGATGCCGTTGATCTGGACGTTGAACTGCGCCCACTCCAGGGCGAGGACCTTGGTGAACATCTGCAGGGCCGCCTTGCTGGGGGCGTAGGCGGTCTCGAAGGGGTAGGCGATGATGGAACTGGAGGAGCAGACGTTGATGACCTTGCCGCTGCGGCGCTTGACCATCTGCTCGCCGACGGCGCGGGCGCAATAGACCGTGCCGGAGAGATTGGTGCCCATGATGCGGTTGAGGGTCTCGTCGGACATGCGCTTGTCGGGACCCCAGTCCCAGATGGCGTCCTTGGGCTTCTGGATGGGCAGGGGCGAGAGCGGGCCGACGGTGACTTGGCCCGCGTTGTTGACCAGGATGTCTATCTGGCCGAGGGCCTTGGTGGCCTTGGCGACGGTATCGTCCACCTGGCGGGAGTCGGCGATGTCGCACTGGAAGGGGAAGGCGCGGCGGCCCAGCTTCTTCACCAGTGTGGTGGTCTCCTCGCACTGAGCGAGGGTGCGGGCGATCACGGCCACGTCGGCGCCCGCCTCGGCGAACACCAGGGCGATGGCCCGGCCAAGCCCGCGCCCTCCGCCCGTGATGAACGCCTTCTTGCCTTCAAGCGAGAACTCCTTGAGCATCGACTACGCAGTCTCCTCTTTTTTTCTATATGGTTCGGCTAACTCTCGATAAATCTGAGGAAGCCTCTCTTAAGGTTGATAAACTTCTCCACATTCCCTTTGTCCAACTTACCAAGTGAATGAATGCCTAGCTGATCAGCAAGCAATCTTTCTTTGACAAACCATACCCTGGGTTGCGTGAAAATCCCGATTTCAGAAAGCTTGTTCACGGAGTTCCGTTCGGGGTCATTCTTACGTTGTGGGTTAGCGAAGTTGTCCAGACTGCCTTGATTTGAGTTCAGCCGCCCATTCAGATTATCCGTTTGCCCTGCATACACTGGGACTTGTTTTTCCAGCACGATGTACCACCCAGCCTCCGTAGGCAAGTCGTCTCCCTGTATACAGAAATATCGGCCATTCTTGACTTGGAGGTGACGATAACACTTGATCTCTGTTGCAAAGGCACAAAGAGCGTCA
>Ga0194121_10010559_pt1 | contig 11189 bp, 9 predicted proteins | sample TA2MahCa50mmetaG_FD_148609 | JGI IMG/M metagenome (GOLD analysis project Ga0194121, IMG submission 148609) | Freshwater microbial communities from Lake Tanganyika, Tanzania - TA2015020 Mahale Deep Cast 50m | ecosystem: Environmental > Aquatic > Freshwater > Lake | place: Tanzania: Lake...
GCAATTAGCTGCGGATTTTTCGAGTTTTCTTTTGCCACCTCAAGCACCTTCTCCTTCGCAAAATTGACCAGCCAATCCGCCATCTCGCTTCCGACCTCAGCTGAACTAATCTGCCTCATACCAAACAGATGCAGCGCCATATCGAGAGTGTTTTTCACAAAATTTTCTGGCTGAGTTTGACGTGAGATTGCATCCGTAATCACGCTCACAACTTCCCTATCCCGCACATGCGCAAGCAAGTCTAACACGGTTTTGCCATCGTTTCTGGCGGCGTTACAATCCGCACCAGCGAGAATTATCATCTGGATAAAACTCCTCTCAAAACCAAGTGCAATCGCATAACTCAAAGGCGCTTCACCGTAAATATTTTTGCGATTAATTTTTTCCTGCACCCGCTCTGGATTTTTCAAAATTTCTCTAACCACAGCCGCAGCAACATTAACATTTCGGCCAACAATGGCTAGGTGTAACACGGTCTGTCCTTCATGCACAACAGCATCAATATTTGCACCTCTTCCCAGCAAAAATTGCACCAACTCATCATCAGCAACAAAGACTGCAAGACAGAGCGGGGTATATTCACTAAAGCCTTTAAGCTCAATATTGGCACCACTTGCGATTAGCTCCCTGATTTTATCGCAATGCAGTCTGGTGTTATGTTTCTTACTGTTCTTGGCAATCTCCATACGCACTACATCAACAACATTGCGACCAACATCACTTTGAATTAAGTGATGAATTGCTTCCATTTCGGCGGCTAATTTTTGATCAAGAGAAGGTGCTGGTGTGGGAGGTAAAAGAGGTGCTAGTGCGGAAGGTAAAAGAGGTGCTAGTGCGGAAGGTAAAAGAGGTGCTAGTGCGGAAGGTAAAAGAGGTAAAGCAGGTAAAACAGATTGCGTAATTGTCACCAGCCCCTTTTTACCAGTTCTGACTGGAATTCTTATGCGTAGCATTTTTGACTTTTCGCTTTCGGTTCTTATGGTGCGCGCGCTTTTTTCTACCCTTTTCTTAATCTACAACAAACATGCGTTACTTAGCTCTAACCGAAAAAGATCGTCGTGAAATGCTGGCCGAAATCGGTGTTAAATCTGTTGATCAACTTTACGACGCCGTTCCAGCTGAACTTTTGCTCAAAAAACCAATCGCTTCCTTACCTGACCATCAAGGCGAAATCGAAGTCGAAAGCATTCTAGAATCTTTCGCCGCTAAGAATCGTGCCGCTGCCGATGGTGCATTTTTCCTTGGCGCTGGTTGCTACCGCCATCACATCCCAGCCGCTGTCGATCACATCATCCAACGTTCAGAATTTTTGACTTCCTACACCCCTTACCAACCAGAAATTTCACAAGGCACCCTCGCCACCATTTTTCAGTTCCAGAGCATCATCGCCCTCCTAACCGGCATGGAAGTGGCCAATGCTTCGATGTATGACGGAGCCACAGCCACAGCGGAAGCGTGCCTAATGGCAATGCGAATTAAATCGGGTCGTAAAAACGTCGCGATCCTTAGCGATGTACATCCTGATTATCTAGAAGTGACCAAAACTTCGCTCGATTTGCATGAAGCAAAAATCGTTACGCAGCTAGATGAGTCCTGCGCTGCTGTTGTTGTACAATATCCTAACTTCTTTGGCGAAATCGCCGACTTAAATGAGATCAGAAAGCAATGCGACGCTGCTGGCGCTCTGATGATAGTAGTTACTAATGAAATCCTGGCACTTGGTTTACTTGCCGCTCCAAAACAAGCCGACATCTGTGTTGGCGAGGCTTCATCGCTAGGAGTTGGTCTGAATTTTGGTGGACCGCTTCTTGGGTTCTTTGCCTGTAAAAAAGAATTTGTGCGCCAAATGCCGGGACGTATCTGCGGCGCCACAACTGACGCTGATGGCAAGCTTGGTTACGTGTTAACGCTAAACGCCCGCGAACAACATATCCGCCGCGAAAAAGCCACTTCCAACATTTGTTCGAATCAGGGGTTGTGCGCTACCGCCTTCACCATCCACAGCTCACTTCTCGGTGAGATTGGCTTTAAGCAGTTAGCTTTGATCAATCACAAAAAAGCCTGCGAAACCGCTGATCGTCTGACTAAAATCAAAGGCGTGAAAATCGTAAACAAAAGCTTCTTCAACGAGTTCACCATCGAGCTAACCAAAGATACGGCTGAGGTGAACAAACAACTCCTCGCCAAAAACATCATTGGCGGCTTCGCGGTTGGAAATAAAATGATCATCGCAGTTAGCGAGCTGACTAGCACGAGAGATGTTGAAGCTTTCGCGAACGAGTTAGAAAAAATCTTAAACTAAGAAAGACAAAATGACCTTCATCCCTTCAGAAGTCGGTGGACTGAATCACGAAACCGAATTGCTAATCAAGCAATCAACTCCTGGTGCTTGTGGCGTTGACTTGCCTGCTGTCGAAAAATTTTCCCTACGCACCGGACAAGATGCGCGTAGTGAAATCGGGCTTGCGGAAGTAAATGAGCCAACGGTCATTCGTCATTTTGTGCGCTTATCGAATCAGAATTATTCGATCGACGCCGGCTTCTATCCGCTTGGCTCTTGCACGATGAAACATAATCCGCGCTTGAATGAAAAAATGGCGCGCCTTCCGGGCCTTGCCGACATTCATCCGATGCAAGATCAATCTACTGTTCAAGGTGCACTTGAATTGATGTTTAATTTGCAAAACTGGTTGGCGACTTTGACTGGTCTTGGTGCGGTTTCTTTAGCTCCAGCAGCTGGCGCGCAAGGCGAGTTCGCAGGAATTTTAGTAATCAAAAAAGCTCACGAGAAAAAAGGCGAAGCAGCAACTCGTAAAATTATTTTGATTCCAGATTCAGCACACGGCACCAATCCAGCAACGGCGGCAATGTGTGGTTTTCAGATCAAAGTAATTCCATCAAATTCTGAAGGATTAATCGATGTCGCCGCTCTAGAAAAACTTGTCGCCGAGCATGGTAAATCAATCGCTGGCACCATGATTACCAATCCCAACACCTGCGGAAAATTCGAAAAAAACATCAAGCAAATCGCCGATTTAATTCACTCCGTTGGCGGATATTTCTACTGCGACGGCGCCAACTACAACGCCATCCTTGGCAAAGTTCGCCCCGCTGACATCGGCGTCGACGTGATGCATTTTAACTTACACAAAACCTTCTCCACCCCACATGGCGGCGGTGGACCTGGTTCGGGACCAATCGCAGTGCGTGCTGAACTTGCCGAATTTTTACCAACTCCTCATGTCGAAAAAGTCGGAGACACTTACAAACTCTACGCTCCAAAAAATTCCTGTGGAAAAGTTAAAGGCTTTAACGGTCAGTTTGGCATGCATGTTCGCGCTTTGACTTACATGCTCTCGCACGGTACCGATGGTTTACAAAAAGTTGCAGAAGATGCGGTAATCTCGGCGAATTACATCCTTGCTAAACTAAAAGCTCATTACCACGTGCCGTTCACGGGCAACTGCATGCATGAATGTTTGCTCACTGATAAAATCCAAAAGGAAAAAGGTATTTCGACTTTGGACATCGCCAAAGCTCTCGTTGAATATGGCATTCATCCAATGACAACATTCTTCCCTCTCGTCGTTTCTGGCGCAATGCTGATTGAACCAACCGAAACCGAAAGCAAAGCAACAATCGATCAGTTTATTGACACGATGATTTTCATCGCAAATGAAGTGAGCCAAGGCCGCGGTGACAGGTTCCACAACTTCCCTCTTAATACTCCAAGAAGAAGATTGGATGATGTCAAAGCTGCAAAAAATCCGGTAACAACCTGGTCTGTTTTGTGAACAAAAAGCAGCACTTAGCTTTCACCGCCATCGAGCTCTCAATCGTCTTAGTCGTCATTGCGCTTTTGATGGCGATTGTTGGACAAGGCGTGAGGATGATCTCCTCTGGCACCATAACCAACGCTCGCTCCCTCACTGCCAGATCGTCAGTTCCAAACATCGACGGCCTTGTTGCTTGGTACGAAACAACCTCTCTTGATTCCCTAAAGCAAACTGAAGCAATCGATGGTAAGCAAATCAGCACCTGGTATGACATCAGCCCCGACTCAATTCCTGGCAAAAAAAATACACTAACCCGCACCCCATCTAGCGCTGTCACTTACAAACTTAAAGGCATCAACAATGTCCCGAGCGTTTATTTTGATGGCAGCGGGAAGTTGGCTGTGACTGATTTTTATCAAGGAAGTTCAGCACAAAGCACCTTGTTCATTGTCTTTAATCCAACCGCCGTTCCTTCTGGTAGTGCCAATATTCTTATCGATTCCGGCCACACAGATGCTGACGGAAGTAATGTTTATGCCATCGGACTGGTCAGCTCAAGTAGGATGCAGTTTCACTTAGGAAATGGTTTAGCAGGAGCTATTCCATCAACTTCTCCAGCCTCACTAGTAGTAGGACAGAATTATGTCCTCGCCACCAACCTTAACTCCTCTTATTCCAAGGCTTATTTGAACGACGCATCTACCGCGATAAATTCTAATGCAGCCTTCAATCCTGGATCACATCTTCTGCAAGGAATCACGGTTGGAACTGATCGCAATGGCGCCTTCACTTACAACGGCCTGGTCTCAGAGGTGATTATCTACAACCGCATCCTCTCCAACAAAGAGCGCAGAGACGTGATGAATTACCTCTCTAAAAAATACGCAATCAAAGTCGTTGGGCTCTAATGAAAAAACATCCCGCCTTCTCAATCATTGAACTCTCCATCGTAGTCCTAGTCATCGGCATAATGATGACGATTGTGGCGCAGAGCATCAAGATGACCACCAATGCAAGATTAGTCTCTGCCCGCACCCTCACTTCCAGATCTCCAGTTCCTGATATTCCTGGATTGGTCGCCTGGTACGAAACATCAAAACTCGAATCCTTCAAACCAAGTGAAGCAGTTGATAGCAGGCAAATTAGCACTTGGTACGATGTCAGTCCGGGATCAGTTCCCAAAAAACTAAACACCCTCACCCGTACCGCATCTAGCGCCGTGACTTACAAGTTGGATGGAATTGGCAAGCTGCCGAGTGTTTATTTTAACGGCACCAACAGAATTTCTGTGACTAGTTTTTACCAAGGAATCACTTCTCAAAACACCGTGATTCTCGTTGCCAGACCTTACGTCGCTTTATCTAGCACCGGCATCGTTTTTGATTCCGGCAACGTGGCTAGAGGCTGCGTACTCGCCTTCAATCCAAGCAACTATTACTTCTCGTGTATCACCGCCAACAACGTCTCCGCTACGATTAATACTTATCAGGATTACGTCGTTGCCGCTTACATCAATGGCTCTTCCTCAAAAGTTTATTCCAACGACGTCAACAATATGGCAAGCGGATCAACTGTTAACATAGGCAGCAACTCACTAGATGGTCTATCGATTGGCTCAGATCGCAGTGGTAATTACGGCCTCACTGGTCTGGTTTCTGAAATGATTATCTACAACCGCCCGCTCCAAGCCCAGGAGCGCAGAGACGTGATGAATTACCTCTCGCAGAAATATGGCATCACCGTTAGTGGTCTCTAAACATGTCGAAAAAAAATCTCTCCAAAAGCTCTAGCTCACTTCTCCATTACATCCACGAAGTCCAAAAATTTCCGCTACTAACCCTCGAAGAAGAAAAGCTTTACGCGACTCGCTTCGCGGAAACTGGTGACAAGGAAGCGGCGAAAATGTTGATCCAAAGCCATCTGCGTCTCGTCGTAAAAATGGCGAGCAAATATCGTCGTTACGGTTTGCCGGTCACCGATCTAATCGCCGAGGGTAATCTCGGCCTCATTCACGCCACCAAAAAATTCGATCCTTACAAAGGCTTCCGCTTCTCAACTTACGCCATGTGGTGGATCCGCGCCTTCATTCAGGACTACATCCTGCGCTCTTGGTCTCTCGTTAAAATCGGCACAACATCGGCACAGAAAAAACTCTTCTTCAACCTCCACAAAATCAAAAAAAAGCTCGGTGTTTATTCCGGAAACAACGCCCTTGCTCCTAGTCAAATCGAGCATGTAGCCGAAACTCTCGGCGTTTCTAAAGATGAAGTTGTGGCCATGGATTCGCGTCTCTCGCAAGGGGATTCCTCGCTCAACAGACCTTTAAATGACGAAGCGGATTCAATCGAGCTCGTTGATTTGATGATCTCAAAAGATGAATCGCAGGAAGAAATCGCGATTAAGAATCAGGAAAAATTATTGCAGGAATCGCTCTTCAAAAAAGCCTTCGAAAAACTTAATGACCGCGAAAAAGACATCCTCTTTAAACGCCAAATGACCGAAGATTCCATGACCCTCGAAGAACTTAGCCAAATCTACAAAGTCTCGCGCGAACGCATCCGCCAAATCGAAGAGGCGGCGATTAAGAAAATTCGCAAGGAGATTGCAGAAATACTTAAGTCAAGGTGAGTACTAAACCCAAATCCGTCGTTAGAATATTTCATACGGATTTGGGCTAAATATTAAAATCATGAAAACCTACCTCGTCACCGGCGCTGCCGGCTTCATCGGCTGTCACTTCGCTAAAAAAATTTCTGCACTCGGCGAGAATTTAGTCGTGCTCGATAATTTGAGTTACGCCGGAAACCTACAAAATCTTGAAGGCATAAAGCATAAATTCATCAAGGGCGACATTCGTGATCAAATGCTCGTCATCAAGATTTTACGCGAAGAACAAATCGACTTTCTCGTTAACTTTGCTGCCGAATCTCACGTCGATAATTCCATCAAAGCACCAGAAAATTTTATCCAGACCAACATCGTCGGCACTTACAACCTCCTGACCTGCGCGCTTTCATACTGGCAAGAAAGAAAACATGATTTTCGCTTCTTGCACATCTCCACCGACGAAGTTTTTGGCTCGCTAAACAAAGCCGATCCGAAGTTTAACGAAGAAACTCCTTACCGCCCGAACTCGCCCTACTCCGCGTCCAAAGCCGCTTCCGACCATTTAGTGCGCGCTTGGTTTGAGACTTACGGATTGCCGGTAATCACCACCAACTGCTCCAATAATTTTGGCCCAAACCAGCATCGCGAGAAGCTAATCCCCACCATCATCCGCAATGCTCTCGACGGTAAAACAATTCCAATTTACGGCGACGGACAAAATATTCGTGACTGGATTTTTGTTGGTGACCATGTCGATGGCATCTACACAGCACTGCATCGCGGACATGTTGGTGAAACTTATTGTTTTGGCGGTGACTGCGAAAAAACTAATCTCGATCTCGCCAACGAGATTTGCACAATGCTCGATGAGCTCAAGCCCAGAGCGGATGGAAAGTCCTATCGTGAACAAATAAAATTCGTCACTGACCGTCTCGGCCACGACAAAAGATACGCGATTAGTAATGCCAAGGTTGAACACGAACTCGGTTTCAAAATCTCCAAATTATTCACAGAAAGACTCAGAGAGACGATTCAGTGGTTCCTGGTAAATTTTTGATTCTCCCTAAATGAAAAAAGCTCTCCCCTTCCTACTTGCCATTGGTTCCTTCCTGACCATCACTACTGTGATCTTTGGCTTCTTGGCTTTCAAACGCTTCAGCGAAAATCTTCCCGATTACGACCAGCTCAAAAATTACAATCCCCTCATCACCTCGCGTCTCTACGCCGCTGATGGCAGTTTGATCAGCGAATTCTCCAAAGAAAAACGCATCTTCGTTCCCATCACAAGCACACCGAAACACTTAATCAACGCCTTCCTCGCTGCCGAAGATTCCAACTTTTATAAACATTCCGGCATCGATCCAACCGCGATTCTGCGCGCCTCCATCCGTAATTTTTTTACGGTGCTAAGTGGCGAGGGATCGGTCGGAGGTGCTTCCACCATCACACAGCAAGTCGTCAAAAACTTTTTACTCACTCGCGAGCGAACGCTGCAGCGTAAGATCAAAGAGGCGATCTTGGCTTTCCGTATCACCAAAACTTTTCCCAAAGACAAAATCTTAGAACTATATTTGAACCAGATTTATCTAGGATCGGGAGCCTATGGCGTTGCTGCCGCAGCGCAGGTTTATTTCGACAAATCAATCGACGAGCTAACTCTCGAGGAAGATGCACTACTCGCCACTTTACCAAAAGCGCCATCAAAACTTGATCCTCGCAAAAATCTCGAACGCGCCAAAGAGCGCCGTGATTGGGTGCTTGAGCGCATGATCGCCGAAGGATTCGTAAGCGAAAAAGACGGTCGAGAAGCAATGACCAAAGAGATCGTTTTAAAGGAACAGGAAAAGGATCGGGCGATCAAAGCCAGCTTCTTTTCCGACAGTGTGAAGAAGGAGCTGAGCGGTCTCTACGGCGGAGAAAGCGTGTTTGAAAATGGTTACGTCATCAGAACAACACTTAATCCTCAAATCCAAAATTTTGCCGTAAAGGCGCTTGAAGCCGGAATTGAAGAATATGACCGCAAACATGGCTACCGTGGTGCGCTTGGCAAAATCGACACTACCGACAAATGGCAAGAGCAACTGAAAGAGTTCAACGTCAAAAAACTTTACAAGGATTCCTGGCAGAAGGCAGTCGTGTTATCGCTGGCTAAAGATATGGCCACGATTGGCACAGAAGATGGCGAGATTAGTGCGATTGATTTTGCCTCACTGAAATGGACACAGAAATATTTGAGTATTGATGCACGCGGTCCAGCGCCGAAAAAAATCTCCGATGTTTTTGCGGTTGGTGATGTGATTTTCGTTGAGCATGGCGGCAAGGAAGGCAGCTTTAATCTACGCCAACTTCCAGAAGTTAATGGCGGATTCATCGCTCTCGATCCACACACAGGCAGGGTAATTGCCATGAGCGGTGGATATGTTGATGCACCGAATCAGTTCAATCGCGCCACGCAAGCAATGCGTCAGCCAGGATCAACGATGAAAACTTTCGGATATATTGCGGCACTAGAAAATGGCATGACGCCGGCAACGGTGGTGATGGATGAAGAGATCACGCTTAATCAGGGTATCGATCTTCCGCCTTATTCCCCTACGAATTATTCCGGCGAGTTTTACGGACCAACCACTCTGCGCACAGGTCTTGAGCAGTCTCGTAACGTCACCACAGTTAGAATGGCTGACCAAGTAGGACTCGAAAAAGTTGCTGAAACCGTGAAGAAATTTGGTGTGAATGATGATCCAAAAGCGATTTACTCACTAGTCCTCGGTTCAACAGAGACAACGGTTCTTCGCCTCGCCACCGCTTACGCCATGATGGTCAATGGCGGCAAAAAAATCACGCCATCAATGATTGAAAAGATCCAAGATCGCGACGGCAAAACCATCTACCGCCGCGACAATCGTAGTTGCGACAGCTGCAGCAATCCCGAACAAATCCCCTTCTTGTCCGAGCTCAGCGAGGAAATCACCGACTCCGCCACCGCCTACCAAATCACTTACATGCTGCAGGGCGTTGTGGATCGTGGCACGGCGGCACGTGCTAAGGCAGTAGGCAGAATCCTTGGTGGCAAAACCGGAACAACTAACAGCTCTTATGACTCGTGGTTTGTAGGCTTCTCGCCTGACTTAGTGGCTGCAGTTTATGTTGGATTCGACAATCCAAAATCACTCGGCGCTGAAGAAACCGGCGCATCAATCGCCTTACCAATATTTACCAACTTCATGAAAGATGCCTTGAAGGACAAGGCGTCAACGCCATTCCGCATACCAAGTAGCGTTAAGTTTGTTAAGGTCGATCGCGTCACCGGAAGATATCCAACTCCCACAACTCCTAAGGAGCATGTCTTCTTCGAGGCCTTAAAACTCAATGACACTCTCGAAGAAGATTTTGGAGATGATTCTACTGGATTCAGTGAAAGCCTAAAGGACAAAGACCCGACAGGAATTTACTGATTTATGCCAAGTTCCCTTCAGGGGATTTAGGGGGATTAATTTATGATTTTAGCGATTTTGGCTCTGTCTTCACTGCTCATCGCGGCTAAATTTCTTGTCGCCAAAAGCTTTCTGGAAAAAATTGTTAGCTTCTACCTCCTCTTCACCATCTTAATCGTGACAATTCTAGCCAGCGCCGTTGCTAGCTTTGACTCCCTTTTGGACATCATCATCTTGCTCTTTCTAATCAAATTGACCGCAGTTTTGTTCATAATTAACAACGAAAGAAATCAAAAATGATGGTTATATTTCTCTCATTATTATTGCTTGTATCCACCATTGCCTTCCTGCGTACCAAGGATGTTTTAGTCACAATCCAGATCATCAAAATCACTAACTTCTACATCATCCCATTACTACTTATCGGAATCGTAATCGAACATTTTTCTTTTTTGTCTCTTAGCAAAATCATCGCATTGATTTTGCTAAACATCCTCGTCACCCACCTCCTCTGCCACTTACTAACGCAAAGATCGGATCGGCATTGAAGTTGGCTCTAGCAGCGCTGGGGGTGAACAACGGACGAGATGTGCCAATATTTAATGAAAATAAAAAATGCGAAATGTTCTTTTTGAAAATTATTTAACATTTATCGCTGTGATTTAGGAATATGTGGATCTCAATCCAATTGAGATTGATAGCTATCAAAAATCATTTTTCTAATGATGTCGGGACACAAAAAGCATTCTCCCTAGTCGAACTGTCAATCGTTATTCTTATCATTGGAGTTTTAATTGCCGCTATTGGTCAGGGGCTGGACTTATTACAAGATTCTAAACTGACGGCGGCACGAATGATAACCCAAAGTTCTCGAGTTGCCTCCATCAATAAATTATCATTATGGCTTGATACCACTAGTGCCAATAGTTTCAGCAGCTCGGCCACCGAGCCGAATGATGGGCAATCAATATCTACTTGGTATGATATCAGCCCGCAAAATAGAGATAAAATTACCTTTACACAAAATACCGGAGCCAATCAGCCCACATATAAGCTGAAGGGAATTAATAGTTTACCCTCGATAAATTTTAATGGATCTACCTACTTAACCAACTCAACCATCGCTCCTATTACCGCAAGAAATAGCACGTATACTATGGCAATAGTCTTCCAATCAAATAATCCATCTAGTAATTCGGCGATTTTTTCACAGGGTAATAATCTTTGCTATGGCATGGCACAATTTGCCGTTACTTCAAACTATCAGGGCTTTTCCGGAGGGTGTAATGATTCCAACATTACCACCCCGGTATATCTTGGCGTTAATTATGCATCACTATTACAGGTCAATAATAACAACACGAACAACATA
>Ga0194121_10010560_pt1 | contig 11189 bp, 8 predicted proteins | sample TA2MahCa50mmetaG_FD_148609 | JGI IMG/M metagenome (GOLD analysis project Ga0194121, IMG submission 148609) | Freshwater microbial communities from Lake Tanganyika, Tanzania - TA2015020 Mahale Deep Cast 50m | ecosystem: Environmental > Aquatic > Freshwater > Lake | place: Tanzania: Lake...
ACCAGTACAAGTCAATCAAAGGCATCTGTTTCAAGGACGGGGACGGCATCTTTCTGAACCCGGACAGGGATCAGCCAGACCTGCGCAAACTGCCGATACCTGCCAGGCATTCGCTTCTGTACAGCGAGCGGATCAAGCCGAACGCTTACGCCCACGTCATGGTGAGTCGTGGTTGTCCGTTCAGCTGTAATTTTTGCTCAGTCCATACCATTCAGGAATTTACCTTGTCCTACCGACCAGTTGAAAGCGTCATCGCAGAGATAAAGGAATTGCTGTATCGCTACGGAGTGAATTTTGTTCAATTCCAGGATTCCATTTTCAATGTGAACCAGGCCTGGGTTGCCGATTTCTGCAAGGCGGTAAAGCAAGACAGATTGAAGTTCAAGTGGAGCATTAATTGCCACGTGAACACTTTGGCTCAGCGAGAGGCACAACTCGACATGATGCTCGATGCTGGACTCGATCTTGTTGTAGTCGGGCTTGAAGTCGACCGAGACGAACTGTGGCGCCGCATCAAGAAAAACATAAGAGAAGCAAACATCTATAAGCTCATCGACATGCTGAAAAGAAAGAACGTCAAGTCTACTGTTAATATGATTTATGGGTTCCCATTTGACGATGAGGAAAACTTTAAGCGCCGAAATGAATTCCTCCTCAAGCTTGACCCGCAACACATCGCAGCCAACCTACTTCAACCATTGCCCGGCACTGAGCTGTTCCCCGAGTGGGTCGCGAAAAACAATCTAGATCCAGCGAAAATAAATTACATGGCCCTGACCACTCAATCCACTACCAATAACTACACGGACATACCCTATGAGCGGTTTTTGGAACTAGTAAGAGAGGCCTATAGCGTCGTGGACTATATCAACAAGAAGAACCAGGCGTATGAGGAAGGGTTCTTCTATAGTCAGAGTTCTACCCGTAACAATCACATCAGTAGACCAGTAGGCAGTTTGGCGAAATAGAATGCTCGTGCTTGCACCACAAGTGAGCGCGGGAAAGCCGTGATGGTTTCGCTCTGATTCGTAAAGCCTTTCAGATACGCGACAATCATATCGCGCTATGCGTTCTAGCCCTCGCGGACCGTCCGACCTAAGTGTAGCGTCCGCGGGCCCCCTTGAATCCTTGGCGAATGATTCCAACTCTTCAACCGTCGTGACCTCGAGCTCACGTCTCCTGTGCGTAGAGACGCCAGTCCAGGTTGAGAGGCAACTGCCTAGTCTAGGTCTAGCAACAGTGCTGGCCCTAACGGCTCAGGCGGAGTACGCATGTGAGCGCCACCGCGTCAATGTCCACCGTCCGGAGGATTACTACTCCGAAGACGAACTGCAGACGCTTGGATTTGAGCAGCTAGCCAAGCTAGATCAACTCTGCCAGCTTGTAGACCAGGTAGTACTCGAAGAGGCAGAGGAATTTCGTCTCCCAGGACTCCTCCCAGGGACACTTTACTGGTACCACTTCAAGAATTTGCTGAACTCGGCCGCAGTTCATGCATTCATTCTCAAGAGAATCACTGAGCGAGAACGGCCGGGGCTAATCCTGTACGGTGCCACACCAGATGAGCCGCTATCATTGACGCTCGAGTACCGGAATGAGTCGGCATGGTCACGCGCAATCGAGTGCGTGGCCAACTCGCACGGCATCCTTAACAACGGATTTGCAAATGGGACGTTGCCGTCGGTCACCCCAAAACGAGGCAGTCAGGTAACGAAACGTCTAGCCGTGGCGCGACGCCTTCTCTTCAGTACCCGCTACATGTTCGACAAAACGATAGCGGACTTAGATGATAGGCTGGGAGGGCACAGAGGTTCGGTCCAACCAACTATTGTCACGCTTAGTAGTACATATGGACTTAGGCACCTAATTCGTGCCGCTGCCAAGTCGTCCATTAGAGTATTCTACTTTGAGCCTCAACATCCATGGCGTTTGGCAAGACTTTCCGGCGGCAGTTGGATTGCTCGACGATATGCGTCGGCTGGTCCCCATTCCCACCTTGACGCCAACTTGGATCGTGCGTGGAACAGATTCCGATCGAGCCCCCAACTAGAGTCCCTGCTGAGTGTAGAGGGCACTTGCTATTTCCTCATGGTCGAAAGGAGACTGCGACATTTCTTCAGGTCAGTGGCTCCGGACATGCTCCAAACCTATCTGAAGACTCGGGCCATGGTGGAGGCCGTTCGGCCGGCAGCAATTCTGGGCGCCAATATGCCTTACTGGCAAAAAACCGTGTTCGAGGCGACCCGTGCCGCTGAGATTCCAACCATTGTCTATAGCCACGGTTCTAGCGGCGGGTACGTCCGAATGGAGACCGACGGGGCAGTCGTACAACAACGCAACGATTTCCGGCACGCCGACTACGTATTTACTAACGGATTTGGGGACGTGCAGTTCTTCATGAAGCATTCTAGAGAGCGCGCCAAACCTATTGCGGTTGGCTCGGCCGTGCTCGATGAACTCCGGCACCGACGGCGGACAGCAGCGCAGCGTTCCGCAGCCCTGAGCGATCTCGCACTTGAGCCAAGTCTTCCCACGGTTTTCTATGTTCCTACCTCGCTGGACGACTACGTTCGCCCGATTCCAGGTCGAAACCGCGCCCCCTCGACCACATTCCACATAGAGAGGTCAATCGCGGACATCTTTGCACAATTTCCGAATGTACAGTGCGTGTTCAAGCTCCATGCAGCTACAGCACTATCTCCTATCGTCCAATACGTGAAGGACCGAGGCTACGCCAACTGCCGGGTGATTACAGAGGATTTTAAGAAGCTTGTTCACCTCGCCGACGCCTTTGTCCTCGACTATCCGAGCACAACACTTCTCGAGGCCTTGACAACAAACCGACCAATTCTCTTTTGTGGCCACGCGCTTCCAATGCGCTTCAATAGGGAAAAGTGGCATCCCTCCATCCTTCCGATGTGGAAGGAGAGGGTCCTATACGCCGAACACCTCGATGAGTTTTTGGAGATGTTGCGCGATTTCCTGCGCAAGGGAGATTTTTCTCCCGTGAAGTCCAGCGATGAGATGCTGCGTCTCTTCGGGACGCATCTCAACGATGGGCGGAGTGCGGAGCGGGCGGTCGCAGAGCTCAAGAAGATTATCCAGACACACGCACAAAGCCAGAGGAACGATGTTCGTGGAGTCAAAGATGCCATTGCGGTCTCTCGTTCGTCGAAGTCTTGAGGGGATGCCAGGCGGCAGGCGCTTCGTTGCCGCCTACCGCGCATGGAATGGGACGAACGGGCCTAAGCCGCTTCCCTACTACCATCCTGACGCCTTGCGGGAGGAGTGGCGGCGTGGCTATGGCGCCTCCGAACCTTTTCATCAAGTTCTCGGCAGCATGGGCCACGAAGCCTGGCCTCCGAAGATGGACAGGTACATGGTTCTGGATGGCTTGCTTAGGAGCGCCCTCGCATTGCCCGGAGATCTGGCGGAGTGTGGAGTTTACAAGGGCGGGACTGCGCGACTGATTGCGGGTACACGAACAGCGTCGGGCGTTCGTAAGCGATTGTTCCTGCTCGACACCTTCAAGGGGATGCCCGAGCCTACGGCCGGGCTGGACAGCACATGGCGCGCAGGCGACCTGGGAGACGTGGACATTGAAGAGGTCAAACAGTTCTTGGTTGACCTGCCCGACATCGTTTTTCTTCCCGGCCTGTTCTCCGATACTCTCTTGCAACTGGCCGAGTCCAAGTTCTGTTTTGTCCACGTGGACGCTGACCTGTACACGTCTGTGCGGGAATGCTGCGAGTTCTTCTGGCCGCGCATGGTCAATGGTGGGGTGGTCGTATTCGATGATTATGGGTTTCCCAATTGCCCCGGGGCCAAAAAGGCGATTGACGAATACTTCGCGAGAATCGCGGAGAAGCCAGTCTATCTGCCTACGGCTCAGGCTTTCGCAGTCAAACACTCAACGAACGGGTAGGGAAGACGATGGCCAGTAAATCCTCTCCAACGATAGCAGTTGTCATTCCTGCGCGCATGGGCTCCAGCCGCTTCCCCGGGAAACCGATTGCGAAGCTGCTTGGGCTGCCGATGGTACAGCACGTCTATGCACGTGTGGCGATGTCGAAATCTCTGACTGGGACATACTTGGCGACGTGCGACGAGGAGATTGCGGCGGCGACGCGCATCTTCGGCGGAAGGTACATCATGACCTCCACGAAGCATCAGCGCGCCAGCGACCGGGTGGCCGAGGCGGCTGAGCGCATTGATGCGGACATCTTCGTGCTGGTGCAAGGCGATGAGCCGATGGTGACACCTGAGATGGTGGATGCGTCGGTGGCGCCGATGCTGACGGACCCATCTATCCAGTGCGTGAACCTGACGAAGCGCATCACCACACAGGAAGAGCTGGAAGATCCGAATACCATCAAAGTGGTGATGGACAAAAACTGGGATGCGCTCTACTTCTCGCGGAAGGCTATCCCAACACGGGGAGTGAAGGCGCTCAAGGAAATCCCCGCCTACAAGCAGGTCTGCATCATACCGTTTCGGAAGGAGGCGCTGTTGAAGTACGCAGCCTTGCCGCCCACGCCGCTCGAAGTCGCGGAATCGGTGGACATGATGCGGTTCCTTGAGCATGGCATCAAAGTTCGCATGGTGGAGACGACTCAAGAGACCCATGCCGTCGATACGCCGGCTGACCTTGCGATGGTGGAGAGGCTGATGAAGCGCGACCCACTGGTAAGGGTCTATTCCAACTCCTGATGCTCCCGATAGATGCCTGAGACTTCGATAATCATCCGCACCTTCAACGAGGAGAAGTACCTCGAGAAACTCTTGGAAGCCGTGCAAGGGCAGGCGTACCGCGACTACGAAGTCGTCGTGGTGGACTCGGGGTCCTTTGACAGAACGAGAGAGATTGCCCAGCGGCATGCCCAAAAGCTGATACGGATCAAGAGTGAAGACTTCACGTACGGGTATGCACTGAACGTCGGCATCGCCGCCGCCGAGGGACAATACGCGGTTGCTGTGTCGGCACACACCTTGCCGCTGGACAAAGAGTGGCTCGGCAAACTTGTACAGCCGTTTACTGACTCCAAAGTCGCGATGGTGTATGGACGGCAGGTAGGGTGGGAGACGTCCAAGTTCAGCGACGCCCAAGATCTGCACCGTACTTTCGGACCGAGTCCCAAAGTCCTGCGCCCTCCGCACTACTTCGCCAATAACGCGAATTCAGCGTTAAGGCGCATGCTCTGGGAGGAGCATCCGTTCGACGAGGCGCTTGCAGGACTGGAAGACATCGAGTGGGCCAGGCACTGGATGCGCAAGGACTACCTTGTGGTCTATGAACCTGCGGCCTCGCTCTACCACATCCACGAGGATACCTGGCGGCAGGTGCGCAAACGGTATTATGCCGAGGCCGTGGCTGCCAAGTCGCTTGGCCTCGGGGGACCGCTCACCGTCCCTAAGGCGTTCGCCATCGAAGGCGAGAGGATGGTGGTTGACCTCCTAAAGGCAACTTACCAGGAGAGGCTTCCAAAGAAACTACCAGAGATCGCTATGTATCGGGCGAACAAGCTGGCGGGCACCGTGAAGGGCCTTGTTAATGGCAAGGTCTTGAAGGTCCCGGAATATCGAGAGGCATTCTTCTTCGATGCCGGCGCCAAGGGAGTTGTGATTTCTGGACCAGGCCATGCCCAAGTGGAAAGCATCCATGTCCCGAGGTTGAAACCTGGAGAAGTATTGATCAGGGTTACCTACTGTGGGGTGACACTAGGGGACATAGACCTGTACGAAGGTAAGCATCAGTACATCACGGATGGCACTACCTCCTATCCCATCGTTCCTGGGCAAGAGGTCAGCGGGACGGTGGTGGCCATGGGTGTGAAGGTGGCTGGTGTTTCAGAGGGTGCGCATGTCGTCGTCATGCCGGTCTATGGCTGTGGTCGGTGTGTGGGCTGCCGGGCTGGACGCCAGTACATGTGCGCAGAGCGGCGGGAACTTGGGGTGCTGCGCTGGAACGGCGGGTATGCTGAATATGTCGTAGGCCCGAGCGGCGCGGTGCACGAACTCCCGCCGGGCCTCGACTCTCGCCGGGCTGTCCTTGCACCAGCACTCGCTGTTGTCCTCAAAGGGCTCAACCGTATCGCGAAGGTCTGGGTGCCCACCCCGGGGCCGAAGCGGTGCGCTGTGGTGGGGGTTGGCCCGCTGGGACATATGGCCGCGCGCGTGCTGGCCCACCGGGGCCACGAGGTGACCGTCTTCGATCAGAACGCGCGGCGACTGGGATACTTCTCAGGTTCAAATATCAGCACTTCGCAAAACCTCGAAGAGTTGGGCCGCTTCGAGGCGTTGGTGGAAACGACCGGTGACCCAGTGTCGCTGGACAGGATGCTTCGCGAGAGTCCATCCGGCGCGGCCATCCTTGTGTTAGGCGTGCCATATGCCCACCGCAGGTTCACCTTCCAAAACGAATTTGCTTACGACAAGACCCTGGTGGGCTCGGTGGGTAGCGGCTCAGGAGATATCGAGGAGGCGCTTACCTTGCTTTCTGAACTGGACTTGGAGCGGTTCTTCGAACATGTCGTTCCATTGGAAAGCTTCTCCGGTGCTTGGAACAACGTTCGAAGTGGAGAACATCTCAAGACGCTCTTGAAAGTTGAGCGGTGAACAGCGGGGGTCGTGTGGGTAGAGCACGAAGGGAGAATGCCTGTGGTTGACACTGAAAGGGAGCACGTCTTTCTCGATCCAAACATAGCCCGCAAAGGCGGTGAATTGGAGCGGCACATCCGGACCAAGTATTCAGGGCCTGACGCGCCACCTTTGTTCTCCTTGATCGAGTTCAACCTGTCTGGACTCTGCAACCGCAAGTGCGTGTTCTGCCCCAGGTCTAACCCAGAGGTCTATCCAAACCGGAACGAGCACCTCCCTCTCGATCTGTACGAGAAAATTATGAAGGAACTTGCCCAGACGGACTATGACGGCCTGTTGCTGTACTCTGCCTTTGGCGAGCCGTTGCTGTACAAGAAGATTGAAGTGATCATCGAAATGTCGAAGCGCTACCTGCCGCGGGTGCGCATCGAGTCGGTCACCGATGGCGACTTCGTGACCCCCAAGAAGCTTCACGCCCTGTTTGGCGCTGGACTGGACACGCTCCTCATCAGCATGTACGACGGGCCTGAGCAGGAAGTGAAGTTCAGCGCCATGCGGGACGAGGTTGGACTCACCGACAAGCAGGTTATCTTGCGAAGGAGATGGCTTCCACCCGAGGAGCACTTCGGAATCACACTGAGTAACAGGGCGGGCATGGTGGAGATTCCGCAGGCAGGAGTATTCAAGTTGAGTGAACCGCTGAAGCGCAAGTGCTTCTACCCCTTCTACCAGATACTGGTGGACTACGACGGGGCCGTGCTGCTGTGCCCGCATGATTGGGGGAAGAAGATTATCGTTGGAAACCTGCGTGAGAAGACGGTTTACGAACTGTGGAACGGCCGCGTCATCAAGCGGGTGCGTCAGAGCCTGGCAAGGGCTGACCGGAATTTCCCGCCGTGCGATGTATGCGACGTTGACGGGAGACTGATGGGGCAACCCCACTTTGACAAGTGGATGAAATACTACGAAAGTCAGCCTTCCGGCCGGGCACTGCCCGTTACCCCCTCCTGATGAGACTCGCGGATAGCCTCCTATGGGGTTTAAGGCGGCTCGACCCAGCATCAGCGATAGGCCGAGTACCCTCGTTATGCTGTTGAAGGATAGGTGCGCCTTGGTGACGGGTGCCAGTGGAGGTGTTGGCTTTCAAATCGCAAAGAGGATGTTGGAGGAGGGGGCAACTGTTGGCGCCCACTATAACGCCAATCCGGCCCAGGCTGAGCATTTACTCTCCATCGTGTCTCCTGGCCGGTGTAGAGCTTTTCGTGCCGAGTTCTCCGATCCGCGTCAGGTTACCGAGCTCTGGGGACAGTTCGCGCACTGGGCAGGCTCGATAGATATCCTTGTAAATTGCGCCGCGGAAGCGACTCGGCCCGGTCCTACTGAGGAGCCGACCATTGAGACGTGGGACCGAATCTTTCGGGTCAACGTTACCGCGCCGTTCATGTTGAGCCGGGCTGCCATGGTGGAGATGCGAAAGCGCCGGTCTGGCAGAATCATCAACGTCAGCAGCATCGGGGTGAAATTCGGCGGCGGCGTGGGAACGGTGCATTACAGCGCTTCGAAGGCCGCTCTGGAGGCCGTGACCCTTTCGCTGGCCAAGGAGGGAGCGCCCGACAATATCCTGGTGAATGCCATCAGGGCCGGCGTCGTTGATACGTCCTTGCACAGGAAGATAGGTCGGCCCGACCTGTCGGACCGCGTCAAGTTGATCCCTTTGAAGCGTCCGGCGCAAGCGCAGGAAATCGCCGAAGCCGTCCTCTTTCTGGCCTCTGAGAGCAGTTCATACATCACCGGAGTGGTCCTTCCGGTATCTGGTGGGGAATAGCATCAGCGTTTCCTGGGCTGCCACTGATAGCGAAACATGAAGCCAAATATGCTCTACGTTGCTTTGGATAAGGACCTACCAACTTCTTTGTTAACACAAAAAATGAACTCCTTAGGTATAGAGGAGTGGGTCTATTTAGGGCAAGACAACGACTGGATACGGGGTACGGAATCCGAGCTAGCCTCTTCCATACATCGGGTCTCAACCATCGAGTCTTTGGACCGCATCTCTTGGAACCTCAGGCAGCCTTACATCGAATGGATAGGACAACTCTCACAGCATAACCAGAGTGTTGAGTGGTGGGGTTCTGCCCTTTCCGCTAAGAATCCTTATAGCCGGATGTACCTTCGGGTTTGCCTTTTGGAATTAGCGAAGCAATTGATTAGCGGTGGGATAAAGCGGCGTACCCTTATGGTATTTTCGAGTCCGGCACTCCGAGATGGAGTGATAAGTTTGGCCTCAGAGGCTTCCTTCTCCGCTGAGGCGCTTTCTGGACGTGGCAGCACCGGCAAGTGGCTATCGGTGCCCAGTGCTCTGCAAGATACCTTCTCTGCACTTTACCGGCCGTCCATCAGGGTGTTGCGCGGGAGCCGTACTTTGGTTTCTCCACCTAGAGACACGCCGAGACCTCTCCGTCGCAACGTATTGGCAAAACACGGGGTAAGGCTTCCTACTCGATTCATTGGCGATCAGACAATCTTGTTCTTCACCTGGGTTGATAAACGAAGTTTTCGCCAGGACGGAAGGTATCAAGACCCTTATTTTGGCCCTCTGCCGGAGTTGCTCAAGGAACGGGGGTACCGTGTTGCTTTTGTGGCCAGGGTGCTGCCTAGCGTCTCTTTTGAGGACGCGGTCGCCAGGCTCGCCCGCTGCGGCGAAGAGGTAGTTTTCCCCGAACTCTTGTTATCTGAGCAAAACTGGACTGAATGCACACGAAGAGCCGAGGAGTTTTCTCCGGTGATGCCAATGAATGGCGCCTTCGAGGGATTGCCAATCCATCAACTCGTTCAGGAGCATTTGGCGGAAACTACTGGTGCCCTAGCCGATGCCTTGAGCTATCAGTTTCTAGCGGCCAATGCCGCCGCTGCGGGCATTCATCCACGCCGAGTCATCTTTACGTGTGAAGGGCATGGGTGGGAGCAGGTGATGACCTGGTCGGTACGACGTTACATGCCTGACACCAAGGTGGTTGGGTATGATAACGTCACGTTCTCACGCCAGGTGCTCTCCATGTTCCCAGCACAAGGTGAGTACGGCCTTCGCCCGCTGCCCGACACCATCGTCACAAATGGACCGCTCTATAGAGATTTGTTGACGAAAGAGGGCATGCCGTCAGGGATGGTCACAAGTGGCTGTGCTCTGCGTCATGACCATCTGTGGAAAGGTCCTTTGGGAAATGGCGCGAAGCGTACGGTTGCCACGGTCAAGGGTACTCCATCGCAGGTACTTGTCGCCACCTCTGTGAGTCCCTCGGACTCAGTAGAGTTGGTTGCTTGTGCTGTGGGGGCTCTAGGAGGCGATTCGCGTTATAAATTGATTATCAAATGCCATCCCGTTGTGGATGCCAAAGTGATTCGAAGCAAGCTTGGCGCGCTCCTCCAACAGGGGAATGTCCATTTCATAGATTCCCCTGCTCAATCAATCCTTCCATCCGTGGACGTACTTCTCTACACTTACACAGTGCTTTGCTATGAGGCCTTGGCCTATGGAGTGCCGCCTGTCTGCGTTCGCACAGAAAACTCTTTAGACCTAGACAAACTTGAGGCTGTTCCCGAGGTTAGGTGGGTTGCGCGTACCCCTGAAGAGCTGAGGCGAGTAGTGGCGGAGGTATTGGCGATGTCGGCAGAGATGAAGCAGCGTTGGCAAGATAGAGCCTCCCAAGTCGTCAGTTCAGCCCTATCCCCGGTCACGCCCGAGGCCGTAAACGCTTTTCTAGGTGACGCTGCGTGAAGAGTGCACCGGGGGTTCAAGGATGAAAGTGGTGATCCTTTGCGGAGGGAAGGGCACTCGGTTCCGTGAGGAGACCGAGCACAGGCCAAAGCCCCTGGTGGAGGTCGGCGGTCACCCGATCCTCTGGCACATCATGAAGGGCTATGCTGCTCAAGGCTTAGACGACTTTGTGTTGTGTTTGGGCTATAAGGGCGAGATGATTAAGCGCTACTTCATGGATTATCGGTGGCTCAACAGCGACCTGGCGATAGAGCTGGGTACGCAGAAGGTGAGCCTTCTGGACAGTCATATGGATACTACATGGCGCGTATCCTTGATAGACACAGGTCAAGAGACGATGACTGGAGCTCGTTTGAAGAAGGTCGAGCGTTATGTTCATGGTGACACGTTCATGGTTACTTATGGAGACGGAGTCACGGACCTGAACATCAACGACCTGCTTCGGTTCCACCAGTCCCACGGGAAGATAGGGACGGTCACGGGGGTGTCTCCGCCCTCGCGCTATGGTGAACTGGGAATCGAGCACGACCGCGTCGTTTCATTCAGAGAGAAGCCGCAGTCCTCCCAGGCAAATATCAGTGGGGGCTACTTCGTGTTCAAAAGGGCATTTTTTGACTACCTTTCCGCGGACGAGAGCTGTGTGCTGGAAAGGGAGCCTCTTGAGAATTTGGCCCTTGCGGGTGAACTCAAGGTCTACCGCCATAACGGGTTCTGGCAGTGCATGGATACGGCCCGAGACTATGAGTACCTGCAGCGGCTTTGGGGAGAGGGCAGGGCGCCATGGAGGACATGGGCTGACTAACTTCTGGTTTCACCG
>Ga0194121_10010568_pt1 | contig 11184 bp, 11 predicted proteins | sample TA2MahCa50mmetaG_FD_148609 | JGI IMG/M metagenome (GOLD analysis project Ga0194121, IMG submission 148609) | Freshwater microbial communities from Lake Tanganyika, Tanzania - TA2015020 Mahale Deep Cast 50m | ecosystem: Environmental > Aquatic > Freshwater > Lake | place: Tanzania: Lake...
TGTAGTCCCTTCGCACGGCAATCGGCTGACCCATGGCAAACCTCCGAATCGGTTCGCCTCTCTATGAATCACAACGCCGATCGCCTGGGAATCCCCCGCGAGTCAGCCTCAACGCGGATTGGTATAAGCCTGATCTCCGACATTCTCGAATTCGCCAAGATCGAGGCCGGCAAGCTCAAGCTCGCCGAGCGTGTGGTCAATCTGCGCACGACGTTCGAGGCGTGCATGCGCATCGTCGCGCCGCGGGCCGAGCAGAATCAGATATCGGTCGTGCTCGATCTGCAGAAGGACCTGCCGCGCCTGAAGGCGGACGAAACGCGGCTGAAGCAGATCGTGGTCAATCTGCTCAGCAATGCCGTGAAATTCACGCCGCCGGGCGGCACGGTCACGCTTTCCGTGGCCGGGAATACGGCCGAGGGCTGCCGAATCGCGGTGCGCGACACCGGCATCGGCATCGCGCCCGAGGATATTCCGCGCGCTCTCTCGGCCTTCGGTCAGATCGAGAGCCAGCTGTCTCGGCGCTTCGAGGGTACGGGCCTTGGTCTGACCTTGGCCAAATCGCTCGCCGAGATGCATGGCGGCACGCTGATCATCGAGAGCGAGGTCAATGTCGGCACGGTCGTGACGATCACCATGCCCGGCGCCCGCATCGTAGAGCGCTAAGTCGGCGTCGTCTCGCTGCCCTCGATCGCGATCACGCCAAATTTCGCGAGCCAGAGCAGGGTTCGAATCAACACGGCCTCATCCTGCCTGCCGGCGGCGACCAGCTCACCCAGATCGATCGTTTCGGTACGCTGCAGCGCGCCATAGAGATCGGCGCGCTCAATCGGCGTGAGGAACAGATGAGGGGCGTAGTTCGCGACGCCAAGGTTGAGGCGTCGCTCCGCTTCGGCCGCGCTGGGGGCGAGCCAGCGCACCCCATACCACGGCGACAAGGTGGCGCTCGGGAAGCTTTCGAAGAGCTCGAAGGGGTCGGGCCTGAGGGGCTGTGCTTTCGCCGTCATGGCGTCAGCCGACGCCGCTCGACGGCGCTCGCCTAGTGGATCGAATCTAACACTTGATGCCCTCGTCTGACGGCGGCGATGATTTTGTTCGGGTCTGCGGTCCAGGTGAAGGGCCTAGGGTTGTGGTTGGTCTCGGCGAGGAAGCGGTTGATGGCGGCCTGGAGATCGACGATGGAGCGGAAGACGCCGCGTTTCAGGCGCCGTCGCGACAGTTTGGCGAAGAAGCCCTCGACCGCATTGAGCCAGGAGCACGAAGTCGGCGTGAAGTGGAAGACGAAGCGTTGATGCCGGTCGAGCCAGGTGCGGACCTTGGGGTGCTTGTGAGCGGCGTAGTTGTCGAGAATGACATGGACGAGTTTGCCGGCCGGAACTTCGGCCTCGATGGCGTTGAGGAAGCGGACGAACTCTTGATGGCGATGGCGCTGCATGTTGCGGCCGATGACCGTGCCGTCGAGGACGTTGAGTGCGGCGAAGAGCGTTGTCGTGCCATGGCGCTTGTAGTCGTGGGTCATTGTCCCCGCCCGGCCTTTCTTCAAGGGCAGGCCGGGCTGGGTGCGGTCGAGCGCCTGGATCTGGCTCTTCTCGTCGACCGACAGCACGATCGCATGGGCCGGCGGGTTGACGTAGAGCCCAACCACATCGCGCAACTTGTCGATGAAGTCGGGGTCGCTCGAGAGCTTGAAGTGGCGAACACGATGCGGCTGAAGGCCGTGCGCACGCCAGATGCGCTGCACCGAGGAGACGCTGATCCCGCTCGCCGCCGCCATCATCGCGCCGGTCCAGTGGGTCGCCTCGAGCGGCGGATCGCTCCGCGTGAGGGCGACCACACGCTCGGCCACAGCGGCGCCAAGCGCAGGAATGCGCGGGCGCCGCGTCTTGTCGCGCAGCAGGCCGTCCAAGCCCTCTTGGGCAAAGCGCTCCTGCCAGCGCCAGACACAGGTCTTCGACTTGGCCGTTCGTCGTCTGATCTCGTTCATGCCGACGCCATCAGCGCTGAGCAGAACGATTTGTGCGCGCCAGACGTGCTTCTGGGCGGCATTGCGATCGCCAACCAGCGCCTCAAGGCGGCGACGGTCGGCAGGCGATACGGTGACGGCGATGCCTGGACGCATCAGACAGACTCGCACATCGCGCGTGCGGCCGGAATCCCCTATGGGATTCTTGTGTCAGATTTTATCCACTAGGTGATCGCATGCCTGACGGCGCACACCCGAGGATTCTCGGCCTCGACACCTCGACCGAGGCATGTTCGGCGGCGCTCCATGCCGACGGTCGGGTTGTCGCCCAGCGGTTCGAGCAGCGCGAACGCGGCCATGCCGAGCGCATTGTGCCGCTCGTGCTCGAGCTTCTGGCGGAGGCGGCGATCGGCTTCGATTCGCTTGATGCGATCGCCGTGACCACAGGCCCGGGCTCCTTCACCGGCGTCAGAATCGGGCTCGCGACGGCGCGTGGCTTTACGCTCGCCAGCCAATTGCCACTGATCGGCATCGGTACGCTAGAGGTAATTGCCGCCGGCGTGCCTGCCGTTGAGCGCGCCGGCAAGGTCACGATCGCCACCATTGCCGCGCTGCCGGGGCAGGTCTATGCCCAGGCATTTGACGAACAGCTGGTGCCATTGGCGCCCGCTGCGGCGTGTACCTTCGTTGAGGTGGTCGCCCTTGCCGGCGATCGGCCAGCGCTGCTCGTCGGCACCTCGGCGGATGAAATTCTCGCCGCCGGGTCGGCGCCACAAATAGCCCGCGCCAAGATCTTGCCCTGGCCACAGGCGGGCGCGCTCGTTGCTCATGTCGCGCAACTCATCGGCAACCGGGGGGTGACGGCACTCGCGGTCGAGCCTGCGACCCCCCTCTATATCAAGGCGCCGGGCCTTGGCCCGGCCGGCACGCGAGTATCTTCGCGCTCATGAGTGCGGCGGGCTCGTCGTCGCCCCGCCTCGTTCCTGCGCTCGCCGTCGACGCCGCAGAGCTGGCCGTGCTGCATGCGCGCTGCTTCGACGATCCGTGGCAAGCCGAGCTGATCGCGCGGGTGCTCGGCACCCCCGGGGGCTTCGGCCTTCTTGCCCGGCCGAACGGCGAACCGATCGGTTTCATTCTGTGCCGTTCGGCCGCCGGTGAAGGCGAAATCCTGACGTTCTGTGTGGATCCCGCCCTGCGCGGGTGCGGTTTGGGCCGCCAGCTTCTTGCGGCCGCGATCGCGGAAGCCGGTAAGCGGCAGCTTGTCGCACTATTTCTCGAAGTCGCCGAAGACAATGAAATAGCCCGTGGGCTCTATGACAACCATGGATTTGTCCAGGTTGGACTGCGCCCCGCCTATTATCGTCTGCCATCGGGCCAGCCGGTCGATGCTTTGACCTTGCGTCTGGTGCTGCAACCCCGGATTGAACGCGATTGACGCTATATTAGAAAGTCTATTCCGAATTTACTGCGCGTTACGTTGATATGCCTTGCATCATTGGCGCTGATCGTTGTAAAAGCGTGCCAGAATTCCTCGATTGCTCCGAACCCCGATAAAATTGCAGATCAGGAGAATAAATCCGAGATGACCGAGAAATCCACCGCTCCCGATCTCTTGAATCTGACCGCAGAGATCGTGGCATCCCATGTATCGCATAACGCCGTAGCCATGGATGATCTGCCGCAACTGATTCGTCAAGTCTATGCATCTTTGGCCGGCGTGTCCGATGGAGCGGGCGCAAAACAGGCCGAGCGGCCTGACCCGGCGGTGCCCGTCAAGAAATCAGTGATGCCTGATTACATTGTTTGTCTTGAGGACGGCAAGAAGCTGAAAATGCTCAAGCGCCACCTTATGACCTCCTACAACATGACGCCTGATCAGTACCGCATGCGCTGGGGTCTGCCGGCCGATTATCCGATGGTCGCGCCCAACTATGCCTCGCAGCGCAGCGCGCTCGCGAAGAAGATCGGCCTTGGCACCAAGCGTCGGCGTCGGCGCGGCTGAGCCGGCGACCCACGAAGCCGGCGTGAAAATCCCTGGGGGCTGCGCTATGTTTACAACGCAGCCCTCGGGACCACGCGACTGACTCGCGTGGAATCACCGCGGGCGTCGGCGCGGGAGGCATGAAGCCAGTAGATCTTGAGCAGGCGTGTGCGGCGCGCGGCCTGAAGATGACGGAGCAGCGACGCGTGATCGCGCGCGTGCTCTCGGAAGCCTCGGATCATCCCGACGTCGAGGAGTTGCACCGGCGGGCCGCCGCGGTTGATCCGCGCATCAGCCTGGCCACGGTCTACCGCACGCTCCGTCTGTTCGAGGAGATCAATCTGCTCGAACGGCACGATTTTCGCGGCGGGCGCTCGCGCTATGAGCAGCTTGCCGAGGAGCACCATGACCATCTGATCGATCTGGAAAGCGGACAAGTCATGGAGTTTCAGAATTCCGAGATCGAGGCGCTTCAGCGTGCCATCGCCGAGCGCCTCGGCTACCGCCTGGTCGACCATCGCCTCGAGCTCTATGCCGTGCCGCTCGACTCCAAGCGCAAGAAGGGCGACGCCAAGGCGGGCTCCTGATCGGCCGCCGATCAAGCGCCCCATTGCCGCCATGCGCGCCCCCAATTTCATGACCGATATCCGGACCGGCAACCTTGAAGTGCGCCTAGTCCGCTCCGACGATGAGGTGGCGGCGGCGCAGGCGCTGCGCTACCGCGTCTTCTATGACGAGATGCACGCCACGCCCTCGCCCGAGATGGCCGCCGCCAGGCGCGACTTCGACCGCTTTGACGATTTTTGCGACCATCTCGTGGTGATCGATCACGACCGGGGCGATGGCCCTTCGGGGATTGTGGGCACCTATAGGCTGATCCGCCGCTCCGTGGCCGAGCGGCATGGCGGCTTCTATTCGATCGACGAGTTCGATCTCGGTGCTCTGCTCGAGCACAAGGGCGAGCTCTTGGAGCTTGGCCGGAGCTGTGTGGACGAGGGTTACCGCACCGGCACGACCATGCAGCTGCTGTGGCGCGGCAATGCGGCCTATGTGCTCCATTTCGAGGTGCCGCTGATGTTCGGCTGCGCCAGCTTTCACGGCACCGACCCCAAGGTCCACGCCGTGCCGCTTTCCTATCTGCATCACAACCATTTGGCGCCGCCGAGCTTGCGCATGCGGGCGCGCGCCGAGCGCTATGTCAGCATGGACCTGATGCCGAAGGACGCGATCGACATGAAGGCGGCGTTCCGCGAAGTGCCACCCCTGATCAAGGGCTATTTGCGGCTTGGCGGGTTCGTCAGCGACGGCGCCGTGATCGACTATCAGTGGAACAGCGTGGATGTCGGCGTGGTCGTGAAGACCGATCGGGTCTCGCAAAAATACCGTGACCGGCTCACAGCGGAGCATTCGGCCGCGTCATGATCGCCGTTCTTCGTCTGATCCGCCTGTTCGGCTGGATCCTGGCCTGTGCGCCGCTGCAATCGGTGATTCTGCCGCTCAAACTTCCACTGTCGAAGCGGCTGCCACATATTTTCCACCGCGGCTGCTGCCGCATCCTCGGACTGGACGTCGAGCTTTGGGGTGAGCGCTCCAGGGCGCGCCCGACGCTTTTCGTCTGCAACCACACCTCCTATCTGGACATCGTGGCTCTCGGCGGCGTGCTGCCGGGCTCCTTCGTGGCCAAGCGCGAGGTGCGCGGTTGGCCGCTGTTCGGCTGGCTGTCGACACTGCAGCGCACCGTATTCGTCGATCGTCGGCGCGATGCCACGGCCAAGCACCGCGACGAGATGGTCGAGCGGCTCGAAGCTGGCGACAGCATCATCCTGTTCCCAGAGGGCACGAGCAGCGACGGCAACCGCGTACTGCCGTTCAAGAGCGCGTTCTTCAGCATTGCCGAGCGGCCGGTCAAGGGCCAGCCGCTCATCGTGCAACCGATCTCGATCTCCTACACCAGGCTGAACGGCATCCCCATGGGGCGGCGTTTTCGCCCCTATTACGCCTGGTATGGCGACATGGACCTCGCCGGTCACCTTTATGAGATGGCCGGGCTCGGCCGCGCCACGGTCGTCGTCGAGTGCCATCCTCCGGTCACGATCGAGCAATTCAAGAACCGCAAGGAAATGGCGGCCCATTGCGAGCGCGCGGTGGCCGATGGCGTCTCGCGCGCCATCAGCGGCCGGCTCGAGGGCCGGGTGATTCGGGGCCGCGGCATGCGCCGCATGGCCGCCTTGGCCCGCGCCCGGGCCCGGGCTTCGGCCGGGGGCTTGCTTGACAGGATGGGAAGCGCGGTTGGTAAAGTGCCACCGCGGCGTCCGCAGGACGAGCGCCGCGCCGCTGGCGCGCCAGAGCCGCCGCCCGGCACGGGCGAGTCCGGCAGAGGATGACGGTGCCTAAGCGCCTTTTCGTGAAGACCTATGGCTGCCAGATGAACGTCTACGACTCAGCGCGTATGACGGAGGTTCTGGCGCCGATCGGCTACGAACCGGTATCGACGCCGGACGAAGCCGACATGGTCATTCTCAACACCTGCCACATCCGCGAAAAGGCTGCGGAGAAGGTCTATTCCGAGCTCGGCCGCCTGGCCTTGCTGAAGCGCGAGCGGGCGGCCGAGGGACGAAAGTTCATGGTCGCGGTCGCCGGCTGCGTTGCCCAGGCCGAAGGCGAAGAGGTGCGACGCCGGGCGCCGGTGGTCGATCTCGTGCTCGGCCCCCAGGCCTATCACCGCCTGCCCGAGATGGTGACGCGCGTGACGCGCGCCGGCGGCGGCGTGGTCCAGACTGACTTTCCGGTCGAATCCAAGTTCGATCATTTGCCGGAAGAAACCCTGACGGGCGTGGAGGGGCGCGGCATCTCCTCGTTCCTCACCATCCAGGAAGGGTGCGATCGGTTCTGCACCTTCTGCGTCGTGCCCTATACGCGGGGCGCCGAGGTCTCGCGCCCGGTGAGCGAGATCGAGGCCGAGGCGCGACGGCTGGTCGCGCTCGGTGCACGCGAGATCACCTTGCTTGGCCAGAACGTCAACGCCTATCACGGCCTTTTGCCGGATGGCTCGCCCGCTTCGCTGGCCGTGCTGGTCGAACGGTTGGCCACGATCGATGGCCTCCAGCGCATCCGCTACACCACCTCGCACCCGCTCGACATGCGCGAGGATCTGATCGCGGCGCATCGCGATGTCGAGGCGCTCATGCCCTTCCTTCATCTGCCGGTGCAATCCGGCTCGGACCGCATTCTCGCGGCGATGAACCGGCGCCATACCGTCGATGACTATCGGCGCTGGATCGACAAGCTGCGCGCCGCCCGGCCCGACATCGCGCTGTCGTCCGATTTCATCGTGGGCTATCCGGGCGAACGCGAGACCGATTTCGAAGCGACGCTCGCGCTGGTCGACGAGATCGGCTTTGCCCAGGCTTACTCCTTCAAATACAGCGCGCGTCCCGGCACGCCGGCGGCCGCCCTGCCCGATCAGCTGGCGGATGAGGTCAGGACCGCGCGCCTCGAGCGGTTGAACGACCGTCTCAAGTCGCACATGCTGGCCTTCAATCGCGGACTCGTCGGACGCACGGTCGATGTGCTGTTCGAGCGCGTCGGGCGCCGCGAAGCGCAGCTGGTTGGGCGCACGCCCTACGGCCAATGGGTGCACGTGCCGGCGCCGCGTGCGCTGATCGGCGTCGTGACGTCGGTCGTGATCGAAGATGCCGCGCTCAACAGCCTGAGCGGCAGGCTGGCCTCGTCGATTGCGCCGACGGCGGATTTCTTTGGCGCCCGCGCATGAAGCGCTCGTCCCCGCGCACGCCCGATACCGAATCGAGCCATCTGCGCTTCGCCGACAACAAGCTTTTGCCCGCCCTCTTCGGCGCGCATGATCGCAACCTCGCCAAGATCGAGCAGGCGCTCGGCGTGACCTTGAGCTCGCGCGGCAACGAGGTCGCGATCAGCGGGCCGGAGGAAGAGGCGCAGGCCGCCGGGGCGGTGTTGCGTTCGCTTTATGATCGGCTCGCGCGCGGCCAATCGGTTGGCAGCGGCGAGGTCGAGGCGGCGCTTCGGCTGGCGCGCGACGGCGCGAGCGGCCGGCCGGCACGCGACAGCTCGAGCCTCGATCAGGTAAGCGTAATCGAGACGCGGCGGCGCTCGATCACCACGCGCTCGGTCGCCCAGGCGCGCTATGTCGAGGCAATGCGCAACCACGAGCTCGTGTTCGGGCTCGGGCCGGCCGGCACGGGGAAGACCTATCTCGCGGTCGCGGTCGCTGTGTCGATGTATCTCTCCGGCCAGGTCGATCGCATCGTGCTCTCGCGGCCCGCGGTCGAGGCCGGTGAGCGCCTCGGCTTTCTGCCCGGTGATATTCGCGAGAAGGTCGATCCGTATTTGCGCCCGCTCTATGACGCGCTCCACGACATGATGCCGGCGGATGCGGTCGCCAAACGGCTCGAGGCGCGCGAGATCGAGATCGCGCCGCTCGCCTTCATGCGCGGGCGCACGCTGGCCAACGCTTTCATCATCCTCGATGAGGCGCAGAACACGACGCCGGTGCAGATGAAGATGTTCCTGACCCGCATGGGCGAGAACGCGCGCATGGTAGTGACCGGCGACCTGTCGCAGATCGATCTGCCGGCCGGCACCGGCTCCGGCCTTAAGGACGCGCTGATTACGCTCGAAGGCATGCCGGGCGCAGCCTTCGTGCATTTCTCCCATGCCGACGTCGTGCGCAATCCGCTGGTCACGCGCATCGTGCGCGCCTATGAGGCGGAGGAAAAGGCGCGGGCCGACGCAGGCGATGATGGCGGGAGGGAGCGCCGCCGCCGGTGACAAGCGAACCAACCAGGGGCGACAATTGGCGCGCGCTGCAGGCGGAGCGGGCGCTGCTCTCATCAAGTGCCATTCGCGCACTTGCCGAGGAGCGTTGGAACCGCGCGCGTCCCTGGCTCGATTGGCCGCTGATCGCCGCCTTCGTACTTGCCATGACGGCGCTGTTTGCCCCACTCAGCACCGGCCACATCGCCATCCCGCCGGCCGATTCGATCGCAAGCCAGACGATCCGCGCCGAGCGCGCGGTCAGCGTGATCGATGAAGCGGCGACCGCCTTGAAGCGCGAGCAGGCGGCAAGCGCGGTGCGGCAGCAATTCAACCATGATCCGGATGCTTTGGTCGCACGCCGGGCCGAGGTGAGCGCGGCCTTCGCGGACCTCGTGGCACGGCGCGGGCAAAGCGAACTCACATCTGAGCAGAAACGCGCGCGCTTCGAGGCTGAGCTCGGCAGCCCGGTCAATGCGAGCGTGTTCGAGCGGCTTGAGGCGCTGCCCGATCCGACCGAGGCGGGCGCCGCGCTCGCCTTCTTTCTCGATCCACTGCTCAATCGCATGATCGTCGCCGATCGCGCGCTCTTGCCGCGGAGTGGCGCGATCGACCTGAGGCGGACTGATCAGCCGAACGCTCTGCCGCTCTATGATCTCGGCACCGTGCTCGATCAGGAGGAGGCGTGGCGGCTGATGCGCGCGCGCGCGGCCGAGGCGCCCTATGGCGCGGCCAAGGGCCTGCGTACCTGGATCACCGAGACCGCCTTGGCTCTGGTAAAGCCCAATCTCCGTCCCGATGAGGCGACGACCAGCACAATGCGTGTGGCTGCGTCGGATGCGGTGGACCCGGTCATGATGCGCATCGGCCGCGGCGAGGTCATCGTGCGCGAGGGCGATCGGGTGAGCCCGGAGGATCGTGCCCGCCTGCACGCGCTCGATGAAGCCAATGCGGCGCGCCTCTCCTGGGTCGACAGCGTCGCATTCGCCGCGCTCCTGGCCGGCCTCATCGGGCTCGGCGCATATTTTTATGCGCGTGCGCGGGAGCCATTGCGCGTATCACGCAAGACCGCCTATCTCACGCTCTCCTCCACGCTCGCGGCGGCGGTGAGCGCGTTGGCCGTGTGGTTTGCGGGGCGCGCGCTGGCCGATCTGTTCCAGCTCGACCCGACCATGGCGGCGCTTTTGAGTCCGGTCGCGCTTGGCACGGTCCTGGTTGCGCTCCTCGTCAATGTGCGCACGAGCCTGCTCGTCGGCATCACGCTTGCGCTGCTCGTGACCTATCGAGCCGACGCCGGTATCTGGGTCGCCGGCTATCACCTGATCGGCGTGCTGGTCGCTGGCATCATGGCGCAACGCGCGCGGCAGCGTGTCGATCTCTTGAAGGTCGGCCTCGCGGTTGGCCTCTCTCAAGCGGTTGCGAGCCCGGCGGTGCTCACACTCGGCGGTGCCGTGCCGAATGTCGATTACTTGATCGCGGTCGCCTTCGGCCTGGTCTCAGGCGGCCTGGTTGCAATTGCCGCGATCGGCCTCCTCCCGCTGTTCGAACATGTGTTCGATGAGACCACCGACTTTCGGCTGATGGAGCTGGCCTCGCTCGGCCACCCGACCCTGAAGAAGCTCGCGCTTCATTCGCCCGGCACCTACCACCACTCGGTGATGATCGCCAATCTCACCGAAGCTGCGGCTGAGGCGATCGGTGCGAACGGCCTCAAATGCCGCGTCATGGCGCTCTATCACGACATCGGCAAGGCCGAGCGACCGGCCTATTTCATCGAGAACCAGCGCGACGGCAACATCCACGATTCGCTCGCGCCCTCGGTTTCGGCGCGCATCATCTTCGCGCACATCACCGATGGCATTGCGCTCGCGCGCAAGCATCGGCTCGGGCGCCCGGTGATCGACGCGATCACTCAGCACCAGGGCACGACCCTGTTGAAGGCCTTCTATCAGAAGGCGGTGGAGCGCGCGGGCGGCGCTGAGTCCGTCGATGAATCCGAGTTCCGCTATCCGGGTCCGAAGCCACGCACCCGTGAATCCGCGATCATCATGCTGGGTGATTCGGTTGAGGCCGCAACCCGCGCGCTCAGGAACCCGAGCCCCGCGGAAGTTCGCACGCGCGTCGGCCGGGTCATCGCCGAGAAGCTCGAAGACGGCCAGCTGTCGGATTGCGCACTCACACTTGGCGATCTCGCCAAGGTCGAGGAGGCGTTCACGCGCGTGCTGGTCCTGGGGGTGTATCATGGCCGGATCGAATATCCGCCGGTCCGCGCGCAGGCCGAAATCGAGGCGGGCGGCTGGCAGCCGGCGGATCAAGAAGAAAGGCGTCATGATCGAGATCAGAGTGGCGGACGCGGCGTGGCGGAGCGCGCTTCCTGATATGCGCGCGCTCAGCCGTCGGGCGGTCGAGGCGGCGCTGGCGGTTGCGCCACCATTGCCGGCCGGTCCGAAGG
>Ga0194121_10010575_pt1 | contig 11180 bp, 19 predicted proteins | sample TA2MahCa50mmetaG_FD_148609 | JGI IMG/M metagenome (GOLD analysis project Ga0194121, IMG submission 148609) | Freshwater microbial communities from Lake Tanganyika, Tanzania - TA2015020 Mahale Deep Cast 50m | ecosystem: Environmental > Aquatic > Freshwater > Lake | place: Tanzania: Lake...
GCAGTCCAGCCTAGTCTACGGAACCAACGATGGGATCAAGCCCGAAGATCCGCTCTTCGGCCAGCCGACGCGCCAAGCGACCTCCGCTCGAGAGATTCTAGCTCTCTACCGGTGGTGGACTGAGGTGCACTCCAAGCGACCTGACGCGCACGACGCCGGAGGGTGGAGCGCCTACTGCGACATGAGGCAAGCGCGGGGAGACGACATGCTCGATCTAGAAGACCGCAATCCAGAGGAAGCGGCCATGAGTCGCGAAGCTCTCGATAAGACTCACGCGATCGAGAAGGCGTACGAAGAAGAGGACGAGGAGATGATGATCCGCCTCATTCGAGTTCGAGGAGACCTCTGGACATAGGAGTGGCGAGTATTGACAACTCTGAGAGAGCGCGATACTATAGCATAATAAGTCGCGCATGGAACTGAGAGCTCGCACGGTTCGAGTCATCGAGAGGGATGGCGAGATCGAGCTCGTCGCTGCTCTCGAGGACGGGTCGGTCCTTAGAGTATACCTACCGCTAGAGACTGCGGGCGGGATCGCACTAGACGCAGTACAGATCGCTCTATCGAGAAAGGTTATGGAAAAGAGATGAACCGGTTCATACTTCATGAAGACCCCGTGGTAGCAGCTCAGATGCACTGCGACAAGCACGTGGTCAAGATGGTCCTCGAGGAGGCGCAGATGCTTTCTACCGCTCACCGAGTCGCCGACTCATTCGTCATTCACACTTACGTGCCGAAGCAGAGGTCTCGCACCGAATATTACTTCGAGCCTGGAGACAGTCGCGAAGGCCTTCTCTATCTAGTCACTCATAAGAACCACCCGTGCTCGGTCTGGGCTCGAGCCAGTCGAGCGAACTACTCCTGGGCATCGAGCCTCCTCCACTCTCTACTGAATGAGTACGAGTATCGGTACAGTAAGATTCACAAGATTCGCCGCACGGGTCTCGAGCGAGCCCTGATGCAGTACCCGAGGGGAGTTCCCGACTCGCCGCGGACACCGTTCCCGCTGGCCATGCCCGACGAGTATAAGCGCTATGGCGACGCAGTGGGCAGCTACAGAACTCTATATAGACTGAGTAAGAGCCGATTCGCGGCGTGGAATCGTGGTCGATCTGCCCCGGATTGGTATTCGGAGGAACTAGATGATCGCTGATAACTGTCAGATTCGCGAGGCTCGGTTGGAGCTCGATAAGTCTTGGATCTCTCGCCAAGTTCCCGAGTGGTGCCTCCTCCTCTACGGATTCAACCTAGTCATCGGTGTGCTGATCACGGCTGCCGGAGGTGTCGTCACGAGTCTCGAGCTTCGCGCTCCGTCGAACCTCGCCATCTTTCTCGCCGCCCTCTACACCGATTATATATTTTGGAAAGGAGTGCGCAGGATCCTTGAACGAAGATCAGTGGAATAAATACAACTATGCCGACTTACACCTTCATAGATAGAGTTACTGGTAAGAGCACTACGACTCTAATGTCCATCTCTGAGATGGAAGCGTACTTGAGTGACAATCCTAACTCATCCCTTAAGCCGGCGGCTCCCCTCATAGTGACGGGAGTCAGTTCTGGCCGAAATAAACCGGACGACTCTTTTCGAGATATCCTACGCAACATAAAGCGTAGGCACAGGGGGAGCACTATAAACACGTTCTAGGGAGGCACATATGACTCTGAGCGTCTCTGTCGATGCGATGCATTTCTTTGACAGGGCGAGCATGACTAAGAGAGAGAAGCGAGAACGTAAGAGGCTCGAGGCCTCCAGACCGCCGTCACTCTCCAGAGTCGAGCCTAAGACTGAGAACCAGAAGAGAGCGTTCGAGGCGTACGACGATGGCAAGAATCTGATACTTCATGGCGTGGCTGGAACTGGAAAAACATTCCTATCTCTCTACAAGGCGCTGTCCGCGGCGATCGCCGGCATCGAGCCCAGGCCCGTCGTGATAGTGCGAAGCGTGGTTCCGACGAGAGACATGGGATTCCTTCCCGGAAGCATAGCGGATAAGTCGGCGGTGTATGAGCTTCCGTACTCGGCGATACTCAAGCAGCTGACTGGAAAGTCCGACGCCTACGACCGGCTCAAGGCTCTCGGGTATGTGCAGTTCTCGACGACGTCGTTTGTTCGAGGATTGACCTTCTGCAACAACACCGTCATAGTAGACGAGTGTCAGAACATGACCTTTCACGAACTCGACTCGATCATAACTCGAATGGGGGACGGATGCCGCGTCATATTCTCGGGAGACTTCAGGCAATCCGATCTGTGGCGAGACGACGAACGCAATGGCCTGCAAAAGTTCATGAGGATATGCGAGCGAGTCGCGTCGTTCACGAGGATCGAGTTTACGCAGGACGACATCGTGAGATCTGCTCTGGTGAAAGAATATATAGTAGCGAAGCTGGAGGAGGGTTTAGTATGAACGCTACTAGGAGAACCGTGGAAGAGATTACGCGTGACATCTCTCACTACTCCATCGAGCTAAGAGACCCTAGGAATGATGGCTGGGTTGTGGAGGGATGCGCTAAGCGACTCAACGAACTGATGAGAGAGCTAGATGAGTGCATTCAGAGACCTACGTATCTCACTGAGAGAACTGAAGTCAGTCGAGACTGAATCAGGCCGATTGTATTCGGTCCCGGGATGCCACAGTGAGCCAGTCACTGGATGGTACGACTACCCGTCGATCACTACGATCCTCGGCAATAATCCAGAAAAGAAGCGAGCTCTCTCCGAGTGGAGGGCGCGAGTCGGTGCGGAAAAAGCCGCGCAGATATCAGCCCGCGCCAGCTCGCGCGGGACGGCGGTGCATGACGCCATGGAGAAGTACGTCCTAGGAGAGGATGTCGAGGAGTCGACCAATCCCGTCAGGCGCGCAGCCGTTCGGAACCTAAGAGAAGTTCTCGACGCTAACCTAGAGGGATACTACGGAGTCGAGTGCCCCCTCTACTCCCACGCGCTTCGAGTCGCGGGCCGCTGCGATCTAGTGGGGATTTGGGCCGGGCGGAGAGCCGTCATCGACTATAAGACGTCCAATCACGAGAAGGACGAGGACGACATTCTCGACTACTTTCTACAGACTACGGCATACTCAGTTATGTTCGAGGAGAGGACGGGTCTGCGTATTCCCGGTATCGTGGTTCTTATAGCATGCGACTCTGGAATGGTACAGATGTTCATGAAGTCTACTGCACAGTATGTACCGAAACTCATTAAAACTTTAGAAGAAAGGAGACCGTCGTGGTCAGAGCAGTGGTAGCGCTTCTAGCCGTCGCTCTCGCGAGCTCGGCTGAGGCCCAGACCATGAACATGTCGCTGCCAGTCGTATGTGGGCCGGTTGAACGAATGATGGGCAGCGTCATGGGTGATGAGTTTAAAGAGTTGCCGTATGTCGGGTGGGCCATTCGAGATGGTATATTTGGAGTTATAACACTGAATGCTGCGACTAAGACTTCTACGGTATTCTTAATCAAAGAAGACACGGCCTGCATTGTATCTAGCGGCATAGATACTAAGACGTACAATGTGGAACCGAAGCCGAAGAAAGATGGCATGGGTCTGTACTAAAATGAACAATCTCCTAAATTTTAAAGCGCGCTTCATCGTCACGAACGGCATCATGGCGGTCATGCTGTTCGGCGCCGTGATGGGTAATTGGTTTATGGGATTCTTCTCGCTTGGATACATTGAGATAATCATGGGTGGCTTTCTACTCATGTATTTCATAGGTGGCGCGATAGCCGCGACTCGCAAGCGATGGGATATCGTAAAGCATGTCGCTAACGGTCTACCGATGTGGGCTCTAGCCTTTACTGGAATAGGCATCATCAATGCGGCGGCAGGTCTCGTCGATGCCTCGACTGAGCAACTGATTCAAGTCTTTAAGAATCTCGCTCTCGCGATAGCGCCAAATATCATCGGTGTATTGCTCATGGTATGGTTAAGAGAAATCGCGATGTGGTGCAGCGGTGAAGAAATATAACGCGGGATTCGAGTGGTCGTATCGAGACTTACTCTTCACGATGATGGCGGCCTATATGGCCATGGCGGCCATGGCCCTGATCGTGGCGTCGAAGGTAACGAAAGTCGAATCAGTCAGTCCCGGCAATATTCTAATCGAGATGTTCTGGGATAAGAAAAAGAACGCCGACGTCGACCTCTGGGTCCAAGCACCGGGCGAGAGGCCGGTCGGATACTCTAATAAGAATGGCGTAGCCTTCAATCTGCTGCGCGACGACCTGGGCATTAGCTCAGATCCCGAGTCGCGTAACCAGGAACTGGCAGTGGGTCGCGGCCTGCGACAGGGCGAGTATGTAGTCAACGTTCATATGTACATGGCGCGCGATTCCCTACCCATCGACGCGTTCGTGAAAGTAACTATAGACCGAATATCTACCACTCAAGCGTCGAGTTCCAGTCCGTCAGTCATCGCCTCTGAGAGAGTTACATTCACTCGCAACGGCGAGGAATTGACGGCGATTCGATTCACTCTCGACCGAAGCGGCAATCTCGTACCAAACTCTCTCAACAAAGTTTTCAAAGAACTTCGAAGTGCCGGTTTATATCCTCGCCCAGGAGCTCCATGATGATAGTTTCTATTCTGCTTCTCTACGTTGGGATATGTATGGTCCTTGGGTTTATCCTAATGATCGATGTAGCTAATAAAAAACTCATCGCTGCAATCTGCTACTGCGCATTCCTCGTCGTGCTCATGGCGACACTTCTCGAATCATCCGGTACTCCTAGAGACATTCGCACTGAGTGGCGAAGCGTGAGGGACGCCACTCTTATATCTTCGCAGTTAGATGAACCTAATGCAATTTACCTATGGGTTTCGCTGGATGATCGAACTCCGGTGAGCTACGTTCTTCCTTGGAACATCAAGATCGCGGAGCAGATTAGAAAGGCGGGTGAAGAGGCCAAAGAGAGCGGCAGGGCTGGAATCGTTAAATTTCGCATGGGCTCGCAGAGCAATCCATTCGCCAACAACATCGAGTCTGAGCATATGTTTTGGGCTCCTCCGCAGCCGAGCAATCCTCTCAAACATAGATAGGTTTCGTAGCATGGTGACCGTAACTTAAAAGCGGTTGACATCTTAAGAAACGTGAGTTAATATATAATCTGTCGCTGTTGATGACGTGTGTCAACCATATCGGACGCGGGGGCAGTACCCGCCGGCTCCACCAGATGTTTATAGTAGTAGAAAGGTTTATTAGAGATAATCCACACTTAGACGGGGGAGAAAAATCTTTCTCTAACTGGAATTATAGGTACTACGCAGTCTTGGGACCTAATGAGGAGTTACTGATGACTACTCGAGACTCAAACGTAGCGAGAGACGCGGCTTCTAGGCTCAATAAAGCCGAGCAAGCCAAACGGAACGGGGCCGACATAGGATCGACGAGTGTGAGGGCGCATGTTCGGAGGTGACGGGATAGCCGCCTCATAGGCTAAGCAAATGAGTGCGAACGATAACGGCACTCTCGCTCTGGCTGCCTAGTCAGCCTTAGCCGGGCTTTCGCGGGGTGCGCCTCGGAACAGAAGCACCCCGCTTCACAAAGGGAGGACGAGGATGAGTAGGAAGATTCTTCCGTGCGCAGCCTTTATCCTATCAATGACTACTACATTCGATCACGAGACTAATGCAGCCGTTCCGATAATACTATCAGCTCCAATCATAGAGGTGGAGTCCATCTACCTACCTCCGCCAGTGAGCGCGCGAGAGAGGGACTGTCTGGCTCGAGCGGTGTACCACGAGGCACGGGGTGAGTCTGTGCACGGGCAGATCGCTGTCGGTATGACGGTCATGAATCGCGTGTACGACTCGAGGTATCCTGGCACAATATGCTCAGTCGTGAATCAGAGGATCGGTAAGTCGTGTCAGTTCACGTGGGCCTGCGATAAAAAGTTAGTCGCATCTCGCCCGAAGCGGGTGGAGTGGGCGCATAGCCAAAACATCGCTGATCTAATACTAGCCGAGTGGGTGTCTGATCCAACGAATGGAGCCACTCACTTTCACGCGCGGTACGTTCGCCCACTGTGGATAAACGGATTTAAGCGAATGCATGTGATAGACAATCATTTGTTTTATAAAAGACACTGATATATAACAAATATCATCATAGACACATCGAGCTTACTACGAGGTCTGTGCGAGGGTTAGATCTATGGCGAGGAGGCTACAGTGAGTAAGTTTTTTGAAGGCCTGGGTAACGATAAGAAGCTGAGCATCGTCGCTGGACCGTGCGTGTTTGAGGGAACGCGGCATGCGATCGATCACGCTGGGCACATTCGAGAGGTGTGCGACCGGTACGAAGTTAACTTCATCTATAAGACGTCCTTCGACAAGGCCAACCGCACTCACGCAAAGTCTTACAGGGGAGTGTCATTCGACGACGCAGTTTATGGATTCGCGGACGTGCAGCGATCGACTGGAGTAGAGATACTCACCGACGTGCACGAAGCCTGGCACTGCGACGTAATTCCAGCGAGCATCCTGCAGATCCCAGCGTTCCTTTGCAGACAGACCGACCTCCTTCGAGCCGCTGCCGCGACCGGTAAGCCGGTCAATGTCAAGAAGGGGCAGTTCCTGTCTCCATACGACGCTCGGTGGATCGTCGATAAGCTCGAAGAGTTCGGATGCAATCGTCACTCGCTGACTGAGCGTGGTACTACATTCGGATACAACAATCTAGTCGTAGATATGCGCGGGCTGGCGGTGATGAGGTCGTGGTCTCGCGTCATATTCGACTGCACTCACAGCGTCCAGCTACCGGGAGGCGGGTCTAGCTCGGGAGGAGACCGTACCTTCGCGCCGATCCTCGCTCGAGCTGCAGTTGCCGTTGGAGTCGCAGGCGTATTCATGGAGGTTCATGCCGATCCGGACAACGCTCCGTCCGACGGAGCCAACATGATTAAGCTGTCGAACTTTCGTTCTGTTGTTGACAACCTTCTCGAACTAGATTATATTATTAAGAAAGGTGTGCTTGAGAACGTAACTGACGAGAGGTAGATATGGCAAAGTCTGGTAAAATATGGGGAGTCACTGAGGCGATCGAGGTCAATCCCCTCGTCGAGATGCATCGGATAGAAGTCAACGCCGGGCATAGGTGCAGCGTCCATAAGCACAACTATAAGTGGAATGGATTCTTCGTCGAGAAGGGCGAGCTCGTGATCGAGATTTATCGAGAGAACTCGGTCACGGATCAGACCATCCTCCGCGCTGGAGACTACACCGCGATCAAGCCCGGCCTATACCACTGCTTCGTATGTACTGAGAACTCGATCGCGTTTGAGCTCTACTGGCCGGAGCCCATGGGTGATCAAGACATCGATAGGCTGGACCAAGGAACTTCGTTGACCGACGAAGAGATGAAGAAGTTTCGGAGCATCTGGAGGTGAATCCAGATCTAAAGATAGTCGGCGCGGAGAAGTTCTGTCAGCTCGTCGATCAGAGAGTCGCTAACGGGCAGATGGGATACATCGATGCGATCGTCCGCGTATGCCAGGAGACGGGCATCGAGATCGAGTCGGTGAATCGGTTGGTGAACCCGCGCATACGAAAGAACTTAAAGACCGAAGCGACCAATATGAACCTCCTAAAGAGAAAGCGTGGAGCTCGGTTGCCGATATGAGTCGACTCAATCGATTTATATGCGCCCTAGGCTGGCACCAGTGGGTGTGCTACGAAGCGGAGCGACTGCGCGATACTAACGTATGGCGCTACAGCTGCATATACTGCGACTCTAGGAGGGAGGCGATGCGTGAGTTCTTTGACTAACTCGAGCGGAGCAGCCCTAGCCAGAGAGAGGTATGTCGCTATCAAGCTGCACTTCAACAGCGACAGCTACGACTTCTTTAAGTATTCCGGTCGAGTCAATAAATCGAGCGCGAACTCGAGAGACGCGGCTAAGTTCTCTAGGATGGATAGAAAGTACAAGGGCCAGGCTCTGACGGACTACATCTTGGCCAACGTGCTCGACGGAAAGAATTGGATCGGCGACTTTAGTGAGAAGTCTTACACAGAGTGGAGGAAGCGCGTAGAGTCTCTGCGATATCATCTGACCGAGCAGGTTCGAGCCATAGCCGATGCCAGTAGCGGAGACATCGGCGATATGTGGAGGCCGTCGGAGCATAGGGGGTATCCGCCTGTTCTAATAATGCACATGGGTAGGCGCCTCTCTCTGGAGACGATGGCGGCCACCGACATGGTTCTGAAGTACACTAAGCTGTGGAAGAAAGAGTTCTCTCGAGACGTGATCGTTCCACCGTGCACTCTTAGGATACGCAAGTACGTCCCGTTCATGGCACAGAGGATAAGCCTCGATGATGTATCTGCACTAATGAAGGGAGTCGTCAGCCGTGACTGAGGAGCTCAGATCAAACTTAGAGTACGTACTGAACCGACTCATGGAGCTCGAGATGCGAGTCGCGGTCCTCGAGCGAGAGCGTGAGCCGGCTAGGTCGATACCGACGAACGAAACTTACGAGGAGGCGATGATAAGGCATGGGCTAGATACATGATATATAGTTAGTCGCCATGATCGAGTGACTATACTATGAATACGAACCATACGATCACACCAACATACGGAGGATATATGTCTACACTGGAACAGATTCGCTCGTCTCGCAAGACGATGATGGATAAGCTCAAGGGCGAAGTCGCCAAGATCAATACTCGAGAGAAGAGCTACGCCGACGACCGCGAGTGGAGCCTCGCAGTCGACAAGGCCGGCAACGGCATGGCGATCATTCGATTCCTTCCACAGAGCAGCGGCGGAGACGTGCCGTGGACTCGAGTCTGGCGGCACAGCTTCAAGGGTCCGTCGGGTCTCTGGTACATCGAGGACAGCCGCACGACGATCGGAGATAACGATCCGGTCGGCGAACTCAACAGCAAGCTCTGGAACTCGACGACAGACGACGAGTCTCCGGCTCGCAAGCAGGCTCGCGCTCAGAAGCGAAAGCTGACCTACGTTAGCAACGTACTCGTCGTCAAGGACGCCGCGCATCCCGAGAACGATGGAAAGGTGTTCCTATTCAAGTACGGCAAGAAGGTCTTCGACAAGGTCATGGAGAAGCTCGAGCCGCAGTTCGACGACGAGAAGCCGATGAACCCGTTCGATCCAGAGATGGGAGCTAACTTCCGTCTCAAGGCTCGCATGGTCGAGGGCTATCGCAACTACGACAAGTCGGAGTTCGACAATCCGTCTCCGATCTCTGGCGATGACGAGGTCATGACCTCGATTCTGGAGAAGTGCTACGACCTGAGCGAGTTCACCGATCCGAAGCGCTTCAAGAGCTACGCCGAGCTCAAGACTAAGCTCGAGCGCGTCCTAGGCCTCGCGGCTACCGCTCAAGAAGGCGACGATAGGCCGAGAACCATCGAGCCTAAGCGCGGTCCGGTAGCAACTTCGAAGTCGGCACCAACTAAGAATGCTTCCTGGGACGACGAGGAGGATGGAGACAACCTCAAGTTCTTTAAGAAGCTGGCAGAGGACTAACGCCGTAGCGTAGGGGGACTTCGGTCCCCCTACCGTGGTGCTACGTCGAAGCGTCACCTATTCTAGTATGCCATCGCTCTTTCTGCATGGAAATTGGTCTGTCGATTAACCTCAGTGAGAGTCGGATCTGGATTCCTAGTTACAATCTGAGTCGACGTAGCGGGCGCAGCGGGAGGGGGTCTATTGCCAGGTACTTGAATATTTCTGACTTGCGGCTCTCCGGCAGAAACATCTATAGGTGGTAAGACTCTAACGTCTCTCGGGGGCGGGCCCGGTACTGCCGCTGGAACTGCTCCAGCAGAGACCGATCTAGATCCTCCTATTCCAAAAAATCTGCCTATAGCATCGAGTACGCCCGATGTCGATCCTTCGCTGGAAGCTGAGACACCTCTATTAGGAATTGGTGCTTGATTGTTAAGTTGCTTTAATTTCTCTCTATTAATTTCTCTAGCTTCATCACCCGGCATCACACCCGCGGCCATTAGAGCATCGGCCGCCGCTATCCTCTTGCGATCGGTATCTGATAAGACTTTGTACTCATCTTGAACTTCTAAGCTAGTAGGAGCTGGACGTTCGTCGCGCTTTGGTCCTGACCCATAGACTGTAGTACCCACGCGGCCTGCTAAAGCACGCTGAAGCTCGTTATAACGAGAGCTCTCCTGCGCTTCTGCAATGCTTGTCGGAGTAACGTCTCCGGCCATTAGAGCATCGGCCGCCGCTATCCTCTTGCGATCGGTATCTGATAAGACTTGGTACTCATCTTGAACTTCTAACTGCGTCGGCGTCGGCATCCGTCGATCAAATATCGACTCCTCAGGTTTTTTATAGATTTCCGGATTGACTCCACCACCGAGGCTTTCCTGAAGCTCTTTATAAATGCTCTGCTTCAGTTCAGTCTGAACATTTTCTGGAGTCGCGCCTTTTTCATCTAGAGATTTTCTAGCTGCTTCCAGTTTAGCAAGAAAATCTGGGTTTCTAATCAATTCAACTTCTCGTCCAGCTAATATATCAGTTATGATTCGACCTAAGTACTCTCCCGCTTTAGAACCAAGCTTGTAACCCATGAGGCTTCCGGTCACTCCGCCGACAGCAGTACCTACACCAGGTATAAGTAAAGTTCCGGCAGCACCAAGTAACGACATTCCTAGCCAGCCGCCGGCTACGCCACCTAAGACGTGACCGACTGCTGCACCTACGTCTCTCGAGAACTCTGTGTGCTTGACTATCTTATCTATATCACCGTTGGAAAAATCATCGGGCGTTAGTCCAGCATATTTCGTGGTGCCGGGGTTTGAAAATTCTTCAGTAAGCGTCAACACTATTGGACCTGTTTGCATGATAGCATCGAGGACGATAAGTTTTGTTCCAACATAGTTCACCGCTTTCATGGCTAATTGCATTATTTTACTATTCATGATTTTGGCGTTTAGCTTGTCAGCCACACTCACTATTGCGTCTTTCACACTAAGAAGACGCTTCGGTGCACCGGGACGTGCCTTCCTGTCCGCCTCCAGTTTCATCTCCAGTTCCGCCACCTCGAACGGCGTCATCACCCTTCTCGCCCCCGGCGGTCTTCCCGCCCCTGACCCTGACGGTCTTCCCGCCCCTGGTGGGGGCTTAATTCTAGCACCTGTCAGTGTTGTTAGTAATTCATCTAGGCTCGTATCTAGAGGTTTGAGTAGATC
>Ga0194121_10010588_pt1 | contig 11169 bp, 12 predicted proteins | sample TA2MahCa50mmetaG_FD_148609 | JGI IMG/M metagenome (GOLD analysis project Ga0194121, IMG submission 148609) | Freshwater microbial communities from Lake Tanganyika, Tanzania - TA2015020 Mahale Deep Cast 50m | ecosystem: Environmental > Aquatic > Freshwater > Lake | place: Tanzania: Lake...
CCGAGGCGCGCGCGGCGCGCCGGGCAAACGTCTCGAGCCGCGCGGGCCCGTCCGGCCCCAGCACTTCCAGCGCCGCGTTCCAGACCGGCGCCATCGACGGCTGGGCCCGGCAGAGGGCGCGCGCCACCGGCGGCAGCGGAACCCCGGCCGCAACCGCGTCGCGCAGAATCGCGACGACCTGGTCGAGGATGTCCGACGCTCCCGACTCGCGATCCGAGGCCAGCAGCGCAATGCGGCGGTTCAGCGCGTCCACGCCGACTATGAGAACATACGGCTCGGTGGCGTTTTCCCTGATTCCCTCGACGGAATCGACCGAGCTGGCCGACGACATCCGCGAGCTCTTCGAGGAGCTGTCGCGGACGCTCCGGCACGGCCAGCGTGCGTATTCGGGGGAGTGCCACCCGTCGCTGGACGTGCTGGAAAGCGACAGCACGATCGAAGTGATCGTGGACGTCGCCGGCGTGGCGCCCGACGCGATCCGCCTCCTGTTCCGCGGCGGCGTGCTCGTCGTGGCGGGCGAGAAGGCGCCCTACGCCACGAGCGACGCGCAGACCTTCCACCTCGTCGAGCGCGAGTTCGGGCGCTTCGCCCGCGCCGTGCGCCTGACCGGCGCGTTCGACATCGACAGCACGACGGCGACGCTCCGCGACGGCGAGCTGCGCATCCTGCTGCCGAAGCTCGAGGAGCGCCGCGGACGGCCGCACCGCATCCCTGTCCAGGGTCGATGAAGCTGCTCTTCATCGGGGACATTGTCGGCAAGCCCGGCCGCGAGCTGATTCGGAAGGGGCTGCGCGGCCTCATCGAGCATCACGGCGCCGACTTCGTCGTCGCCAACGCGGAGAATGCGGCCGCCGGCTTCGGCCTCACGCGCGACATCGGCGACACGCTGCTCGAGAGCGGCGTGGACGTGATGACCTCGGGCAACCACGTCTGGGACAAGCGCGAGGTGCTCGAGTACATCCCCGGCGAGCCGCGGCTGCTGCGGCCCGCGAACTATCCGGCCGGCGTGCCGGGGCGCGGGTCCTACGTGGCGCAGACGGGCGACGGCCGCTCCGTCGGCGTCATCAACGTCATGGGCCGCGTCTTCATGCTGCCGATCGACGACCCGTTCGCCGTCGTCCTGCGCGAAATCGAGGCGATACGCCACCGGGCGAAGATCATCCTGGTGGACTTCCATGCCGAAGCGACGAGTGAAAAGGTCGCCATGGGGTGGCACCTCGACGGCAAGGTGACCGCCGTCTTCGGGACGCACACGCACGTGCAGACCGCCGACGAGCGCATCCTCCCGCACGGCACGGCGTACCTGACGGACGCCGGCATGACCGGCCCGCACGACTCGATCATCGGCATGGAGCGCGAGCCGTCGATGGCACGGTTTCTCAACGCCATGCCGTCGAAGTTCGAGCCGGCCACCGGCAACCCCCGGCTGAACGGCGTGCTCGTGGAGGCCGACGACAAGACGGGTCTCGCGACCCGCGTCACGCGCCTCAGTTACTCGGAGCGTGAGCTGACACACCTCGCCCATGACGTCTCTGTTCGATCTGCCGTTTGAAGAGTCGGACCAGCCCGAGCCGGATCCCGTGCCTCCGGCGCCCGAGCGGCGGCGCGTCTACACCGTCTCGGAGCTGAACGGCCACATCCGCGCGGTCCTCGAAGAGGCGTTCGTCGAGATCTGGGTCGAGGGCGAGCTCTCCAACTGCCGCGTGTGGAACACGGGGCACATGTACTTCACGCTCAAGGACGAGGCGGCGCAGATCAAGGGGGTGATCTTCCGCTCGTCGCTGCGGCGGCTGCGGTTCAGGCCCGAGGACGGCATCCACGTCGTCGCGCGCGCCCGCGTGAGCGTCTACGACCCGAAGGGCGAGTACCAGATCGTCTGCGAGCACCTCGAGCCCGAAGGCCTGGGCGCGCTGCAGCTCGCGTTCGACCAGCTCAAGCAGCGGCTCGCCAGGGAAGGGCTCTTCGACGAGCGGCGCAAGCGGCCGCTGCCGGCGCTGCCGCGCAAGATCGGCGTCGTCACCTCGCTCGACGGCGCCGCCGTCCGCGACATCATCACGGTGCTCCGCAGCCGCTACGCGAACGCGCACATCGTCATCCGCCCGGCACGCGTGCAGGGCGAGGGCTCGGCGCTCGACATCGCCCGCGCGCTGCGCGCGATCGCGAAGGTGACGGGCGTCGATGTCGTCATCGTCGGCCGCGGCGGCGGGTCCATCGAGGACCTCTGGGCGTTCAACGAAGAGGTCGTGGCGCGCGCCATCGGCGGCTGTCCGGTGCCGACGATCTCCGCCGTGGGCCACGAGACGGACTTCACCATCGCGGACTTCGTGGCCGACGTGCGCGCGGCCACGCCGTCGCATGCGGCGGAGCTCGTCGTCAAGAGCAAGGACGACTTCTACGGCCGCATCGACCGGCTGGCGCATCGCGTGCACGCGGCGCTGCGCGCGCGGGCGCAGCGCTCGGAGTCGCGGCTGCGGACGCTCGACGCGCGGCTGCGGGTGAAGCTCGCGGCCCGCGAGCGCCTCTATCAGGCGCTGCGCGTGAAGCTGGAGTCGTTCGACATCCGCGTGCGGCTGGGCGGCATCGGACGGCGCCTGACCGCCGCCGACGGACGCCTGGCGGGCGCCGTCGCGCAGCGCAGGCACCGCGCCGACGCCCGGCTGCGCGGTGCCGCCGCCCGCCTCGACGCGCTCAGCCCGCTCGCCGTGCTCGGCCGCGGCTACTCGGTGTGCTGGAACGCCGACCGTACGGCGGTCATCCGCGATGCGGCCGCCGTCGCCGACGGCGATCACGTGCAGGTCACGCTCTCGCGGGGTGAATTGGGCTGCACCGTCGACAGCCGGCAGCCGGCGGCCGGCGGCCGGCAGGAAGAAAAAGAATCATGAGTGTTTCTGCCAGCTGCCTGCTGCCAGCTGCCCGCTGACATGGATCCCACCATCAAGGACTTCGAGGCCGCCATCGCCGAGCTCGAGTCGATCGTCAAGAAGCTCGAGGAGGGCGACCTGACGCTCGAGACGTCGCTGCAGCTCTACGAGCGCGGCGTCCGCCTCTCCCGCTTCTGCCACTCGCAGCTCGAGGAGGCCGAGCGCCGCGTCGAGATCCTGAACGAGCGCGGCGAGCTGAAGCCGGCGCCGGCGTCGCTCGGCGAGGACGAACCCCTCGACCAGGCTCGGGGCAGGGCCGATGGATCTCCGCGCGTACCTCGAAGCCCGTCGCGCTGAGGTCGAGTCCGCGCTCGAGCGCGTCCTTCCGCAGCCGCCGGACAATCCCGCGGTGCTGGCGGACGCGATGCGCTACAGCCTCACGGCCGGCGGCAAGCGCCTGCGCCCGATCCTCTGCCTCGCCAGCGCGGAGGCCGTCGGCGGCGATCGCGCGATGGCGATGCCCGCCGCCTGCGCCATCGAGCTCATTCACACCTACTCGCTGATACACGACGACCTGCCGGCCATGGACGACGACACCATGCGGCGCGGACGGCCGACGCTGCACGTCGTCGCCGGCGAAGGCATGGCCATCCTGGCGGGCGACGGCCTCCTCACCGAGGCCTTCGCGCTCATGGCGCGCGAGCCGCGCACGTCCGACGCGGCCGTCGTCGCCCGCAAGCTGCGCGTGGTCGGCGTCGTGGCCACCGCCGCGGGCGCCATCGGCATGGTGGGCGGACAGGCGATCGATCTCAGCGCGCCGGCGACGCTCGACGCGGACGGCGTGCGGGTCATGCACGGCAAGAAGACCGGCGCGCTGATTCGCGCGTCGGCCGTCTCCGGCGCCGTCATGGGCGGCGGCGATGACGACGCGGTCGCCGCGATCGACGCGGCAGCCGCCGAGTTCGGCCTCGCGTTCCAGATCGTGGACGACGTGCTGGACGTCGAGGGCGCGTCGGCGGAGCTGGGGAAAACCGCGGGGAAGGACGCGGCCGCCGGCAAGCCGACGTATCCCGCGCTCTACGGCGTCGAGCGCTCGCGCGCGATGGCCGCCGAATGCCTGGACCGCGCGACCGCCGCGCTGGAACGCGCGAAGCTCGCCGATTCGCGCCTGCTCGACATCGGCCGCTGGATCATCACCCGCTCGAATTGACCGCCATCTGAGTGACCGCCATCTAAGTGACCGCCACCTAAGTGACCGCCACCTAAGTGACCAAGGTCCGGCTCGATCAGCTCGTCGTCTCGCGCGGCCTCGCGCCGTCGCGGGAGCGCGCGCGCGCGCTGATCCTTGCCGGCCAGATCAGCGTGGACGGCCAGGTCGCCGCGAAGGCGGGCACCTCCGTGCAGGACGATGCGGACGTGGCGCTCATCGCGCCGGATCATCCCTACGTCGGCCGCGGCGGACTGAAGCTCGCGCACGCGCTCGACACCTTCGGGATCGACGTGCGGGGGCGCGAGGGGCTGGACATCGGCGCGTCCACCGGCGGCTTCACCGACGTCCTGCTGCAGCGCGGCGCCGCGCGCGTGGTGGCGCTCGACGTCGGCCACGGCCAGATCGACTGGAAGCTGCGCACCGACCCGCGCGTGGTCGTCATCGAGCGCTTCAACGCGCGCCGCCTGACCCCCGCCGATCTGCCCGGCGCCGTGGACATCGTCACCATCGACGTCTCGTTCATCTCGCTCACGCAGATCCTGCCGGTCGTGCCGCCGCTGCTGCGCCCGGGCGCCGACGTCGTCGCGCTGGTCAAGCCGCAGTTCGAGGCGGGGCGCGCCGAAGTGCGCACCGGCGTCATCCGCGACGCCGGCGTGCAGGCGCGCGTGCTCGAGGAGATTGCCGGCGCGGCCGCTGCGGTAGGATTGTCGCGAGTGGCGTCGACGCCTTCGCCGATCACCGGCCAGAAGGGCAACGTCGAGTTCCTCCTGCATCTTCGCCAATGACCATCAAGCGTGTCGGCATCGTCACCAAGCAGGGGCTGGTCGGCGTGTCCGAGCACCTGTCGCAGCTCACGACGTGGCTGCGCGAGCGCGGCGTCCAGGCGATCGTCGATCTGCCGCGCGAGGAGCTGTCCCACCACGCGGACCTCGTCATCGTCATGGGCGGCGACGGGACGCTCCTGGCCATGGCGGCGCGCATCGCGCAGGCCGGGCGCGAGGTGCCCATCCTCGGCGTCAACTTCGGCAGCCTGGGCTTCCTCACCGAGATCCGCATCAACGAGCTCTACGACTCCCTGGAGCACGTGCTCGACGGCACGGCGGCCTTCGACGAGCGCACGATGCTCGAGGCGCACAGGTACCAGGGCGGCAAGCCGACGGACACGCGCGTGGTGCTGAACGACGTCGTGTTCACCAAGGCGGCGCTGTCGCGGATGATCGAGCTCTCGGTGTCGGTGAGCGGCGGGTTCGTCACGCACGTGAAGGCCGACGGCCTGATCATCGCGAGCGCGACGGGCTCGACGGCGTACAACCTCGCCGCCGGCGGGCCGATCGTCCATCCCGGCGTGGACGCGTTCGTGCTCACGCCGATCGCGCCGCACACGCTCACGAACCGGCCGGTCGTCATTCCCGGCGACGCGGTCGTGGAAGTGCGGCCGCATCAGAACGGGACGACCGACGATCTGTACGTCACCTACGACGGGCAGTCCGGCTACCCGCTGCACCGGGACGACGTCGTCAGCGTGCGCAAGGCGCCGCAGACGCTGCGGCTGGTGAAGGCGCCCGCGCGCAGCTACTTCGAGCTGCTGCGGGAAAAACTGAAATGGGGTGAACGATGAGGGTGACCGTGTTCGTCCTGGTCGCTGGGCTCGGGGCGATCCTCACGGCGCAGCAGCGCCCCGCGGCCGTGCCGTCGCCCCGGATCTACGTGTTCGAGAACGGCTACATCAAGGGGCTGAGCGTGAAGCTGTTCAACTTCGCGCCGGACGAGATCGCGCAGCCGAATCTCGTGAACATCTCCTACCTCGTCGTGCACCCGAAGGGCACGCTGCAGTTCGACGCCGGCGCCGTCGCCGACAGCCAGTTCACGGCGGGAGGCGGTCCGGTGGTCGCGGGCATCATGTCGGCCGACAGGCCCCTGCTGCCCCAGCTGGCCGCCGCGGGTTACCGACCGTCGGAGGTGACGTACTTCGCCATGTCGCATTACCACTCGGACCACACCGCCAACGCGAACGCGTTCGCCGGCGCGACGTGGATCGTGCAGAAGGCCGAGCGCGACTGGATGTTCGCCGACACGCCGCAGGGCATCGTGCAGCCGGCCTCGTACAGCGCGCTCCGGAACGCGAAGACGCGTGTGCTCGACAACGAGGACCTCGACGTCTTCGGCGACGGCACCGTGCGCGTCATCTCGACGCCCGGCCATACGCCGGGACACCAGGTCGTCTTCGTCCGGCTCGCGCGGCGTGGACCGGTGATTCTCGCCGGCGACCTGTATCACTATCCGGAAGAGATCACGACCGGCCGGATTCCAACGTTCGAATTCAGCGCCGATCAGTCACGCGCCTCGCGCGCGAAGGTCCTGGAGCTCATGAAGCAGACGCGCGCCGAGCTCTGGATCGAGCACGATATCGCGACCCACGAGCGGCTCCCGAAAGCGCCCGCGTTTGTCGAGTGATCAGCGCCGCCGGCGGAAGAACTCGACCTGGAATTCGCGGACGTTCCGGTTGTGCTCGGCCAGGGTGCGCGCGAAGACGTGCGACCCGTCGTTCCGGCTGACGAAATAGAGATACGGCACGGCCGCGGGCATCAGCGCCGCGTCGAGCGACGCCTTGCCGGGCGCGGCAATCGGACCGGGCGGCAGGCCCGGGTACCGGTAGGTGTTGTAGGGCGAATCCATCGACAGGTCGTCGCGCCGGAGGTTCCCGTTGTACGTGCCGGCGCGCATCATCGCGTAGACGACGGTCGGGTCCGCCTGCATCGGCATGCGGATGCGCAGCCGGTTGCGGTACACGGCCGCGATGACGGGCCGCTCATCGGGCTGGCCGGTTTCCTTCTCCACCAGCGACGCCAGCGTGACGACCTGCCGCGTCGTCAGATCCTGTTCCTCGGCGGCCGCGCGCGTCTCCTCCGTGTAGGTGGCCTTGAAGCGATCGACCATCAAAGCCACGAGCCGTGACGCCGGGGTGCCGCGCGGCAGCGCATACGTGTCCGGAAAGAGGTACCCCTCGAGGTCGCGCGCGTCCGGATCGAGGTCGGTGATCAGCGCCGCGTTCCGCGCCGCCTCGATGAACGCGCTCGCCTTCCCGAACTCGCGCATCTCGTAGAGACGCGCCATCTCCTGCATCGTCAGCCCCTCGGGAAAGGTGATGCTCCGCGCGTAGACATCGCCGCGCGCCAGCTTCTCCACCACCTCGATCGGCGTCATCGGCTGGTCGAAGCGATACTCCCCCGCCCGGAGATTCCGCGCCTCGCCGGTCCACCACAGCGCCGCGCGCAGGAGGGCCTCGTCGCGCACGACGCCGGCGGCGACGAAACGGCGGCGGATCTCCGGGATGCCGGTGCCCGGCGGAATGTCCACGAACTGCTCGGCGCCCTCATAGCCCTTGAAGGGCTCGTGCAGCCGTCCCCACACGGCCGTGCCGGCGACGTACGCGCCGATGCCGGCGAGACCGATCAGGAGCACCAGCGTGAGGAGGAGTCTGCGCATCACCGGGCGTCGAGATAGTCCTGCAGGATCACGGCCGCCGCCGCGGCGTCGAGCTTCTCTTTCCGCGCGCGCCAGTCCTTCTCGCGCAGTGCGAGGCGGCTCTCGGCTTCGCGGCTGCTCAGCCGCTCGTCCTGCAGGACGACCGTGAGCGCGGTCTCCTCGTGAAGACGCGCGGCAAACGCTTCGACGCGGGCAGTCATGTCGTTGGGCGATCCGTCGAGGCGCTTGGGCAGCCCGACGACCAGCGTGCCGACGCCGTCTTCCTCGGCGGCCAGGCGCGCGACCTCGGCGGCGGCCAGCGCCACGGCGTCGCGCTCGAGGCCGGCGGGCCGCAGCACGCCGAGGGGCCGTGCCAGCGTGCAGGTGGCGTCGCTGATGGCGACGCCGATGCGCCGCTCGCCCACGTCGAGGCCGACGATTCGCAATCCGACTCTATACTAGCTGTCACATGAGGCGGGTGGGGCGAGTGGGGCGGGTGGGGCGAGTCGGGTGGCTGGGATTGGTCCTGGCCATGATCGTCTTGCCCCATCCACCCAACCCGCCTTACTCGCCCTACCTGCCCGGCGCGCTTCTCGCGCAGCAGGAGCGCGCCGGGACCGAGGCGCAGTCGCGCCGCGTGAACGCCCGCATCATCGCGCTGCAGCGCGAGGCGGAGCGGCTGGCGGGCGAAGCACGGACGCTGGTCGGCGATCTCCGGACGCTCGAGGTCGAGCGCGACCTGCAGGTGGAGCGCGTGCGCGAGGCGCAGGCGGCGGTCGCTGCCGCGCAGCAGGAGATCCAGCGAACGTCCGAGCGGCTCATCACGCTCGAGCAGCAGCGCGTCGCGCAGCTCCCCGACCTGAAAGCGCAGCTCGTGGACGTCTACAAGCGCGGACGCACCGGCTACGCGCGCCTGCTCTTCGGCGCCGACGGCTTCCGGGAGTTCAGCCGCGCCACGCGCGCCGTCGCGGCGTTGATGCGGATCAACGAGCGCCGCATCGAGGAGCACCGCCGCACGGTCGAGGCCGTCCGCGCGGAACGCATGGCGCTCGAAGACAAGGCCATGGAGCTCCGCGCGCACGAGGCCGAGGCGCGGCGGGCTCGCGCCGCCGCCGACCGGCTCGTGAACGCGCGCACCGCGCTCGTCGCGCAGATCGACGCGCGCCGCGACCTCAACGCCCAGTTCGCGGGCGAGCTGCAGGTGGCCGCCGAGCGGCTCCAGCAGCAGATGGCCAACCTCGCGGCGGGCCGCGCGGTCGAGCCGGTCGCGGTGCCGCTGGCGCCGTTCCGCGGCGCGCTCGACTGGCCCGTCGTCGGCCGGGTGGCGGGGCGGTTCGGACAACCGGTCGGGCGCTTCGGCGCCACGACGACGCTCAACGGCATCGAGATCGCGGCGCCCGAGGGGACGCCGGTCCTCGCCGTCCATTCCGGGACGGTCTCCTACGCGGACACGTTCACCGGCTTCGGCAACCTGGTCATCGTCGACCACGGAGCCAACGCCTTCTCCCTCTACGGCTACCTGAGCTCGATCGGCGTCATGCCGGGGGCGCCGCTCGAAAACGGCGCCGAGCTCGGGCGCACGGGCAGCGCACCCGCCGGACCGCCGGCGCTCTACTTCGAGATGCGCGTCGACGGTCGATCCGTCGATCCCGTACAATGGCTCAGGGCCAGATGACCTCCAGAATCCGCGCGTACATCCTCGCCGTCTCGATCCCGGTCATCGTTTTTGCCGTGATCGGCGGCTACCTGGGCCAGGTCATGGCGCAGGGCGACGAGACGTTCCGCTACCTGCGCGTCTTCGAGGATGTGGTGTCGCTGGTCGTCAGCAACTACGTCGAGCCCGTGGACGTCCGCAAGGCGATGGGCGGCGCGATGAAGGGGCTGACGGACGGGCTGGACCCCGAGAGCGCCTATCTGACGCCGGACCTGGTGAAGGCGGTCGAGTCGAACGTCGCGGCGGGCCCCGCCGACGTCGGCCTCGACGTCACGCGACAGTACTACCTGCGCATCGTGTCGGCGCGCGACGGCTCGCCGGCGGCGAAGGCCGGGCTGCGTCCGGGCGACTTCCTCCGCGCGATCGACAACAAGCCCACGCGCGACATGTCGGCACTCGAGGGTGGACGGCTGCTGCAGGGCGCGGCGGGATCGAAGGTCTCGCTGCTCGTCATCCGCGGCAACGCGGCCGACCCGCACCCCATCGACCTCGTCCGTGAGCGTCCTGTCCCGGTCGACATCACGTCGCGCATGGCGGACGCAACGACGGGCTACATCCGCATCCCCGAGTTCACGGGCAACACGCCGGCGCGCCTGAAGCAGGCGGTGGACGCGGTGACGAAGACGGGCGCGCAGCGCCTGATCATCGACGTGCGCGGCACCTCGCGCGGCGACCTGGACGAGGGCGTCAACGCGGCGCGGCTGTTCGTGAAGGACCGGACGCTCGCCATCCGCATGACGCGCACGAACCAGCGCGACGTGATTGCCGGCCAGCCGGGCGACGGCGCGGTGACGCTGCCGATGGCGGTGCTGGTCGATCCCGGCACGTCGAGCGCCGCGGAAGTCTTCGCGGCGGCGCTCACCGACGCCGACCGCGCCGCTCTGGTGGGCACGAACACGCTCGGCCGCGCGGCGCGCCAGCGGCTCGTGAAGCTGCCCGACCAGAGCGGTCTCTGGCTCACCTACGTCCGCTATCTCACTCCCGACAACGACCCGATCCACGAGACCGGCCTCGAGCCGGATGTGGAAGTCGAGTACCCGGACATCGAGATCGGCGCCGCTGCGCCGACGCCCGATCCGTGGCTGCAGAAGGCGCTCGACCACCTCGCCGGCCGCAAACCTGCGTAAGTTTCCTGTTATACTGGGCGTTCGGGTTAAAGCCTGAATTTACAACAGATAGGCGCGTAGCTCAGCTGGTTAGAGCGCCTCCCTGACACGGAGGAGGTCAGTGGTTCGAGTCCACCCGCGCCTACCACTCGACTCAGTCGCTGCGCTCCTTCGCTCGTGGCAAGCCATCTCCTGCCTGCCCTGAGCGAGCGAAGCGAGTCGAAGGGAGCGAAGCGAGTCGAAGGACCTGCCAGATCTCTCATGAGCCAAGTGACGATCACGCTGCCAGACGGGTCGGTCAAGGCCCTGCCTGCGGGATCGCCCGTGCGCGACGTCGCCGCCGCCATCTCTCCGCGGCTGGCCGACGCGGCGCTGGCGGCAGCCGTGGACGACCGCCTGGTCGATCTCTCGTTCCCGCTCGAGCGTGACGCGCGCGTCCGTATCATCACGAACAAGAGCCCCGAGGCGCTGGAGCTCTATCGCCACAGCACGGCGCACCTGCTGGCGGCGGCGGTGACCAACCTCTATCCCGGCGTCCAGTGCGGCATCGGCCCGGCCACCGACGAAGGGTTCTTCTACGACTTCGTCGTGCCGCGCCCGTTCGTGCCCGAGGATCTCGAGGCGATCGAGCAGAAGATGCGCGAGCTCGCGAAGCAGGATCTGCCGTACGAGCGGCAGATGTGGCCGCGCGAGGACGCGACGGCGTTCTTCGGCACGCGCGGCGAGCTGCTGAAGGTGCAGCTCATCGAAGAGAAGACGGCCGGCCAGCGCGAGGTCTCCTGCTACACGATCCGGGACCGCGACCTCTTCGTC
>Ga0194121_10010598_pt1 | contig 11164 bp, 10 predicted proteins | sample TA2MahCa50mmetaG_FD_148609 | JGI IMG/M metagenome (GOLD analysis project Ga0194121, IMG submission 148609) | Freshwater microbial communities from Lake Tanganyika, Tanzania - TA2015020 Mahale Deep Cast 50m | ecosystem: Environmental > Aquatic > Freshwater > Lake | place: Tanzania: Lake...
CCAGCGCTTCTCGAACTCCGGCATGTAATGCTGCACCCAGCGCAGAATCGTCGTGTGCGCAAGTTTGATGCCACGTTCGCTCATCATGCTCACCAAATCCCGGTAGCTCAACTTGAAACTCAGGTACCACCGAACGCACACCACCACAATCTCCGCGTCGAAATGGCGGCCAGCGAACAGCTCTTCAATCGGAACGAAGGAGGGCATTGCGTCATTCTCTCTCATCTCGGCAGGTTTGCACCAGAGCCGCGCAGAGTATACTCGGGCGGAAGTTGCCGAATCACTTCCCGTGTTTGCCGGTCGATGATCCGTAAGAGCGGCCGATGTGTCTCGCGGTCGAGCACGAAGGTCAACTCGTAATTCTCTCCGAACAACTCTGTTTCGTTAATTGCTTTGACTGCCTTGACAATCTCTCGCCGCTCCTCGACTTGCTTCTGCTCGGTGGAAGCGTCAGCCGCGGGGAGGGCAGAGATCGACCTGTCAACCGATTTGGTATCCATACCGACCGCCTCCTTTGGGGGGTTCTGTAAGGCTTATCGGAAGCCAGCCGGCCAGCTTGAGAAAAACTTACGCCAAGTTCAAAACTTTCAGCGTCGTCCCGCGTTCTCTCTCGATCTTCTGTTGCAGCATCATGATCCCGTAAATCAGTTGCTCCGGCCTCGGCGGGCACCCAGGCACGTACACATCCACCGGAATCACCTGATTCACCGGTATCAGAGCGTAGTTCGAAAATACGCCCGTCGACGTCGCGCATGCACCCATCGAAATCACCCACTTCGGCTCCGGCATTTGTTGATACAATTGCCGGATCACTGGCGCCATCTTGTTCGAAACCCGCCCGGCGATAATCATCAAGTCTGCTTGGCGCGGCGTGCCGCGGAACACCTCGGCGCCGAACCGCGAAATGTCGAATCGCGATGCCGACATCGCCATCATCTCGATCGCGCAGCAGGCCAAGCCGAATGTCATCGGCCAGATCGAGTTCTTTCGGCCCCAGTTGATCGCGTTGTCAATCGTTGTGAGCACGACGCTATCGCCAAGGCTGGCGGCGGGATCTTCGTCGATTCGCGTGAATAGGTCTTCAGGCGGGTTGGGCAGAACGTGCTGTTCCATGATTCACCTTCCAGTATGCCACGCCGCCGCCGCTTGCTTCCCGCCTCCCTCAACAACGAAACTGAAAGTTTCATGCCAGATTCCCAGTACGTCTTCCCATCCCCCGACTGGGAGCACGCTCTCGATCGCGCCGCCCGCTGGATGGGCCTCCAAAAAACGTATTGGGACATCTGGGGCCGCGAGCATCATCCAACAGGCGCCGTCCAATCCGCTGTTCTCGAATCGATGGGCGTTTGCACCGATTCCGTCGAATCCATCGACGTCGCCGCCCGCCAGTGGCTGCACTCCGAAAAACTCTCTCCTGTCCCCGCTGTCATCGTCACCGCGGACGACGATGCCTCGATCCCCGTTGCATTCAGGCCAAACCAATGGGGCCAAATCACTCTGCGTGTATCGACAGGCCAATATGCCGCCACCGCCGATCAACTTGAAGTCATCGAAACGATTGAACTCGAAGGCCATTCCTGGATCCGTGCCAAATTGCCGCTTCCGGACGGCCTTCCACATGGCGAACACACCGCTGTCGTGACAGCGGCCGGCCAGCGGTGGGACTGTCATATCATTCATTGCCCCGTCCGTACGTTCGTCCCGCCGAACTTGCCCGAAAAACTCGCCGGCATTGCCGTCAGCCTATATGGGCTGCGTTCCCAGCGAAATTGGGGCGCCGGCGACTTCACCGATCTCGCCGCATTTGGCGCCTGGGCCAAAAGTCATTGCGGAGCCGATTTCGTCGCGCTCAACCCCCTTCACGCCATTGCCAACCGGACGCCGTATAACACAAGCCCCTATCTGCCAGCCTCGACTTACTATCGGAACTTTCTCTACCTCGACATTGAGAATACTCCAGAGTACGCCGACTGCGCCCACGCGCAAAGGCTGCGCCGCGGTATTGAACCGCAACTCAACAAACTCCGCGACGCCGAGTTCGTCGATTATGAAGGGGTTGCCCGCCTCAAGGTGTTCTTCCTCAAGCTCCTGTACAGACAATTTCTCCGAAGCCGCCCGGCACGCCGCTCCGCCTTCGATCAATACCGCAAGTCCGAAGGCGCTCTCCTCGAAAAATTCGCCACTTACTGCGCGCTTGATGAATACCTTCATCGACGCGATAAGGATTTATGGATCTGGCACGATTGGCCAGAACAATTCCGTACTCCCCATAACCCGTCCGTCCGTGAATTCGCACTTCAACACTGGCGCCGCGTCGAATTTTGGCAATTCGTTTTTTGGCTCACCGACGAACAGTGCGCGGCAGCGCAACGATCCCTCCGAGACGCCGGCATGTCGATCGGCCTTTATCATGACTTAGCCCTCGCCGCGGACCGCTGCGGATCCGACTTATGGGCTTTCGGCGAGTTCTACTCCGGCGGCTGTCGCGTCGGCGCTCCGCCCGACGATTTTTCACCGAAGGGGCAGGACTGGTCGTTTCCCCCGTCCAACGCCCGCCGTCATCGAGAGGACGGCTATCGTCAGTTCGCCGCCGCAATCCGTAATAATGCGCGTCACGGCGGGGCGCTTCGCATCGACCACGTGATGCGATTTTTCCGTCTCTACTGGATACCGGAAGGTTGCGACGCCACCGAGGGGACCTATGTGTGCGAGCACTGGCGCGATCTCCTTCGCATCGTCGCTCTCGAGAGTCATCGAAATCGTGTAATGATCATCGGCGAAGATCTAGGTACCGTTGAAGACTACGTACGTCAAGGCCTGTCACAGTTCGGTGTCCTGAGTTATCGACTGCTCTATTTCGAACGCGCCGAAAACGGCCGGTTCAAGCGTCCGGATGAGTATCCGGAAAATGCAGTTATCTCCTCGACGACGCACGACCTGCCAACCATCGCCGGTTGGTGGCTCGGCCGCGATATCGAGTCCCGCCGTTCCGCTCAACTATTGCTCGATGAAACTTCTTATCGCGATCAGATTCGGAACCGCCTTGAAGATAAGCACAAATTACTCGAAGTCCTGCATGACTTATCGCTCCTGCCTGCCGGTTATCCGCGTGACGCCGCCAAGATCCTCGGAATCGACGGTCATCTACACAATGCCATTGTTGGTTTCCTGGCCTCCTCCCCCGCGCGGCTATTTGTGTTAAATCAGGAAGACCTCACCAAGGAAACAGAACAGCAAAACCTGCCGGGATCAACCTGGCAATACCCGAACTGGCGTCGGAAGATGAAATATTCGATCGAGCAACTGTACACAGACGCCGCGATTGAAGATTTCTCGCGGATGCTCCGAAACTGGCTCGTAAAATCGGGACGGCTTGCTAATTCGTCCGCGTATGCGTTACGGACGAAACAGCCACCCCCGTAACAATCACCACCACGCAGCCGATCACGTTGTACCAAAGGAACGAAGTCGCGCCTGTAAAGTGTAGCGCGAAAATTACCGCTTCTCCAACGAGTACGCCGACGAAAGCACCGGTTGCGTTGACGCTCGGGAAATACATCGCCAGCGCGAATACGCCTAGGATCCCCCCGTAGAAGAACGACCCCAACAGATTCACCGCTTCAACCAGCGATCCCATGTTCTTCGCAAACCGAGCCGTAACCACGGCATAGACGCCCCAGAACGCCGTTGCGAGACGAGAGACAAGCAAGTAATGCGCATCCGTGCCCGCGGACGACACGCGCTTGTAGATGTCGATCACGCTCACCGTCGCCAGCGAGTTAATCTCACCGGAAATCGTCGACATCGCCGCGGCGAGAATCGCGGCGATGATAATTCCCACAATTCCCTCTGGCAGATAGTGCGTCACGAAATGCAGAAAAACATAATTTGTGTCGTTCGATTTTGTGATCGCCGACGCCTCTTTCCGGACCTGATCGATCTTCTGTTGCGACTGCACATAGGCCGCCTTGGCCGACTCATCTCCCGCTGTTAGCCGCTCCGCCGCATCGCGTCGTTCGGTAAATGCCCGATCATAGGTCTGCTGCAACACGCCATACTTTGGGTCTTTCCGCAGATTCGCCATATCCTCGCGTTGAAACAGGATTGGGGCCTGCACAAACGTGAAAAACGCAAAGACGACGGCGCCGGTCAGCAGTATCAAGAATTGCATCGGGATCTTTGCAACAGCATTGAACAGCAGGCTCAACCGGCTTTGTGCGATCGAACTGCCGGTCAGATAGCGCTGCACCTGGCTCTGGTCGCAGCCAAAATACGAAAGCGCCAAGAAGGTGCCGCCAAACAGTCCACTCCATAAGTTATACCGGTCATTCCAGGAAAACGCCGTCGTTACTGGATTCAACTTGCCGGCCGCGCCCGCAACCGTTAGCGCCCCCGTTAGCCCGATATTATCCGGCAGCAGCCAAATCGCCATCGCCAACGTCGCCGCCAAGCCAGCCATCATGATCAGCATCTGCTGAAAATCCGTCCAGGTGACCGCCTGGACGCCGCCCAGTACCGTGTAGCCGACGACCACAATCCCCATCGCGATTGTCGTCCACTCATCGGGCCAGCCCAGGATTACCGTAAGAACGATCGCCGGCGCCGACAACGCCAACCCCACCGCCAGCCCGCGCTGAATAAGAAAGATAATACTTACCAGTGTCCGCGTCTTCGCGTCGAATCGGTTTTCCAAATATTCATACGCCGTGTAGACATTCGCCTTGTGAAAAATCGGCACGGCCGTCATCGAGAGGATGACCATCGCGATCGGCAAGCCGAAATAAAACTGCACGAATCGCATGCCGTCGACATATCCCTGTCCGGTGGTGGAGATGAACGTAATCGCCGACGCTTGCGTCGCCATGATCGACAACGCCATCGCGTACCAGGGCATCGACTTGCCGGCCCGCAGGTACTTATCCGTCGTGTTGCTATCCCGTGACTTCCACAGTCCGTAGGCCACAATCGCCACGACCGTTATTACCAGGACAACCCAATCCCACGGCCTCATCGCCACGCCCTCGTAAATGCATGGAACACACCGATCAATATCACTAGGTAGATCAACACCGCGACATAGAGTCGCGGCCACGTTCCCAGAAATGGCGGCGGATCTTCGTGGCTCATTGCTGTGCGCTCAAAAAGTTCGCGAAGATTCGATAGGCGCCGGGCACGCCTGCCGGTAACTGCCGGAACCAGCTAAGCGGAGTAAAGATGTACGTTCCCTTGCCGTGGCGCGCGAATAATGTACCCCCCTTCAGTCGAGCCTCACCTTTGTCGTGCATCGAAAATAACGTCTCATACTTCGGATCCCACTTCGCGGCAAAATGGAGGCCCCGCTCCTGCACCCAGCCATCAAAATCCGGCTTGCCGATCCGGTTTGGCGACAGCAGCAACGGATGCGCCGCATTAAACTCCACCTGCGCGTCTTCTTCCGTCACCCGGCCCTGATTGATCGATATCGGAAAGGGTCCAATATTTTCGAGTAACTTCGGATTACCGCCAAAGAACCCACCCTCCATCACGTTGTACTGTACGATCAACCGGCCGCCCGCCGCGACATAGTCGAACAACTGCTTGGCGTTCGCTCGCAGATCCGGCCTCGTATTAAACGCCCTGACGCCGGTCACGATCGCATCGAACTTCGCCGTGCTCACGTGCGCCAGATCGTCCTTCGACAAGAAGATTACTTCACACCCAAGCTGCTCCAGCGCCTTCGGAACGTCATCGCCGGATCCCATCACATAGCCGATCCGCCGCGCCGAAACCTGCATATCGGCGCGGATAAACGTCGCCTCCGCGGGCGCGAATACAGCCTGCGGCGTTATGTGCGGATATTCAATTGATGTCATCGAGGTCGAGTAACTCTTCCCGCCTGCTTCGGCAACGGCGGTAACGACCGCTGTCGCCGCTCCGGCGGGAGGCGCCACCATGAAAGACACCGCCGTTTGCTCGCCGGCGCTCGTCAGATCAAAAGGTTGTGTCGCCGGGTTGGCCGCCCACCCAGCAGGCAGCCCTAGCCGAACCGTTCCCTTCGCATTCGGCTCCATCGCGGTAACCTGCACGGTGACGCGCCGCGCCGCACGCGATGGAAATAGCAATCCGCGTTCGGAGAATTTCACGACAACATCCGGCACACTAATCAGCGGCCTTGTCAATTCCCCATAGATACGATCGACGTATCGGTGCATAACAGGGCGGACCAGCGTAATCCGTTCGCCGCCAATATTCAGGACGAACGCCGCGGTAAGTGCCGCCGGTCCATCCGGATTATCAAGCGCCCGTTGAATCGGTATGTCGTACATCGCCTCGCCGCGCGGCCGGGCTAGCCAGTAAGGCTGTGTTGGAATAAGCGGCATTTTCACTGTCAATAATTCCGTCACGCCGATGCCAGCCGTCAGGGATTTTCCAGAAGTTACCGACTTTCCCTCCACGGCAACCGACTCCCAGGTCACCGGCGCCGCGCTCCGATTTATCGCCGACAGCCGCAGCTCCACCGACCGGTCCGCGCCTACGTGATACTTCGGAGATCCGGCGTCGAGGAACAGCCCCGCGCAGTTAGCGATCAACTCATCTAACTGCGCCAATTTCTCAGAAACCCACCTGTCCGATAACTTCACCAACTCCCGTCGGGCGGATATGAGTAACGGTATAATGCGCGCCGCATCCGTCCCGTTATACTCGCGTAGCGCCTGCGCCAACGCCGCCTCCACCGCCTCCGATCCCGCGACGCGTTTCCACGAAGTATCGATCCCGTCGAACAAATCCCTCGACGCCCCATCTCCGCCAATTACCACGAAGAAATTCCGCTGCGCGCCTTTGTCCTCCCGCCAACCCATCGCCTGCGATCGGTGCTGACTGCGGCTCGTCCCGGCTATCTCCCCGTAAGAATAACCAAGCACTGGATCGTACTTGCCCAAATCCAGTGTGATCTTCGCGGGCAGCGCCTCCGCTTCTTTTTCCATCGCCGGACTAAACGACGCGACATTCAAAACCAGCCGCTTCGCCCGCCACGGCGGAAGTCCGGGAAACTTCGAGCCATCCGCCGCCGCCTCGAACGCCTCTTTCCCCAATAGCGCCGACGCCTGATGTTGTCCGTGCCCATCGCGCGGCGTGCCGCTAAACCGCAGCACAATGACATCCGGTTGAAACCGCCGGATGTGATACACGACATCGGAAAGGACCTTATCCCGGTCCCACTTGGTCAGCGTCTCATCGGCGGTTTTCGAAAATCCAAAATCGATCGCCCGCGTGAATAACTGCTCCGCCCCATCGATCCGCCGCGCCGCTAATAACTCCTGCGTGCGGATCACCCCCATCAACTCGCCCTGCTCGCTGCCGATTAGGTTCTGCCCGCCCTCGCCGCGCGTTAGACTCAAGTACGCCGTACGGTACTTCCAGCCCCGCGCCGATAGCGCCAGCAACGCGGTATTTTCATCGTCGGGGTGCGCCGCGATATGCAACACCCGCCCAAGCGTCTGCAACTTTTCGAGCGACACCCGGATGCGCGCCGACCCCGCCAGATCCCTCTGCGCGGTCAGCGCGGCCGAAAATACCAGGACCAAACAAACGAAACGCATCTATTCCGCTTTATGAATCTGCTGCGCCAGATAATTCCCCTCGCCAACTTCGGCGATCAGATGCAACTGCGCCTCCAGCCAATCGACATGATGCTCTTCGTCGACAAGAATCTTCTCGAACAGTTCCCGCGACCCGTTATCGCCCACTTCGGTCGCCGTCTTAATCGCTTTGTTCAAGCGCGGCAGCGCTTCTAATTCCAGCGCCAGGTCGTTGGTCAACTGCTCTTTCACCGTCTTGCCGATGCGAAGCGCGAACAACTCGGTCATTCCCGGCGCGCCTTCCAAGTACAGGATTCGCTCCATCACGGCCTCGGCGTGCCGCATCTCGTCGATCGATTCTTTCTTCGTGTAATTGGCCAGCTTCGTGTATCCCCAGTTCTCCATCATTTCCGCATGCAGAAAATACTGGTTGATAGCGGTGAGCTCCGCCTTCAGAACTTCGTTCAAATGTGCGATGACCTGTTCGTTACCTTGCATGGGGCTATTGTAGCGCGCGGCCAGCGATATACTGTCGGACGATGATCACGCGCAGAACCGCAATCGGAACGCTGGCCTCCATGGCCGCCCCTGTCAACTTTAGGCTTCCCGCCCATGCCTGCGACTGCCACACCCACATCTTCGGTGATCCCAAAAGATTCCCATTCTTCGCCGGCCGCTCCTACACCCCAGAACCCGCCACTCCGGCCGACATGGCCAAGTTCCACAAAAATCTCGGCATCGAACGCGTCGTGATCGTCACGCCCAGCGTCTACGGCACTGATAATGCCGCCACCATCTGGGGCCTCAAAGCGCGCGGCAAGACTGCCCGCGGCATCGCCGTCATCGGCGACGACACTCCCGATCGCGACCTCGACGCCATGCACAAAGCCGGCGTCCGCGGCATTCGTCTGAATCTCGCAACTGCCGGCGTCAACGATCCCGCCGAAGGCCGCAGACGCTTCATCCGAGCCGCGGAACGAATGAAGTCCCGAGGCTGGCATATTCAAATGTTCACTACCCTCGCCGTCATTCGCGCAATCAAGAACGAAGTACTCAACGCTCCGGTCCCCGTCGTCTTCGATCACTTCGGCGGCGCCAAGGCCGCGCTCGGCGTCGATCAACCGGGCTTCTCCGATCTCCTCGACCTCGTTAAATCCGGCAAGGCCTACGTTAAGATCTCCGGCGCCTATCGCGCCTCCGAAAAGGGCCCGGACTACCCCGACGCCGCTCCTCTCGCCAAAGCCCTCATCGCCGCCAACGCCGATCGCATCGTGTGGGGCACCGACTGGCCCCATCCCGATTCTCCCGGCCCCGCCGGCCGCCCCGCCACAACCGTCTCGAAGCCGATGAACATCGACGATGGCCGCCTGCTCAATCAACTCCCCATCTGGGCGCCCGGCGAAGCCACGCGAAAGAAGATCCTCGCCGATAACCCCGCCAAGCTCTACAGCTTTATATAAACGTTGTTCTTCTCAAGCGACCGCATCATCGCCCACACAATCGTGAAGAACACCGCAAACATCGCCACCACCCAATAGAGCGGCGAGTCTTTCGGCGCAAACGGTTTCACCGCATCTTCAACCAGCATGTGCAGAACATAGCCTGTCAACGCATTCACGCCCAACGTTCGAAACACTCCAACGCGCCATCCGCGCTCATCGCACAGCCACATGAAAACCGTGTAGGCGGCCAAAGAAAATCCCGCCGCGAATAGCAAGTAAGAAACGCTCCCCGCTTGCTGGCTCATGGTCCACATGTCGCGTTCATGCCACGGCGCGACAAAAGGCGGCGCCGCAAGCACGCCTCCGTTCGTTAAGCACGATAAAGCGTAGCCTCCAACCATCGCCGCTACTGAAACCTTGGCAAACCGCGAATACGCCGCCGCACGCCCATTCGACAGCAGATAAGAACAAGCCAGCGACCCGAACAAAGTCGGAATTGCCCATGTGAGGAATCCCAGCGCCCCGCCGTCGATCACGCGGTTCTCCCGCAACCACGCATGCCACCACGTTGCCGAAAGAACCACATGCAATACCGCCGATCCAACCATCCAAAGCACCTGTGCGCGCGCCGCCAACGCGATCACCGGCAGCACCCACAACGTCGTCACGCCGATGTGCACCAGCGCTTGAAACAACGACCGCCGCCACGCCGTCGAAAAAAACTCGCTCCACGAAAGCGCGTCAAACGTCGCGTATTTACCATCGAGGTGATACACGACCGCGCCGACAAGAATCAACCCCAGCGCCCTCTTCACCGCTTTCCAACGCGATGGATTCACCAGCCGCAACGCAAAGCCGACCGCGAAGAAGAACTGCGGCATGATCGTATCGGCGTAGCTGCAATAGGTGTTGTGATGCTTCAGCAGCGGATGCACCGCAGCGAAACCGCCGAGAAAATTGACGAGAAACATCCCCGCCACTGTGTAGCCGCGAAATTGATCGAGCGAATGGAGCCGCTCCGCCATCCATCTAGGTTACACAATGACCGCGCCGAGCAGCCGTTTCCCTTGCACTTGCCCCAGCGCCCGTTCCATCCCATCGAACCGGTCCATCTCGCGTTCCACGACCAATACCGTTCCATCGGCGAACATCGTCATCGCCATCGCATCCGATGGCGAATCGAACGACGGGCAATCGAGCAATATCCAATCGAACTGCGCCCGCAGCGACTGCAGAACCGCATGCACGCCGCGCAGATCCAACGGATCGAGGGGATGCGCCGCCGCGTCGCCTCCCGGCATTAAGTAGATCTGTGTCCCCGTTATCCGCCGGAAGCTTGCAGGCAGGTCTTCGCGTTTCGCGCGCGACGCTTCGCACAACCCCGCCCCAGCGCTTTCACCCAGCAGTTCGTGCATATCCGATGTTGCCAGCTTCGCGTCGATCACTAGCACGCGCATGTCGCGCATCGACGACATCGACAGCGCCACATTCGCCGCCAGTCCGTGTCGCGGCGAAGCGGCCCGCAAATTCGAGATCGCCACAATCTGCAACTCCTGCTCCTGCGTCGCCGATTCCGCTTGCAGGCCGTTCAGCCGCGTTCGCAGTTGACGGATCTGCTCCTTCCACTCGCCCGGGAACGCCGGGCCCATCATCGGAAATACCCGCATCGCGTCCTGCTCGGAAACCTGCGGTACCGCGCGCAAATCCAGAAAACTTGCGCGGCGTATTTTTTGCGCTGCCGGAGGTGGAGACACGCCGGCGTCGACAGCAAGCGCTTTTTCCAGGCTCGCCAGTTCTTCCGGGTTCGCGGCTTCCGAAGGCGCCGGAGGAGGCGCCGCCGCTTCAGTGCCGTGCCATGCTGTCTGCAATGCCGATAGTGTGACCCCCGGCTCGATCTCGGTCGTCACCGGCGTCATGCAGGTCCGCCTTTCTTTCCGTTCATCCGCTTTGCCTCTTCCAGCTGTTTCACTACCTCGCCGTGGCGCACTGGCGGCAGATACGACAGCATCTCCTCGTACACCGCGATCGCATTTCGACTGTGGTTCTCGCAAACCTCGAAGTTGCTGATAAATTGGGGGTTGCCCTTCTTCCTTCGATTCCCCTGTTCGCCTCCGTTGGTGGCGCTGGCGGCGGCTTTCCTGGCTTTCTTTCGCCAGCGAACGG
>Ga0194121_10010599_pt1 | contig 11163 bp, 10 predicted proteins | sample TA2MahCa50mmetaG_FD_148609 | JGI IMG/M metagenome (GOLD analysis project Ga0194121, IMG submission 148609) | Freshwater microbial communities from Lake Tanganyika, Tanzania - TA2015020 Mahale Deep Cast 50m | ecosystem: Environmental > Aquatic > Freshwater > Lake | place: Tanzania: Lake...
GATGGCAGGGCTGGGCAACGGGGTCGAGCGGCTGGCATCGGAGCTGATAGGGCTCGGGCCGGATGCAGGGAAGAGGTCCGCGCGGTGGGTCGCGCAGGAGCACGTGCTGACGCTGCGCGAGGCCTCGGAGGGGGCAGCGCGCCGCGCGGCGGGGCTGGTGAAGGTTGGCGCCGTGGTGGCGACATGCAGCTACGGCTCGGCGATAATGAGGTTGTGCAAGCATGCGGTGGAGGCCAGAAAACAGCCGCGCATCGTGGTGTTGGAAACGAATCCTGAGCCAGCGGCCTACGGACGGCGGCTGGCGGTGGAGCTTGGCGAGAGGGGTGTCTCCACCGAGGTCGTGGACGCGGCAGGGTTGGCTGCTGCAGGCGGCATCCAAGCTGGCTTCATCGGCGCCGATGCAGTGACGACCAAGTACGTCGTCAACGGCACGCCGAGCCTAGAGCTGGCGAAGGCCGCCCAGGGGAGGTTCCCGATGTACGCGGTGTGTGAGTCGGTCAAACTCATTCGGGACGTACCGGCGGAGGCGGGGTACGAAGAGGTGCCGCTGGAGATGTTCGTTGGGGTGGTGACGGAGGGCAGGTTGCTGACCCCCGCCGACGTCCGGCGGCTGCTGGTATTCTAGGCTGGCCCGGATAGGCTCTTGAAGGCCTCGTCGGTCTTGGCGGCCATGACGAAGTCGTTGCGGTGCAGCCCCTTGATCTTGTGGGTCCACCACACGACGCGGACGCGGCCCCATTCGACCACGAGCATGGGGTGATGGTCTTCTTCCTCCGCCAGCGCGCCGACCTCGTTGGCGAATGCCAGGGCGGAGGCGAAATCGTCGAAGCGGAAAGTGCGCTCCAGCCGGTCAATGCCGTCGGCCTGGGTGATGGCCCACTCGGGCACCTGCGGCCGGAACTCGGCGACCTCCTCGGGAGTCACCCGCGGGGAGCCTGCGCGACATGCCACGCACTTTTGCTTCACCAGTCGCATCGTTGGCCTCCTTCCGAGGGTCGCGCTCGGGAGGCATGGTAGCATATGGGGCCATCTGCCCATGCCGTTGAGCGAGAGGTGAGAGCGATGAAGCCGCTGGAGACCCGACAGATAGGGAAGACCGGCCTGAAGGTGACGGTGCTCGGCCTGGGCGGAGCCGCCCTTGGCGGACTGTACGCCGACGTGCCCGCCAAGGCAGCCTCCGACTCGGTGCGCCGGGCGCTGGACCTGGGGATACGCTACATAGACACAGCGCCGCAGTACGGGTATGGCAAGAGCGAGATGTTCATCGGCGAGGCGCTGCGCGGGGTCAAACGGGACAGCTTCGTCATCTCGACCAAGGTGGGCAGAGTGCTGGAGCCGGTGCGAGGCAAGCGTACCCGTACCTACGCGGACGACACGTTCAAGAACCTGCCTCCGTTCCAGCCGCGCTTCGACGACACCCGGAAAGGGGTGCTCAAGTCCCTGGACGACAGTCTCAAGCGGCTCAAGCTGGACAGAGCCGACATCGTGCTCATCCACGACCCCAACGAGCGGTGGCACCAGTATGACCGGATCATCGGGGAAGCGTATCCGACGCTGGCGGAGCTGCGCTCCCAGAGCAAGGTGAAGGCCATCGGGTGCGGCCTGAACCACGCGGGGGACGCCGAGCCGTTCATACGGGACGGGGAGTTCGACTGCTTCCTTATCGCGGGGCGCTACACATTGCTGGAGCACTCGGCCTTGTGGGACGTGTTGCCGCTCTGCCAGAAGAAGGGCATCAGCGTCATCCTCGGCGGGCCGTACAACAGCGGTGTGCTAGCTTCGGACCTGTCCGAGGGGGCCAAGTTCCACTACCTCAACGCGCCGTACCACGTGCTCGCCAAGGCGCAGCGCATCAAGGCGGTCTGCGACCGCTACCGCGTGCCGCTCAAGGCGGCGGCGCTCCAGTTCGGTCTGGCCCACCCTGCGGTGGCCGCGACCATCCCCGGCGCAAGGACGCCAGATGAGGTGGAGGACAACGTGCGTATGGTGCAGCACCCTATCCCACGCGATCTGTGGGCCGAGTTGAAGCACGAGGACCTCATCCCCGAGCAGGCGCCCACGCCGAAGTAGGCCGGGCACGCGGCATGCTGTCGCTCCCTCTATGCCGCCTGCTATAATCGCGGCTATGCGTTCCGATTGTGTCGTGAAAGCGTTCCGCTCTTGGTAGGCCCTTCGTCCCTCAAGCAACTCACAGGCATTCCGCACCTCGCGTCCCTCCAGTACCGCGACTTCCGCTACACGTGGATAGGCAATATGTTCGCGGGCGCGGGCATGTGGGCGCTGCTGGTGGCCGTCTCCTGGTGGACGCTGAACGATTCGGACTCGTCCGGCTGGGTCGGCGTGACGACCTTCGCTGCGATGCTGCCCTTTCTGGTCGTGTCGCCGGTCGCGGGACTGCTGGCCGACCGGCTGAACCGGCGAAACCTTGCCGCGATATGCTTCACCGGAGAGGCGGCCGTGGCCGCAACGCTGGCCGCCCTGGTGTTGACCGGCGCCGTCGAGATCTGGCACGTTGCCATACTCGCCTTCGTGGCTGGGGCGTTCCGGAGCACGTCGGAGCCGTCGGTCCAGGCCCTCATCCCCAACCAGGTCCCGCAGCACAACTTGCTCAACGCCATCACCCTCTTCGCCATGACCCGCCACGGCGCCCGTTTCTTCGGGTTGCTGATCGCATCACCACTTCTAGCCTGGGACTCCGTAGGCGTGGAGGGTGTTCTGGTATTCAGCGCCGTCCTGTACGCCTGCGCCGCCTTCTTCATGATGCGCGGCCTTACCATTTCGAGCGGCGACGGCAGGACACAGCAATCTCCGTTGCAAGGCATGGTGGAGGGGCTGAAGTATATCTATAGCAACCAGATCATCGCCATCTTCATCCTCGTCGTGGCCTTCCACTGCGCCCTCGTCATGTCCTACGACTCGGTCACGCCCATCTTCTCCCGTGAGCAGCTCGGCGCCACCGACGGTTCCTTCCTCGGGTACCTCGTCATGGGGTTCGGCGCAGGGTCGCTCATTGGCACCCTGCTCGTCGCGGGTGTGCGAGCGGAGAAGCTGAAGGGCCAGCTGATGGTCTGGACTGGGCTTGCCAGCGGCATCGCCCCCATCCTGCTCGCTACGATGGGCAATATCGTTCCGGCGGTCTTCTTCGCGGCGGCGATGGGTGCGGCCCAGGCCACCTTCATGGCCATCACGAACGCCTATGTCCTCTCCATCTCGCCGGACAGGCTCCGGGGCCGCATCGCCAGCCTGTATGTGCTCCATGCCGGCGGCATCATGGCCTTCGCCAATCTTGGCTACGGCTTCCTGGCCGACACCGTGAATGCCCCGGTAATCTTCTACGCCACCTCGGTAGCCTTCCTGGCCATCCTGCTTAGCCTCGTACTGGCTCAACCTATCCTGCGCCGTGTCTATCGCACCGGCGAGGTCGCCGCCGCCTAGCTCCTCATGAAGGTACGCAAGGCCGTCGTCCCCGCCGCCGGATTCGGCACCCGCTTCCTGCCCGTCACCCGGTCCGTCCCCAAGGTCCTCCTTCCCATCCTCGACACGCCCTCGGTGCACTACATCGTGCAGGAGGCGGCCCTCGCGGGCATCGTGGAGATCATCATGGTCATCTCCGAGGGGCAGGAGGCCATCTCCCGCTACTTCCGACGGATGCCGAAGCTGGAGAACGCCCTTCGCAAGCGCGGCCAGACCGAATTGCTTCAGCGCATGGAGGCCATCCCCGACATGGCGACCATCCGCTACGTGCACCAGATGCAACCCCTCGGGCTGGGGCATGCCGTGTCAACGGCCAGGGACATCGTCGGCGACGAGCCGTTCGCGGTCTTTCTCCCCGACGACCTTATCTGGAGCGAGAAGCCGACCATCGGCAGTATGATCGAGGTCTTCGAACGGGTGGGGGCGAGCGTCATCGCGGTCCGCGAAGTGCCGAGGGAGCAGGTATCGAGCCTGGGCGTCATAGACCCGGAGCCGGCGGGCGACCGGCTCTACCGCATCCGGCGGATGGTGGAGAAGCCGAAGCCAGAGGATGCGCCGTCCAACCTGGGAATCGTCGGGCGGTACGTGCTGACGCCTCAGGTCTTCGACGAACTGGCCCGCGGCAGGCCCGGCGCGATAGGGGAGATACAGCTCACCGACGCCCTGGACGCCGTGGCGCGCAGTCAGGGGGCCTACGCGTACCGGTTCCCCGGTATGCACTTCGATGTCGGGGTGCCCGCCGGGCTGCTGAAGGCGTCTGCTCATGTGGCGATGCAGCGCAAGGACGTAGCCCCGAGTGTGCGGGAGTGGCTCCGCGACCTAGCGGAGGGCCGGCCGAGCCGTTGACACGCCGCAGACGGCGTGGGTACCATGTGCTGCCGCGGGAGTGGAGGCATCCACCGAAGCGGCCATTGACATCGTCCTAGGAGGCACTGGATGACGACGAAGGCTGGAAGCGACCTGTTCAACGTCGAAGCGTGGCAGCACTCCCTGGCTGAGTTCATCGTGACGCTGCTGTTCATCTTCATCGGCGGCGGTGCGGTGGTCGCCAGCGGCATCGCCAGCGGCGGTGCTCTGGATACGGGCCGGCTGGTCGCCATCGCCCTCGCGCATGGCCTCGCCATCGCCTTGCTGGTCTTCGCGACGGCGAACGTCTCCGGGGGCCACATCAACCCCGCGGTCACCTTCTCCATGGTCGTCACCCGCAAGATCAGCATGACTAAGGGGGCCATGTACGTCGCGGCCCAGCTTACGGGGGCCATCATCGGCGCGCTGCTCCTCATGGTCGTTTCTCCCGATGCGGTGGAAGGCAACCTCGGCGCTCATGGGCTCGGGAACGGCATCACGGCAGCCATGGGCCTCCTCGTCGAGATCATCCTGACCTTCGTCCTCGTCTTCACGGTCTTCATGACCGCCGTGGACCGCAGGGGCGCCGGCAACCTGGCGCCGTTGGCCATCGGCTTCTCCATCCTGGTCATCCACCTTGTTGCCGTTCCCTTGACCGGCGCGGGCGTCAACCCGGCGCGCAGCCTCGGCCCCGCCGTGGCCGCGGGCGCGTGGGCGGACCACTGGATCTACTGGGTCGGGCCGCTCATCGGCGCGACTCTGGCTGGCCTGGTGCACCAGTTCCTTCTCAGTCCACGAAAAGGAAAGAATGGGACAGGGTAGAGTCCTCCTCGTCAGCACGAATCTCTTCTTCGTGCCACGCATCCACGGCGCGGCGGCGGCCAATGGCCTGGGCCTGAGGATGACCACCAGCGAGGCCGACTTTTGGAAGGCCTACGCCGAAGGCGACGTGTCGCTCATCCTGGTGGACCTGGAGGGGGAGAAGGGCCTGTGGACGAAAGTGGTCTCTGGACTGAAGCCCGAGAGGAAGGCCGTCACCAAGGTCATCGCCTTCGGCCCGCACGCTGACGTGGCGCTGCTTGAAGAGGCGAGGGCTCTGGGCTGTGACCAGGTCCTTTCCAAGAACCAGTTCAATAAGGACCTGGCAAAGGTGTTGAAGCCGGGCTAGGCGGCCTTGGCGCCCCGGCCGGTCAGCCAGTCGAGGACGTGCATGGTGGCGCGGCAGTCGTCCTCGTTGTAGGTCAGGATCTTCTGCTTTGCCTCGTCGTCCGCACCGCCGGAGCCGGTGTAGCGCGAGTACAGCGCCACCGATGCCATCGCGTCCACGTCATCCTGGCGCCACGCGAACCCCAGATGCCGTGCGATGGGCTTCAACCCCTCGCCTTGCGTGGGGAACGCGAAGGCGCCCGTCGCCACCTTCCGCAAATCAACCAGCCTTCCGAACACGTCCGACTGCCTGGTTTCGTCCACCTCGTACTTCAGGGCCATCTTGCTCAGATGGATGCGTTCGTAGTCGCTCCAGTGATAGAACACGGCGTCGTCCAGGGAAGCAGCCCAGTCGAAGAACTCGCGGAGATTCTGGCCTTCGCCGTCCGGCCCATCGGCGAAGAAGGGGACGAAGCTGGGCGCGTCGTTCTCCCGCACCACGTTGCCGATGAGGTAGTTCACGATATCCGGCCCCCCGTCCGCCATCTCCGGTAGTGAGCCTTCAAGGTCGAGGAACACCTGAGTCCGGCCGGCGGACACTCTCGGCATCGGCCCGCGCGGCACCACGGCGCCGCTCACGAGAGCCCTGGCCGAAGTCAGGAACCGCCTTGCCTTCGCGTCCCCGATGCCCTTGATGCGGTTCAAGCGCTCCTCATCCGCCGATGCTAGGTCTGCCACCGTGTCGATGCCGACGGCGGCCAGCAGCGCGCGGGTGCTGTCGCCGACCCCCGAAACAAGCGACACGTCGTTGGCCGCGAGCGCCAGGCCGTTCACGTAGCCCTCCCACGGCCACTTGGCCGCGCCGTAGCACGGGACGATCCGCTCTCCGTGAGCGATAGCCCGCATGGAGGCTAACGTGGCTGCTAGCGGGGTCTCCACGTCTGCCATGGCGACCCGCTCCGTCTGGAAGTCTCGGTTAACGATGGCGAACTCGGCAGGCTCATAGCCCTGTACCCGGCCTAAGAGCCGGTTATAGAGTGCTGCCTGGAGCCGGTGCGAACGCTTGATGTTCTTGGCCGATTTGATCTCCACGACCTGGTAGGAGTAGTCCCCGAACGTGGATGGCACACCGTCCACCCGCACCAGCAGGTCGGGCCGTCCCTGGATGCCCAGCGGCCAGCAGAGCAGGGGCATGTTGGCCATGGCCGATGTTCCCTTCGCCATCAGCGCCAGCGTCTTCCGGAAGCCCTCCAGCTCGTTGGCGAACACCTCCTGCGCAGCCCGGCCGACGAGCCGCGAGGTCACATCGCTCTGGTGGCTGTGGCCGTAGTTGAGTAAGAGTTGCTGGAAGTCGTTCATGGGGTCCATGGCCGTCTCTGGCGCGAACAAGTCGCACCAGTAGGTGACTGGCGATGAGACGAACTTCTCGACGTCGTCGGCCTTGATGCGGGGCGTGACGCCCTCGGCCGTCATCGAACGAAAGACGCTTTCAACGCTCATCACGCAGGCCCGTCGTGGCTATTACCATTACGTTGCTGTAGAACGGAACGTCGGGGTTTACGGGTTCGACGCGGGTGAATAGAAGCTCGTAGCCTGTGGTCCTAAACAAGTGAGGGTAATTATGACTGAAGGCAGTATTGCCCCTCGGGCGCGACTCAGTTTCTCTATCCAGATCCATGTTGACGGGCTCAGCTATAGCGAAGGCAGCCTGACGGTTTTTGTCGCGCACCAGTATCAGTAGACTAGTTAGCTCTTTTTGTGTGAAGTATTCAAAAGTACCCCACGATATCAAAATAGTGCCATTTTCTAAGTGCTGACTGAGCCATTCATGCACTTCGGCACATACATACTCCAGGCTTCGGCCAGGTGTTCTCTCTCTCTCTGTTGTTGTCAATCTGGACAGCGTTTATGTCGAGGCCGATGAATCTTTCTATTCGAGACAGTTTCGAGTAAAAGAGTTCAAGAAATAGTCCATGGCCAGTTCCAATTTCGACTACCTCCCTAGACTGCGGATGCTTGTCTGAGAACTTAGAGACCTCCGACACAAAATGGCCTCTGTTGGTGAGAAGCGTCTTCGAGTCGGTGTATAGACTCGATCTTAGCTGGTGCCACTTTCTGCCGGCAATACTACCCCAGACTAGCTCTCGATTGAGTTGCCTGATCTGCTCTTCCGACCTTGAGTAGTAGTAAAGATTGAGTTGCCTGGACCAAAACCTTCGCCAGTGCGAGGGTGACTTGCTCCCTGTCAATAAAGGCGCCCATATCCGTACGGCAAGTGGCTTGGGTAGTAAACCAACTAAGATGTTAGCTCTTACTATCGCTGGCGGATGCTTGGACACTTTGTACCAGGCTTTCTTGGCAAGCTTCTTCAGCATACTTTCCCTCCAATACAGTAAGCTCAGGTCCCCAGGCTCTCGTCGAGCACTTCGAGCAGGTCACGGGCCTGCTTCTTGCCCTCCAATCCCTTGCTGCCGATGCCCTCGGTGAACATTTGCAAGCAGAATGGACAGGACACGCCGACGGTGTCGGCGTCCGTTTCGAGGAACTGGCCGGTGCGCATGTGGTTCACCCGCGTGCCGCGGCTCTCTTCGACCCACATGTGGCCTCCGCCAGCACCGCAGCAGAAGCCGCGCTCGCGCCGCCGCTCCATCTCTACGAGCCGCACGCCAGGGATGGCGGACGCGATGCGGCGCGGGGCGTCGTACACGCCGTTCTGCCGGCCGAGGTAGCAGGAGTCGTGGTAGGCGACTGCGGCCTCGACAGGGACGGCGGGCTTGAGCTTGCCCTGGCCTATCAGTTCCGCCACGAACTCGCTGTAGTGGACGACCTCGAACAGGCCGCCCAGGTGGGGGTACTCGTTCTTCATCACGTTGAAGCAGTGAGGGCAGAGGGTCAGCACTTTCCGGACATTGTACCGTCGGAGGGTCTCGATGTTCTGCTTGGCCATAATCTGGTAGAGGTATTCGTTGCCCATGCGCCGCGCTGGGTCGCCGGTGCAGCCCTCCTCGTCGCCCAGGATGGCGAAGTCCACTCCGGCCCGCTGGAGCACCCGCGCCATGGAGCGCGCGACGGCCTGGCTGCGTTTCTCCAACGCAGCGGTGCACCCGACCCAGAGGAGCACCCCGGCCTGGGGGTGTTCCGCCAGGGTATTGACGCCAAGGCCTTCGGCCCAAGTGGTGCGGGTGAAGGTAGTACCCCGCCAGGGGTGGCCGCGCTGCTCCATGCTCTGCAACGCGCTGCGGGCTGAGTCGGGCATTTCCGCCTTGTCCATCACGAGGTGACGGCGTACGTCCACGATGGTCTGCACATGCTCCACCCCCACCGGGCACTCCTGGACGCATGCGCCGCAGGTCAGACAGTCCCAGACCGCCTCCGGCTGGACCCAGCGGCCCAGCAGAGGCTTTGCCTCCTGCTCGTCGCGGCCCTTCGCCAGGGCCGGACCGGTCTCTAATAAGTGCTCCTTCAGGTTCTCGACGATGTGCATGGGAGAAAGGATCTTTCCGCTCAGGCTGGCGGGGCAGGCTTCGGTGCAGCGGCCGCAGACGGCGCAGGCGTAGCCGTCTAGCAGCTCCTTCCAGGTGAAGTCCTGGACCCGCGACGCGCCGAACTGCTCCGCCGTCTCCAGGTCTGTGGGTGTGCTCAGCGCCCCCCGCGGTTCCAGCGGGCGCATGAAGAAGCTGACGGGCGCTCCCAGGATGTGCATGTGTTTGGACAGCGGGATATAGATGGCGAAGCCCAGGATGATGCCGAGGTGGAGCCACCAGAACAGGCCATGCAGCCCGTTGGCGATGTCCCGTGGCAAGCCCGCCTCGGCCATCAGCCGGCCGATGGCCCCGCCGATGGGTGACGCTGCCTCGGGGCCGGTGCCGCCTGCCGCGACGTGGAACGCCCCAGCCAGCAGCGTGGCCACCATCAGCGAGGCGATGAGGAGGAGGATGACGGCGGCCTCGGGCCGTTGGGTGAGGTCGAAGCGCAGCCGGCGTGGTCTTGCCACCCACCGCCGCGCCGCCGCCCAGGCCAGCACTGCCAGGAACGCGGCCACCAGGACTTCCAGATACCAGACGAAGACCTTCACGCCGGTCGGGGAGAGGAGCTTGGACGAGAAGGGATGCCAAGCCGAGTCGCCGTAGATGAAGATGAGGTAGCTGAGGAAGAAGGAGATGAAGCCCCAGAAGATGAAGAAGTGGGCCAAGCCGGCCCTGTCCCGTAGTGAGACGCTCTGGAGCACCTTCCGCTGGCCGAACACTGACGGCAAAGCGCCGACGAGCCGCTTCAAGGGCTGGTCGAACCGAATGGATGGTCTCCCCAGCAGAATCAGCCTGACTGCACGCTGGTACAGGACGATACCTGCCGCCGTGAATGCCAGCGCAGACAGAACGTACGCGCCGACCCAGACGGGGAGGGCTCCGAACAGGTTTTCCGGCGGTGCCATCCGCGGCTAGCCGCGGGACACGACGAGGATGGTCGCGGCCGTGGCCAGCCAGCCGAGGATGCACACGATGAGGGGCAGGTCCGTCACGACGATGTCCTCGGGGTTCTCGCCCAGGTTGCGGGCATGAACGAGGTATAGGTAGCGGAAAAGACCATAGACGACGAAGGGGATGGTGAGCATCATGGCGTGGTTGCCGGGGAGGTTCGGCGCGGTGAAGGTGTAGAGCGTGTAGGCCACCAGCGTTGAGGGCGCGACGACGGCGATGAACTGGTCAACCAGGCTCTTGGTGTAGTGTTCCAGCGACTCCCGCTGGCCCGCAGCCTCGTCCCCCGCCCTTTCTAGCTCGCTGCGCCGCTTCCCCAGGGCGATGAGGAGCGCCCCCAGTCCCGTGACGATATAGAGCCACGGCGAGATGGGCACCGCGAGCACCGCCGCGCCGGCCACCGCCCTCAGCACGAAGCCGCCGCTGATGGAGAAGACATCGAGCAGCACTAGGCGTTTCAGCCATACTGTGTAGGCCAACATCAACGCGAGGTAGCCTGCTGCCACACCGCCGAAGGAAGGCGAGAGAAGGAATGACAGGGCGAGGCTTCCGGCCACCAGGAGGCCCGCGACAACCAGGGCCAGCGACGGGGCCAGCCGTCCCGACGCGATGGGCCGTCGGCGCTTCTTGGGGTGCGCCCGGTCCTTGTCAGCGTCGAACACGTCATTGACGAGATACACGGCCCCGGTCAGCGCGGAGAACAGGAGGAACGCCAGCGTCGCCCGGCCAAGCAGTGGAAGGAACGCTGTAGGCTCGCTGAGGTCCCATGCCTCCTGGATGGTGAAGAAGAGGGCGAAATAGACGATGAGGTTCTTCGTCCACTGTTTGGGACGGATGCCCTCGACGACTGCTTTGACCGTGCTCAAAAGGGCCGGTTCCGCTACCTGACCGGCTTCACGCTCCATGAAGACGATGATAAGGCCGTTTGGGGGAAGGGGTCAATCAAGCTTGGGTCGTTTTGTGCCGTTGACAAGGGCATGGAGCGTCCCTTACCATGAGTTAGCAGTCTTGAAAAAGGACTGCTAACTCTTGCCCGTCGAAATGCGCATCGCGCCATGTCCATGCCGCGGAACGTTGAAAGGAGGGTCTCAACCGATGGCGGTAGCAAAGAAGGAAGCTAAGACTGGCTTCAAGCCTATGGGCAACCGCGTGGTCATCCGCCCCAACGAGCAGAAGGAGCAGGTGAGCGCTGGTGGCATCTATATCCCTGACACGGCGAAGG
>Ga0194121_10010602_pt1 | contig 11159 bp, 14 predicted proteins | sample TA2MahCa50mmetaG_FD_148609 | JGI IMG/M metagenome (GOLD analysis project Ga0194121, IMG submission 148609) | Freshwater microbial communities from Lake Tanganyika, Tanzania - TA2015020 Mahale Deep Cast 50m | ecosystem: Environmental > Aquatic > Freshwater > Lake | place: Tanzania: Lake...
TTGTTCCACTAATTGATTCAATTTCAGCTGGTGGGTGATGGTAATTTACTTCGTAACCAACTCCTCGTCCATAATTAACCGATTCAATATCAGGAATAATACTGATAAGAATTTTATCGGAATTATCCATAAAGAATTTTTCTTTTGATAAATCCATAAGAACTTGGTGTGCTGTTTTGGGATTATTTTTATCCTGAGGTACATCTCTAATTGCTACCCAAACATTTTTTCCTTTATCTAATTGTTGACTGATTAACCATTCATGTCCGGCATGCCATGTCTGCCATCTACCAATGTATAATGCGTATTTTTTCATATTATATAAATTTTAGTATTGCTAATTCTTTTGCTTTTGCTTCAACCATAACATCTAAATCTAGATCGTATGTATTGGGTAGGGATACAATATAATCAGAGTGTGCCTGTGGTTTTTCTTTTAGATTGTTTTCATGCAATCGTTTTGATTCAGAATAATGTACTTCTTGTCGGATTCCTTTAGGCCAAGTTGTTGCTGCTAACTTTAATGCCTGTTCTTCGGAAAGGTCACCCGTACAAAACTGATGATGGTGATAATCAAATACAATCGGAATACCTGTTTTTTGATGAATATACATTAAATCCTTTACAGAATACATAGATGCCTTATCATCATTTTCAATTGTAAGCCGTTTTTTAACCGAATTAGAACACCTTTTAAAGTTTTTGATAAATCTATCCATAGCACTCTTTTTATCCCCATAAACACCGTTACAATGAATATTAATGTTATTGTAGGGGGTTTTAGATAACTCCATCATATCAAATATCTTACCATGTAATTCTAAATCCGCAATAGTATTGGTTATTACTGATTCATTTGGAGATGTGAGTACACAAAATGGACCAGGATGGGAATTGAGGCGTATATTATGTAGTTTTGCAAAATCACCTGCTTTTTTTAATTCTGCCTTAATTTTTTTGTAATCTTTAAGTTCGGTTAAATTAATATGGTCACCCCAAGGAATGATTGCTGATGATAATCTGTAAAAATAGATACCATTTTGTATATTCCATTCTAAAATTTTGATTATATCGGCTGCATTTTGAAGTGCAAGCTCAGAAACATAATCTAGTCCTTTGGTTTGAAAAGTTTTTTTAATCATAGCACGATTAGTAGTAACTTTTTTACCTAAACTCATATTAATACACGCATATCCTAAATTCATAGATACTAATATACGAAAAATAACTTAAATTACAAAATTATTAATAAGTTTTAATATTTTCTTCTTCTTGTCTTAATCTATTTAGTTCTTTCGGTGTACCACCCCTCATTGCCATCCAATAGCTTACTGCTTTTGGATTATTAATCCACATTTTTCTATTATTCCATGGAAATTCAGGATGCATATACTGCTCCCATTTTAAATCTGTTAAATCGGAATTATTTTGTTGGTTATTTTGTGAAATATTTTCTGTTTCTTCGGAATTTTTCCGAATAGGGTTATCATTTGTAACATTTTTTGTAAAATTTTCCAATATATCCTCCTTTTTATCACCATATACTTCATATAATCCCAATTTTTGGTCATTTTCCACCGTTTCTACCAAAATTTCTTTTTGTTTTCTTTTTTTATCAGAAATAAGTCCATTAAATGCAATAATTAAAGCAATTGCTAACGGGTCAAACACCAAAACTATCAAAAATATGAAAAATTTCACTACTTGAGCCAATTCTACACCAAATGCTTGAGCAACAAAACGAAATCCACCAACTTCTCTTTCAGTTTGAATATTTTCGTTTTTAATTTTATTGATTTCTTCGTAATTTTTATTGTTTTCCTCAGTCAATTTGTTAATTTTTGCTGAAATTGTAGTAATTTCCCTATCCGCATTACGAATCATTTGTGAAACTCTTGTAGTTGATTTATCTTTATCTATTTGCTTTGATAGGTTTACTTCTTGTGAGTTACGAATATTCTGTTGATTGTTTAATTGTGTTGTATAACGGGCTATTTCACTCTCATTTTGTTTAATTTTAGTATCAAAAACAGAAATTTCTCTTTCAATTTGCATTAATTGAATATTCTGTTGTTGGAATGCGTTAGAAAGATAACCAAATATACCGGCGGATGTGATTAACATAAGCACTCCTACTGATATTGTAATATACCATTTGTTAAATCCACCTATTTCATCCCATTTTTGTTTTAGATAGGTTGCGGCAACTAATTTGGCCAATTCCAATGCTGATGCCATTATCATAACAGACAGAGAAGCACCTGCAAAAAGAACACCCAATCCCGTCACAGAAAAATAAGCCGCACATCCAGCTATAATTAATGCGGATAAACCAACCAAAATCTTAAGCCAATTCATTATCTATTAATTGATACTAATTCTGAAATTTTCTCAATAATTTTTTGAGAATCCTCAATTGTTTGATAAATTTGTGATGGTGTCAATTGTTGTGCCCCTATTGAAACATTTTTTAGAATGCGTAATTTACCATCTAAAGTATCTAAAAGTATCTGTATTTTTTCGTTATATATCATATGTATAAATATTTTTATAATAAAAAAAGGGTAAAATCATAAGACCTTACCCTTTCTAATTTACAAAAAATAACTGAATTAACCAACTTTTATGGTCAATTTTTTTGGTTTGGATTCCTCTTTTCTTTCTACTATGATTGATAAGATACCGTTTTTAATTTCTGCTTTTGCGTTTCGGCCATCCAAATCTTTGCCCAATGTGATTGTTTCATTAATGTTTCCAATCAACTGGTCTACTGCTGTTTTTTCTTCATTATCATCTTTTTTTGCTACTACCTGAATTTTTTCTTCATAACAATTTATTTCTACTTTTTTTGGGTCATGTCCTAAAACAGATAATGCAATAAATGCTTTATCGTCTTTTACTTCAACTGCGAATTTAGATGGTACAAATGTAGTTGAGTGGTTTTTCCAAATTGGTGAGTTTGTTTCAAATAAAGAATCAAAAACCTTGTCGAAATTTGTGTAATACATAATTTAATTTTTTTTTTGTTAATAATACTATATATTGTTCAAATTTGATACCAATGTAATTTCTTTGACAAAATGTCAGAACATTTCATTACCTTGTGACTCAATTACAGTAGATATATGGTCAGCCCAATGCATTATATATGGTAGTTTATATCTCATTCTTTTATTTGGGTCAAATGCTATAAGATATTTTTTATTATCTTCATCATAAAGTCCATCAGTAAGTTTCATACCAAAATATTCTGCTTCTGAATATGTAATTCCATAATGCTGTAACGTAAAAAATGTTCTATCGGTCAGTGTCATAAATGAATCTTCTGTATTCCTTTTATAATATTCTCCTCTATTTTTTATATGCCATTCCGAATCATTTGGTAAATAATGTAAATTTTCTTTTGTACCTAATTTTCCTAAATCGTGGTGTAATGCAGTAAATATTAGTTCCTCATCTGTAAAATCAATTTTTCCTCCCATTTCAATAAACATTTGTTTTACTTTCAATGCATTTTTACAAACATTAAAAATATGGTCTATATACCCACCATTATATGCATTATGATATCCCGCATTACCGCTTGCTGGCGATATTGCTAAATTGCCCCCCAATTCCCCTTCGGAGTACATATGGAGTAATTTTTCAAGTCTTTCACCTGTAAAATACTTTTTAAGGATTTGTAGGAACTTTTCGTAATTTGCTTTTAATTCAGCTTCTGTTTTTTGTTTCATAATTTAGAGTTTAACTTTATAATACTCTAATATACGAAAAATATTTGAAATTACCAAATTTTATAGAAAAAATTCATCTATTTTGTTTTTTAATATTTCTACAAATCTACTCTTATTATCCTCGGAAATATGTGTATCAGTAGTATCTAAAATATCACAATTTCTTAATTTATGTTTTCTAGTATATTCCGAAGCCGTATATTCTCCATCAAATTTAAAAAACCCTATTTCATCAAATATATTATGAATTATATCTAATCTATTAGTATCTTTTTCTTTATCAATTATTTCTTCTGGTTGTATATCATCCCACATATACCAGATACATTTAACCCCTTTTAAATCTAATATTTTTTTTAATAATCGCAATTCCGTTAATAAATTTGAAAATTCATAATTACTATTATAAAAATATTTCAACCAATCGGTATAATATTGAGAAACTATTTGATTATTTTCTTTTGAAAATCCATAATTTGTATTAATAGCACTTATACCATTGAGTTTATACTCTTTTTGTGTTAAATCAAAAAATACATGCTTTCGATGTAAATATGTAAATTGGATAACCAATAATTTATTTTCTAAATTATCCCAATTATCATTTAAATAGGTTTTAACCTTTTTTAATATCAGTTCATTAGAAGAACCGGATTCGGCATGGTTTGTATGAGAAACTGGTAATTTACAATATGATTTCCAATTTATTACCGAATGAGAGCAACCAAAAAAAACTATTTCATCAATCATATTTTTCATAACCAAATAAAATTATATAAGTTCGGTACATTCATCTAATGATATAAAATTTTCTATGTATTTGTTGAACATTTTATTAAATTATTTTAGACTTATTTTTTATTTCTATTTTTTTAAAAAATACAGAGGTTTCTGTCTTTGTACCATCTTCTCTTTCATATGGAAAATCTATACAATAATAATTTTCTCTTAAAAATCTATACGCATCTATACTCCAAGTACCATTATCTAAAACTATAATCGATTCATCTTTTTTGTTAGAATTTATAACTTTTGCAAAAGTATTTCTTGGTATATGCGTATTCTTATTATCTATTAAGAATACATCTACCGATGTAATCAATTTTATAAACTCATAGTTTTTTATAATATTATCATCAAACATCGATAAATTAACATTAGTAATATTTCTTTCTTTTATTAATGAATCTATTTTTAAAAACCAGTCAATATTATCTTCAAAAGAATATACAAATTTAAAATGGTTTGAAAAAAATAAAGTAGAATATCCTGAACCTATTTCTAAAATTGTTTTATTTACAAAATCGTTTTCTTCAATCCATTTTAGAAACTGTTTAGATAACTGTGGACAATCTATCATATAATTGTTTTTTTATAATCATCAGTCGGTTTTAGTTTAAACCAATTAACCAATGAATATCTTACGCCAGATTCGACCGGCATTACTCTATGTTGTATACTTGATAAAAATACAAATAAATTACCAACACCATTTTCAAATTGAAAAATTTCTACTGGTTTTGAATCAGGAATTATCAATTCTAGTCCCCCACCTATGTATTCATCATTTAATTGAATCACTACCGAACAATATCTTTCGGTGTTAAAATCAGGAGAAGAATCTGTGTGCCAATTATAATACTCACCTTCTTTATATTCTGTAAATTGAAATGTACTATTATCAAAATTTATTTGGTATCCTTTTAATTTAATTTTTTCTGAAATTTCTTCTAATAATTTTCTTTTTAGGAATGGAAAAATATTATCGTAATTAATCCAACCTATTGAAGATTTTCTGGAAGAAATATCTATTTTAGCATCTCTTACTTTTGCAGGATGTAATATCAAATTTTGAATTGAAAATTTTAATATCTTATTTGCTTCTTCTTCCGATAGGAAATTTTTTTTTGTAAAATATTTAATCATATTAACTTATTATTTATAGTAACCAATTTTTTCAACTATATCCATAACAACTTTATTCCAATCTTCTATTTCTACTTTTATAAACTCATATGTATTTAACATTATACCACTTACTTCATTATAAAACCAATATGCCGAATCTTTTGGTCTATGAATTACTTTTGTAACATATAAGTTATAACCAAAACAAGTTTGTTTGTCTATATGTTTAAAAAAAACATAACCTATAGCTTCGGTATCATAATATAGTAAAAATAACTTTTCATCATTTTTTATTCTTAATTCCACATCATCCATATTAAACATTTTATCCCAACTATACTCTTTATTAAAATAATTAATAAGATTTTCTATTGATTTTTTGTAAAATACAAACATATCAATATCGGATATAATAACTAGACTTAATTTTTTATTATAATTTTCTTTTTTTAAAGTATACTCAATCATATTAAACTTTTTTCTTTTATAAAACTTTCATCATAATTAAAAAAAGTCGCCATACTATATCTTTTTCCAGATAAAACAGGTAATACTCTGTGTAGTACATTTTTTGATAACAATATTGCGGAATTTTTTATTGGTTTAATTTTTTTTATATCCCCTTTTATTGATGAATTTTCATATTCCAATTCACCACCCACATAGTTGTCATTCAAATATATTATGAGTGAAAAATCTGTATCATCATAATGAAATTTATCATCTTTATTTGCTGTGTTATCTACAATATTTATCCAGCTACCTCTATATCTGCATTTTATTCCGTAATTATTTTTTACGGTATTTAATATTTTTTGTATAGTTTCATTTTTTAATATAATTACCTTTCTTCTGTAAGAATTACGTCCTGGTAGTGGGTCATCTAGTAGTGCTTCATTAATTGATTTGCAAAAATTATCAATATACAACAATTCATCATCATTTAATATATTAATATTAGTAATATACTTAACCATTTTATATTAATTTTTTTAAATTTTTACTATTTTTTAATACAATTCCTTCTAATAATAAATCTAAAAAAGAATTTTCTTTATAAATTTTTTCTATCAACAATAGATGCACTTTATCTGTCCACAACTTACATAGTTTGTAATTTTCTTCATAATTTTGCATAAATTTTTTTACAAATTCAACAAATTTATCATTTTTTCCTCTATATTCAACGGCCTCTTTGTAAAACGGATGTTCTTCTATTCCTGTTATTTCTTTTAAAATATCATAAGGGTATGTGTGGGTAGATATAAATGGTATTTTAGATAAAACAAATCCATAAGTTTTTTCAGATAGATAATTTGATGCATATGGAACCGATAACCAATCCCAAGATTCACTTAATATATGCATTTTAGCCTGTGGTAGTATTCGCATCATATACTCTAAATAATGTTCTATATTTTGTATATAAGAAATATCATCCCAATTATCTGTACCCCATTTATTTAAATTTATATTTTTATTGTTTTTTATTTGTGTTGAATTTACATTATAATCTATGTTTTGACAGTTATCAGTTCTACTTAAATAAATTTCTTCATTATTCAGTTTTGCAATATCATCTATTATAGATATTCTATTCTTTTTATGGTTTCTAACGGAAAAACATAATTTATAGGGTTGATTTAGTTTTTCAAAAATATTTGCAAATTCGTAATACCATCGTATCGAAAGTAATTCATTCCATTGAAACATTGTGTTTGTTAGAATAAAATTATGATTTGGATAATGTATTGATTCTACGGATTTGTCAATAAAAAAATTATCACTAAATATCCAATGATTTTTTAATCTTCTTATTTGATATTCTAAATCTTTTACAGGCTCATATTTTAACATTTCAGCTTCTATAAAACTTTTTTCTGTTCTCATAATAGAAATTAACCAACCGTTTCTATTTTTAACTTTATCGGCTAACCATTTCATTATTGGGATATCATTAACACCAAATTGGCCACCGCCTCTGTGTGCGGTCATTCCCTTTTCTCCGTTTATACAATCTATTTCACGATATTCTGGCCATTCGAACATTTGATAGTTTATTGTTAAAAAATCAATTAAATGATATCCATCGGAAGCATCATTTAATTCCGGATTAAAGATTAATTCGAATTTTTTATTTTTATATTCACAAAAAATAGCACCAATATTATTTTTTATATTGGATACTCTGTTTGTGGTATTATGAAATAATTTTAAAAATAAAGAACGAGAATAAAAATGATGTATGTATATTTTTATCATTAAAATAGTTTTTTAGTAAAATAACTTTTTTCAAATTTATTCCACACCCAATCGCGCAGTTTCTGGTCTTCGTTTACATTTATTTGTGAATATTCATAATTTGTTTTATTCTCTTTTTCTATTTTTATATTTTTACTATATTTGTTTTCTATTAATTTTTCAAATTTGTACAATTCATTTATATCAAATTCATAGGTTGGTTTGTATCCACTTTTCCATACTTCTTGTGAATCAAATACTCTCCAATTAATGTAAATATTATCTTTCATCATATTTTCTATGATAGAATTTTTACTATAATTCATTGAATATTTTTGTATCAATGGTGATATTAACTTTGATTTCATTTTTTTATCAAATTCAAAATTTTTACTATTTTGTATCATAGATTTTATACAATCTATCATTTCATCTGTAAAATATTCGTAAATAAAATCATTTGTTATTTTATTTGGTATATACTGTAACTGATATACTTCCTTTATCCAAAGGCCAAACAAATAATAGAAACTACTCAAAAATCTTTTACAATAATCTCTTTTTATTGTTATTGTATTTACTTTGCTTTTTAAGAAAGTATAAACTTCGGAAATCGATTGGTGGCTATGTGTTTTTATTTTTTTATAAGGATATTGCAATTCAGTTTCCATTATGGGCACCACATATCCATTACTTAATATATTAGAAGTAGAATTATCTATAAATGTTGGTTCTATTTTTACATCAGATAATTCTAAAGCGCAATGAATTGAGATACTAGCGCATTTTGGAATTGCAATAAATGCAATATCATTTTCAATTAACATCATAACCTAATATACTAAAAATAATTGAATTTACAAAAGCGTTTTTTGATTTTTTTGAGTTGAAGACCATAATTCATCATCAACTGCTTTCCATTTACCCAATGGGCATTCGTTAAATGTTTTTGTAAATATTTTTTTCTTTAATGGGCATCCACAATCATTACAATATGGGTCGCCCGTAATATCTCTTTGGGCACGAAACTCTGGACATTGAATACAAATGTTCCATCTAGCCTCTGCTAATTCTTTTTGAAATTTTGTAGGATTTGCCGCAGTAAACCATGCATCTGCTATTGTAACTATTTTAGATGGGTCTTTAACTAACCCACTTATTATTTTTTTAATACCAAGATTCATAACCTAAAAAAATTAATTACATGTGCTTTGCTTTCAATGCTGCAATAAACTGATTTACAATTGTATTTAATGCAATTTTTTTAGGAGCTTCAGTTACTTTTTTTCTTCTTCTTTTAAATTGATTTTCTGAAGTCCAAACTCTATTTTTATTATTTTCAGTTGTCATATTAATTTATTTTTTTAAATTGAACATCTATTTTATTATAATCTACCATAAATAAACCATCTTCTGGATTCACCAGCAAAGCATGTTCAAATGCCGTTCCTATTAATTCATTACCAATAACTCCCTCATATAATCCCTCTTCTCCTTTATAATTGTATTGATAAATATTAATTCCATCGTTGGATTTACCAATCCATTTTATATTTTCCTTATGTGCAATATCCGATTTATTAGTGTTACAATATGGACCCTCCGCACATGATGTCGGAACTGGGAACGGTTCACCACACGGTGATAGGGTGCACAGAATATGGCCACCCGGTTGATTATCACAATTTGGATAGGCGCCACCACACCTACAACATTGAAAGGTATCCCAGTAATCAAGAATGTTACTGGAACAATCGGTACAATATAAGCAGTTTGCTGTAAATGACCTACAATCATAGGTATAGTTATGCGTTAGTAAACCATATCTCAACCCACCCTCTTCAGCAGTTAGAAATAGGTCTAATTCTTCAAAATTTACTGCATATACTTCAATTTCATCATAAGAATATGTTATTGTTTGAATAGTTTTTTCTATTAAAGAATTTGTTTGTGAATCAAATAGAATAAGTGTATCATTTGGTTTTAAATCCATATATTGTGTAAACTTTACAACATAGTTTGATGTACTACCACTTTCTAATTCTTTTTTCAAAATCATTGCATGACTTACATCCGAAAATTTAGTCCCACCATCACATTCAACATTCCAGAAAAATCCAACCCAGTTTTCTCTTTTTACTATATTTGTTAATTGAGATGAACTTACTTCAAAATTATTTATTAGATTATCAAATGAACCGGACCAATTAAATAAATTTACCGTATTTTCTTCCATTGGTAAATCCGGTATTGTAATAGATTTTACTGTATCATTTTGATTCAACGATGATAAAAGGGTTAATGTGTTATCTGGTAAAAATACTTTCGTACTTGCATCAGCAGATACTTTTGGTGTTTTTTCGTTATTGTTGTATTTATAAAAATATTTAGGTCTTTCCCAAATAGGTATTTTATTATTATCATCTAAATCACATACACTATCTAAATCAAATGCATTAGAAAATTGTACAGACCATAAGTTTAAAATATCTAAATTAGAACCATATATCAAATCCACACTTCTATAATGTGTCAATTTTCCATCTAACAAATCGGAATCATTTAATACATACTCTTGAATATATTCATCATCTGCTAATTCCGATTTTAATGTATCTAGTTCTACAATCGTATTTATTTTATATAGTTTTGGATGTATATGATTATCGGCCGGTGTGATTCTTTTTTTAATCATATAATTTGGATGAACACCATTATCTCTCAATGTGGTTCCAATAGAATCAAATCCTAATTCCACATCATTGATATATGTTGCTGGAATAGATGTTGGATTTGAATCATACATTAATTTAAGAAATTCCCAATTATCTCTAGCATATGTATCATCTATCAATGCCGTAACATCATATGCAATTCTTATTATCAATTTATTATCAGAATCTTCAATATAAGGGATTGTGATAGAATTCGCGTCCAATAAAATATTATTAAACGTAAATCCTTTAGATTGACAGTAATACTCAATCATTTGTGAAAATATTTTTGATCTATTATTATCAATAGAACTTCCTGAAATTGTATTTTCTGATTCTGGAGTTAATTCGACTTCAGGATAATATCCAGCTCTTAAATTTGTTTTATTAATTAAATGTATTTCGTTTATTTCGGTTCCTGAAACTATTTGGTCTAATATATTTACATCAAAATAATATCTTAAATCTACTGCCGGATGTATATTTGTATTGGTTTCTATGGCTTTGAATGAACCATCAGTATCTCTTACAAAATCTGTTCCTGTTAGTACTGCTCTCATTT
>Ga0194121_10010604_pt1 | contig 11158 bp, 9 predicted proteins | sample TA2MahCa50mmetaG_FD_148609 | JGI IMG/M metagenome (GOLD analysis project Ga0194121, IMG submission 148609) | Freshwater microbial communities from Lake Tanganyika, Tanzania - TA2015020 Mahale Deep Cast 50m | ecosystem: Environmental > Aquatic > Freshwater > Lake | place: Tanzania: Lake...
ATTCCTGCGCCGCGTCGAACTCCATTAACTGAGCGCAATGACAGGCCAGGTTTTAACGAACTGACCAGTCCTTTGGGAATCGCTCCGCCACGTCTAACGAAAGCTCCTTGGCCTCACGGGTCTTGCGCATGCGATAGAGCGCCACCGCAGCATGGACGCCACCGAATTCGTCCTGGGGAAGCTCCGGGTTTAAAGTGTTGGCGATCTCGTAGGCCATCGGCCACTGCTTCGCATCGGCATAGACCTGATACCGCAGCTTGAGCACTTCAGGATGGGCGCGGAGTTGGGGCTGAACCTCGTCCAGTTCCTCGTTGGCATCCAAGGGCAGTTTCAGTTCCAGCCAGCCTTGCGCCCGCTGCATGGCCATCCGGTCTTCGTGACTCAATTCCACGCCGCGAGGGTGTCCGGTGGTAGGGGGCGGCTAAAGGAGAAATTCAAACTGCCGACGGTGACTTGGCGGCAACCCCTAACGTCCAAACTGAGCGACGCGGGCGGCCCAGCGCGTCCGAATTGGCAACTGACGTCGCCCGCCCGCGTTCGCTCCAGTGATTTTGTTAGGCACTATCTCACTTCTGTAAGGTGGTCACCTTCTCCACCTTGTCACTCGCGTCATAGGTGACCTCAAACGACATCTTTTTCCCGTCGAACGCGGCTTCGGTAGGTGTGCCAACAACCTCCCACAGTCCAAGAGTGAAAACGTCCGCAGCACCGTGAAAGGCAGCACGTCCTACCTTTGCACCCTTGCTGTATCCTTGTGTAAACGAAAAAACGTCCACTTTCTTCCCTTCTTTGGTTTCTGTGGCAACGGGCTGCCCAAACTCTGCGAGCAAAAGGCTGCGAGGTGTGCCCTCCTTCAGAACCCCAAGATTCTTCTTGGGAGGCTGCTTCGCTGCCATGAACACTGAACAACCGGTTTGCATGAACAGGCCTACAGCCATGCAAAAGCCGACGATGGTTACCCGAACTGTTTGTGAACGTGTCATGTCGTCTTCTCCTTTGTTTGATTGTGGATGTTGTGATATGCGCTGATGGCGCCGAACAGTTTAGTGAACCGCAATTGTTGAGGTCTTATCGGCGGGGTATTCCCCTGTCCAGCCTAAACCCAGTCTGCATTTGCTGGCCCCGTCAGCGGTCCTTGAAATCGCCCTCAAGGAAACCATAAATTTCTCCCTTGTCACCTCGGCGATGATGTTTTCGAAACATTACCGTACGCCGCTTTAATGCTTTAGGGTGCTGAGGCTAGGGGAATTAGTGTTCAATTCCCTCCAAGGTTCAATCTACGACCTATTTGGTTATCTTGGTGTGGCACTCGACAAACAGGCGCGTAAGTTTTTTGATGTCTCCGCACGTCACCTATGAAAAACGTCACTGTCATTACTCACCCGCTCGTTCAACAAAATCTCACTCGCCTACGGGACAAGTCGACGCAGCCGGAGGAGTTCCGCCGCGCGTTGGGAGAAGTCGCGGCGCTGATGGTATATGAGGCTACAAGAACTTTCGCTACGCAGCCGGTCACGGTGCGGACGCCGTTGGAGCAGACGCGCGGCGTAAGGCTGAAGCACGAAGTTCTGTTGGTACCCGTGTTGCGTGCCGGACTGGGAATGCTTGACCCCATCTTGCGCTGCATCCCGCACGCACGAGTGGGCTTCATTGGCCTCAAACGCAACGAGCACACGCTCGAAGCGGCGACCTATCACAAGAGTCTGCCCAGTCAGTTAAGCGACTTTGAAATTATCCTCATGGATCCGATGCTTGCCACAGGTGGTAGCTCGGTTTCCGCGCTGGACTTATTATCGGAGCGCGGAGCGAGGCGCGTTCGGCTGGTAAACCTGCTAGCCGCTCCGGCGGGCATAAAATTCGTGCACCAGCACTATCCGGATGTCCCCATTTTTACCGCTGCGTTAGATCGTAAGCTCAACCACAAAGGCTACATCGTGCCCGGCCTCGGCGATGCGGGCGATCGGCTCTTCGGGGTATGAAATGACATGAGCGGGCGGAGTCCAGCGTTGCCGCGCCGCGGTCTTCACTTTGTCAAGTAGGGGCTACAGGTAGCGATTTTACCCCGATACATTTTATGTTTACTCAGAAGCACAGCCTTGCGGTCAGAGGACGTGGTGCTGGTCATTCGCGACGGCGCGCACAGGATTAGATGACGCTTGAGTTGTGACAATGAGGACACAGTGGGACAGTTTGAAAAGCGGTTCCTTGAATCGTCATTTGCCTCAGGCTTGAAATGGTCTATAAAAGCGCTGCAGAATTTCACTTGGCGGTTGGCACGGCCCCGGCTTCATTTGAAACAGAATAGGTCTCAAAATTTTGAACGCATTGACTGACGAAAACTCCTGACATCAAACCAAACAAGACATGAAAAAATTCTTCCAGATGGGCAAACGCTTCCTGCTCTTCATCGCGGTGAACCTGTTGGTGATGATCACCCTCACCATCGTGTTTCAGATCGTGCTGCACTTCTTCCCGCAGCTCGGTGGTCGGCGCGGCACGGAGGGCTGGCTGGGCTACTTGGCGGTATTCAGCCTCATCATGGGCTTCGGCGGCGCTTTCATTTCGTTGGCACTTTCGCGCGTGATGGCCAAGTGGATGATGGGGGTTCACGTCATTGACCCGCAGACCAGCGACTCCGAGCAGCGAGAACTGGTCCGCATGGTCCATGGTTATGCCCAGCGGGCGGGTCTGCCAGCTATGCCCGAGGTCGGCATTTATGAGTCGCCCGATGTGAATGCCTTCGCAACCGGCCCGAGCAAGTCTCGCTCGCTTGTCGCCGTGTCCACCGGGTTGCTCCACCGGATGAACCGCACCGAAACCGAGGGTGTCATCGCCCATGAAGTCGCACACATCGCCAATGGAGACATGGTAACAATGACCCTGGTGCAGGGAGTCATAAACGCATTCGTCATTTTCCTCTCGCGCGTGCTGGCGTTCCTCGCCGCTCAAGCCCTAGCCGGCAATCGGAGTAGCGACGATGACCGGCCCTCCATGGGCCAGGCGTTCCTCGAATTTGCGCTCGTCATTGCATTTGAAATCCTTTTCACGCTGCTCGGTGCTATTGTGGTCGCGTGGTTCTCGCGGAAGCGCGAGTTCCGTGCCGATGCCGGTGGGATGTTGCTCGCGGGCAAAGCCCAAATGGTGGGTGCGCTCCAAGCTTTGCAGCGCATCTACGATCCTCAGCTGGCGTCCGAAGGAGCTAGTTCGGGCCTCCAGGCGCTGAAAATCTCTGGCAAGTCTGGCGGCCTCATGGCGTTGTTCGCCACGCACCCTCCGCTTGAGGAGCGCATCGCGCATCTCGAAAGTCTTGGACGATGAGCGTGAGCGGCAGGCGGCGTTTGGTGTAAAATTTCTTTCCGCACGCCGTTTCCAACTGAATCTTCGCGTTTGATATGGCCGCGCGCAAAATCAGGCTAACCTCCCGCAAGACGCGCACGCCGCCGTTGTCAATTCAGGCCGACGCACCCGACCCCGACGCGCGCCTACAGGGTACACCCTCTCCCAATGTAGACCTCCCGACGCCAAGCGAGGCCTTGGATCGCGCTCGTTTGCCCTACGATGGCGAGAGCGCCATCAAGCTTTACCTTCGCGAGATCGGCCAGGTGCCGCTGTTGTCCGTGTCAGAGGAAATCGCGCTGGCCGCCAAAATCCGTCAAGGCGACAAAGCTGCGCGTGAGCAGATGATCAAGGCCAACCTCCGGCTTGTCGTGAAGATTGCGCACGATTACGACTGGCTCGGTATGCCGCTGCTAGATCTAATCAACGAAGGCAACATCGGCCTGATGAAGGCCGTCGAGCGCTTCGATCCGGAGAAAGGCGGCAAGCTTTCCACCTACGCCGCTTGGTGGATCAAGCAGTCCATTAAACGCGCTCTCGCCAATCAGGGTAAGACTATCCGCCTGCCAGTGCATTTGGTGGATAAGATTTCCCAGATGCGCCGCGTGGCGATGAAGCTCCAAGAAGAGTTTGGTCGAGAACCGACCGACGAGGAACTGGGCGAGGAAATGGGCATGACCGCCAGCCGCGTCGCCCAGCTTCGTACCGCCGCGATTCGCCCCGCCTCGCTCGATGCGCCCGTCGGCGACGAGGATGACTCGCATCTCTTTGGTGACCTTATTGAGGACGAACAGGCCGAGACGCCCTATGAGCAGTTGGAGGAAAAAACTGTTACCTCGATGCTGCGCGACATGGTCAAAATCTTGCCGCCGCGCGAGGCAACAATCCTAGCCTTTCGTTTCGGCCTCGACGGCGGCCCTGAACGCACGCTGGAAGAGGTTGGTCAGAAGTTTGGCGTCACCCGCGAGCGCGTTCGACAGATTCAGAATGTTGCACTTAACAAGCTACGGCGCATGATCGACAAGCGCGAGGCATAGGAACTCTAGTACCATTGACCGGCACCAACCACGACTCATCAAAAGCCAGCTGCCCGTGCTAAGGTTGGTGATGCTTAGCTGTCGCCCTACTTCCCCGGCTACGCAACTTTCCAAACTATTAATCTCACCAGTTTAAGTTCGTTTAAACGTCACCCCGTATGAACAAAAAAGTTACTGCCGCGGAGATTGCTGCTGCTATCCGCAACGTGCCGGATTTCCCCAAGCCTGGCATTCAGTTCAAGGACATCACGCCCGTCCTCGCTGACGGACGGCTCTTCGGCGGCACGATTGACCTCCTCTGCGAGAGCTACCAGCCTGGCGACGTGGACGCCGTGGTGGGCATCGATGCGCGCGGCTTCATTTTCGCTTCGGCTGTTGCGGTGCGGTTGGGGGCGGGTTTTGTGCCCGTGCGTAAAAAGGGCAAGCTTCCCTATGCCACGCATGAACAGAGCTATGACCTGGAATACGGCTCTAATACAGTCGCCATCCACATTGACGCCGTAAAGCCCGGTGAGCGCGTGCTGCTCGTGGACGACCTGCTCGCGACCGGCGGCACAGCTTCGGCGGCGGTTCATCTGCTTGAGAAAATCGGCGCAAAAATTCTCGAGGTTCATTTCCTCATCGAACTTCAATTTCTGCAAGGCCGCGGCAAGCTTAAGGGATATCCCGTCAAGTCGCTCGTGAGTTACTGACTTGCCGACCTCAAGCTTTTTGGCGCCGAGCCATGATGGAAAGTCAAATTTGTGAACCAAAGGAAGAGACTAGGACATTTCAAGGTGCTTTCCTCAAATGTAAGTCGGCCCTTAAACGCCCAACGGGCTTGAAAAGCCTTAGATCTCGCCACTAATTTTTCCCTATGATGAAAGCGATTTATTTTACCGGGTTAGCCGCGCTGGCGCTCGTGTTCACGGGCCAGGCCGCCGAACTGCCCAAGGGCAAGACCGGTGGTGCGGCCCGCAACGCCATCAATCCCGGCGAGGCCACGCGCGAGGCCGCGCTGGCCGCCAAGAAGTTTAAGCTCGCGCCCGGCCTCAAGGTCGATCTCTGGGCCGCCGAGCCACTCCTCGCCAACCCCGTAGCCTTTTGCATTGATGAGCGCGGGCGCATCTTTGTGTCCGAGACGCATCGTCTGCACCAGGGCGTCACTGACATTCGCGGGCACATGAACTGGCTCGACGAGGAGTTGGCCGCGAAGTCCACCGACGACCTGCGGCAGCTTTTCATCCGCCACAAATACGACGGCAAGACCAACATCTCCGAGCGTGTCACGCTCATTGAGGACCGCACGGGCAGCGGGGTGGCGACCCATTACAGCAACTTCGCTGACGGGATTTTCAATTCACCCGTGGACGGCATCGCGTCCGGCGTGCTTGCGCGCCGGGGCAACGTGTGGCTCGCCAACATCCCCAACCTGTGGCTGCTGCGTGACAACGACGGCGATGGCCAGACCGACGGTGCGAAGGACTTGCGCAAGGCTGTGTTCACCGGCTTCGGCGTACGCGTGGGATTCCTTGGGCACGACTTGCATGGGCTGACGATCGGGCCGGACGGCAAGCTCTATTTCAGCATCGGCGACCGCGGCGCGAACGTGAAATCGCTCGAAGGGAAGACGGTCGCCAACGCAGAGATGGGCGCGATCTACCGCTGTAACCAGGATGGCAGCGACTTGGAAATCTTCCATTACGGCCTGCGCAACCCGCAGGAGCTGGCCTTCGACGAGTTTGGCAACCTCTTCACCGGCGATAACAACTCCGACGGCGGCGACCCCGCGCGCTGGGTGTATGCCGTCGAGGGCGGCGACACCGGTTGGCGCATCGGCTGGCAGTTCATCGAGAGCGCGCCGTGGACCACGCGGCGCGGCCCGTGGCTCGGTGAGCGGATGTGTTTCCCGGAGGACCGCGCAGCGCACATCTTGCCGCCGATTGTGAACATCGCCAACGGCCCCAGCGGTTTGGCCTACTATCCCGGCACCGGCCTGCCGGAAAAATACGACCGCCACTTCCTGCTCGTGGACTTTAAGGGCGCCAGCACGGCGAGTGGCATCTGGAGCTTCAAGATGCAGCCCAAGGGCGCGGGCTTCGACCTCGTCGAGAAGGAGCAGTTCCTCTGGAACGCGCTCGCGACGGACGTGGACTTTGGCTACGACGGCCGCGTTTATTTTTCCGACTGGATCGAAGGCTGGGGCATGCCTGGCAAGGGCCGGCTCTACTGCATTTCCGATCCCAGCACCGTGAAGAACGCCGACGAGGTAAAAACCCTTTTTGCCGCCGGTTTCACGCAGCGGTCCGTGGCGGAACTCAAGGGCCTGCTCGCGCACCGCGACATGCGTGTGCGGCAGGAAGCGCAGTTCACGCTCGTGGAGAAGAACGCCGTGGGCACGCTCATCGAGGTGGCGGCCAAGTCCGAGGCGCAACGCCCGCGCTTGCACGCGATCTGGGGCCTTGGCCAGCTCCTGCAGCAGAAGAATCTCGCGGCGAGCGACCGCACGCAAATCCGCGCCGCATTCCAGCCATTGCTTGCGCAGGTCGGTAATGACGAGATCGCCGCCCAGGCCGCCAAAGTGCTCGGCGACGCGCAAGACATACCCAGCGGCCCCCATCTCATTCCGCTGCTCTCCTCACAAAACTTGCGTGTTCGGCACCTTGCCGCCCTTGCGCTCGGCAAAATCCGCGAACCGCACGCCGTGCCCGCGTTGGTCAAGTTGCTGGCCGACAACGCGGACAAGGACGCCGTGCTCCGCCACTCCGGCGTGATGGGCCTGCTTGGCTGCGCAGACACGCACGGCATCGCCGCGCTCAAGACGCACGAGTCCCCCTCCGTCCGCATCGCTGCCGTCGTCGCGCTGCGGCGGCTGGAGCGCCCGGAAGTTGGCCAGTTCCTCAGCGACGCGAACGGCCGCGTCATCCTCGAAGCCGCCCGCGCCATCAGCGAGATTCCCATCACGCAGGCCTTGCCCGCGCTCGCCGCATTGCGGCCGGACTTTGGCAAGCTGACGCCCGAGCAGCGCCCGGCGCTCGCCCGCCGCATCCTTAGCGCCAACTATCGGCTCGGCGATGCCGCCTCGGCAGGTCGGCTCGCTGGCCTCGCTGGAAATGCCGACCTGCCCGATGCTGTCCGTGCGGAAGCGCTCGACTTGCTTGCGGAGTGGGCCAAGCCCTCCGGCCGCGATCGCATCACCGGCCTCTGGCGTCCGTTGCCCGCGCGCGATGCGAAGGTGGCCGGCAGCGCCGCGAAGCCCATGCTAACCGCTGCCCTCCGCACCGGGGCAACGCCCGTCCGCCTCGCCGCCGTGAAGGCCGCGAGTCAGCTCGATATCGCCGACGCGAATCCCGCGCTGGCGGAACTGGTCGCGGATACGAAGGCGGACACGAAGGTGCGCGTGGAAGCGTTGACCCGACTGGCCGCGGCCAAGGACGCGGGGCTGGAGATCGCTTTGACCACTGCCGCACAGGACAAGGCCGAGCCGCTGCGCGTTGCCGCCACGACCATTCGCGCCAAGTCCGCCAAGGGCGGCAGCGCCGTCGCGCCGTTGCGGGCTATCCTCGCCGCGGGCACCACTGGCGAGAAGCAGAACGCCATCATCTCGCTTGGTGGCATCCCTGGCAAAGAGGCCGACAACGTCATCGCCGGGCTCGTGGCCGACCTCGCGGTCGGGAAGCTCGCCCCCGAGCTGCTGCTCGAAGTGTTGGAGGCCGCCGACAAGCGCTCGGATGCGGGCGTCTCGGCTGCGCTCGACAAGTTCAAGGCGCAGCGCAAGGCGGACGACTTGCTCTGGAGCTGGCGCCTCGCGCTGGCCGGCGGCAACGCGGCGAACGGAAAAAAGATTTTCCTCGAAAGGGTGGAGGCCTCTTGCGCCCGCTGTCACAAGGTCGGCCCCGACGGCGGCGAGGTCGGCCCCGTGCTCGATGGCATCGGTTTGAAACAGACGCGCGAATATCTGCTCCGGTCGCTGGTCGCGCCCAATGCGGAGATCGCGCCCGGCTTCGAGAGCCTGATCGTGGTGCTGAAGGACGGCCGGAACTTCGCCGGCGTCGCGCGGCCCGGTGGTCCTGACGAAGTGGTCATCAACTCGCCCGAGGACGGCGTGATGAAGTTCAAGAAGGCGGAGGTGGCGAAGATTCAGAAAGGCCAATCCGCCATGCCCGACACGATGATCCTCGTCCTCTCCAAGCGCGACATCCGCGACCTGGTCGAGTTCCTCGCGTCGCTGAAGTAGAGGAGGAAAGTGGTTTAGTAATTAGTGATTAGTGATTGGTCGGCGCGCCGTCCATCGCGCGTTTCGCCACTTACTAGGTTCCCGGTGATTTCAGTGGATTATACTCGAGGAGTCCGTCCTCGCACCGGAGGCGCGTCTCAAAGCCGATGGAAAGCTGGGTGAAACCCAGCGCACCCACCGGATCAGATGGCGAGCAGTCCGCGCCCCGGCGGGGCGCATGAGTCACCATAACTTCTTAGCCGGAACGATGCAGTTGCACGGGGAGCGCACGCGTCCCGCGTGCCGTCGTGTCCGTCCCGGACACGACTTCCTTCACCATTTTTCTGCGCACCGTTTGGGGCATGAAGATGGAGGGACGAAGTTTCCGGCGGGACGCCGGAAACCGCACGCCGGAGGCGTGCGCTCCCCGATCCCAACTGCATCGTTCCCGCCTAGGGCGTTCATGCGCCCCGCTCGGGCGCGCGGAGGTTGGCGGGCCCACCGGTGGGTGCACCGCGTTGCGGCAGCCGATGGTGATGAGGGCGTTGTGTCGGACGGAGCTTGCGACAGTCATGAGGCTTGCAATTCCGGGGCGGATGACTAGGTTCAGGCCGACCCGCTACCATCACCTCAACTGCCCTCAAAATGAACCGAAACCAACTCACCGGTGGTGTCAAGGGACGGCTTTCCTCAAGCGCGTTCACCCTCATCGAACTCCTTGTCGTCATTGCGATCATCGCGATCTTGGCGGGAATGTTGTTGCCGGCGTTGAGCAAGGCGAAGGCCAAGGCGCTGGGCACGAAGTGTCTGTCCAACAACAAGCAACTCCAACTGGCTTGGCATCTCTACTCGGGCGACAACGATGATCGGCTGGTGCTCAACGACCATGTGGGCGGAGGCCTAGCGGGCACAAATCGGTCTTGGGCGAACGGCTGGATGCAGCAACCAAATGGAGTCCATAATGCTGCCTGCCCGGGGTGCGACACTAACCCTGCTTATTTCATGAGCGGGCTCTTGGGTCGCTATGCCGGTAACGCCGGTATTTTCCAGTGCCCGTCGGACAAAACACCCTACCCGGGAAGCGGCAGGCAAGTGCCTTATGTGCGAAGCGTCTCCATGAACATCTTCATGAACCGGACAGCGGGAGCAGTGAATTCTGCCGGGTATACCGTTTTTCGCCGGGAATCGCAGATTGGAAGGCCCTCCGATAACTTCGTGTTCATGCATGAATCCCCGCAGACCATTGAGGACTGCATTTTCCGTTCCGACTTGGGGACTGCAGGTACGGGCGGTGCCAACCCAAGTTGGCGGGCGGCACATAACCTATTTGAAAACCCCCCCGCCGCCCTCCACGCTGGAGCAACTTCCATAAGTTTTGCGGATGGTCATGCTGAATCGCACAAGTGGAGTCAGTTGGGCCTCTGGAACGGGGTCCCCGTCGTCGCTAACAACACGGTCGATGTTGACTGGCTGAAGAGCCGGGCATCCCAATAGTCGAATTCGTAAATGCGAATGAAACTTGAAGCGCGAGCGCGTGGTTTCACCCTAATCGAACTCCTCGTCGTCATCGCGATTATCGCGATCCTAGCAGGGATGCTGCTGCCGGCGTTGTCGAAGGCCAAGGCCAAAGCGCTGGGCACGAAGTGCCTCTCCAACAACAAGCAACTCCAACTGGCATGGACCCTCTACGCCGGCGACATGGATGACCGGATCAGCCGTAATGGCGGAGCTACGGCGCGCGCCAACAGCAACAACACTTGGTGTGCGGAAGGACTCCGTCCCGGTGCTACGGGCTACCAAACCGGCAACGAGACGAACACGATTCTCTTCATGCACTGCCAGTTGGGGAAATACGCCATGAATGAGGGCGTCTTCCGCTGTCCTTCGGACACATACCGGTATCCCGGGGCAGTCGGCACTTTTGTTCGCAGCATATCGATGAACAACTGGATGAATGGCGGTGCCCGCCCCAGCGCGGCAGCCACGCCAGGCCGGATCGTCTACACGCGGTTGGCTCAGATGGGTCGGCCTACCGATCTCTACGTATTCGTGCACGAGGACATCAACGCAATTGACGATGGTTACTTCGCCGTGGATTTGGATCCGGTGAACGACAACAGTTGGAATAACAGCAACCGGCCCGCCGCGATGCACAACGGCAGCACTGCCTTCGGCTATGCGGACGGACATGTAGAGTTGCACCGTTGGACCGTCCTGCAAAAGTCCACCGCGAACGTGGTCGGCGTGGACCGTCCCAATGGAGCGGCGGATGCTGCGTGGTTGAAAGTGCGCACTACCGAAGGTCCGTAACTCATTCCGCTTCATTATCCGGCGCGCGGCCCCTAAACTGCGCGCCGTTTTGCTTTCATGCCCAGCGTTTACCTCAAGACTTACGGTTGCCAGATGAACGAGCGCGACAGCGAGGCCGTCGCCGCCCAGCTCGTTGCCAAGGGCTACTCCATCGCCGCCTCCGAGGCCGTCGCCGATGTGGTGCTGCTCAACACGTGCAGCGTGCGTGACAACGCCGAACAGAAGGCCGTGGACAAGATGACCAATTTGGCTGGGCAGTTCCGCAAGCAGCGACCCGGCG
>Ga0194121_10010608_pt1 | contig 11155 bp, 12 predicted proteins | sample TA2MahCa50mmetaG_FD_148609 | JGI IMG/M metagenome (GOLD analysis project Ga0194121, IMG submission 148609) | Freshwater microbial communities from Lake Tanganyika, Tanzania - TA2015020 Mahale Deep Cast 50m | ecosystem: Environmental > Aquatic > Freshwater > Lake | place: Tanzania: Lake...
CGACAAAAAACTGCGGTTAATCCGGTGTAGGATAAAATTTCCACCCGATTCATGGGTCCAAAAGCCTGTTTAAGCATCTGGATACGTTCATCACTTGTAAACAGGGTTGATTTTCCTTGGTTCTCACCGATTCCGATTTTGATCTGAGCGAACTGCTTCAAACCCCGCTCAACAAGGAGGTAGTGGCCGAGTGTAATGGGATCAAAAGTCCCAGGGAATAGGGCGGTGCCGTTCACAAAGTTGTGATTATGATGAGGGAACCTCAAATATACTAAAAACGGCCTCCCCATAGCGGCGCGATTCTTGAAAACCTGTATAAGTGCCAAAATCGTGCGCCCGGTCATGTTCCAGGATCAAAAGCCCTCCATGGGACAGCATCCTCGATTCCATGATTTTTTGTGGCAAGGCGTGCATCTGAGGAAGTCGATAGGGTGGATCAGCAAAAACCAATTCTACGGGCGTTGCCTGTTGAATAAAGGCCAGGGCATCGGCACAAACCACGTCCACAGGAAGTTCCCATTCTTGAGCGATTGACCTGATGGCATCACAGCAAGCCCTTTGAATATCGACACAGGTCGCTTGAATAACGCCTCTGGAGAGCATTTCAAAACTAACCGCGCCTGTTCCAGCAAACAACTCGATCAGCGTGCAATTCGAAAAATCCACTTGGTTGGATAACCAATTGAAGAGCGACGCTCGCGCTCGGTCAGTAGTGGGGCGAACATGAAGGAGATGAGGAACATTTAATGTTCGACCACGCAAACTGCCCCCCGTAATGCGCATCAGAATGGGTTGCGGATGATGTAACTGGCCAATGCAGGCAACGAACGGTTGGTCATCAGGCGCCAGGGCTCTGAGTCAACCAGTGATGGATCATCAAAAATCCAATCTGAAACGATACAATCTCCAAATGAATCCGCTATTTTATCGCGGAGCAGATGCACTTCGGCTTGGTCGAAACCCGCTAGGTAGGCCGATTTTGATTGACCTTGGTCGAAAAGTAACGCATAATAGAGGACATCCTCTGGGTTTTCTGCAGTAAATGTATTGAATCCTGACAAATTGCCATGGTTTCTTTGCGCTACTAAAATGCGGTGATCGAGCCTTGCTATCATTAATTCGGGCTGATGGGATGGCTTAATGGCATCGGATTCTGGGGCATTCAAAAACCGAGACAATAGGGCCGCCTCCAATGCAATGATCGTATGGGCTTGGAAAAGGGTGCCAACTGCACTGATGAGCGCGGCATTAAATCGTGTCGCAACAACCACTTCCGATTCGTGAATGTGAAACAGGAGGGGCTCCGATGACTGCTCGGAAACACCAAACAGCAGGTTCAGTGAATCCTTGGGTAGTTGGTCGCGGCATACCGGCAAGGGTATGGCACAACAAGCTTCCGCCGCAATCATCAAAATAGGGGAAGCATCCTGGGCTAAAGGCTTCTGAAAAATCAATGATGGAACATGGTCGCCGATGCTGTTGGATAACCACTTAAACCGCTCAGCCATACTGCGCTGATCCCAATGTGTAGGAAACCCCCCTTGCAAACAGAGCTTGGTTGTGTTGCTTACATCATCGCGACCCAAAAGTGACCATTCTCCTGTACCCAAGGTCAAAATCCAGCGGGTGATTTGCCCGGTAGAAATCAGATGATCTACAGGGTCGGCCGACCAAAGCCGCACATTGGGTTCATTCCCAATTTCCAGAAAGGCTGGCATCGGTCATCGAACCTACCCTCAACACCTTACGCGTGTCGAATGGCGCTGTATCTTCAACTTCAAAAACGCTAATCTCTACGGCTCCTTTTTTGATTTTACCTGCTCTTAATTGGAACATTTTACCATCGGTAAAGGGAATGAATGGGAGTGAATCAATCGATTTATTCCGGAAGATTGAATCTTTAATGCTTACATACAATGTTTCATATTTTATGCCTTTAAGCACATCCAGCGAATCATCGGGGTTTCCAATCACTTTTATGACTTTAAACTTGCCGTCGCGGGCAACGATCATTAATGAATCCCAATGGTCTGCAAATTGACCTTTCACCTCTCTGTATGCCACCTGTGCATCGCGAATGAGCTTCAAACGATCAATGACTTGGGCATAACGCCTGTCGCGTTCTTTCTCGAATCTGATGGGCTCAGCGATCGACTCTACCAACAGGTATGAGAGCACCACAACGACCAAAAACAGGGCTATTTGGATGATGGAATTACTTTTCATGGGTCATTCAATTGACGGGCAATAATAGTGGTTTTCTCGTAAGCATGCAAGGTCAAAGAGGTAATCAAGCCGTGGAGGTAATCATGGAGTGGAATAAGCACGATCAATTCCTTTCCGGCTCCTGATCGGTGCTTTGCTCGTCATGAAAATAAAATGTCAAAAGAAAACAATCTGTATACCCATGTGTTTTGTAAGCGTGAATCAATTCTCGATCAAAGATATGGAGGTTTTGAGTGGTGTGAAAGCACACACCATTCGCATGTGGGAGCAAAGATTCCACATGTTCGAACCCCGCCGAACCCCCGGAAACATTCGTTATTATAATGATTCCGACCTCAAAAAATTATTAAACCTGTCATTTTTGACGCAACAAGGGTATAAAGTATCTGTGTTGGCGCGCATGAGTGAAGAGGAGCTCTCGAGAAGGGTGGTTGATTTAAGTCTGACATGCACAGGCGTGGAAAGTCGGATTCAGTCACTGACCATGCACATGCTACAGTTAAATGAGTTGGGATTTACCCAGCTCTTATCCGTTTTCATCAAGGAATCTGGCTTGGAACGGGTCATGCTGGACATTGTATTCCCTTTTTTTCGTGCCATTGGCTTTATGTGGCAAACAGGAACCATCACTCCAGCCCACGAACATTTCATCACCCACCTGATTCGCCAAAAGTTGATTGTATCGATCGATCAAATGGATTATGATCAGCAGGAGGCCGCAAAAAAGTATTTGCTTTTTCTTCCGGAAGGCGAATTCCACGAATTAGGCTTGCTCTTCGCGCATTACGTTATTCGTTCTAGGGGGCACGAAACCATTTACTTAGGAGCCAATGTGCCGTATGCTGATCTCAAAACCGTGTATTCGACCTACAAACCACAGTCTATATTGTGTATTTTAACTTCAGCTCAGGTCGACTTGACGGCCTCCGAGTATTTGAATCAATTGTCTTCGGATTTCCCAAAGGCACAGATTATGGCATCAGGAAAATTTGCCTTAGATTCAGCTGATGAAATTGGGTCAACACGAATAACATTGATGCGCGACTTCACGGATCTCATTGATCAGTTTGAGACCGTATGCTGACCAATACTTTTGGGTTTTTCATTGGTTTCTTCGGAATTGAATTGCTTGCTGCGCTGATTCACAGGTATCTTATGCATGGTCCATTGTGGTGGATCCATCAATCGCACCACAAATCGAAAGGAGGTTGGGAGATGAATGATTGGTTTGCAGTGCTCTTTGCTTCTTTGGGTGTAGGCCTGCTTTTTGGCGGATTTTTGGATTACATAGCCATATTCTGGGGTTATGTAGGGGTCGGCATATCGGTATATGGCGTGGTTTATTTTATTTTGCATGATGTTTTGGTTCATTCGCGTTGGGGGTCGATTCCCAAGCCCCTGTCTCGATATCTTTTGGCGCTCAGAAAAGCGCATCGCATGCACCACAAGCACACAACTGCCCAACCCGGCGAGAGTTATGGCCTTCTCATTTTCCATCCTCGGTATTTTTTAGAAACTAAGCGAGATCAGACCGCTGATCGAAATCAATAGAGATTAGACCGCCGATCGAAATCAATAGAGATCAGACCGCCGATCGAAAATAAGCGCCCTACAATCTAAAGTGCCATGCATCGGTGTATTTTTGCACGATCCGTTGCCTCAATGCCCATTAATCGCCTCAAAACATTTTCTCTTGGTTTGTTGCCTTTGCTTGGTTTGGTCATGATTTCCATGGGCAATCCAGCACGTGCTTATCAAACAGCAGAAACAAGGCACTTGTCCGGCCCGATTTTTGGCCAATATATCAATCAACCGAATAGCATCCCCGTAGATTCAACGGCATCAATCTTTCCCCGGGCTTATACGGATTCATTGTTCTTAGCAAACAGTCCTGCTCTTGTTCCGGCGATTGTTGTACCACCAGAATGGAAGATCACTGTTCAATCCGATCAGACTTTTGCAAAGCCGGATACCCGGAGAGCAGGTTTGATGCGAAAGGAAACCAGGACATCCACCACAACTTCATTTCTGCTTTTTGTATTCGGATTGCTGCTCTTGGCGGTTGATCGGCAACGATATCTACAGATGTCGGGTGCATTTGTACTTCCTCGGCTGTTCGAACAATTTCTCAGACAACAAGGCAACAGCCTGGGTTCGGGCTGGTCGATTGCTCGGGTCCTCTACCTCTTCATTTTAATCGCCTCTTGTTGGGTCATGTACCCGTATCGTATGAACAACACGCTGGAGAGACTCACCTTAGAAGGAATCCGGTTTCTTGGGTTCATTGGTTTGACCGCATTTATTTTTTTGACCATCCACATCATATTGGGCGTGGCATTTTCACAAAGCGAATGGACCATCAGCCACGTTCAAACCACATGGGTCTACTTTCAATGTGCGATCCCCATTTTTTTAACAGCGGTACTGCTTTTGACGACCTTGCCTATGAAGTATTTGAGTGGCTCCATGCTCTTACTGACGATTCTGCTGTTATCGGGATGGGTTTATCGGTGCATTTTGGGGTGGTTAAGAGCGTTTCATACCAAAGGTGTCGGATTGGGATTTATAATTTTCTATTTTTGCCTTTTCGAATTTTTGCCACTGCTGCTGTTTCTCAAACTTACCTCTGTTCACTTGATCTGATATGCCCGAACATCCCGAGCTCTCTTCAGTGCCGGTAGGCAAGATAAAGACCATCCTTTTTTCACAGCCAAAACCAGATTCTGAAAAGTCACCCTTCTACGATCTTGCGAAGCGGTATAATGTGAAAGTGGATTTTCGCCCATTCATTCAGGTTGCTCCTGTAGAAGGGAAGGATTTCAGAAAAAATAAATTGAATATTGGCGAGTTCAAATCAGTCGTGTTCAACAGCCGGAATGCGATTGATCACTATTTTCGTTTGTGCGAAGAAATGCGCATTGAAGTTTCCCCCGAAACCCGCTACTTCTGTATATCCGAAAATGTAGGGGTTTACATCCAGAAATATGTGACCCTCAGAAAGCGAAAAATTTACTTTGGTCAAGGCAAACTCTCTGACTTGTTCCCCGTGATGGCTCGATTTAAATCGGAGCCTTTTATGTTGCCTTGTTCCGATGTAATGGAAGGCGATTGGATCCAAGATGCCGCCCAGGTGGGATTAGACTGGCGCCCGGCCATTATGTTTCGAACGGTCTCAAGCGATTTGAGCGACCTATCCGACATCAAATATGACCTGTTGGTCTTTTTTAGTCCATTAGGAATCAAGTCACTTTTTGAGAATTTCCCTGACTTTGTACAGGGAAATACAAGAATTGGCGGTTTTGGGGCGAGAACACACGCAGCCATTTTAGAGCATGGACTGCGGCTTGACATAGCTGCTCCCAACCCAGACTTTCCTTCGATGTCCATAGCCATTGAGGATTACATAAAAAAAGTTTCTCGATAGTTTCACTTTGACGCTAACTTTTCGTTATTTCGACCCTTCAACATTTGTCCTCCTTTGCGTATGATGAAGCGATACATTCCGTTCCTGTTCGTGATCTTGTTTTTGGGCATGCCTTTTGTGGCTTCCGCCCAACAGGAGCCGAAGTGGAACCATTATATGTTCAACGACTTCTTCTACAATCCGGCGGCGGCAGGATCGAGGGGGAAAATCAGTACATTTTTAATACATCGATATCAGTGGGTGAATCTACCCGATAACGCCAGTCCGCGTACAACGGTCCTGAGTGTTCACGCCCCTGCTAAGTTTTTGCATGGCGGAATCGGTTTAATGGTCAATACCGATCAAGACTTTTTTAATGAAACCTCCAATTTTCGGTTTGCATATGCCTACCGTACCAATTGGAAGAATGGTGAATTGGGAATCGGTGCTTATTTCGGCGGCATCCAAAGTGTTTTAGACGGATCTAAATTCAAACCAGAAAACCCCAATGATCCTTTGCTGATCAATTCCAAGGCCACGGCATTGGCCATAGACGCTGGTTTCGGCCTGCACTACATTTCGGATCGATTGTATGTCAACCTCTCCGGAAACCGCCTGAACAACCCGAAGATTCGATACAATACCGGGAATGCGGCATTAACCTACCAACGAAATATTTTCCTTTCCACAGGCTACACCATCCCATTGGGCGACATTTGGTCAATTACGCCTTCGACCCTGATCAAAACAAACTTATCCGCCTTTCAAGCAGATGTGAACGTATTGGCTACCTACAAGGGCAAATTTTGGTCGGGCTTAGGATATTCTTCAGGTGATGCTGTCGTAGCACTTTTTGGTGCCAATTTGGGCAAGCATTTACGATTGGGTTATTCCTATGACTACAATTTATCCGGTTTATCCCGTTTCAATGATGGTTCTCATGAAATTTTCGTGGGTTATGATTTCACCATCAAATTCCCTGAGCGACCTAAAGTCATTATTCGATCGCCCCGTTTCATGTAAATCAATTAATGCATACAATTATTGTCTAATAAGTCTATTTTTGGCCATCGTTTTAAATTTATGTACCCAACCCTAACTATGTTGAATTTTTTGAGATCGAAAAAACCTGCTCACGTTGACCGCTTTCAACTGGATCAGGCTAACCCACTACGCTCCCAAAAGGCAATTTTCGCTGATCCTATTCGGCAACCTGTTTGGACTGTAGTCGCTTTTATCGCTATCAGTCTGTTGACGGCATGTGGTTCTGGGAATTCCGGTGAATTAACCGGCAGTTTTGATCGTCCTAAATGGTCGCAAGCCGTTCCCTACGGCACGGTATTGCTCAAGGGAGGCTCGCTTCAGGTGGGTCAGGCAGAGCAAGATGCTTTTTCGAGTAACTATCAAATCCCTAAAACCATATCGCTGAAAGCCTTTTACATGGACGATACAGAGATTTCGAACAATGAGTACCGTCAGTTTGTGCATTGGGTGCGCGACTCCATCGCCCACACGATTATGGGCAACATGGAAGAGGATGAGAATGGAAACGAATTGATCAATTGGGAGGCGCCGCTCGATTGGACAGATCCTGATTTCTTAGAAGAGGTGTCTGAGATGATTTTCTCTGGGGGCGATATGGTGTTTGGTGGTCATGAATTGGATACGCGCCGACTGAATTATGTCTATCAGACGTTTGATTTCAAAGCTGCTGCCGTAAATAAGAATCGTACCCGGTCGCGGAAGGATTTTGTGCGCAAATACAACGTCAATATTTACCCCGACACCTTGGTTTGGATTCGGGATTTTGTAAAGGAAGACGGGGGTTCGTATAATGAACCTCAAGCGCTCACCTATTTCTCGCATCCCTCTTTTGATGAATACCCTGTAGTGGGCGTTACTTGGGATCAAGCCAATGCATTTTGTAATTGGCGCTCTAAAGTTTTTAATGGTTTTCGCTATAAAAATGGTCTATATCAGCAGTTAGAATTCCGCCTACCTACGGAGTTTGAGTGGGAATATGCGGCCAAAGGTGGACGAAACATTGCCACATATCCTTGGGGAGGACCCTATACCCGGAATGACCGCGTTGTGTCTTGGCCAATTTCAAGCCTGGGCGTGGCAATTACACCATGGACGGAAACTTGTATACCGGTCCAGTTTATCAGTATAATCCGAATGATTTTGGTCTATTTAATATGTCCGGCAATGTAGCCGAATGGACGAATACTACTTTTGATGAGTCTGCTCAATGGTTTACACACGACTTAAATCCAGATTTCCGTTACTCACCCGAAAATCCTAACGATGTGGTCATGCAGCGCAAAGTTGTACGTGGAGGCAGTTGGAATGATGTGGGTCACTTGATCAAAACCAGTACCCGTTCCTACGAATATGGCGATTCTGCTAAATCAACGATTGGCTTCCGCTGCGTCATGGACGTCATCGGTGTTGGCCAAACTGGGCGTTAATTACATTTTTTACACATACTCAATAAACCTTAAACCCAACAAAATTTTTCATCATGCGTGAAGCTAGTTTTTTAGAGTCGAAGCGGGGTAAAGTACTGCTTAATTATGCCTATGGATGGGGTGCGGCTGTGGTTATCATCGGAGCCCTTTTCAAAATTCGCCACTTGGATGGAGCTGATTTGATGCTCACCATTGGTTTGGGTACGGAAGCTGTTATATTCTTCATCTCTGGATTTGAAAAGCCCAGTGAAGATTTGGATTGGTCGCTTGTTTACCCTGAATTGTCAGGGGGCGATGCAAATTCAAAATCCGCTAAGGTTTCTGACCTTGATGGTATGATGCGCGAATCAGGCATTAATAAGGGCACCCTTGAGCGTTTGGGTGACGGCTTTAAGTCCCTAACAGAAAACGTTGGCAAAATGTCGGATATCTCCCAGGCCACTGTTGCAACCAACGAGTACACCAAGCAAGTGCGCGAGGTTGCCGGATCTATGGCTGGTTTTTCGCGGAACATGACTGAGGCCAGTCGCGTCGTGGAGGAAATGAATCAAGCCGTTGGAATGGGTTCCGATTTGAAGACCTACCAAGAGCAAATTGCGCTTTTGAACAGGAATTTGGGCGCATTGAACGCTGTTTATGGAAATATGTTGAGTGCCATGTCGGCACCACGCCAATAAACCAACTGCTACAAGGCTATGGCTTCAGTTAAATTGTCGCCCAGACAAAAAATGATAAATATGATGTATTTGGTGCTAACGGCCATGTTAGCATTGAATGTGTCAGCAGAAATTCTCAAGGCTTTTGCGATGATCAACAAAAGTTTAGAGGATACGAACTTAACCATCGATCAAAAGAATGCTGCACTATACACGGCGTTTGAAGAAAAAATGAAAGATGAGCCCGGAAAAACCAAGGCGGCATACGACAAGGCCATGACCGTAAAGCGCGAATCGAAAGAGCTTCTGGATTTTGTCAAGAAGGTCAAGGAGAAGTTGATCGATGAAGGCGGTAACAAGAATGGGAAGCTGGATGAGCCCGATTTTAAGATCGAAGGAGGTGTACGACGGATTTTGGATGACGGCAACATCGATATCAGTTCTACGCTTTTGGTCAATCCTGATGGAAAGAGTAAGCTTGGTTTGGAGATGAAGGACAAATTCAGTGACTTTAGAAAGAAGTTAATCGCCTTGATTCCTCAGGTCGATCGGGATAAGGTGAAGATTCACCTCGATGATCCGATAGACCCTAGTCCTTCTAAAGGAAGCGGTGTAAAAAAGAATTGGTTGCAGTCCAATTTTGGCGAAATGCCGTTGTCTGGTGTTGTTACGCTTTTCACTAAATATGAAAGTGATATCCGCAACACGGAAAGTGAAGTTGTTACCTATCTTCTGGGTTCTATCGATGCAGCATCGTTCAAGTTTGATCAGGTTGAGGCCAAGGTAATTGCGAAAAGCAATTATGTTCTAACGGGACAGGATTTCGAAGCTGATGTGATGTTGGTCGCTTATGACAGCCGTCAAAATTTAGATATCCGTTTAGACGGTGGCGCTGTGATACCAGTAGAAAATGGTTTGGGTAAATATAAGGCTCGGGCTACATCTGAAGGGGAGAAGAAGTTGAATGGATACATTCTGGTGAAGAACCCAGGTACGGGTGAGGAAACGAAATATCCTTTTACGACCTCGTACACGGTTGCTCGCCCCGCAGCGGTGGTATCACCGGATAAGATGAATGTATTCTATATTGGTGTAGATAATCCAGTTTCGATCTCTGCCCCTGGGGTTAAACCCGCTGATCTTACCCCCTCTATTACTAAAGGTACTTTGACAGGCTCTGGTGGAAAATATGTGGTTCGTGTTATGGAGCCAGGTAAGGTTAATGTGGATGTTCGTTCCAAAAGTGAGGCGGGTAAGGGTGGCAGTATGTTGGGTAGTTCAGAATTCCGTGTGAAGTATGTTCCTGATCCAATTGCTACAGTAGGAGGCTTGCCAGCTGGTTCTGTGGCCTCAACCAAGTTCAAAGCACAGGGTGGTATGATTGCCTTGTTGAAGGATTTTGATTTTGACCTTCGTTTTGAGATCAGGAGTTTCCGTTTGATTTATTTGGCGCCAAGAAAGGATGCCCAGGTGGTTTCTGTTTCGGGTCCTGTCTTTACGCAAGCGGCACAAAACATTATTCGGAATGCAAAGCCTGGAGATCGCTTTATTTTTGATGAGGTGAAAGCGGTTGGTCCTGATAAGGTAACCCGTACATTGCCTGCTGTTACTTATGGTCTTAATTAATTCATTTATGAATAAGTTTATTTTAGGTTTCGGAATAACCCTTGGCTTGTGTGTCTTTGATGTGTCTGCACAAGTGCAAAATCCTGAAATTATCGATGGTGCTTTTAAGCGGGAGGAAAGGACGCGCAGAATCAGCGATTTGTATACAGTTCGTCAGGCAGATGCGATGTTCTCCTGGAGTATCATCCGCTTGATTGATCTCAATCAAAAGCCGAATTTTTTCTTCACCTACCCGAAGAGTATGTTCATCAATTATTTGATGGGCTCTTTGAAAGGAGGCGAATTGGAAGGCTATATCTACAAAACAGAGGATTTGGTCCCGGAGAATGCAATTACATCGGATGCGATTTTGAAGTCTCTTGAGAGCTATGATACGGTTATCACGATGGATCCAGTTACTTATGAAATGGTTCAAAAGGTAGAGAAGAAGGAGTTCGACCCGAATGATGTGGTAGGTATTCGTTTGAAGGAGGAATGGGTTTTCGATCGTCGTACGGGTGGTTTAGACGTTAGGATTGTTGCTCTTGCTCCCATTTCAAACCTGAAATCAGAAGGCAGGGTGGTAGGACAGACCGCTATGTTTTGGGTGTATTACCCATACATCCGTCCGGTATTGACCAATTCAGAGGTCTTTAATTGGCGCAGTGAGTCTGAAAAGTTGAACTATGATGAGGTCTTTATTCGTCGTATGTTCACCAGCAACATCATTAAGGAGCCGAACGTTAAGGACCTGCGTGTCGAAGATTACGCTAAAGGTCGCGATGCTTTTTACG
>Ga0194121_10010612_pt1 | contig 11151 bp, 10 predicted proteins | sample TA2MahCa50mmetaG_FD_148609 | JGI IMG/M metagenome (GOLD analysis project Ga0194121, IMG submission 148609) | Freshwater microbial communities from Lake Tanganyika, Tanzania - TA2015020 Mahale Deep Cast 50m | ecosystem: Environmental > Aquatic > Freshwater > Lake | place: Tanzania: Lake...
AAGAGTTTGTCTCTCTTTTATGCTAAAAACCGGACGGTTTTTGGTAATTCAAGCTTTCGGGTTTTAAGTCGATTTGTAGAAGAGATCCCAAAAGATTATCTAGAGCTTAAAAAAGCCGATTACTTTTCCAGAAAGCGCCACTTTTCTGAAAGGCCCGGGGTTTTGCCTCGTCGAGGAGCTTGGCAAGACAATCAAGGTTACGAGGAATCCCCTTCTCGATTTAATCAAGATGATTTTAGTCAGATTTATGAAGACGAGAATTCCCTCTCTAATTTCGATGTTTCCGATGAGTCGGGAGTTTCTATTGGCTCTCGAGTTCAGCACCCTACTTTTGGCGAGGGCATTATCCGTCAGAATCTTGGCGATGACAAAGTGATCGTCGAATTTCGGGGACGAGGACTAAAAAAGATCTCCCTAAAATTCACGCAACTTAAATTTTAATGAGCTATTTACGTTTTGATAAGGCAAATTCGCAAGAAAGAGAGTTGCTAGCTCTAATTCGAGCCAAGGCGTGGGCGAAAGAGCTCAGCGATTCTGAGTTTATTACAAGAAACCAAATTCTCTATAACCACCCCTTCGGAAAAACGAGAATAGAGACTTATGTTTTAAAAAACCCAGAGAACAAGATCGTAAGTTCTATGGACTGTCTTCGGGTTAAATTTTTAACCAAAGAAAAAAAGCCTGATAAAGTTTCGATAAAAGAGGGTTTCCTCATTGCTTCGGTAATTACCCCTCCGCAACATAGGCTCAAGGGTTATGCTTCATTGCTTTTAAATCGCTTTTTTGAAAAGATAGATTTTGAAATCGGGGTTTTGTATTCCGATATTGGGCCTAAGTTTTATGAAAAATGGGGATTTAAAAAAACGCAGGCCGCCGTTTTTGAAGTAGAAGCTGTCCCGACAAAAAATCAACCTACTATCAAAGAGATGGAGTTGAAAGCTTGGGTTGATAGGGTTTTTGATTTAAGAAAATCAAAGCTGATTAAAGAGGAAAAAGCCCAATGGGTTGTGGCTCCAGATACTGAGTTTTGGGATTGGCAGCTTGAGAGATTTCGATATTTTGCAAACCTTAAGGGCGGAGGAAAATTGCCTAACTGTTTCTTTGAAGCTGAAACAGATCATGGCAAAACCTATTTTTCCGTTGTCTTAAATGCAATCACTCAAAAGGCGGAAGTATTGTGGAGGGACTCGCATTGTGAGGAGAGCTTAACGGCCATTGGGGCGGTGGTGCAGGGCTGGGGTCTAAGCCATTTTAGTTTTTGGTCCGCCGTCCCTCATGGCAAGTTGCTTCATGAAGAGTGCCCGATGGGTTGGTGCAAAGGGGCCGAAGAACCTCAAGTCGAGGGCTTCTATGACCCCCAGCCTTGTGATTGGTGGTGACCAAATTACCAAGGTGTTGTATGGTTTTTGACTATGTTAAGTCGAGAAGAAGTATTAAAAATTGCCAAGCTAGCTAGACTCACATTAACCGAAGATGAGATAGCTTTTTATCAAAAACAACTAACCCGTGTTTTGGGGCACATTCAGGATCTCAATCAGGTTCAGACTTCGAAAGAGGCCTTTGTTCAGCATGTTCCCAATGATGCCGAGTCTTTTAGAGAGGATCGGGCTGCGCCTTTTGCTAACCCTGAGGGTTTGATGCGAAATGCTCCGGCCGTGGAAAACGATAGCTTTTTACTACCTACGATTGTGGAGCACAGCTGATGGAATTCGGAACACAAACCATTCAAGAATTGCTAGCAGGATATCGGGCTAAAAACTTTAAACCTACGGAGGTCGTAGAGAGGTATTTAAAAAATATTTCTGAGCGGGATGAGAAGCTTAATTCCTTTTTGCAGGTGCGACCTGAGGAGACGTTGAAGCGAGCCAGGACTCTTGATGCTCAAATAGATAACATGTCGACCCTTCCTCTTTTTGGGATTCCTTTAGCTGTTAAGGACAATTTTTTGGTAAACGGGTGGCAAGCCACTGCAGGATCCAAAGTTCTATCGGGTTATATTTCCCCTTATACAGCGACTTCAGTCGAGCGATTAGAGGCGATGGGAGCCGTCGTTGTTGGCAAAGTTAACTGCGATGAATTTGCTATGGGCTCTTCCAACGAAAACTCTGCTTTTGGTCCTGTGAGAAATCCGTGGGATCTTGAAAGGGTTCCCGGGGGATCGAGCGGGGGATCCTCAGCGGCTGTTGCAGCGGGTTTGGCGACAGTTTCTTTAGGAACTGACACTGGAGGGTCGATCAGACAACCAGCAAGCCTTTGCGGGTTAGTTGGGCTTAAGCCCACTTATGGACGGGTCAGTCGTTATGGAATTGTCTCCTATGCGAGTTCGTTAGATCAGGTCGGCCCATTTTCTAGAACTGTTTGGGATTCTGCCCGAGTGATGGAAGTGATGTCCGGATTTGATCCTAGAGATGCTACAAGCTCCAAGAGAAGCGTTCCTAAGTTTACAGAAGAATTGAATACGAACTCTAAGAGAACCTTTAAACTTGGCGTTTCTAGGGCGTGGTTAGAGGGGGTCGATTCCGATGTTGCCAAATCATTTGACTCGGCACTGGAAGTTTTCAAAAAGATGGGCTGCGAGATTGTAGAAATTGACCTACCCCACACAAAATACGCGCTTTCGACTTATTACTTAATTGCACCGAGTGAAGCTAGCAGTAACTTAGCTAGGTACGATGGAGTTCATTATGGGTATCGAACTCAGTCGGCAAAAAGCAGTGAAGAACTCTACAGTCGAAGTCGCGGCGAGGGAATCGGAAGAGAGGTGAAGCTTAGAATCATGTTGGGAACCTATGCTTTGAGCGCAGGGTACTATGATGCATTTTATTTAAAAGCTAATCAGGTTCGAAGAAAAATTCAGGAAGATTTCGAAAAGGCTTTCACCCAATGTGATTTTGTAGTGTCACCGACTTCGCCCAGTACCGCATTTAAGTTGGGTGAGAAAACCGATGATCCTCTAAAAATGTATTTGTCCGATATCTTCACTTTGCCTGTGAATTTGGCGGGGCTTCCAGGTTTGTCAATGCCATGTGGGTTGGATTCTCGAAACTTACCTATTGGTTTCCAGCTTATAGGAAAACCTTTTGGAGAAGCTGAACTCTTCTTAGCTTCTCACCAGTATGAACAGGCTCGTGGGCAGTTTGCGTTGCCTTCCATGTTGAAGGGGAAGGGGTAAGCTATGTCGTTAGAAAAATATGAATCGGTTATCGGGCTTGAGGTTCATGCCCAACTCATGACTCAGAGTAAAATGTTTTGTCGTTGTCCCAATCAATTCGGGTCATCGCCAAACACCAATGTTTGTCCGGTTTGTACCGGTCAGCCGGGCTCTCTACCTGTCATCAATAAAAAAGCGATTGAGCTTGGAGTTAGAGCGGCAGTAGCTTTGAGCTGCGAAATTCATCCCGAAAGTGTTTTTGCTAGGAAAAATTATTTTTATCCCGATCTCCCAAAGGGCTATCAGATCAGCCAATACGAGAGGCCTTATTCTACTCAAGGGCATATTGTTGTTCGGTTAAAATCGGGCGATGAAAAAAGAATAGGGATCACTCGAATTCACTTTGAAGAGGATGCCGGAAAGTCAAATCATGAGTCTTATGGCACGTTAGTGAATTTGAATCGAGCCGGAGTTCCATTAATTGAAATCGTGAGTGAACCTGACATGAGAAATGCCCATGAGGCTGGGCAATATTTGAGAGCGTTGCACAGCATTTTAAGATACGCTGATATTTGTGATGGTAACATGGAAGAAGGTAACTTTCGTTGTGATGCCAATATCTCAGTTCGGCTTAGGGGCACCGAAAAATTCGGAACTAAAGTTGAATTAAAAAATATCAATTCATTTAAATTTGTTGAGAAAGCCATTGAGTATGAAATACAAAGGCAAGTTTTCGCTATTGAGAATGGAGAAAAAATAATTCAACAAACTCGAAGTTGGAACTCAGGGAAAAATGTCACTGAGGTCATGAGAGAAAAAGAGCAAGCACACGATTATCGGTATTTTCCTGAACCGGATCTTCCCAAGTTGATGATTTCTTCTAAATGGTTTGAGCAGATCAAAAAGGAAATGCCTGAACTCCCTAAAGAAGCTTGTGAGAGATTCAAGAAGGCTTTTGAACTTTCAGATTATGACGCTTCTGTTTTGACGAGTTCTAAAGAGTTGGCAAAGTATTTTGAAGCGGTGGTAGCCCATTGCAAGAATGGTAAGGCCAGTGCCAATTGGGTCATGAACGAGCTTCTCGGACGGCTTAACGCGGCAGGCAGGGAGATAGGTGACACACCGGTTTCAGAGACACAACTAGCTGCGCTTATTAAGAAAATCGATAGCGGTGAAATCAGCGGCAAGATCGCGAAAACTGTCTTTGAAGAAATGTTTGCGACAAGTAAGGATGCAAGCAGTATCATTAAGGACAAGGGTTTGGTTCAAATTAGCGATCCTGCAGCCTTGGAGAGTGTAGTTCGCAAAATTATCGAAGGAAATCCTTCGCAATTTGCGGAGTATAAAGCCGGAAAAGTAAAGCTCCTCGGTTTTTTTGTGGGACAAGCAATGAAAGAGACCAAAGGACAAGCCAATCCGGCACTTTTGAATGAGCTTGTTAAAAAACTCTTAGATAGCTAGAAAAAATTCAAAATCGTAGTGAAGTTTTAGCAGAAATCTTTCTTGGGGGATGGCATGCGAGCACTGATCACGGGAATTACTGGGCAAGATGGATCTTACCTAGCGGAGTTGTTGCTTTCTAAAGGGTATGAGGTTTGGGGTGTCGTTCGTCGTTCTTCTTCCGAGAACTTCGCGAGAATTCAACATATTCGGGATCGAGTGAAGCTCTTTGAAGCCGATCTTCTGGATCAGACTTCTCTTACAAGAGCCGTAGAAGCGGCAAAGCCGGATGAAGTTTATAACTTAGCAGCTCAATCTTTTGTTCCCACGTCATTTGTGCAGCCTGTTCTAACCGCTGAGTTCACAGGAATCGGGGTTGCTAGACTCTTGGAAGCCATTCGTAGTGGCGCTCCCAAAGCGAAGTTTTATCAAGCTAGTTCTTCAGAAATGTTCGGAAAAGTTTGGGAAACTCCACAAACGGAGAAAACTCCGTTCTATCCCAGAAGTCCTTATGGAGTTGCCAAAGTTTACGGGCACTACATGACCGTAAATTATAGGGAGAGTTATGGGATGTTTGCGGTTTCAGGTATTTTATTTAATCATGAATCTCCTAGACGCGGATTAGAGTTTGTGACCCGAAAGATCACCGATGGAGTGGCCAAAATTAAGCTAGGATTAGCTAAAGAGTTGCGACTAGGAAATTTAGAAGCAAAACGAGATTGGGGATTTGCAGGGGATTATGTGAGAGCGATGTGGATGATGCTTCAACAATCAAAACCCAATGACTATGTCGTTGCTACAGGCAAAACCCACACTGTAAGAGAGTTTTGTAAAATTGCTTTTGGTTCAGTCGGATTAAATTACAAAGACCATGTTGTTTTAGATCCGGTTTTTTTACGACCAGCGGAAGTGGATCAACTCACCGGCTGTTCAAAGCGAGCTGAAAAAGAGTTGGGTTGGAAGCCTGAAGTAAGCTTCTCAGAAATGGTCGAGATGATGGTTGAGGCCGATCTTAAAAGACTGCAGCCACAAAAATCAAAAATCGTTTCCCTGCCAAAATCACTCGAGTCTAGAAAAACGGCGTAAAGAGCTTTTTGCAATGACGGTTCAATCGATTAGTATTTCAAAAGCTTGGGTGTAGGACGCTGAAATGAAAATCTTAGTGACAGGATCTGCAGGTTTTATCGGGGCCGAGTTAACCCTACATTTATTAGGTCGGGGAGATCAGGTCATAGGGATTGATAATCATAATGATTATTATGATCCGACACTGAAAGAGGCCCGACTGAAGAGATTTATCCACCACCCGGGTTATCTGCATTGCCGATCCGACTTGGCAGATAAAAAATCGATTGAACAAATTTTTGAAAGCCATCGACCTCAGCGAGTCGTGCATTTGGCGGCTCAAGCTGGAGTTCGCTACTCTATTGAAAACCCACTTCTTTATATCGACAGTAATCTTGTCGGGTTTGCTCACGTCCTAGAAGGCTGTCGAAAATCCAAAGTTGAACATTTGGTTTATGCCAGCAGCTCTAGTGTTTATGGCTCTAACACAACCACACCCTATTCGACCCATCAGAATGTCGATCACCCTTTAAGTTTATATGCTGCCACCAAAAAAGCGAACGAAGTGATGGCGCACACCTACAGCCATTTGTATGGGATACCCGCGACCGGGCTTCGTTTTTTTACCGTCTATGGTCCGTGGGGACGCCCTGATATGGCGCTTTTTAAGTTCACGAAAAACATTTTTGAAGGTAAGTCCATTCAAGTCTTTAATCATGGGAAGCATCGGCGGGATTTTACTTACATTGATGACATAGTAGAGGGGGTCATTCGAGTATTGGACAAGCCGGCTCAAGCCGATCCGAAATGGAATAGTGACAACCCCAATCCTTCAACTAGCAAAGCGCCCTGGCGTCTTTACAATATTGGAAATAATCGTCCAGTCCAATTGTTGGATTTTATTTCAGCGCTTGAAATGGCTATTGGTAAGCCCGCCATCAAAGAACTCGTGCCATTACAAGCCGGAGATGTTCTAGAGACTTATGCCGATGTGACAGATTTAGTAAAAGATTTCGGTTATCAACCTAAGACGACGGTGAATGAGGGGATTTTAAAGTTTGTGGCTTGGTACAAGAGTTTTTTTCGCCAGTAGGGAATAGGGTTAAGAAACACTTAAGAGTTCATGAAGTCGCAAGACTCCAACCACATCACCATTCTTAAGAACCGGGACGACATTAAGCGGGGGTTGATGACTCTCCATGAGCTCTAGGGCTTTAACAGCCATCATTTCGGGCTCAATTGTGATTGGGTTTCGATTGATTACTTTTTCAAGACTCAAGTTGAAAATCTCTGCTTTGTGACGATTCAAAAGTCTTCTGATGTCTCCATCGGTTAGAATGCCCGTCAGTTTTGGAGTCTTTTCGCAAAAAACAAGAATTCCCAGTCCGTAGGTTCCTAGATCTGCAATGCTTTGCTCCATCGAAGCTTTTTCCAAGTTTAAAATCGGGCATTTTTCTTTTGGGATCATTAGGTCAGTAACACGCAACGAAAGTCGTTTTCCCAATTTCCCCCCGGGATGATATTTGGCGAAATCTTCAGGTTGAAAATTTTTCATTTTCATGAGGGTAACCGCTAAGGCATCTCCCACTGCTAGGGCCAATGTCGTCGATACGGTCGGAGCTAAATCAAGAGGACAAGCTTCTTTAACTACCGGGGTGTGAAGAACGATGTCAGCCTGTTGGGCGAGGGTCGAATTCTTCTTACTCGTGATAGCAATAATTTTTGTGTTAAGTTTTTTGATCGCGGGAATAAGGTTAATAAGTTCTTCGCTTTCGCCACTTTTTCCAATCGCCACAACGACATCATCTTGAGTGAGCATTCCTAAATCGCCATGCATCCCATCTGAAGGGTGGAGAAAGGTGGCTACCGTTCCGGTACTGCTCATGGTAGCTGCGATTTTTCTTCCAATCAGACCCGATTTTCCTACACCGGTAAAAACAATTTTGCCTTTGATCGAAAAAAGCAGAGAAACAGCCTCAAAGAAAGAGTCTCCTATGTTTTCCGACATGACTTTTAAGGCTTCTGCTTCGAGGGACACCACTTCCCGGATGTTTTGGAGAACTTCGGCTTTTTTGTCTTTTAAGGTTTGATTCATGGCATAATGCTCTAATCTGAACTTAGTGGGTTGGCTTTGATATTGTCAATTGAAGGTTGTTAAAGGGAGCGGGTATCAACCCTGAGTGAGGTTTAAAAAGGGGCGTATTTCAGGTATCGTTATATTAGGTTGCAATTTTTTATTTTAAGTCCAATAACTTAAACGATCTCTAAATTGTAAAACTGACATGAAGAATTTGAACCATTTAAAGCTAGCTGTCATCGGGTTGGGTTATGTTGGTCTTCCTTTAGCTGTTGAATTTGGCCGTAAGAGATCTGTATTGGGGTTTGATATTAATCCAAAGCGAATTGAGGAGCTAAAAAAAGGCAAGGACGTAACCAGAGAAGTGAGCCAAGCAGACTTAATGTCTGCTAAGCAACTGACTTACTCGGACAACACCGAAGATATTAGAGATTGTAATTGTTTTATCGTCACGGTTCCAACTCCCATTGACAGTCATAAACGGCCCGACCTCACTTTGCTTCGTTTATCCACTGAAACAATCGCAAGAGCTTTAAAACCTGGTGACATTGTCATTTACGAATCAACGGTTTATCCAGGAGCGACCGAAGAAGAATGCGTTCCAATCCTTGAGAAAGTTTCCGGCTTAAAATTCAATAAAGACTTTTATTGTGGCTATAGTCCTGAGCGAATCAACCCAGGAGATTATGAACATAAAATAACCCAAATCAAAAAAGTAACATCGGGATCGACTCCAGAGATAGCGGACCTTATCGATAGCCTCTATCAAGAGATTATTACTGCCGGCACACACAAAGCTGAGAGTATCCAAGTGGCCGAAGCCGCCAAGGTGATTGAAAACACGCAACGCGATTTGAATATTGCACTCATCAATGAGCTTGCGATCATATTTAATCGTATGGGGATTGAAACTGAGGCGGTTCTAAAGGCTGCGGCCACTAAATGGAATTTCATTTCGTTTCAACCAGGGTTGGTGGGGGGTCACTGTATAGGAGTTGATCCGTACTATCTAACCCACAAGGCTCAAGCCATTGGATATCATCCAGAGATAATTTTGGCCGGTCGACGGCTCAATGACAACATGGGAGCCTACGTAGTTTCCCAGCTCCTAAAAGCGATGGTCAGGAAAAAAATCCCTATACAGGGATCTAAAGTGTTAGTTATGGGGCTCACATTCAAAGAAAATTGTCCAGATTTAAGGAACAGTAAGGTAATTGATATTGTACGGGATTTGGAAGAGCTTCACTGCGAAGTTGATATTTATGATCCGTGGGTGTCTGAAGAAGATGCTGGCGCAGAATATGGTATTACACCTGTGAAACGACTCCAGAATGGAACGTATGACTCTATTATTATTGCCGTGGCTCATAGGCAATTCAGAGAGATGGGTGAAGAAGCGATTAGAGCCCTTGGAAAGTCCCGACATATTCTTTACGATCTAAAATATATTCTGCCCGCTAGGGCTTCTGATTTGAGATTATGAAATCTAACAAATACGAAAACATTCAAAAACAGCTAGGAGAAGTACCAAAAACTTGGCTTGTGACTGGAGTTGCAGGATTTATTGGGAGCAACCTTCTCGAGGCTTTACTAAAACTAAATCAGCGGGTGATTGGGCTAGACAACTTTTCAACTGGCTACCAAAAAAATCTTGAGGAAGTTAGGGGGTTAGTTACTCCGGAACAGTGGGCTGATTTTAAATTTATTGAAGGGGATATCGCTAATTTATCGGATTGTCAGAGTGCTATGAGTTGGGCTGGGACACCAGTAGACTTTGTTTTGCATGAAGCGGCGATTGGTTCGGTTCCAAGAAGCATTGAAAACCCCATCGAAACTCACCGGGCTAATGTCGATGGTTTTATCAATATGCTAGTGGCCGCACGAGATGCAAAAGTTAAAAGCTTTGTTTATGCCTCAAGCAGTGCTGTTTATGGGGACAATCCAGATTTGCCAAAAGTAGAAGACAAAATTGGAAACCCCTTAAGTCCATATGCCCTTACCAAGAGAATTAACGAACTCTATGCGGATATTTTCTTCAGAAATTACAGCCTCAATAGTATTGGGCTCAGGTATTTTAATGTGTTTGGCCAAAGGCAGGATCCAGAGGGGGCGTATGCAGCGGTGATTCCTAAGTGGATTGCGGCCTTAATAAAAGGTAACCCGGTTTATATCAATGGAGATGGGGAGACCAGCAGAGATTTTTGCTATATAGAGAACGTGGTTCAAGCTAATGTGCTTGCGGCTACTGTTGAGAGTTCTGGAGCTAAAAATCAGGTTTATAACATCGCTATCGCGGAAAAAAATTCATTAAACGAACTTTATCGGATACTGACGACCCATCTATCTGTGATTTTAAAAAGGACGTTTGGGTCTCCAACCTATCGAGAATTTAGAGAGGGGGATGTTCGTCATTCCCTTGCCGATATTGGTCGTGCAAAAGAACAGCTAGGGTACACCCCAACGGTGGATCTCAATCAAGGATTGAAAGAAGCCATGGATTGGTATGTGAAAAATCTAGGCTGTAAGACCAGGCACTAACTAAATTCTGTAACGAAATGGGACGACAATTTAGGTGAGAAGATTGTCTGTCTCGGGGATGCTTTTTATTCTCAAGCAAAGCCGCTCTGCTATCTTGAAAACATTCACAATCTCGCTGGCCAGATAAATGAAAGACTAGCCTCAAAGTCGCCTGAGCCAACCTCCGTTAAGTCATTTTTCCAATCCGTTTGGGATGAAAGCTTTGAGGGGGAGATTTATGATTGCTCCTTAGCAAACCTTGAAAAGTCTGCTGCCTCTATTGTGGGGGCTGGTAGGCGTCTACTCAGCTAACTTTCCCAGAAGCTCTGATATTCTTTTATCGTCTTCGTTAATCCTGGAGAAGAGCTTCTTTGCCTCGTCAGGAGCAATTCTAAAGGCTAACCGGAGTAGATTCATCCAGTTCACATTGTTTGATGTTCGAATCTTCTCGATTTCATCAATGAGTTTCATTTTTTCGGCTATTTCGTTTTGTCTATTTTGCATACTAGAAGTCCTGGGTTAAACGATAACAATTAAGTTCAGCATCAGAATTTACCAACAAAAAACCGCAACGTTCAAAACATTTTATGCTGGCATTATTTGTCTTTTTTACAGTTGCATTGATTGTTAAGGGCGCTCTTCTTTCCTTGCGTATGAAGTTGATGGAGGACGTGAGGAAGGGAACCGAGAGTTTCTTGCCTCTCATTGAAGGAGAAAGAGCGATAGAAACATCTGTTGAGAGCCCATCGGAGGAAAAATCAAAACGGCAGTTTCCTACTTTTTCATTTTGGGGTTTCAAAATGCCTATCAGTAAAGTGACCTGAGGGTTAGTTATGGTCTTTGTAAACCAGTCGCGGTGGCTCTCCCATGGAATTTTATGAGAATTCAGGCTCATGATCCG
>Ga0194121_10010615_pt1 | contig 11147 bp, 8 predicted proteins | sample TA2MahCa50mmetaG_FD_148609 | JGI IMG/M metagenome (GOLD analysis project Ga0194121, IMG submission 148609) | Freshwater microbial communities from Lake Tanganyika, Tanzania - TA2015020 Mahale Deep Cast 50m | ecosystem: Environmental > Aquatic > Freshwater > Lake | place: Tanzania: Lake...
GGAGTCGCTGCGGCGGACCTCACGAGGCGAGGGGTCATATCACCCCCACCTTTCATTCCTCCCCTCCTTCGCTGCGCTTAAGAACAGGCTCTCAAGGGGGAGGAAGGTAGGAGACCAGGGCGCAGGGCCGGGCGCCCCTACGCCATAAACGGAGGGCCTGCTCGTTACCCTTTGAGGATGGCGGAGACGATGTCTTCGGCGAGGGAGCGGGTGCAGGCGGCGATGAGCCAGGGGACGCGTCCGGAGGACTCGCCTGGGACGAAGCGGTAGTCGGTGAGGGCGCCGTCGTCGCTGACGGAGTAGACGCCGAGGTTGGCGGCCCAGACGAAGCCGAGGCCGGGGTCTATCTCGGAGCGGGGCTCGTTGAACATGATGTAGGCGTGGGTGATGCCGCGGGCGAGCCAGGGGTAGCTGCACGCGCCGCCGTCGGTCCACACGCGAGCCTTGGGGTAGCGCTCGCGGAGGACGCGGAGGAGGCCGGCGGCGCGGTGGGTCCAGACGGCGATGTAGGCGGGGGCCATGAGGTAGGCGGAAACGACGGAGCGGTCGCTGAGGGCGGTGTGCTGCGCCGGGCGGACCTGCTGCTTCTCGCCGGTGAGGAGGGACTCGAGGGTGACGCCGTCCGCACCGGCAACGTAGAGTTCGCGGCGGCCGATGTCGGCGGCGCCGGCGAGGACAGGCGTGAGGGTGGCGGCGTCCCAGAAGGTGAGGACGCTCCACCACTCGCCGGGGATGCCACGCATGAAGTGGCCGGAGCCGTCGAAGGGGTCGCAGGTGACGAGGTAGCGGGGCACACCCTCACCCTTCGGCCCCGTAGCGGGGCCGAAGGCCTCTCCCCTCAAGGGAGAGGAGGACCCGGCGGAGCCGCCGATGCGGCGGAGGCTGTGTTCGGAGTGGAGATCTATGCGGGCGACGGAGGTCTTGAGCCACTTTTCGAGGAGGTCTTCGCAAAGGCGGTCAATGCCGATCTCGACGTCCTCGGACTCGGGGCGGCCTGCAACGAGTCCGAGGACGCGGCGGCCGGTGTCCTGGGTGCGGATGCGCCAGACGAGGTCCACGACCTCGCGGAGGTAGCCGTCGAGGGCTTGTTGGAGGGGGTTCAGGGAGCTTTTCACAGAACCTTCAATTCTCCGTTGAGCGGGAATCACCCCCCCACCCTTCGGCAAGCTCAGGGCAGGCTCTTATTCCTCCTCTCTTTCGCTGCGCTCAAGGACAGGCTCTCAAGGGGGAGGAGGGTGTAAGGGCAGTCCTCTGTGCATTAGAACACCACTTTGGGGGTAGTCCTCTATAGTCTATACCTTTGGGAGGAGTTCATCGGCGAGGCGGCGGACGCGGGCGAGGGTGTCGGCGGTGCTATCGGCGGAGACGGAGACGATGAGGTGGTCGAGGCCGGCGTCCTGGTAGCGGCGCAGGTCGCCCAGGATGTCCTCGGTCGAGCCGGTGAGGAACAGCCGCCCGCCACCGCCGGGGGCCTGCTTGCGCTCGCCCCAGTGGAGGTTGACCGTCAGCGCCACATCCAGCTTCGCGGTCCCGCGCTTGTACTCCTTGCAGTAGCCCTCAAGCTCCCTGCGCTTCGTGGCCAGCTCTTCTGGGGTCAGGAAGATGCCGTTCCAGCCGTCGCCGAGGCGGGCGGCGCGACGGAGGGCCGCCTCCGTCTTGCCGCCGACCCACACCGGCGGGTGGGGCTTCTGGATGGGCTTGGGGAAGAAGACCTTGCCGGAGACCTGGAAGTGCTTGCCCCTGTACCCAAGCACATCCTGCGTGCAGGCCGCCTTGAAGAGCTCGATGTGCTCGTCGGTGACGGAGCCGCGCGTCTCCATCCGCGCGAAGACGCCCTCGAACTCCTCGCGCATCCACCCGGCGCCGACGCCGAAGACGACGCGGCCGCCGGAGAGGGCGTCTATCGTGGTCACGCTCTTGGCGTTGAGGACGGGATTGCGGAAGGGCAACACGAGGACGGCGAAGCCGAGGCGGACGCGCTTGGTGACGCCGGCGAGGTAGCTGAGGACGGACACGGCTTCGAGGAGGTTCTGGGAGTCGGGCTTGGAGTGGTGGGGGCCGAACATGTGGGGGTAGCGCCGCATGATGTCGTGGGGATAGACGGTGCGGTCGGCGACCCAGACGGCGTGGTAGCCGGCGTCCTCGGCGGCGGTGGCGACGCGGGCGACATAGTCGGCCTGGGTGGATGGGGTGACGGCTGGACTTGCGCCGCTGGTGACGGCGATGCCGAACTTCATGTCAGTCTGCCTTTCTCAAAAGTGCTGCACCCCCTACCTCTTCGGCCCCGCAGCGGGGCCGAAGGTCCTCCCCCTCAAGGGGGGAGGAAAACAATGCACCCTCACCCTTTGGGCTGCGCTGCGCAGCCCAAAGGCCTCTCCCCCTTCGCTTCGCTCAAGGGCAGGCCCTGAGGGAGAGGAGGCTATCTGTACAAAGTCGCCTTCCCCTGCCCTTACCTCCATCCTAGCCTTCCCCTCTCAAAGGGGGAAGGTAGTGCTATGGGCGGTCTTGGAGGCAAGAATGCAGGCCCAATTCGCATCAGGCTTCCCTTGGGCCGTTGTAGCGCATGTCGGGTGGGAGCGCGGGCGTGAGGCCGAGGGCGTGGACGGTGCGCTGCGCGACGAACTGCACCACGTCATCAATGGTCTTGGGGCGGAGGTAGAAGGCGGGCTCGGGCGAGAGGATGGTGACGCCGAGGGTGGCGAGCTTGGCCATGTTGGAGAGGTGGAGGGCGTTGAGGGGGGTCTCGCGGGGGACGAGGACGAGGGGGCGGCGCTCCTTGAGGCAGACGTCGGCGGCGCGGCGGAGGAGGTTGTCGGCGAGGCCGTTGGCGATGGCGGCGACGGTGGTCATGCTGCAGGGGACGACGGCCATGCCGGCCGTGGGGTACGTGCCGCTGGCGATGGGCGCACGGAGGTCGCCGATGGCGTAGTAGGTGAAGCGGCCGGAGTCGTTCCAGCGCTCGAGGGCGGCCCCGAAGGACTCGTCCATCTCCTCCTGCCAGACCATCCGCGCGGCGGAGGAGGCGGTGCCGACGACCGGGACGCCCATGCCGAGGAGCGTGTCTATGGTGGCGCGGGCGAGGGCCGCGCCACTGGCGCCGCTGATGCCGACGACGACGGGGTGGTGGTTGTTAGTCACTGCGCCGCTCCTAGAGTTCCGACATGCTGGCGTTCCAAACCACGCTATGAGCCGGTCCTTCGTCGTCCTTCTGTCGAAGGACTCCTCAGGATGACAGGTGAGAGATGCTCTCGTACTCTTTGGAATGGTCTTGTCATCCAACGCACTTCCCTAGTAGGCCAGGACCGCGGCCAGGGTGGCGGCGAAGATGGCGGTGGAGACGTAGGCGTTGATGCGGAAGAAGGCGATGCCCATGCGCGAGAGGTCGTTGGGGGAGACGAGGGTGTGTTTGTAGGCGAGGGCGGCGACGGCGACGGCGAGGCCGATGTAGTAGGGCCATGCCAGGCCCATCCACAGGCCGAGGGCGAGCAGCGCGGCCGCCGCTAGCACGTCCATGGTGCGCGCCCACCAGAAGGCGCCGCGCACGCCGAACCGCTCCGCCACAGAGTGGAGACCCTCCTTGCGTTGGAACTCGAAGTCAGGGGTATGGTACAGGATGTCGAAGCTGCCCGCCCAGAGTGCGACGGCGAGGGAAAGGAGGACGGGCTCCCAGGAGAGGCTGCCGCGGACGCCGATCCAGGCCGCGGAGGGGGCGATGGCGAGCGCCCAGCCCAAGAGCAGGTTCGCGAGCCAGGTGAGGCGCTTGGTGTAGGGGTAGGCGACGAGGTACGCCGCCGCAACGGGCGCGAGGGCGAGGGCGAAGCCGTTCAGCTGGGACGCGGCGAACAGGAACACGCCGAGGGCGACGGCGGAGAGGGCGAGCATGTCCCAGGTCTTGAGCTTGCCCGCGGGGAGGTGGCGGGCCTTCGTACGGGGGTTCTTGGCGTCTATGTGACGGTCTATGATGCGGTTGGCGGCCATTCCGAGGGTGCGGGCGCCGACCATCGCGACGGTGGTCCAGGCGAAGGTGCTCCATGCGGGCCAGCCGTCGGCGGCGAGGACCATGCCGGTGTAGGCGAAGGGGAGGGCGAAGACGCTCTCCTGGAAGCGGATGGCGCCGAAAAAGAGGGGAAGCTTGGCTAACAGGGCACCGCCGCCCTGCTCACCCCCATCCTGACGTTTCCCCCTCAAGGGGGAAGGGAGCTTTGGTGTGGCTTCCATATCCATAGAAGAGGATTCCACTTCGATTCGCGTCAAATGCTACAGGAGCGTTGCCCAGAAATCTCCCGGTGTGTTCCTGGGTATCGTACTCCCTACCTCTTTGGGCCGACTTGGCCGACCCAAAGGTTCCTTCGCTCCGCTCAAGGACAGGCTCTCCCCCCTCGAGGGGGACGAGGAAATCGCACCCTCACCCGTCTCGACGCAGTCGGGACGACCTCTCACTCCGGCATAAGTGTCGAGAGTCGCGCGGCGGACCGCAAGGGGAGAGGAGGATGGGAACAGTTGCCGCTCTGCCTGAGGTGAGGGTGGTTGTGCAAGGTCTCCTGCCCCTGCCCTCACCCGCCCGCTGCGGCGGTCACCCTCCCCCGGACATGGGGGAGGGGACAAAACACCCCTCACCCTATGGGCCCTGACGCGTCAGGGCCCATAGGCCTCTCCTCCTTCGACTGCGCTCAGGACGGGCTCCAGGGGAGAGGGGTCATGCTGCCCCACTGCTTCGACTATGTTCAGGGTGAACTCGTGAAGAACCTGGATTCTTGGTGGTAGCTCTCTCCCAGAGTGCTTTGCATGCCCCTCCCAACCATATTCTTCGGTCGTCGGCTGCGGCCTCCTCTCTCAGAATGACAATGGGCAACGCCGCCGGGCCTCAGAGGCCGTAGTCGCGCCAGCGGGTGTCCACGAGGCGTTTGATGTCGTCGGACATGACGATCTCGGGGGGCCAGGGGCGTTGGCGCCCGTCCATGGGGCCCTTGGCGGTGGCGTCTATGCCGAGCTTGCTGCCGTACTTGGGGGTCGGCGTGGCGTGGTCGAGGTCGTCGAGGGGGCCTTCGGCGAAGACGATGTCGGAGGCGGGGTTGATGTTGTTGGTGACGCGCCAGGCAGCCTCGGAGAGGTCCTGGACGTTGACTTGGCTGTCGAAGACGACGATGGTCTTGGCGAGGGCCAGCAGGCCCAGGCCCCACAGGGCGTACATGACCTTGCGGGCGTGGCCGGGGTAATCTTTCTTGATGGAGACGAGGACGAGGTTGTGGAAGATGCCCTCGGCGGGCATGTTGATGTCCACGACCTCGGGGAGGACCTTCTGGAGGACGGGCAGGAGGAGGCGCTCGCTGGCCTTGCCCATGAAGTAGTCCTCCTTGGGCGGCCTGCCGACAACGACGGCGGGGTAGATGGCGTCGCGGCGGTGGGTGACGGCGGTGACGTGGAAGACGGGGTAGTCCTCGGCGAGAGAGTAGTAGCCGGTGTGGTCGCCGAAGGGGCCCTCGGGGCGAAGCTCGCCGGGGACAACGTAGCCCTCCAGGACGATCTCAGCCTGGGCGGGCACCTCCAGGTCAACGGTCTTGCACTTGACGACCTCGACCGGCTCGTCGCGGAGGACGCCGGCGACGGCAAGCTCGTCCATGTCGGGCGGCAGCGGCAACGAGCCGGTCCAGATGGTGGCGGGGTCGCCGCCGAGGGCGACGGCGACGTCCATCCGCTCCTGCTTTTGAGCCTCGCCCGCGCGGTAGTGCTTCGCGCCGACCTTGTGGGTCTGCCAGTGCATGCCGGTCGTGCGGGCGTCGAGGACCTGCATCCGGTAGGTGCCGACGTTGCGCTTGCTTGTGACGGGGTCGCGGGTGATGACCAGCGGCAGCGTGATGTAGCGGCCCCCGTCGAGCGGCCAGCACTTGATGTTGGGAAGCTTGGTGATGTCCACGGCATCGCCGGTGTGGACGACCTCCTGGCAGGGGGCTTTGCCGACGAGCTTCGGTTGGGCCTTGGCCAAGCCCATGAGGTCACCCAAGACCTTGAGCTTGTTCATCAGCCCCTGGGGAGGCCCTTCGACGAGGCTCAGCAGCTTCCGCACGCGCGCCGTCAGCTCGTCGAGGTGCTCGACGCCGAGCGCCCAGGCCATGCGCTGGTGGTGGGCGAAGAGGCCGATGGCGACGGGCATGTCATGGCCCTTGACGTTCTCGAAGAGCAGGGCCGGGCCGCCCGTCTTGACCATGCGTTCGGTGAGCTCGGTAATCTCGAGCTCGGGGTCAACGGGCACCTTGATGCGCTTGAGTTGTCCCCTCTGCTCTAGGAAGGCGATGAACTCACGAAGATCTTTGAACTTCATACGTAAAGATACCCCTCACCCTTTTGGCCCGATAATATCGGGCCAAAAGGCCTCTCCCCATTCGACAAGCTCAGGGCTGGCTCCAGGGGAGAGGAGGGAAAGCCGCCCTCACCCCTGCGCTGCCGCTGCGGCAGCGCAGGCCCTCTCCCCTCACGGGGCGAGGGGTCATCCCACCCCGCCGTGAGATCCTTCAAGGCCTTTAGCTCCACTATGTCATCGTGAGGGAGCCAATGGGTCAACGAAGGATCCGGTGCTACATGGGTTACGCATCTCGCCGGGGCGCGAAGCTTCCGCCGGACAGCCAGATTCTTCGTCCCACTGCGGCGGGACTCAGAATGACAATGTAAGGCGTCCGCAGATGAGGCGAAGCTCTCCTCAAGCGAGAGCGAGTATGAAAGAGGTCCATAACGTTGGAGACCATGGCATTTCATGCGGCGCCCTTGCGGGCCTTGACTTTGGCGCGGAGCTCCGTGGAGGAGATGCCGGAGCGGAACTGGCGCTCGGTCAGGCCGCGGAACATGGCACGGAACTCGGCGGGGATGGCGATGCCGTCCAGGGTGTGGAAGACGCCGCCCTCGATGCGGCCGGCGACGAGGAAGCCGCACCCGTGGCCGTGTATCTCGCGCAGCGCGGTCACCATGCGCTGTGCGTCGCCGCCGTAGTACTTCGGGTCCACCAGCCGCACGGCGGTGTCCCAGCCGATGACGAAGGTGCAGCCGGGGAACAGGCGCGCTTTGAGGTAGAACTTCAGCGCCCTGGTCGCCACGATGGGCCACTTGCCCTTGAACTGCCCTACCCTGCTCAAGACCTCGGCCTCGGTGAGCGGGGGCTTGTCCACGTTGAGGACCGAAAGCTCGAAGGCGACCGGTTGGCTCAGGGTCTTCTCTGCGACTTGCGCCAGGCGCTCGTGGCCGATGTGAAGGGGGTTGAACGAGCCGGGCAGCACTGCCCCTTGCGTCAGCGATTCCGTCTCCACGCGTCCGTCGGAATGGAAGGCCACGCTGTCCACCGAGCCGGCCAGGAGGCGTGCCACGGGGCTGCCCTGCCCGTCCGCCTCCACGCGTTCTCCCCCGGCGAGGCACAGCGGTATGCCGGGTTGGACTCCCACAGCCTCTGACACCGCCTGGAGCAGCAGCCTGCTCACCACGTCCTCCTCTCCCTCGCGGTCCCGCAGGCCCTTCGTCAGGGTCAAGCTGTAGGTCTTGTGGCCCTTGCCGGAGTGCCAGGCGATATGGCCGCGGTGCTCGCCCTTCTTGGGCCGATCGGTGACGATGGCCGCGGTGCAGGCGATGCCTACCACGGGCGTCTCCTCCGGGGCGAGGGCCTTCGCCCTGCGGTACGCGGCTCGCGCCATGGCTCTGGCGGCCTCGCCCGAAACGTGCTGGTCAGGCTCGTAGCCGATGAATGCACGAAGCGAACTTGCGGAGTACGGGACGAGGGCCTCCAGCACCGTAAGCGACGCGCCGGGCACGCCGAGCAACCACGACACGGCCGTGGAGCCTGCGCCTGTCGTAACCACGACCATCATGGTCCCGGAGGCGTGGATCTGTACTACTTGCTTTCTGACAATATCGTCCATGAAGTTGTGCACTTAGGCCGACTTTGCGCAAACACCTCTGTTTCGAAGTTGGAACACAGATTCACTCCCAACCTTCGCTTCGCTCAAGGACAGGCTCTTGGTTCTCCCCCCTCAAGGGGGAGGAAAGTATGAAGACGGACCCTTTTGGCGAATGCACAGCTTTTTGCAAAAGGTATGCTTAGCCCTCATGCTTCTCAACCAATTCGAGAAGCGGTGGCGGGACGGGCCGGCAGGCGCAGTGTTTCGCGTGCTCCGCGTGCCGCAGTATCCGCTGGTCGAGGGTGGCGTTCTTCGGCATCACGTTTGCTTTGTGCCAGGCCTCGTTGATACGCATACGGAGCATCCTCAGCATCGGATTACCGTGCGGTTCAACTATAGACGGTGTGTCTGTGCGGCGCAACACGACGACGAGGGATACCCCTCACCCTTTGACCCTTCTGCAGAAGGGTCAAAGACCTCTCCCGCAAGGAGAGAGTTTGGGTGACTCGCTATAATGCAGGGGCTGTAGGAGGTGAACCGGCTTTGCACAAGAACACGGTCGATCCTACAGAATCACCCCCACCTTAAGATCCTCCCCCTTGAGGAGGGAGCAGAGTATCAAGGCAGTCCTCCTCTGATGAAAGCACAACTTATGGCGCAAGGCGGAGGTGAACCCATCCGCGTCTGTCCGTGGGCATTTGTAGCAGTTGCCGTGGCGCTGTTTGCTGCTCTGGCTTGTTCGCAGGGCCAGAGCGCGGGCAGGGCCGAGCAGGCTGTCTCGACGGTGCCGAGGCCGGGCCAGGACAGTATTGCCCAACCCTCCGCCACCTCTGTCTTCATGGCCTCGGACACGGGCAGCCAGCCATCGGTCGTGACCTATCGAGGGGGCGTCTTCGAGCCGAAGCGCCTGGACATCCAGGCCGGCCAGACCGTGCGGTTTGTGAACGGCTCGGAGCGGGAGTTCTGGCCAGCCTCCAACATCCACCCCACCCACCAGACCTACCCTGCATTCGATGCCAAGAACCCTATCCCACCAGGCGGGTCGTGGGAGTTCACGCTCGAGCGGCCGGGGTACTGGCGCTACCACAACCACCTGTCGCCGAACGAGAGCGGGCTGGTGGTCGTGGCGGGACAGGAGACCGTCTCAATCAGCCCGCTGCGGACCGCCGCCGGGCCGCCCGACTTCAGGCCGCTCGGGTCGGTCTCACTTCAGGACATCATCAATCTGTTCCGCGACGACGCCTTGTTGGCCCAGTATGTCGAGACGTACGGCCCGGCGACAACCATCCGGCTGCTCTCGGAGAACGAGGCGAGAGTGAGTGGGGACTGCCACCAGCGCGCGCACGTCGCCGGGCGGGTGGCGTACGAGCGGTTCGGGGCGCTGGCCTTCCCCTTGGCGGGCCACGAGTGCCACTCGGGGGGCTACCACGGCGCCACCGAGGCGCTGTTCCGCGAGCGCGGCACGGTGAACCTGGAAGCGGACATCCAGGCGGTCTGCGGCAACGAACTGAACTCGTTCTTCCGGCACCAGTGCGTCCACGGCGTCGGACACGGCCTCATGGCATGGACCAGCTATGAGCTCTTCGACGCCCTGGAGCTGTGCGACCACCTGGAGGCGTCCTCCGACCAGCTCTCCTGCTACTCAGGCATCTTCATGGAAAACGTCGTCGGAGGGCTGTCTGGCTCTATGGGCCATGTCACCGAGTACCTCTCAGAAGACCCACACTACCCTTGCAACGTGCTCGACGAGCGCTACATGCCGCACTGCTATTACTACCAGACCTCGCGGATGGTCCAGCTCTTCAATGGGGACTTCCAGAAGGTCGCTCAGGGGTGTGCTGAATCCCCAGAGAGCGCTCATATCCTGTGCTACCAGAGCATGGGGCGGGACGTCGGCGGCGCGACGCGTGGCCAACCCGCGGAGGCCATTAAGGACTGCGGCTATGTGCCCGCTGGGCCTTTCCGGCTGGACTGCCTGGAGGGGGCGGTGCAGGACTCGTTCTGGGACAAGGGCGGCGCCGACGACGCGCTGACGTTCTGCGGCTTATTTCCGGACACGGAAGAGGCTGGGCGGTGCTACGACACCATCATCGCCAGGGCGCACCAGATCTACGACACTCCCGCCGGGCTCGGCGAGTTCTGTATGAGGGTGCCTGAGGCGTACCGGCAGGGCTGTCCTTAGAACAGGTCTTACACACAACCACTTTTGTCCCGCAGCCGAAGGCTACAATTCACCCCCCCCCCACTTTAGTCCTCCCCCTTGAGGGGGGAGGAGAGTATGAATACAGCCGCCTTTGGGTTAAGGCGAGGCTTTTTGCGCAGGGCTCCTACAAACGAACGGCCCCGATGACATCGGGGCCGTTCTGATCGGCGCGACCTGCCTTTGATTATGAGGGTGGTAGCTTATCGCCTGCGGCGCTGCATGATGTATAGGGCTACCGCACCAACGACTACCACAGCGACAATCACTATCACGATGGTGATAATCAGCCCTGCACCACCGCCTTCTTCAGGCGGCGGCACCGCGGGCGTCTGCGTCGCCACCACGGCTGTACCCACCGCGGTCGGGACTACGGCGGTGACCGTCTCGTCCACGGGGGCGGGCCGGACGGTGAAGGTACCGAGTTCGCGCTCGATGCGGACATCATAGGCGCCTGGGTTACCTGCGGTAATCGCGAAGTTGAGAGCAAACGATTGGCCGGCAGCGACATTAACCACCTGGACCTGTTCAATAGTGCTGTTCAGCCAGAGGCTCGCGGGGTAGTCCTGCGGCTCGTTCGAGATGTTGCGCACCGTAACGCTGACCGTAACGGTCTCGCCTGCGACGGGTGAAGCGGGCTGGATGGACAGGCCGGTGACCTCAAAGGCCCGCTCCGGCAGTTCATTGCTGCCCGTAATGGCGATGGTGGAAAATCCGGGAACGGAGATGGCGTAGTAGACGCGTTCCTCGTCCTCGCGGACGCGCTTGGTCTGGAACGGCACCCACCTGTTGGTCCCCTCATCTAGGCGCTGGAACTGGAGCGACCACTTATTGACGTCGTTGGCATCGAGCCAGGCCTTCTCGATGAAGACAGTGACGTGGGCCGCCACGATGTCCCCTGACTCCGAGCCACCCAAGTTGACGTTGAAGATGGAGTTGACCTTCAGCTGACTGCCAAGGCCGGGTGCGCCCTGGGGAATCGTGTCCAGGCTCGCTATCTCGACTTCAAGATTCTCAAGCACTTTGTTGAACTTGCCGCTGATCTCGGCTATCGGTATCGGGCTGCCGAC
>Ga0194121_10010621_pt1 | contig 11143 bp, 9 predicted proteins | sample TA2MahCa50mmetaG_FD_148609 | JGI IMG/M metagenome (GOLD analysis project Ga0194121, IMG submission 148609) | Freshwater microbial communities from Lake Tanganyika, Tanzania - TA2015020 Mahale Deep Cast 50m | ecosystem: Environmental > Aquatic > Freshwater > Lake | place: Tanzania: Lake...
TCTCGCGTATCTCCAGGCTGGACACCAGTATCTCGGTGTCCAGCACACCTGGAGAGCGTAGTGTCCCTCTTTTGGTCCAATCCTTGCTACACTTCTTACATAACACCGCACGTTTGACCTCTCTCCAACGGTGAGACGTGTCAAAGCGTGCCTGAGCGCGTCAGCATTTCTCTACGAGGGGGATACACCATGGCAAGCATTTTTAAGCGTTTTAGTGATGTTCTGGCGGCCAATCTGCATGAACTGATTGACCGGGTGGAAGACCCTGAACGCATGGCCAAACAGATTATCCGGGAAATGGAAGAGAATATCCGCATCGCCGAAGAGGGCGTGATCGACGCGATCACCAGTGAAAAGCAGCTGCTGCACGATCTGGAGCACCACCGGCAGCAGAGTGCGCTGTGGCGCCAGCGGGCAGAAGAGGCATTGCGAGCCGATCAGGACGACCTGGCACGGGCGGCGTTAGTGCGTAAAAAGGAGCACGACCAGATTCTGACGACCCTGGAGCCAGCCTGGGAAGCGGCACAACGTACCAGTGAGCAGTTAAAGGAGCAGCTCCAGGCCCTGGAAGCCAAGCTCGACGAAGCCCGGCGCAAGCGCAGTACCCTGGCGGCGCGGCAGCGGGCCGTGCAGGCGCGCGACCATCTGGATCAGACGCTGACCAGCATGCAGGCGGGTTTCGACGCTTCAGCCAATTTCACGCGGATGGAGGATAGAGTGGCCGCCATGGAAGCACGCGTGGCTGCCAGAGCCGAATTGCAGCGCGATAAAACCCGTCTGGAGCGGGAGTTCCATGATCTCGAAGTGGCCAAAGACGTGGAGCAAGAACTGGCGGCTTTGCGCAACAAAGTGCGGGACGCCTCACAGGCATAGCGTGACGCTCAATGGCACGACACACGGTAGGGGAGAGAGACCATGGGTTGGCTCCTGGCCTGTTTGCTCGCAATGTCCCTCTGGCGCATGCGCCGTCGGCTCAAACGCCTGCGTCAGGCCCTGCCGGCAGCGGCTGCAAGCGGGGACCATGCGCTAGAGCGTGACAGTGCGTCGTCTGTCCCATTACCGTATCGCTACCTGCACCACCTGGTGGTGCTGTCCCTAGAACTTGAACGTTTACACACGGTAGGCCAGCTCGAGTCAGCGCGCCTGGCAGACTTGCAGGCGCAGATCACGCACCTGTGGACGGACATCAGTGGCCATCTAGGAACCGCCCCGGAGAGTGAGGCGTGGCATCAGGCGCGAGAGACCGCCTGGGCTTTGCTGCTGGAACAGTCCATGCGGTTGGAGTCGCCCCCCTGGGCGGTCGTTGCACCGCAGACCGTATCGGAGAGTATACCCGCCCTGGCTCCGGCGCCAGAGGTGGTGGCCAGCACACCACTGGCAGTACCAGTAGAGCCACTGCCGCCCCCTGTAGTACCCGAGCCTGTGGCTGAGGTCAACAGCGCAGAAGACATCACCAGCTATGCCTGGGAACCTCCGCCCCCCAGTGCCGTGGAGCGTGCTCTTGCCGCCATGGCTGGCTGGCCAGCGGTGCTTGTGCCGTTTCTCGTGCAAAACATCGGCTGGTTTGTGGGTGGTCTGTGCTTTGTGGCCGGTTCGATCTTTCTGGTCACGTACACCACCGGTTTCGCCAAAACCCTGACCAGTTTTGCGGCACTCGCCGTGTATACTTTGCTTTTTCTCTACGCTGGCTACCAGCTCCGCCGTCGTCGACCCGCGCTCGAAGTGTCGAGTAACGCCCTGCTTATTCTGGGCGTGCTGCTCGTACCCCTCAATGTGACAGCTGCCGTACGGCTCCTGCTTGCAGCCGGAACGGCACCCGGACTCCTCATAGTGGGGCTCCTGGCTACAGGGGTCGGCATAGGCGGCGTGTACGCCACGGCCATCCTGGTCTCTGGGATTATGGATCGCACCTTGCAACGCCAGCATCCTCGCCTCTTTCTGGCGCTCGCTGCAGTACAGCTCGGTGTGCCGGTGCTCTTGCACGTCCCCTTCTGGCCCTTGCTCCTGCTCTGCCACGCGGTCTTGCTGGCGCTGCTAGCCTATGGGGTGGTGATGTTCATCCCAACCTGGTTGCCGTCCATTTTTCTGGAACGTCGTCCCCTGGCGTATTATGCGGCCGGAACGCTGGTATATGCAGCGCTGGTGTCGTTTGTGCATCTCACCTGGGGTACCCAGGAGGTGATGGCGCTGCCTCAGGGGTATTATGGACCGTGGCTCATGCTGCTGTCTGCGTTGTTATTTTATGTGGATGCTCAGCTCAAACCCTGGCGGCAGCAGGCCGCCTGGCTGTCGCACCTGAGCTTTGGCCTCTACGGACTCTCGATCATCGCCCTCCTTCTGGCTCTGGAAGCCCCCATCGCGCGTCTCTGCGCCCTGGGGCTGGGTGTGTTGCTCTATGGCCTGGTTACGTGGCAATACGCTACGCTCCCGCCACTGTACTTGCTCCTGGGCTGCGTGGCATGGCTCTACCATGGACTGCTCCTCCAGCATGTGCCCTGGGCCTGGTATGGCATCGGTAGCCTGCCAGGGCTGGCGGCTCTGTGGGCGGCCAATCGCTGGACCGCACGGCATCAAGCCACGGTGTTGGCGCTGGTCGGTGACCGTGTGCTGGCACTGGCCACGGTTGGCGTAGCTACCTGGAGCGTGCTGCACGCCGAGCCCGGTTGGCTGGCGCTCAGCACCTCTCTGCTCGTGCTGGGCCTGACGTGTAGTGCCGCACGCCTTTTTCCGACTCCGCTCTGGTCTGTGCCCGGTGTGTGGACCTATGCCGGAGCGGCAGCAGGTGTGGCCGCCGCGGCGTATACTCCACCGGTCTTGGAGCTGGCATGGGCCGTACAGACAGCCTGGGGACTCCTCGGGCTGGCCGCGGTCTGGAGCGGTGTGGGCTTGCGTCAGCAGCGACGACCTGATGGCGCGGTTGCGAGTGCCGCTTTGCTCAACAATGCCTTGCTCACCCTCGTGCTCTGCCTAGGGCTCGTCGTATGGCTCTGTCTAACAGGCGTTCTCGTGCATCCGTGCCACACCGCTGCTGCTTACCGCGATTGGTGGCATAGCACTGTGGCTCAGTCTCTCGCTGGGGGTGCAATGGCTCTGCTACGGAGCCCTGGGAGCCTGGGGTGCTGCTGGTGTCCTGGTGAAACTGACCTACTTCCCGGCACCTGGCAGCGGGATCACCAGTGTGAGTGTGGCGTTGGGCCTCTGGATGGTGCTGTGGTACGTCGAGTCCAGGAGCGTCCACGTGCAGGCATTATATCAGGAACGGCAGGCATTGCGTGCGGCCCAGGCTCCAGCACTCACCATACTCTGGGGCTATCCCGTGCCCTACGCTGCCCCGCATACGGTCATGCGCCGGCCCCTGCTGCAGGCCATGGTCCTGCTCTGGAGTGTGAGCGTGGCACGGCTTGGCTGGCGTTTCTTCGGCGACGTCACCATCACCTGGGCCATTGCCGCGCATCTGAATGCGCTTCTGGCAGGGCTTCTTACCGGGACATTGCAGCGGGCCTGGCTGTTGCCGATTGCCCTGCTCCAGGGATGCGGCGCCACCATCATTACAGTGGGCCTCAGTGGTGGCGTCTCGACTGGCGCGGGGCTCAGCGTCATCGGGGTGGCCTATGCCCTGCTGGTCTGGCGTCTGGGCGTCATGCTGTTGCAGCACCCGGTCGTGCAGCGCCTGGCGCAGGTCGCGCATTTGCACGGGGATCGCCTGCAGTTGGAACGGTTGCTGCATGCCACGGCCTGTAGTATCACTCTTCTCAACATCGCCTGCCTCCTCCTGGTGTATGGCGTGTGGATTCCCCATAGTGCGTACCTGCTGGCCCTTGGACTCAGTGTGCTCTTCTGGGCGCTCACCGGGCAATACTACGATCGCCCATGGCAGCGCTATCTCGCCTTAGAGAGCACCATGTTCGGTGCTGTGCTCGTCTATAGCTGGCTCGTGTATGTCCCGTTCGCCTCCTCTCCCCTCCTGTTTTCAGGACTCGATGGCTTCCTACGCGCGCCGGGACTGGGTTTCACCTGCGTGTTGCTCAGTATCGGACTCTATCTGGTGCGCCGGATGCTGCAGCATTGGCCAGTGGTGAGCGCCGCTACCATGCCGCAACCGTATGCCGTATGGCGTACGGAACTCCACCAGTACGAGGAGCCACTGCACGTGGTGATGCGTCAGATGGCCCTGCTTGCCGCCTTGCTGGCCTATCGGATCGTGCTACCGTCGCTCACCGGTATAGCATACACCGCGGGCTTTGCCCCACTGGCCGTGCTGGGGTGTGCAGGTGGAAGCCTGCTCCTGGTCAATCATGGCCGACGTCCTGCATGGCTCAGTCTCCTGGGCCTGGGGTGCGTGCTGCTCGCTGCCCTGGGGAGTCAGAGTCTGGCCTGGCATGGTACCCCGGTCACCGCGTTCTGGTTCGGTGTGCCTGGCTATACAGAGCAGTGGCTCACCCTGGCTATCCTGGCGGGTGGTCTAGCGAGTCTGGCGCAGTATGCGCGTCAACACACTGGTTGGCTCCAGTCCTATCCCCCCATCCTGGCCTGGGCTGCCTGGGGCACCTATGGCTGGGCGCTCCTGGGAGCTCTCACGCTCTGGGCATTGCTCCCCTGGCAACCGGCCAGGGCCATTGCCTGGGTATTTCTGGCCTTAGCGGCTGCCCTGTTGCCATTGCTACGACCACTCTCAGCAGCGACAACCCTCCGGGGGGGCAGGCGTAGCGTTGCTGCTCAGTGCTGGGGTCATCAGTGCCCTGGCGGATACCGACTGGCATGCCATGCAGCGTGTGCTGCTGCTGGCCTGGGCCTATGCCCTGTGAGTCAGTGGCACCTGGCTGCTACCGCGTTGGAACGCGCGCTGGCCGCACTGGGCCATGGCCCCGCAGTTCTGGCCCTGGCTTGGGCTGGGGCTGGTGAGTAGTGCTCTGGTCGCCTGGGGTATGCTGTGGCCAGCGGCGTCCTGGGCGAGAGCGACGACCTTTTCCTGGTATCTCGGTGTGACGTCGCTCTACCTGTTCCTGCTGTTGCGGCACAGTGCCTGGCGCGGCTGGCCCTGGCTGGCTGTGGGCACTCTGATGGGGGCGGGACTGACAGGGACGACGGCAGCACTCTGGACGGATACCGTCGGGTGGTCATTGCGTCTGCCATTCTTCGGTCTACCACTGCCCTGGGGGTGGGTATGGGGCGTATTCGCCTGGATAAACATGCTGGTGCTGGGAGTGCGTGTGTGGCGGCGCTCTGGTGAGGCAGTGGCGGTCTGGCTTGGCTGGCGTACCCGGCATCTGATGGCTCCATTGCTGGGCTGGCCGGCGATTGCCCTGAGCCTGTAGCTGCTCTATCTGACCGTCTGGGATATCCTGGCCACGCTGGTCCATGTCCGCAACGCCGCTGGTCTGCTGCGAGGCCAGAGCGCGACCCTCCTGGGGTTACTTCTGGTTGCCTCCTGGGGGCATATCATCTGGCTGCATCGCGCTGCCTGGGCCGTCCACGGTGCGCTCGTCGCTTTGCTGGGGACATGCATAGCGCTCTGGCTCACCACGGTGGCACCGTTGCTGCATCTCCCGCTGTGTCTGGCCTTGTGGAGCCTCGGGCTAGTGCTGCTCATGGCCTACGGGGCGCGGCAACTGTGGTCGGCGCCAGTGTTGCACGCACTACGTGCCTGGCGCCGCTGGAGTCCGCTGCTCCTGCTTGGTGCCTGGACTCTGCACTGGTGGATGCCGCTGGCTGAGCATCTGATTCTCCTCGGCCTGGTGAGTGCCTACGCCGCCGGGTTAGGCTGGCTGCGCCAGCAGCATCGCTGGCTCTGCGCAGCATGTATCCTGGCAGTATTGCAGCTGCACGGCTGGTGGCTGGTGTGGACACCGCGGCCAGCGGTCGTGCTGCTCCTCCCCTGGTATACCGTGCAATTGGCCACCCTGACCTGGCTCGTCCTCTGGGCGGAGAGACGTCTACAGGGTCTGCTGGAAGCCCGGGCACACGGCGCCGTACTGACGGGTTGGCTGCACACCGCGCCGTTGCAACCGCTGGCCCTGGCGTTGGCCTGGCTGTGGCCCTGGCTCACGGGGGCCACGCTGGTAATGTGGGGTCTACACGGCGTGTACGTGCTCGCGACCTTGCACACAAGTAGCACGCTCTTCTGGCTGCTTGGCAGGACCGAAGGACTGCTGGCGGCCCTGGCCATGCTGTGCTGGATGCTCGCGGTCGTGCGGAGGCGCAGCGCAGCGGCCAGGAATGGTGGATCTATATGGTTGCGCTGGTAGGCGCAACGGTCTGGGCGTATGTACGGGTGTACCTGGTGGGGCTTGCCCCCATGCATGTATGGGATACCGTAGCCCTCCTGGGAGCGTCGTATGGGCTCTTCATCCTGCAGCGCTTCATACCGTTGCGTGCGCTGTGGCACGTGGCCATGGTGCTGCCCCTGCTCGTGCTGGTCACCGTCCCGTGGCAATACGCCTCGTTACACACGACCGTGACGCTGATAACGGTGGCGGGTCTCTACCTGGGCATGCGCCATCGTAGTGGTCAAGCCATGCCGTTATATCTCGGCCTGCTCACGCTGAATATCGGGGTGTATCTGTGGATTCCAGCCTGGGCGCAGTCGTATGGCGTGCTGCAGCTCTATACCATCCCAGCCGCCCTGAGTGTGCTCTGGCTCTTGCAGGCGCATCAGCACGAGCTCCGTCCCCAGGTGCTACACGGCTGTCGTCTTGCCGCCAGCAGCGTGCTGTACGTCAGCACCACGATGGATGTCTTTCTGCGGGCAGACATCAGTATTTTCCTGGCGGCGCTGGGACTGAGCCTGGCTGGTATCGTGCTCGGGATTGCGCTACGCACACGGGCGTTTCTCTATGCGGGCCTGAGCTTTTTCGTGCTCAACATTGTCGGGCAGTTGATCATGCTGTTTCCGGAGCAGCGTCTCACCAGAGCGCTGATACTGCTAGCCCTCGGGACGCTGATCACTGGCGGCATGATCTGGTTCAATCTCCAGCGAGAGGCCATGTTACAGCGTCTACGGCTGTTGCGCGCAGATCTCGCCACATGGGCGTAAGACCCGCACGTGACGGTGAGGGCTGGCGAGCGTCTCCGTTCCGCAGCGTCTATGGCACTGTGCCGCCCTATACGGGAGGGCGGAGATGATGCCAGGGCGTGGCCTGCTCGTACGCATAACCCAGACGGCAGAGTAGCGCTTCGCTACACGTGCTCCCCACGAACTGCAGGCTCAATGGCAGCCCTTCCCGGTTGATGCCACATGGCACCGTCAGGGTAGGCGCGCCGTTGAAATTATACGGGGCCGTGAAGCGCAGTCGAGACATGTCGAAGCCGCGTGTGGACATGGGCCCATAGAGTCCAGCTGGTGTTACAGGAAAAGCTGGGGTGGGCATAGCCGGGCAGGCGAGCACATCAATGGACTGCCAGACACGCTGTAACAGGCTATTACACGCTGCCCGCAGGTTGTTGGCTCTGGCATAGGCCACGCCTGAGACCCCGAGCCCGAGGTCCAGCCAGCCGCGAAACCAGGGGCCATACGCCTCGCGCTGGGCTGGATACGTAGCGGCGTGGGCGGCGGCAGCTTCAGCCGTGCAGAGTATGGGCCACGCTTCCAGGTAGGGCTCCAGGTCCGGCAGACGCACAGGCACAACCACGGCCCCCAGGCTTTCCAACGCGTGTACCCCGGCCACCACGGCCTCTGCGACCTCGGGGTCGACATCGTGGCTGACATAATGCTCGTCAAAGCCCACACGCACGCCCTGAATGCCTGTCGCAATGGTACCCACCAGATCTGGTATGGGGGTACAGAGCGTGGTCGGATCACACGGATCGGCGCCGGCGATTGCGTGCAGCATGATGGCTGCATCCAGGGTGCTGCGTGTCATAGGGCCCACGTGGTCGAGCGATTCTGCCAGCGCCAGCACTCCATAGCGACTGACGCGTCCCCAGGTAGGCTTGAGGCCGACGATCCCACAGGCGGCGGCAGGAAAGCGGATAGAGCCCCCGGTATCACTACCCAGCGAGCCAAAACACAGACCAGCCGCAGTGGCCACCCCCGAACCGCTCGACGAGGCGCCGGTGTAACGCTCCGGATGCCAGGGGTTGACCGGGATAGCGAAGTCCGGGTTATAGCCACCCATGGCACCCTCAGTGAGGTGTAACTTGCCCAGCAACACGGCGCCAGCGGCTTCCAGTCTGGCGACTACGGTGGCGTCAAAGCGCGGCATGTGCCCTGCCAGGGCTTTTGTCCCACCCATGGTGCGCACCCCACGGGTATAACAGAGGTCTTTGACGGCAATCGGTACCCCATGCAAGGCGCCTCGGTAGACGCCCGCCTGGATTTCGCGCTCCGCACGCGTCGCTGCGGCCAGCGCCTGCTCGGCCATCACAGTGGCATAGCTCTGCAGTCGCCCATCGAGTTGCTCAATACGCCGGAGCATGCTCTGGGTGACTTCCACCGGGGACAGATGCTGACCTTTGAACAGAGCGGCGAGTTCAGCAATCGTGTAGAAATGGAGCGGGGTATCCGCCATGGTCGTGTCCTCTGTTCAGGGGTGTTCGAGGTCTATTCCAGCCTGGCGCAGCAGTTCGGCGAGGCGTGCGGCTCGCTGTTGTGCCTCATCGAGCCGTCGCTCTGCCTGCTCAGCTCGCAGGGTTGCCTGCTCGGCGCGTTGGCGTTCTTGTACCGCAGAGGCATTGGCCTGCTCCGCTTGCAAAGTGGCCTGCTCCGCCTGCAAAGTGGCCTGCTCCGCTTGCAAAGTGGCCTGCTCCGCTTGCAAAGTGGCTTGCTGCACCTGCAAAGCTGCCTGCGCAGCGCGTGCCTCTGCCTGGTCAGCGCGTTCTTTCCCTGTGGGAATGAGGCGTCCATGCTCATCTGTCCACCGTAGCCACGTATCGTGCTTGTCCTCAAACGTGCCTTCCCATAGCGTTAACCCCAACTTGAGGAGGGGAAACAGCGGGAGCTCCATGCGGGTATAGCCTGTGTCGTGACGGCGGTAGACCGTGAGCACGTCGGCCATGATCTGCTGTAGCGGGTCGTAAATCACGTAGTAATTGACGTGCATGCGCTCATAGATGCGTTTCTTGTTGTCGTCCTCGCCCCCTTCTCTGTTGGAGACGATCTCTAGCACGAGCTCGGGGGGTTTGCCGAATTCCCAGAGGAAATACGAGCGGTGTTCTTTCTGCCACCAGTCATCTGCCACCTGCACATCAAGACTCAGAAACATATCCGGGACAATAGCCGGGTTGCGCGCTTGATAAAAAACGCCCACGTTGGCTGCCGCGAGAAACGGTCGTCCGTCGCCAGGACCGGCCCAGACACTGTACAGGGGCTCTGTCAGCAGGCGTTGCTGTTTCTCGGAGGGCAGATTGTCCACGGGCGTGTCATCCTCGGTAATGAGATGGTGAATAGCCGGAGCCGTGTCCACTGATGATTGCGTCATAGCCTACCTCGCGTGTGTGAGATGTGGCGACCGTCTCGTGCCACATCTTACACGTTGCCAACAAACGCGTCCGCGGTGACCAGGAGTGCTGCCCCTCGATTTGACCCCGTCACGGTTGCTGATAATACTCAATCCCCAGATGCGTAATCTGCTCCTCCCCACGCAAATAGCGCAAGGTGTTCTTGAGCTTGGTGAGCTGGATGAACAGATCGTGCTCGGGATACAGGAAGGGAGCACACATCGGGCTCTTAAAGTAGAACGATAACCATTCCTGGATACCACTGAGTCCACTGCGTTGCGCTAAATCAAGAAAGAGGACCAGATCCAGGACGAGCGGTGCTGCCAAAATGCTGTCACGGCAGAGGAAGTTGACCTTGATTTGCATGGGATAATCGAGCCAGCCAAAGAGGTCGATGTTATCCCAACCTTCCTTGTTGTCGCCACGCGGCTTGTAATAGTGAATGTGCACTTGATGCTCGTACTGGCCGTAGAGATCTTCGTTCAGTTCTGGCTGCAAAATATACTCGAGCACCGAGAGCTTGCTGCGCTCCTTTGTGCGGAAGGAGTCTGGATCGTGCAGGACATCACCGTCCCTGTTGCCCAGGATGTTCGTCGAAAACCAGCCGTGCAGGCCGAGTTGCCGGGCTTTCAAGCCTGGGGCGATGATGGTCTTCATCAGTGTCTGACCGGTCTTAAAATCTTTCCCGCAGATCGGTACGCCACGATCCGTGGCCAGTTCCAGCAAGGCCGGGACATCCACGGTCAGATTCGGGGCCCCATTGCCAAAGGGTACGCCTGACATCAGCGCAGCATACGCATAAATCATGCTTGGAGTAATGGCCGGGTGGTTATGCTTCAACCCCTCCTCGAAGCTGTGCAAGGTCTTATGCACATCGTCCAGCTCCGTGAGGACTTCCGTGCTGCCGCACCACAGCATGACCATGCGGGTGACCTCGTGCTGTCCCCGAAACATCTCAATGTCTTCCATGAGTTGCTGGGCGAGATCGTGCTTATTGGCCCCAGTTTTGACGTGTGGTCCCATCAAACGCCGGACGTATTGTTGCTCAAACACCGCTTTCCATGGCTTGATGGCTTCGAGCTCCCGACGCACAGGCTCCAGGCGTGTGGGCTCGATGACACCGGCATGTAAGGCAGCTTCGCAACAGTTATCCTCAAAAATGTCCCAGCAGCCAAAGACCAGATCCTCCAACGCTGCCAGGGGTACAAAATCTTTGATGAGCGGGCTATTATGATCCGTGCGCTTTCCCAGACGGATGGTGCCATATTGCGTTAACGAACCTATAGGCCGTCCCAGCCCTTTTTTGATCAGCTCGATCCCTGCGATAACCGTTGTACTTACAGCCCCCATACCGGGGAGCAGAACGCCCAGCTTCCCTCGGGCTGGCGCAATCGTCACCTGCGCTTGCTCCATATGTATGCTCCTTTGGTCGATAGGTCGATGTCTCAGGCATGGCACCAGCAGCGAGACAGCAAGCTAGAAGGTATTGATAGTAGAGGAAATCGTACGATTTTGCAAACACCGTGAAGCCGGGCGCAGCATGACGCAGGCGCGTCTCACCCGCCCTGCGCCTCTGCTGCGCCCAGTGCAGACCTCAGGGCCGTTCCAGGGCCGCGTATTTTCCGGCCATATACCCCTGCGCGGTACAGCGGCCGAGGCCATGCTGATTGAAACCGCCAGCAGACTCCCCTCCGCAGTACAGCCCGAG
>Ga0194121_10010622_pt1 | contig 11142 bp, 10 predicted proteins | sample TA2MahCa50mmetaG_FD_148609 | JGI IMG/M metagenome (GOLD analysis project Ga0194121, IMG submission 148609) | Freshwater microbial communities from Lake Tanganyika, Tanzania - TA2015020 Mahale Deep Cast 50m | ecosystem: Environmental > Aquatic > Freshwater > Lake | place: Tanzania: Lake...
GCACGTTGAAACCACCTGTTTTAAAATTAAAACTATCGCTAACAGCTAAGCTTTCGTTGCGTCCGAAGGACGAACAATGAAAGCTCTGTTGAACGAACCGTGTTCTGGTCGCCCCCTATGGGTTTTACGATGTGATTTTAGAGATTTTGAAGGCAGCCGATTGGGCTGCTTTTGTGTTTAAAGGCCTTGATAGCGCTTCAAACGGCCTATTTTGCTTACAATAGGGCATACCACCCCTTACCCATGCGGCTAAGCTTGCGCACAGGGAACTGCTTTTTTGGCCCCGCCCAAAGCCCAGGCGGGTGGGCCTCGGGAGTCGAAGCTTTCGAGGGTGATAAGCTTGCCTTTTTTGCAGCACGGACAACGCCGGTGCATGCTTTGTGCTGCTGCCTCGGCGGGAGCAGGTGCTTGCAAATGGTGGCGCAATTCGGGCAGGCGCTTGCCTTTGGCCGTACTGCTCAAAAAGCCGTAGTGCCTGATGCGCACAAAACCTTTGGGCAGGATGTGCTGCTCAAAAAGCCGTAGTGCCTGATGCGCACAAAGCCCTTTGGCAGGATGTGCTGCGCAAAGCGCCGTATGAACTCCAGTTGCGTAAGCTCCATGCTCCGCTTGCGTCCTTGCTGGCGGTAGTCTTTGTAGCCAAAACGCACCTTGCCCTCGCCAACCGCCTGCAGCCGGTGGTTGCTGATGGCTATTTTGTGGGTATATCTGCCCAAATACTCCACCACCTGCCGCGCCCCCCCAAACGGCCGTTTGGCATATACCACCCAAGGCTTTGCAAAAAGTGCATCGAACAAGGGCTGATCACTTTTGCCTGCAGCTGGTAAGCCCGCCACGTATTTGGCCCTGAACATCTTGCCCAGGGCCTTTACGTGGAACAGAAACTTGCCATCGGCACGAATGGGCCGCCAACTGCCATCCGCACGCACACCTCCCCCCGGCACCACGCAGTGCAAATGCGGGTGCAGGCGGATGCTGCGCACTTCAATGCAGCGCAGACCGCAGCCATACATGAGGCCCAGCAAGATTTTGTGCTTGAGCAGGGTGGCTTTGGTGAGCAGTTGCCACATCTCCTCTTTGCTGAGCACTACGGGCAGCTTTTTTTCGTGCTTGATGCTGGGCAGGTGCAAGAAGGAATAATCGAGGCCTTCGCTTTTGAGCAGGAAGCGCAGGCCGTAAACGGTATGCTTGAAATAGGTTTGGGAGTGTGTTTTGCTACGCGATTGCAGCAAGTAGAGGTAATCTTGTACTTGCTCGGGATCGAGTTCGGTTGGCAGGCAATCGAAATGCATGGCCATGGCCGCAACGTGGCGCGCGTAGCAATTGAAGGTGCTTGCGCTGTGGCCCAGAACGCAGATATTGCGCTCAAAACGCTGCAAAAGTTGGTCGAAACCCGCCACTTGCTGGCAGGCGCGGTTCAGGAACTTGTTCGGACGAAGTTCAGCCGCTGATTTTTTTTGACATAATAAAAAGTTTAGGTCTACAATTTACTATTTTTGGCAATGAAGCTACCGCAGGTTTCGTTCAACACGGGTTTTGCGTCAGGCGGGGTATCGTGCGAACTTGGAGCTTTGTGCTTCTATTCAAGATCAGTGAAGGTTGACAGTTTTGTGCTCCGAAACCCGCCCGAACGCAAAGCCCGAAAACGTTAGTGGCAAGTTTTAAAGACAGTAAACAATAAATAAAAATTATGAAGACCTTAACGAAAGAAATGCAGGCAGCCATTACTCCGGCCATGGCTTTAGAGTTGCTCAAAGAGGGCAACAAACGTTTTGTAAACAACTTAAAAGCAAATCGCAACCTGTTGCAACAGGTAAACGAAACTTCAGACGGACAACATCCCTTTGCAGTGATTTTAAGTTGCATTGATAGCAGAACTTCTGCTGAGCTTATTTTTGACCAGGGACTTGGTGATGTTTTTAGTGTACGAATAGCTGGAAACATAGTGAATGAAGATATTCTCGGCAGTATGGAGTTTGCCTGCAAATTGGCAGGGGCTAAAATAATTGTTGTATTAGGTCACAGCAAATGCGGTGCTGTTAAAGGAGCCTGTGACCATGCTGAAATGGGAAATTTAACTGCCCTACTTTCTAAAATAAGACCGGCAGTAGACGATGAAACAGAAACCACCGAAAACCGTTCTTCAAAAAATGATATTTTCGTAGAAAATGTAGCAGCCATTAATGTAAAAAGAACCGTGAAAGCTATCAAGGAGCGAAGCACAATTCTTGAACACATGATAGAAAACGGAGAAATTGGCATTATTAGCGGAATGCACGAGTTATCAACTGGAAAGGTTACTTTCTATGAGGAAACTTCCTCTTTATAATTACAAAACTTTTATTAAAAGTAAATAATTATTCAAAATGAATAAAAACATATTTTCATCGGTTAAAACAGATGCAGTATCTGGTTTAGTAGTTTTTTTAGTTGCCCTGCCTCTTTGCTTGGGAATTGCAGTTGCTTCCGGTGCTTCACCCTTTGCTGGCATCATCACAGGGGTTATAGGTGGTATCATCGTAGGTTATTTAAGTAATTCTAATGTGAGTGTTTCAGGACCTGCTGCGGGCCTAATTGCCATTGTACTATTGGCAATTAAAGATTTGGGATTTGAAGCATTTATTTTAGCGGTTTTATTGGCAGGTATATTCCAGTTGATACTTGGTTTTGCGAAAGCAGGTACTATTTCCAACTATTTTCCTTTTGGCGTAATAGAAGGAATGCTTACCGGTATTGGAATTATCATCATCAAAAAAGAATTGCCTCACGCTATTGGTTATGATGGTGAACACGAAGGCGATTTTTTCAATTACAGTCTAACTGATAGTACTGATGGTGACGGTTTTTTTAATGAATTGATACACTCTTTCAATTTAGCTCATACGGGCATTATTATAGTTTCACTTATTTCAATAGGAATAATAATAGCATTCAATAAAGTTGCTTTTCTTAAAAAAATCAAGGCTATTCCTGCGGCTTTGGTGGTAGTGATTGTCGGGATTATTTTGAATGAATTGTTCCGAATATTCAACCCTAACTTTTTAATTACCGGAAACCATTTGGTTTCTTTACCTGTGGCTAGTTCGGTTAATGATTTTATAGGACAATTTACATTGCCTGATTTTAGTGCTATTTCTAATCCAAAAGTTTGGATAACCGCTGCTACTATTGCGGTTGTTGCGAGTATTGAAACCCTCCTGTGCATAGAGGCAGGTGATAAATTAGACCCTTACAAGCGTTATTCAAGTTCTAATACGGAATTAAAAGCCCAAGGCTTAGGCAATATTTTAGCAGGATTGTTGGGTGGTTTGCCTATGACAAGTGTAATCGTAAGAACAACTGCAAATATTACTGCTGGTGCAAAGACAAAGTTATCAGCCATCATACATGGTGCTCTTCTACTGCTTTCAGTCATCTTAATTCCAGCGCTTTTGAATAAGATTCCAATGGCTTGTTTGGCGGGTATTTTGATTATGATTGGTTTTAAATTGGCAAGCCCTAAGGTGTTTAAACACATGTGGAAAATTGGAAAATTCCAGTTTATTCCATTTATCGTAACCGTAATAGGCGTAGTCAAAATAGATTTATTGAAAGGTGTTGGTTTAGGCTTATTGGTAAGTATATTTTTTATTCTTCTTGGTAATATGAAATTGGCTTACTTTTTCAAAAGAGAACAACACAAAGAAGGCGATGTTATCAATATAGATTTGGCACAAGAAGTTTCTTTTTTGAATAAAGCGGCTATTAAGCAAACATTGGCACATTTGCCGGAAAATTCAACTGTAGTTATTAGTGCTAAAAATACTGTCTATATTGATTATGATGTATTAGAACTGATAAAAGACTTTACAAATCACGGTGCTAAAAATAAAAATATCACCGTAGAATTACGAGATTTCAAGAGTGCCTATAAGATTGAGAATAGTTTAGAAAGTAAATACGTTTCATAAATATCATAATCCATTTACAAACTTTCTAGGCTTACGTAATTTTGCATTGGCAAAAATATTATTACGTATTTCCATATTTATCCCAGGTCCTGTAATTGCTATGGGCACAGCTACATTGTTATCTGCCACCGTTTTAGCCGATAAAAATATTATTCTTGTAAGAGACCTATTTGGTTCTATTCCTAACAATTTTTTCATTTTACAATTACCCCTTGTACCTGAAATAACAGTTGGCGTAATTTATGATATCTGCTACTTAGTTTTTGGAATTGTTTTTGTTTCAGGGGTGGAAAGTATGAGCCGGTAGGGTAAATTTGGACAGCAACTTAAGAAAACTTAACCTTACAGTTGCTTATAAAAACTCCAGTTTGACATTGCTTATGAAGACTCAAGTTTGACATTGCTTATGAAAAACACAAGACGTAAAAAGAGCGAGCGATGAGCCTTTGGTATGTTTTGTCGGGCCTCAGCCTGTTCTACATTCTGATCGGACGAGTCCTCACCATCCAAAACGCGCCCTATTTGCTCTCGGGCTACAATACGCTGCCTGCCGTCGAGCAAAAAAAGGTCGACCTCGCTGCGTATGTGCCATTTTGGCGCAGGTTCCACCTCTGGCTTGGCCTCGGGCACTTCATCGTTGGGTCATTGCTCTATCACCTGTGGAGCGAAGATGCCGCCGGTGTGTTCCTCGGAATTTGTCCGCTCCTCGCCTACCTGTGGTTTATGGGCCGCTCCCGCCGATTTATGGCCGGTGTTCAGGAAAGTCAGATGCGCATAGCCCGGTATGTGCTCATCGCCTGCACGCTGTTGGTGGCTGGGCTCATGTTCGTAGGCCACGGCAGCATCCCCTTTGAGGTTCAGGTGGATGCGCTTCGCATCGGGGGGATTTACGGTGAAACACTAAGCCGCAGCAGCGTCAGCAGCGTACAGCTGGTGGATACCCTTCCGCCCATCAAATGGAAGACGAATGGTTTCGCCACGGGATCCGCCAAAAAGGGCTATTTCCGAACCCGCGACGGCCGCACCATCAAACTCATGCTTTATCGGGGCAATGCGCCTTATTTGTTGGTGACCCGGAGCGACGGGCGGCAGATCTATTACGCCTGTGAAAGCCAAAACAACCGCATGCTCTGGGCGCAGATCGACAGCCTCATGCCCGATAAAACCCATAAAAACCCCTGAGCATGAGCCGAGGCCGTTTCTAAGCCTCTTTTTCTTGCTTTCGCTGGGCTTCAACAAAAGATCGACCACAGCTGAGCTTACCGGCCAGAGGCGATTTGGGGTCCACTACCCGCCAAAAAGGCGCCACCTCCTCTGCTGATCGACCGCTGCCCATCTCTTCCAGCGCTGCTTCAGCGACAATGCGCAGAAAAATACCCGAAGTGAGCGGACAACTAAAATCGGCCGTTTGTTCAACCGCCAAGTCGCGCCGCATCACCTCTGGTGCCACCGTTTGAGCCGGCGGAATCTGCCGGAGGTACGCATCAATCAGTCGTGGGGTGGGGATCAGCATTTTGCTCCCCGCAGGTGCGCCCGCAAAAGCCACATCTATGCGCTTAACCTCCGGCATTGCCGGGTGCGCCATCTTATCCATCCAACTCTTCTTTTTTGCAGCCATAGATTTATTCAAGTTGGTTTCAACGTGCTCGTTCAAAAATAGCAGCAATGATTTATTGGTAAAATGATTCTTAAAATTAAAGCAGCCCACCAAACATTCAAAAAAATAAGTATGTGTTTTTTCATGGCCTGCCAAATACGTTCCGAAGTATTTCTGTGGTGCGGCGCGCCGGTTGGGTCCGAATGGCCTTTTCCTCCTCCGCCACCCGAACAAACAAGCCCGCGATTGCACGCGCGCAAACATGCCGTGTAAGGTCAGCCTCTAGTCGACGAACACCCGGAATCCGGTTATAGACCCCCACGAAGCCTTTCCATTTGTCGGCCGCCCCCGATTGCTGAAGATGCGCATCGATGGCCGGACTAAACCGCTCCACCAGTGCATCCTCAGTTTGGCTCCGCAGATAGCGGGTTGCGGCATCATCCCCACCACGCAAAATTCCAAGCGCATCGGCTGGCTTCATTTGCCGAACCGCATCCACAAACAACGACTTGGCCTCATGTGCAGCCCCTTCGGCCGCACGGTTAAGGCTCAAAATCAGCTCATCTACCCGCTTCGATTGGCCCATACTGCGCAACTTATTGGCTGCCGCCTCGGCTTCCGGGGGTAGGGTGATGCGAATTTCGGGGCGTGCGTAATAGCCATCGGAACGTGAAAGCTCTTTCACCGCCCGCTCAACCCCCTGCAGCAGGCATTCCTTTAGCCCAGCCCCCACGGGGTCATCTTGCACATGCCCGCCGAACACAACCAAAGCATCCGATAGTAGAGGAGGAGTCCCCTGTAGAGAGGAATGCGCCCCTGGGAGTGAGGAATGCCCCCCTGCCTCGTTAGGTTTTTTATCGACATCAGCACCTCCATGTAGGGCAAAGGCGTCCATTGCAATAAATAGCATCAAATGAATCATATTCGGTCCAGGAATTTTTTTGAAATAGGCATTCTCGTCATGCAAACATAAATATAGCGCTAAAAATGCAGATTGTGAAATGCCCCGACTTCCCTATTTTTGCACCACTTCCACTCTGGAGAGGTGTCAGAGAGGTCGAATGTGCCTGATTCGAAATCAGGTGTACCGCAAGGTACCGGGGGTTCGAATCCCTCCCTCTCCGCTGAGTACAGTTCGCAACTGTTGGAAAAGTGTGTAAGTCGTTGATTTACACACTTTTTTTATTCTTTGAAATTTCGCAAATGTTGGCTTTTGACCGCCAACTGGGTTTCCTTCAGGCGACCCCTTTTTAAAAACGCAAAAGGGGTAACAAGTGCGCGAACACTTGCGAACATAATCGTACTGAGTACCAAAGTTGCAATAATTGGCATCAACTAAAGGTGTTTGGCAATTTTCTAGGCTCGTTTTTTGAAAGGTCTTGCTTTCTGCTTCTATTTTTTAGACGATGCGCCCGTAATTCAAGGGATAACAAAACCTTGTCCAGGATGGATTGCGGGGTACACGGCTGTCATTGAAAGATAAAGTTCCAAATTCCATTGCCCCTGGTGAAAGCCATGGTTTCGGAGAAATACCGAAGCGTAAAAAATGAAACGTGGCTGATATTTTCTGCTGCACATTTACCTCAAGACAATGCGAGCATCTCCTAAATACAGGCATTGTACAATCACTTGGTATTTGCGCTGAAAAACGAGGGAATAAATATCCCCCAAAAGATATCATTGAAATCAGCAAATCAATCCATAAAATGAAAATCAATGAAAAATGGAAGTTGTCTGAGACGCCTGACTAATTTTCATGCCATCACCCTATAATGGAAAATATTTTCCATAAAACGCATTATAGTGGAAAATATTACCTAATATTGAGGTAAATTTGATGGATAATGGAAAATAATCGGCCGATTCACTTGCAAGAGATAATATGTAGTTCACAGGATGCTAAGATTTCTAAACAAATAACAAAATTGTTATCTGCTGGAGTCATTAGAAAAATTGCCCCAAGGGTATATTCTTCTAATTTAGAAGAACCAATAGAAGGCATTATACGAAGAAATCTATTTCAGATTTTAGGGACTATATACCCTGGTACAATGCTTAGCCATCGCTCTGCTTTTGAATTTCAGCCAACTAAAACGGGGCAGATATTTTTAACTACGAGTTATACTAAAAAAGTAAAGCTTCCTGGAATTACCATTCAATTTATTTCAGGCCCTTCACCGATAGAAGGTGATAATAAATTTTCAGGTGAATTGTCTGCCTCTCAGAAGGCACGTGCATTTTTGGAAAATTTGCAAGCAACGAAGAAATTAGGAAGTGAGTCAAAATGTTTGAGTTTGCCAGAAATAGAGGAGCGATTGGAGCAAATCATTCGAGTTAATGGCGAAGTTGAAATTAATAAATTAAGAGACCAAGCTCGTGGAATCTCTGAGCAATTGGGTATGCAACAGGAGTTTGAAAAATTAAACCGCTTGATTAGTGCCTTGTTAACAACAAAAACATCGAAAATATTAAGTTCACCTCTGGCAAAAGCAAGGGCATTTGGCAGGCCCTATGATTCTTCAAGGATGGAATTATTTGAAACTTTATTCCGTGAATTACAGCAAATAGAATTCCCATATCGAGAGGAGAAAAATACTACTCTTACATCCTTTAGAAATTTTGCCTTCTATGAAAGTTACTTTTCAAATTACATTGAAGGAACTGTTTTTGAAATTGATGAAGCAAAAAAAATCATTCAAACGAATGAGCCACTACCGGCAAGAAACGATGATAGCCATGATGTACTGGGAACCTATCAGATCGTTTCAAACAGAAAAGAAATGCAGATTACTCCATCAACTCCTGAGGAGTTTATAAAAATAATATCTTACCGTCATTCGATTTTAATGAGTGCAAGATTAGATAAAAACCCGGGCCTGTTTAAGGATAAGAACAACTTTGCAGGAAATACGGCCTTTGTAGATTATAATTTAGTTAGGGGTACATTAGAACAGGTCTTTAGCTATTACCGTGTACTTGATCATCCTTTTGCAAAAGCTGCATTCATCATGTTTGTTATCAGTGAAGTGCATCCGTTCTTGGACGGGAATGGACGTATTGCCCGTGTGATGATGAATGCAGAATTGGTAAATGCTGGTCAATCTAAAATAATCATCCCAACTGTACTTAGGGACGACTACATGGGCGCATTGAAGAAATTCACAAAACAACGAACGTGTGATACTTATATCAAAATGCTTCAACGAGCACACGAGTTCAGTGCAAATGTGCATAACGAGAACATGGATGATATGGAAGAATATCTTAGCTCATGCAATGCGTTCATTGAAGATGCTGATGTTATTTTGAAAATTGTTGCACGTTAAAAAGAACCTAGTGAAATTCAAATAGATTCATTATCGTTGTGACACCCAAGGGAACTCAATCTAGACAATCAAGCCCTCCTTGTGACTGCTTGGTTTCTAGGGGGTTTCCAAAGGATAATATAGAAGAAAAACACTTGATAAACAGGGGTTTAGTGGTTATTGTTCATAATCCGCTCGCTCCGCCGAATACAGTGCGCAGCTGGCCGAATACAGTGCGCAGCTGGCCGAATACAGTGCGCAGCTGGCCGAAAAGATGGCACATTGGAAATTTAACTCCATTCTGACCCACCTGTTTCACTTCAAAATGACCCACCCTTAGTCTATAGGTTTTGAGTTCTTTTGAGGGATAAAATCTCAAAAGATGCTCATATTGATGCATTAATGAGCAAAGTAATATTTCCCGATTTAAAGAAATTTTTATGAATCAATTTGAAATTGCCGTAAAAACATATTTCTAAAACACGGTGCGATCGTCTGAAACGCGATCGTCTGAATCGCGATCGTCTGAACCGCGATCGTCCTCGGCAAATCCCCCGGCATCCAGGATCGCCTTCGACTCCACAGCCGGCAACTCCTGAACCTGCCTGAGCTTCCGCTCTATGGTACGCGTGCGCACACCCGTGTTGTCGAGCTCCTTCGTAGCCGCCACCAGTTTGTCGCGCGTTTTCTCGATGATGCCTCCAAACTTGCCAAACTCCGTCTTCACCGCGCCCAGTAAATCCCAAACCTCCCCGCTCCGCTTTTCGATCGCCAAGGTGCGGAAGCCCATCTGCAAGCTGTTGAGCAACGCACTCAAGGTGGTGGGGCCCGTTACCGTGATTTTGAAGTCGCGCTGCAGTTGTTCGAACAAGCCCGGTACCCGCAATACCTCCCCAAACAAGCTCTCGTAGGGCAAAAACATGATGCCGTACTCTGTAGTATTGGGTGGATCAATATACTTTTCCCGAATCTCACGGGCGTTCTTCTTGATGCCCGCAATAAAAGCCTTGCGGTACTCCTCAATTCGGTCGAGCTCACCCTTATCGTAGGCATCCACCAACAACTCGTAGTCCTCTTTCGGAAACTTCGAATCGATGGGTAACCAGAGCGTTTTTTCCAATCCACCCCCGTGCGGCATCTTGATGGCAAACTCCACCACGGCACCACTTCCGATTTTGGTCCGCACATTCTTTTCATACTGCTCATTGGTCAACAAATCCTCGATGATGTTCTGCAGCTGGTACTCGCCCAAAACGCCCCGCGATTTCACATTGCTCATGACCTTCTTCAAATCGCCCACACTCGTGGCCAGGATTTGCATCTCCCCCAGCCCCTTGTGCACCGCCTCAAGACGATCGCTCACCTGCTTAAACGACTCCCCAAGGCGCTTTTCGAGCGTTTCGTTGAGCTTCTCATCGACCGTTTTCCGCATCTCTTCCAATTTCCGTTCGTTGCCCTCCTGCATCTTCGTCACCGATTGCTCCAAACTCAGGCGCAACGCCCCAATCTGCTCACTCATCGCCGCATTGTATCGGTTTTGGCTCCCCTCAAAGGCCGAAAAAGACTCCCTCATTCGGTCCTTGTAGTCCTTAAAGGCCTCATTCATCCCCAGTTTAAAAGCGTCCAGGTTATCGGCCAGCTCCTTGCGCCCCTCCCGATGATGCGCCTCGATCGTCCGCTGAATCTCGCTCATCTTGTCATCGGTGGTCTTGCGGATGGCCTCCAATTTACTTTCGTTCGATTGGGTCAGTTGACCAAACTGACCAAGGATCGTGGCGGTAAAGCCGTCGATGCGCAACCCCAACTCTTCACGCAGACCGGTCGACAAGCCCTGGTTTTCGTTACGGTTCGTGGCGAATTCGCCTTTGATGCGCTGCTCGGTGTCTTTGAGCTGCCCAGATAGGTTGCCTTGGCCCACACGAAGTTCGCCGAGCAACGAGGCCGATTCAGATTTCCCTGATTTGAGGGTAAGCAGCAGGTTGATGATGGCGAGCAACAGCAAGGCCACCAACAGTAGGGTTATGGTGTTCATAGGGATGTAGAAATACAGATTGCGGGCGTCGGTTCCCTGCAAAAACAATGAATGCACCTGGCAAGGGGCGACCCTAACAAATATAAAGAAGAAAGACTATGTCGTGCATCAGGTGCCGCAAAATGTCACGTGCCGCAAGACGTCACGTGCCGCAAAATGTTTGGTATGCACGCTCGAAGGCCTCACTGGGCGGTGCGCCGTACTCTTCAAATTCGACTCGGTAGCGGTAGGGCTCCGATACCGCTTCGAGCAAGCGGT
>Ga0194121_10010625_pt1 | contig 11140 bp, 2 predicted proteins | sample TA2MahCa50mmetaG_FD_148609 | JGI IMG/M metagenome (GOLD analysis project Ga0194121, IMG submission 148609) | Freshwater microbial communities from Lake Tanganyika, Tanzania - TA2015020 Mahale Deep Cast 50m | ecosystem: Environmental > Aquatic > Freshwater > Lake | place: Tanzania: Lake...
TAGGCAGTTTATGGGCAAAGCAGCTGGGGCTCTTCATAGTTATGTAAACGAAAGTTTCTTAATGAAGACAACTGACAAAAAAGTCTCTGACGCATCAGCTAAGACGTCTGACGCATCGCTGACAAAACAAGTCGCGTACTATGATGATATATTAAAGACTAATATAGTTGCAGAATGGAATGATGGAAGGAATATAAGTTTTTATGTTCCAGCAGAAACTCAAACAAAAATATTTTTACCCGATGCTTCTTCGTTTAGAAGCGATGAAGAAAAATTAATGGCCGATCAAGATCAAGATTTTTGGGGAAAAATATTAAGTGGTTTTGGAATAGATATAAACGAATCTGCTGGATATGGTTTAAATTTAGGGAGTGTATATATTCTATCTAAATCCACTACAATTAATCCGAATATTAAATATCATTTATTAACAATAATAGATATTTTAAAAGCTGGAATGAATGATGATAATCATCGTAGAAAAGTTTATAGTTATATTGCAACATTGTTTGTCAAAGAAAATTCATTAGACGGCGTAGAGCAAAGCTATATTTTAGATATAAAAAGTGAAAATGTTCCAGCACAGCCGGGATTAAGAGATTATGTATTTAATTCATTTGTTTATAAAGACACAAACCTTCAAACAATGAAGAAGATGTTAAAAGACATTGCTAAAACATCTAAAGCTCTTTTAGAGCAGCAAACAAAGGCAATGACAGATAAGCAGGCTAGAAAAGCTGGGATGGAAATTCCCCAAACGGTTAAAGAAGGTACTAAAGAATATCAAGATTTATACAAACAAATTAAAGATGACATCAAGGAAGGGGTTAATTTAAGTTTGTATGAACGATTTTTTAAAAGCGCACCAATAGAAGAACTGGTCGAAGCCGCAAGAGCAAAACAGGGGGCATTCTCATTTAGAGAATGGGAAGTCCCAATGCTTAAAATAGAACTTGATCCCGCAGCGGTCATAGTAACCGGTGTTTCATTGACTCTTGGCAACAATATCGCCAAATTGCAATTACAAATGCAAGATGAGCCAACCTATCAGCACATAGGTGGAAGAGATACTTTTATTAATATTTCAATGAGAATTATTGGAGAAGAAGAATTAACTAAATTAAAAAAAATATTTGATCATATTAACGCGCTCGCAAGGTTAGAACACTCTACGGGGGTTATTGGTTTTATTGGCATTAAAAATGTGATTACTGCATTATCTGGAGTTAAATATGTTTTGCCATCTAATTTTTCAGTTAATACAATTCCAGGTTTTCCGCATGTATATGAAGTAAATATAAGTTTAATTGATTTTGATGTATTTCAACAAACCAGGGAGAAGCTAGATTCAAATCAGCAAAAGCAATTAATTGAACATTTTACCACTAAGAAAAATCCATTTCTTAGAATTAAACAAATGTGGGGATTATTTAATGCGTACCCGGATTTTCCTCTTCAAATAAAAAATGATAAAAATGAAATTGTTGGTCATCTAGATCCGGATTTTTATTTTAGAAGCTTTGAAATGTTTGATAAAGATATTATTAACAATATATCAACAGCTCCACCATCTTTGTACATTCCAAACACAAACAATCGTATTGGACAAATAACACCTGATCGAATGCAGTCCCATATAGCAAATCAAATAATTAATTTTTTGAGAAAATATCCATCTTCAAATTCAACCAGCAGTGTCGCTAAAGAGACAAGAAAAGAAATATTAAATGATGTAATTTATTTTATTGAAAAAGTAGATATCAATTTTCAACAATTTATTTCTATTTTTGAAAAAGTAATTTATAATCCAAATTATTTTGGAATGGATAATCCAGGAGAAAGAAATAAAATAAATTTACTTAAGAAAAATTTGATTACAGATTATTTTGAGTACACAACACAACCGGGAAATGAACCTGTTTCTTCTGGTTTTGTGAATAAAGTACTTTCTGCGCCTTATCAAGTTGGAGATATAAGCTCTAGTAATTCTGAACTTTTATCAGAGTTGCGAGACGCTTTAAGCGGAAAATACAGCCTTAAAGATGAAGAGGTAGTAAGTTTTGATCCCGATGAATTGGAGTTTCATCATATTATAACAACTTATCCAATTAAGGATGATAAGGATATAGTACCAGCAGCGATACAAACCGCTCAGGGCATAAACCTCGGCTATTTGGATATGAAAAAAGATGGGAGATTCTATTTCACCATAGATGGTGTCACCGTAAAGAAAACCGAACAAAATGTAAAAATAGAACCCAGAAAAATATCAGATAAATATTCAGATCCCTCCCATGCTTCTACCAAAGCGGCAATAGCTGGTTCAACCGCCTATTCAAATTATCAACAGCCATATTCGCATGGCGTCGGCAGAAGTGCAGATTCGATGAATAGCTTAAAACCAGTAGATACAGTTGAGTCTCATTGGGAAAAAATGCTTGTAGATACTTCTTATAGAGATGTATCTGGAAGAATGATAAGAGCGTTTCCGACGTATATGCTCTGGTTGATTGATGAGGGTGGTTATTTTGCTGGCGTTAAAATGTTTAGTAACTTTTATGGACTTCAATCAATAATAGATTTTTCGATTATACAGTCGGAAGATCTTCTTGGTGACACATTGGTTTTTAGAGTATCCAATCTTTATTCAAAACTTTCTAGAAAAGAATCCGCTTCATTTTTATCTGTAGATTCAAAATATTCTCAAGACAATCCTAGTCTTACAGATGACCTTTCAAGCATAGTAGATGTAACGTTGAATAAGATGAGAAATTTTCAAGCTCATATGATCAACGATTGGGTTGTTGATATAGCAAATATAAGACTAAAACCAGGCGTTAGAGTTCATTTAAGGGGGGGGTATGGATCAAATCCTAATTCGCTTCAAACTTTATTTAATGGAGTTATTAGTCAGGTAGAACTTGGTGAAATTGTTACAATCACTGCGCAGTCAGACGCGATAGAATTAGGTGCGATTGTAAATTCTACCAATAAAAAAGGCGATAGTGGGAAAATAGACGGCGGAATAAATACTGGTCTTTGGCTTTCTGAACCAAGAGATCTTATGGTAAGACTGCTATCAATGGGAACCTCTAGATTTAGAGAAGGAATCGCCTACGCTAATAGGGGTTTAATTTTTTCTGAAAATAAATTTGGCATAAGACATTTTGGTTCTATTGTTTATGAACCCCTTACTGTAGACGAAGAGAGAAAACATCTAGCAAGAATAGATACTATAGCAGACGCCTATAATTCGGCAGGCAGGGGCTCTGCTACTGGGCTTGGAAGATCTGCAATAGAAGCGGTTGTTGGAACAAATGAGTTTAGAAATCCAATATTTTCTTTGATGAATCAATTATGGTCAAATTTGTCTCAAGCAAGAGATTTTGAAATATTTAAAAGAAATATTTATCCGGGAAACGGAACTGGAATAGCTCAATTCCTTGGCGGAGACCTAGGCGATGGTTGGACATCCGTTGCTTCAATAACGCCCGCTGCTCAACCAAATGAAAGAATAGAATATCTATCTAGATTGACCGATAGAAGTTGGAACGGACTTGTTCAAAAATACGGGGCAGAAGCTCCTGACGCAAAAACAGCTGTTGAGGGCCTCACTGGCGCAGGAAGAATAAGAGACAACACCGGTACAGCCGCTGCTGGGTCAGCAATTGCAATCAGTGGTTTAATTGGCATATCCACAGTTATTGGTGGACCAATTGGAGTTGGAGTTGGTGTGGGCGCCAGTCTTCTCGGGGTGCTCGGGACAAGGGGTGGCAATACCATATTCAATATGCTGGGCTTAACATCAACTTTAGACGACGACATGCCGGGTTTTGATGAAGTTTCATTTAGGGCTCAAACCTATATGAGATCTGTTTGGGATCTGTTTCAAATGTGTGCAAGACTTCTTCCAAATTATATAGTTGCGATAAGACCATTTGAGGATAGATCAACAGTATTTTATGGCAAGCCCCATTGGTTATATAGTTCTGGCGTCGTGCCCGTGACAACCGGCTATCCAGGTGACGAAAAAATGAATGAACTCGGAATCGCTATACCTCAAATTGGTGGTCCGGATAAGGAGTTAGAGAAAATAATTACTGAAATAAATAAAAATTCAAGTTCATACGCGGACGCGGACGCGTTTATTAGGGGTACAGAAACAATAGATGTAATTTCCGAATTTGTAAATTTGCAAAAAAATGCGCAGCAATTTTATTTAACTTCAGCAAGTTTAAAGGGTCGAGTTATTGATTTTTATTCTAACAGATCAAAAACCTTAGTTAGATTTGACTCAAAGGGGAAAACTCAGACAGCAGCAAAACTTCCAACCACAAAAGGTACAGTTACAATGGGTTTTCACCTTCCGTTTTCTTCCACTTCCGTTTCAGGCGAAAAATTAACCGAAAAAGTTGTATCACCAGAAGATGTACACAACCAAATTGCTCAACTTCCTCCAAGATTTACATTCCCCTTTTTTACAAACAGAGCTGATTTATATGGGGAATACGCTTTAGAAAATTTCTCATTTCAACGTAGTGAAATTAGTGGATATAACATAATTAGCAGAGGTTTAGATATCGTCGAAGATGTAGTAGATATAAGTACCGGCATTGGTGAGGCTATTGCCTTCCCCGTCGTCGCTGGAGGTAGGTGGGTTTTTGGAAAACTGTTTGGTAGCAATAATGATGGAGTATCTAAGGAAACAAATCAAGAAGTATATGATAATTATATAAAAAGTGTTAACTTTGTCTATGGAGACGCGTTTGGCAGGGCCTTGGAAGGCGATAATCAAACGATTAAAGACAATCAGCTTTCTCCAGAGCAGATTGCTGATGTTACTCAAAATGTATATTATTTTGCGCCAGCCGAAGAAATCTCGACTAGTGGTCTAATCCCAAACATTAAGATATCAATGCCTCTTCCGCCAAAGGCAAGCGGATTTACTCTTCCAGACACAAGCAGAGACGAAATTAATTTTTCTGAATGGGGGATGCCAAAGAATTCAACCGATGAACAATTCTATATTGCCATGAGATGGCCGTATAAGCCAAATGCAAGCGCATCTGCAATATCAAATTTTGCAAAATACTATTTTAATTCAGAAACAAATCATTTAGTTGGCAGCGTGCAGGATTACAAAAATGCTCACGTACTAGTTTATAATCCAGACATAAATCAAGGCGTAGTTTGCAAACCGGCGTATTTTCTTTGGGATAAAAAAGATAGGGGATCTGGCGAATTTAAAGCGGATTTTCTTGCAACGGGGGTCTCGGATAGCGCTAGTGAATATAACCTCGATGTAGAGGAAAAAGCATTTGACGCCGTTGTGTCTCCAGACGCAGCATATTTTCTTGGAATTATTTCTGGTGATGATGTTATTTTCTCTGATAAGCAACAAAAAATATTCAAAAAGGGTAAAGGATACAGCGACTTGCCAACGCCAAGAGAGTGTTATTTTGCGTTTGTTCCGAATACAGTACCATTGGGAGTTGCAACCAGTCATTTTATTCCTGGTAAACAATTTACGTTAAAAGATGATCCAGATAAACAACGTGAAAATTTCTTAATTGGTTTTGGTAATTTTCAAGGGGAAGCGGATGGCTCTTCCGTCGCAGCAAAGGCGACATATACTGGAGCCGGAATAGCAGGGGATACAACAGGATTTGTGCCTGACAGGGCAGAAGATTTTGAGAAGTACAGAAATAGTATCAATGAATATTATTCTTTATCTAAATTAAAGGATGGTTCAGATTTTACTTATGGGGGCAATTATAAGAGTTATTATCAACATGTATTTCATGACATAAACAAAGTGACCAGCAGAGAAGCGCTTTGGAGTATGTTAGATCAAGAATTGGCGACAACTGGCAGTAGTTTGACCGCTCAAGGTAGAAATGAATTTAAATCAGTTTTTGATATTACAGATCCGATATCGATAGAGGCAAGAAGGTATTATGATGAAGGCTATGATTTAAATGTTTCCGTAATTGCTGGAGATGGAAGAAGTTTAGATGTAGCCGAAGATATATGGGATCAATTTAGGTTTGGATATCATACTTATAATTCTGTTAAAAAAATATTTTTTGAAACTTTTGGTTTAGATCCCGATGATCAAAACAATTTTTGGGGCGGTATGGAAGACATTTTCGCCGGCGACACAACAAAAGACATATTTAAAAAATTTAAAGACACTGGAGGAAATGCAAACGATGAGTTTGCAATATTGTTTGGTAGTGGATTTGACAAAAACCAAGAAATGAAAAAAGCTGTAGAATTTGCAAGGAAAAACTTTATAGATGCACCCATTGCAGAAAGTGGATTAATTGAGTATTTTAATTTAATTACGCTAGATAAAATAAAAAATTTTAGAGCTAACTTTTTGGTTGATAACGAAGCTGTTTTAGAGGCTCAACTTGGTGAGGAACTAAGCGTCACAACTCCTCAACAATTGTTTCTTATAGTAGTTGGATTATTCAGACAAGCTATGTGGGCCAATCCTTATGCAAGAGCTTGGCTTGTTCTTAAGCCGTCGAGAAAAATAGGTATTGGGTTCGGCACCGGGAAGGGTGTAGATCAATGGGATTTTAGAAGTGTAGATAAAATATTCGCAGCTTTTATTAATCCAAATAACGTATATGCAAAAGACAAAAAGAAGTTTTTGCAATTATTATATAATAATAAAGGCGAAGGCAGTACGGCTTCAAACTTTTTGACAAGGGCAACCGCTGGATTAGACAGTTTCTGGGACAGAAATATAGTTCCGGTATTTACCGCAATGGGAACAGCTTTAACGGGTTTGATTAATGTTTATAAATTAAATATGCTACAAACTGGCTATGGATTATCTCAAATAGGCTCTTTGTCAAAACAAGCAAATATTTTAAACAGAGCCCTTAATGATTCTATTTATTATCAACTTGGTAGACCTGGTTCGCTTTTAAGGGCAGTTGACAATCCATTTACAAGAGAATATGGAGAACCCGTAATAGAGATTAGGGAACCGTTTCAAAGAGTACATTACTTAAGTTCTTTTAGCCATATTCTTTCAAATCAAATTCAGGAAACAACGACTGATGTTTCCACCGTTATTACTGCAGTATCTGATGGGAAATATCCGGTTACAGTAGCACTTGATAAAGGTGCGCCATCAGAAAGACAAATGGAATCAACGGTTGAAACTGGAATATATTTTGACAACATTGTTGGAAGCGGATTTTTTGGATTTCTTCATCCAATTTTGCATCCGTTTGAAACTGGAAGAGGATTATCAAAAAATTTAACTGGAGCTCCAGATGAACTGTCAGCTAAAAGAATTGCTCTTTCACATCTTAAAGAAAACATTAAAGATATATATAGTGGAGAACTATTGATTATGGGCAATCCAGATATAAGACCTCATGACATAGTTTATATAGCCGACATATACGAAAGAATGTATGGTTTATTTGAAGTAGAACAAGTTATCCATCATTTTACTTCTGAACTTGGTTTTATAACTTCAATTACGCCAAACGCACTTGTAATCATAAATGATCCAGCAAAGTGGTTTATGACGTCATGGATTGATTCATGGATGAATATGCAGACGATAAGAAATGATACAAGATTATTTTTAAACGCTGTTACAGCGGATAATTCGGGGATAACTCTTGGTGGAGATATATCTCTTGACAGAATTGCAGAAAATTTGAATCCCCAAATGCTTGGTGGAATACAGTATACACAAGGTTCTTCTGCTGTTATAAAAGATGTTGTTGCGAGTCTAACGCATGGTAGTTTTGATTCAAGCACAACGTTTACTGATGAAATTAGAAAACAAGCTGGAATCAATGGCAATAATGGCACAGTGTCTGGTGGAACAGCAGCATCTGCAATAACTGGAGTTGTTGGCGGATCTGTGGCAGCGAGCGTTGCGACCGGATCTGTGGCAGTCGGTCTTGCTACGCTGCCAATATTCGGTCAACTTGCATGGAAGGGTTGGCAGTGGGTTAGGGACAACCTGCTCGATCAACACGGCTGCTATGTTCAGTATTTAAATAGAAATGGTCAACCAATGGATGCCGGTCTTTCTTATAATCAGGGAATGGTTGTTGGAAGATATCATTCAAAGGCGCTTCTACCCGGAATGCTTGGCCTGAGAAGAAAAGTCAGAACAACAGACGGCCATGCATATATTAGAAGTGATGACATATTTAAGAGTCTTGGTTGGTCGGAGGTAGAAATAAGGGAATTGGTTAGATACATAAGTTACGAAAACGCCCTAGTGCATGCACAGGTTCTTAATCTGTCGGGTCTTGGTCCAGAAAAAACAACTTTTGAACCATTTTTTAAAGTACTATGCAAACTAGATACAACAGCAGAAGGAAGCATAGATAATAGCGGAGTAGTCGATGCTGATACGATTGATGTTATTGATATATTAAGTGGCGGAAAATCAAAATTCAGAGTTCGTTTTGATGGAATAAATGCTCCAGAAAAAGCGGTTATAACTTCGAGTTATGGCCCGACGTCGAGGGCGACTCCTTCTGAAATTGATGAAATTGAAATCATCGACAAATCTTCTCCGGGTTTTAAGAGTAGTCAATTTGTAATGAACGCACTTAAAAATAAAGTATTCTTATTAAGAATTAAAAAATCAAGAGAAACAGGCGGACTTGCTAATGAATCTGATATAGAGAATTTTGAACCAGGTGCTAGATTTAATAATAAAAACAATTATCTAAAAGAAATATATGGAAGGACACTCGCTACAATTTTTTATAATATTTCTGAAGAAAAATTGATTAGTTTGAAAGATTTTGTATATAATTTATTTATATCTAATACTTTAAATAATAATTTAAATGAAACAGAATTAAAAAAAGATTTTCAAAATAGTTTTTCTGAATTGGCTCCGTCAACTTCGGTCATGTTTATTAAATATCAAACTATATTTGATTCAATACATTCCTCCCGTGTTGTTGACCATATATCAAATTATATTATCGGCAATTCATCAATAACCGATCCAAAATTAAGAAAATTATTTAATACAATGGTGGAAATGAAGAGGTTGGAGCAAATATATAAATCAGCTTCAAGATGGCCAATGGTGCTTTGGGACGAGTACTATGATGATGGAACTCCTTATACTCTTAATTGGGAGTTGGTAGTAAATAATTTAGCCACTGTTTATGCGCATGATTTATTAACCGAATCAGATTCAGTTAATAAAGCAATAGATTCTGCTGGAATACCCACTAAGGTTAAAAAGGTAAAATAATATGTCTTTTTTTAATATTAATTCTGAAAATTTATCTGATTCTAAATCTTTTACCAAGGCAATAGTTGATAATATCGTTCCCAAAAATGGAATACCTATTACAAAAACATCTTTAGCCTCAAGACGGATATGAAGGACAAACTTTACACTCAACCGACATTATTTCAGCCGCTTCGGGTAAAGAACTTTTTGGCAATGAAAACTATGGAAATATGTTCAGGGCAGATATGGCAAGAGAAAGTCTTAATTCTATAGCAACAAGTATTTTTGATCATCAAATAACAAAAGGAAATCCAGCCCTGCCCACATCAGACATGGTAAATAGATTTTTAACTTCTGGATCTTTTGGCAGGAAATACAATGACGGACTTATTACCGATTTAGATTCAGTACTTAGAATAAAATCCTCTGTTGGGGGAATTTCTCAAAGCGTATATGATGTAGGAGGTTATGGTCATGTTTCTGTTGACTATGGGCAGTCGAACGCGCTTGGCGGTGGAGTAAGGCCCATTGCAAAATGGTCTTTATTAACAGCTGAGGAAAAATCATGGTATGAGGAAAGGGGGGGCCTGCTAGATTCAAAACCGGTTAGTGACCAAAAAATTAAGAAGGGTTTTATGTTTGATATTAATGATTCAAACATTGGAGCGCAGTATGATACAAGCAGCATGGTTCCCGGACTCAAGGATGCCATTGACAGAACAATAGCCGCAAATATAATAACCGCCGGAAAAGAAAGAGCCTATGTATCCGCATCGTTAACAGAATTTTTATTGGCTTTATTGTCTGATTCTTTTGGCCCATCATTAAAAATCCAAGGCATTTTTGGCCTAGAGAGGCAAAACGATACCCCAAGATCTTCTGGAGCGGCAGCCAATGCAATAACTGATCACGCTTTTGGTAGAGCTTTTGATTTTAGTCAAATACAAAAAACCGCTGAGTCTGGGTCACAACCAAGTCCAATTAATACAGCCAAGGGACATGTAGAGCAATTGATGATCTTGTTGGAAAAAATGAATGCAATGCCACCCTATCTTATTCCGGATTTCATAGCTGTATCGGCAAAATATGTAGATCAATCTTATGATACTTACGAAAGTAAAACAAATCAATTATGGGCTAAATATACAAATTTAAGATACTTAAAATTAAAAAGAGATACTTCTGGAGTTCACGATAATCACATACATATTAGTTTTTCTCCTGCAAGGGGCGGAATTTATGTTGGTCCCAATGGGCTTTTGTACAATTCCGCTACGGCTTCTAAAACCTCTTCAACATCACAATCAGCTATCAATAAAATTTTATATGTAACATCTCCTTACGGCTCAATGCCAACAAATATCTTAACAAAAGATTTTACTGGAAATACTCAGTCTCCTACACCAGAACAGGTATTTGTAGCATTAGTACTCAGTCGGTTATTTTTCAGAAGAAGCTGCAGCTATATTTGTGGCAATATCAAATAGAGAATCACTTAGAAGAATTTACATAGTTGATCAATTCGGTGCCGTTGGGCTTTGGCAAATATCGGCGGGCGCGGCGGATGGCGGCAGAATGTCAGCTTATATAAAACATCCAGCTGAAGCTGTGATTCGTCCATTTGCAAAGATGGCCTATGTAAATTGGCAAAAAGAAAATTTAACAGATGAACAAATTTTTCAAAAAATAAAAGATCAAGGAAAAACACAAAGCAGGGGGATAGAAAATTTTGATCAAAGATTATGGAATTTGACAAATCAAGTATGGCTTCTTAGGTCTAAAATAGATAGAGGCAATAAAAAATCTATCATTAATGATTTACCAGTATTTCCATGGGGAGATTACGGCGGTTCTAACGCGCCTAAATACGGATGGGTTTCTTCAACTAGTGGA
>Ga0194121_10010642_pt1 | contig 11128 bp, 17 predicted proteins | sample TA2MahCa50mmetaG_FD_148609 | JGI IMG/M metagenome (GOLD analysis project Ga0194121, IMG submission 148609) | Freshwater microbial communities from Lake Tanganyika, Tanzania - TA2015020 Mahale Deep Cast 50m | ecosystem: Environmental > Aquatic > Freshwater > Lake | place: Tanzania: Lake...
TTCCATTTGCCCAATAGAGTTTTCCTGCTATCCATTGTGCTCCACATTTAGAGCAGGTTTTAATTTCCATTTTCTTGTGTAGATAAAGATTGATTTTCTAAAGAACTTTAATTCTATTAGAAATTTTATCATAACTGATATCTATCATTTGTCTGCATTATTTAATGCATTATTTAGGTTTTTGTTAAAAGTAGTTAAAATTCACATTTACTCTACATTTATCATCAGAACAAGTCGTACTCCGATGAGGTTTTGATGAATCAAAAAGTAATAAACGATTTTCTATAGATTTTATTTCAGTTCCGTCTTCAAGAACCGTAAGACCGTTATTAGTATTTAAATAAAAAATAGCACCTTTATGAGGAAAATCATAATCTACATGATAATCGTGATGTACTATGGTTTCTGTCGATGGATATAAATTACTTTTAATTCTTAAAAGTGCTTTACACTCTAAAAGATTAAGAATCGGTGTAAAAACTTGTGATTCAGGTTCTGCATGAAATCCACTCCAAAAATGATGAGTAAAATAATAAGATGCTGGAATTGGGAGATTTTCTTTTTTGTATGTGACGAATGGTGTAAAATTCCAAGGAAATAATGGACTTAATATAAGATTTTTAATTTCCTCGAAGTCTTCTTTTGGAAGAGAATTATCTATAATTTTATACATAAGAAATTTTTTGAGTTTTATAAATTTTTTTATTGTTATCCAAACAAATGTCACGATTTGTTATATTGAATGATATAGTTATTCTGAGTTCATTAGAAAAATTTTTCTTTACTCCTTTTGTCCCATGTTTTAGATAAGAGGGAAAAATGATAAGATCATCTTCATCACAATCAGGAGTAAAACAAAAATAAGGATTTTTTTCTAATTTTGAATAATCCAAATTAAAATTTGGATTATAAAATGTTGTTTGGTAATGAATATCTTTATTGAGTTTTAAATAATAACATCCAGAAAATAAAGACATTCCATGTGTGTGGGGTTCTTGAAATTGATTTTTTCCATATATGTTATACCAAGTCTGATTAAGAATATATGTTCCTCTTATTTTTAATTCGTTGGGGGAATCTTCCAAAAATTCTATTATTTTTTTCTCTATTATATCTAATAGATCTTCTGGAATTTTATCATCTTTTTGATTATTAAAAGAACTGTGAACTAAACAGTCCCATTTGGGTATATGTGAATTTGGATTTTCATTGTATGTATTGATAAGATTTTTTATCAACGCATTTTTTCCACCATAGTTTATTTTTGATTTCCATATAAGTGAATTAAATGTATTAAATTTAATATTATTACTCATAAGAAACACCTTTAATTTCTTTTGATTCTTTAATTTCTTTTTTTCTTTCTCCTTCAATATTTTTAATAATTTCTTGATATGCAGTTTCAATTTCTTCTTGCGTAAACTCAATTCTGGGTTCATTTAATCTTGAAGCCATATGAGATTGAAATCCAGAAATTCTCATTGCATCTGGATAAAAAGGAACATCTCTTTCAATAATATGAAATTCATCATAAGTTACATTAACACGGTGAGTTCCTGCAATCATTACTGATGCTTTCTTATTTAGTGCCTTACACATATGCTGCCCGCAACTATCACATCCCACAAAATAATCTGCTGCTTCTATAACTGCAGCCCACTCTCTTAAATTGTGTTCAAGTTCTGGACGATACATTCTTGGGTCGTGCATTTCCTTTGCACCCATATAAATCAAATTATAATCTTTAGAGAGTTCTTTAATAAAATAATTTAGCATATTTTTGGGCATAGACCTCAAACTATCATCATAAACTCCAGCAGGATATGGAGTTGCAGTAGAACCATATGGTTGAATCACAATTGATTTTTTCTTTTGATGTTTGAATTTTGCTTCCTCAATAATTTCATATGCTCTCCTCTTTTCTGAAAGAGAAAGTTTGAGTTGCATTTGAGGAAGGTCTCGATGGTCTGTTGAATTATTAATACAAACATCAAATGCTTCTCTTAAAGAAATTTGATTACGATAATAAGCAGGAAGACGATAAGGTTCCGGTGAGATTACTTGGTCTGCTTTCCAATATAAATCAAATGAACCTCTTGCATCGGGATTAAAAGTTTTTTCCTGAAGTTCTGGAAATCCCCAAGTTACAAAATCCCATCCAGGAATCATTATGTACCATTCTTCGTCTGGATGATTTTGAGAGTATTTGAGTAATGCTGGAATAGCAGTAATTACCCTTCCAAGTCCACCGTCCAATGAGATTATTGTAGTCATTTGTAACTTAATATAATATTTTCTTTTTGTTTATTTGTAAAGTATGTATCATTCATAATTCTCTCCCAATCTATCATGGGACTTAAGTGATTTGCATCACAATGAGTGCTCCAACCTGGCATCGGAGAAATCAAATATTTTTGTTGTTGTTGAAGTTCCCAGAACTTATCATAATCTTTTGAAAAATGAAATTCCGGTTCCTCTTTAACTCCTTGAATTGAATACTTTTGATGTATCTCCAAATCTTCTAAAAGAGTTTTATATCTGCAAGCATAAGTATTTGTAGTTGCAGGAACTGCTCTCCAATGAGAATTTGCAGTTACAAAGATTTCACTTAAGTATCCCTTTGCAATAAAAAAATCAAAGTCGTATAAAGTCACATAAGAAGAATTAATAGTAAAACCTTCTAGTAGAGTATCACACCATCCTGGACGATGTAAATAGTCATCTTCTAAAAAGTAAATGATTTGATTATCATCAAAATTTTTAGATTGAACTATATCTAAGGTTTTTAAAAAGCTATCACATTCACTTCCACATTTAATAATTTCTACATTTTTTTCTATTGATAAAAATGTTTTATCAATAGAACCATAAAACTCATCATAAATGATTGTATAATTTATAAGTTTTGGGTTTAAAGTATTTTTAAAGTTTTCAAATACTTTAATTTTATTGAACCATTGAGGTCTTGTGCGGTCTGGAAGTTCTTGAAGTTTTGAATAGTAACAATGCCTGAGAAAGACTTCAACTGGTTTTTTCATTCTCTTCATTTAAAAGTCTAGATGCTTCAACTTCCATTTCGTCCCAATTCATATCTCGGATTCCATCATAACCAAACTTTTCTAAAAGTTTAATGTATCCTCTTGGAACGACTTCAAGACAAAAATAATCTTTAACTTCTTCATACAAAGGATTATCAGTATCTATTCTGATTTGCATCATATCAAGAATTTTTTTTACATCTTCAAGAGTTTCAAATCTATCAACACATAATTGATATCTTCTTGTCGGTTGTTTATCCATAAATAATTTTCAATGGTTTTATTTTTGAATATTTATTCCACCAATCTGAGTGGTTAATATAAGGGTCTCTTTGTTTTTCAAACTGAATATGAAGAGCTAAAGATGGTATAGGATTCACACGAATGACGTGATGTTCCCATATATAACTGATCGTATTTCCCTCGTGAACTAGTTCTTCAATTTTATCAATCCCATTCCAAGGTGTATAATTTAATGCAAGTTTCTCAAAGACTTCCCAATGGTCTTGAAATACTTTAGGTGTCGTCATCATTGTGAAAGTAGTCCATATTCCTTCTTTCCAGTGTCTTGTTGGGGTTCTAAACAATCTTCCCGGAACAATATGCCCATACTCATAATCTTCTTTATTATCAAATGGATAAATGCAGATTTCTTTTTGGAGATGATAATAAGACTTTAAGTGATTGTAAGTAAATAACATTTCTTGTATTGCTTCCGTGCAATGTAAGTAATCATCCTCCACAGAATATATTAAATCAGCAGTGGAGTTTTTACAATACTCAAATTGTTTCAATCCACTGTGATGAAATCCAGGAATTTCTAAATCTATGAGTTGATATGGATATTTTGATGATGAGAAGATTTTATAAACCTTTGAAATACAATCTTTAGTACAATGGTCATTCAGAACAATGAAAGAAATCTCTGCATTTGATACAAGATTTGTAGAGTTAATCAAAGAAGATAAACATCCAATGATAAGTTGTTTTTTTGGAATATCAATATATCTTGGTTTATCTCCGTGAATATTTTGACCATCGTGAATTCTTAAGACGATTTCAAGTTTCATTGATATATTAATTTTTTATTTTTAATAGTAACCAGAGTTTATATTTTTGGAAGATACAAATATTTTATCATACTATCTTAATGTGCTATGTGCCATTTTAAGTGAGGTACTTCTATCATTTTTATTTTGAACATTTTAATTATATACATTGTATTAGTACGAGTCGTCATATCACTCATACTTAATTAACTTTTTATCTAATTTTTCAATAATATCTGCATCTGGTTTATAGTTTGCTTTCCAGAATTCCATATTCATTTCTTTATATTTTTTCACAATTTCTGGAGGAAGCACACATCTTGGTGGTTTATATTCAACTTTTCTTTTGACTGTATGAAGACCTTTGATATTACAAGCTTTATCAAAGGTTTCATTTGAGTATTCTACATTCTCAAAGTCGTGAGAATAATAAGGTTTTTCCAAAAACTCATACACTTTCCTCATCGTCTTTTCTGGTTCTCTACACAGGTTCTCATATTCAATGAAATGAATCATTTCTGGGTTGAGTGCATAACCTTCTTGAAGTAAAATCCAAGGACCTGCAACAATACCACTATTCCTATTCATCATTTCATCGCACCGAAAAAACACATTGTAATTATTTTTTGTTAGTGTCTTGGTGTGAAATGGATTTTTAGAAGAAATTACCTCAAAAGAATTAAGAATAGAAACAATATCTCTTACAGGACACAAGATTTTTGTGTATGAAAAAAGTTCCTTAAGAAAATTTGTTCTCTTTGTCCATCCTCTTGAAGTATCAAAAATTACAGGTTTTTGTATATGATTATAATGCCCATCAAAAATACCATACATTAAATTTTTTCTTTGATCTTCAGTGGTAATGATATTACTTCCAGAACTAGTAATTATATCAATTGCATTTTCAGTTATTGCTTGAACTTGAGAAGAAATATCAGCATAAAACTCTGGATTTTGTCTGAGAATACCAGAAAGCAATGTAGAACCAGACCTTGGAAGTCCAGAGATAAAATAATACTGTTTCATATTATGAATAATTAAAATTTTTTAATTTATTTTCTTGATTAATCTCATTTAAAACTTCATTATGAGAATATAGACCATTTATATTAATAGTCTTATTAACTCTTAAAAAAGTTTCAAAATTATCTTTTAAGTATTTTTCATACTTAAATCCATAATAATAATCTTTCTTTCTTTTTCCTAAAGAAATTAAGGAATATGTATAAGAATAAAAGGGAGTAGCATTTTCATCGGCATACTTTTCATAAAAATTAAAAACATTGCTATCTTCAATATTTTTATAATGTTTCCAATAATCATTTATTGGATTATTTGTAAAATAATGATAAATAATGAATTTAAAAACATTTTTCCAAATTTTTTCCATTTTTTCATTAAAAATATTAATATATTTTTTATTCAATTCAATTTGATTTTCAATCATCTCAAAAAAAATATCTAATCCAACTAAAGACATATGAATACTTGTTGCTTCTAAAGGTTCAACAAATCCAGATGCAAGTCCTAACGATAAACAATTTTTATGCAGTTGTTTCTGATTAAAGTATGGTTTTGATTTTACAACTTTTGTCTTAAATACATCTTTTTCTTTTATATTATAAGCTTTTAATAAATCATTGTAAAGTTTATCCTCATCATTTACAAAATCATTAGAATAAACATACCCATATCCAGTTTTTTCATATTGTGGAATTTTCCAACACCAACCATATTCCTGTGCTTTAGCAGTGGTATACGTTTCTATAGTTTCAGTTGGAGAATTTTTAACTTGGATAGCGAAAGCAGAATTATTTAAGATGTAGTTATCCCAATTTTTAATGTTGAAATACTCTTCATTTAATAAAGTATTTGATTTAAATCCCAGACAATTAACAAAAAAATCTCCTATTATTTTTTGATTGTTATTTATTTTTAAATCATTAATAAATCCGGTTTCATCATAAGATATATTTTTAATAGTTCCTTCTATATATTCAAAATTTTCAAATTCCAGACATTTTTTCTTTAAAAAAGGAATTAATAAACTAGCACTAAAATGGTAAGCATATCCCGGAACCATACTTAATGCTATTTTATTATTTTTTATAATATCGTAAGATTCTCCAATTATCGTTTTTAATAATAATTCTTGGGATATGTTTATATCATTATTAATAATGTACTGAATGAAATCAAAAGATAATTTTTTTTTCTCATCATTAATTGTATCATAACTTGTTCCATCAACGACTAAATTATAACAATATTGATTATCAAAACCCCAATTATCAAATTTTACTCCATATTTAAAACTTCCTTTAGTTTCTTTTAAAAATTCTTTCCTATCTATTTTACATATTTGTTCTATAAAATTGGGAAAAGATGGAAGGGTTCCTTCACCAACACCGATTGGTTCTATTTCACTAGAAGAAATAAGTTTTATTTTTAAATTGAGATCTAACTCTTTATTTTTATTTAAAAAATAAAGAGTAGAAACCAATCCTGCAGTTCCTCCACCCATTATTATAACTGTTTTATTTTTCATAAATCAAGATTGTGGATATTCAATACTACCTTTTGGAAGTGCAATTAGGTTGAACGAAATTGAAATGCGTTCTTCATCGTGGTTATTTGTTTCTACCGAATGAGGGAGATAAGATGGGAAAAGAAGAATATTACCTTCTGATGGTTCAATGCGAATACTTTCTCCAGTAAACTGATTTTTTTGTGAAGTCAATGAACAACCTGCCCACATTTTATTAATTGCTGGATTTTGCAGCGCAAGTTTTCCACTACCTTCTGGTGCTTGGAGATAAAATACGCCAGAAAATACATCACCATGCACATGCTCACTATTCATACACTGACGACTATCATTGATATTCAACCATGCTTCAGTGAGGGCAATATCACAATCAATAAAATCAAGATCAGCAACCGCCTTAAATCCCATATGGCAAATATGCTCAAAAAGTGGTCGCAGTTCTTCTACACTTTGAAGTGTGCTTGGAGATTGATATCCAGCAATGTTTGACTTTGAAATTTCTTTGGTTGGATTTTGTTCTCTATATTCTTTAACTGTTTTGAGGAAAAGTTCTTGATGTTTTTCAAAGTCTGGGTATTCTGATTGCCACAGAGGAACAGAATAAATTGGCATTAAGTTCATAGTAATTTAAAGTAAATCTATATGCTATTATAATTTATATAAGATTAAAAATCAAGGTTTAGATTTCCACAAGAAATAACTTGAATATCTTTATCAGTTTTAAAAGTTTTCTAAATATCAACTACAATACTTTTTTCTGGAATATAATATACTTATAATCTCTCGGGAACTGTTTGACTATCATAAAGACACGTTTTATTAATTCACTCGTATCTCGGTATATTTGGAGATTTTTTTACTATACTAATTAAAAATAAATGCGTACAAAATACAAGTATCAAAGTACAAGGTTCAATACGTTACACACCTGAAGGAACGGACGTTTAATAACGCCGTTTGTAATGTGTAACGGTGCTGGCCGCCAGGATATTCGGACAGGAAAAACGCACATATATTTATTGGGTCACAACTCCAATAGCTCCCAGAACAGTTGTCCCAATAAGTTCTACAAGTGTATCCGGGATTCTGGAGTTGGCCTAAAGAGGGTACAAACCATCCTGTGCATCCGGAGACTTGTTGCGCCCTTGTATTTGAATCATTTCTTTGACTCCAAGTTCTTGTAACTTGACTGCTGGATGGTGCTACAACCCACTGAACGCCACCTGCACGACATATTAAACGTCCACCAAAATTTACGTGAGTAACATTGCAAAATACCTTTCTCCCACAATTAGATTCTTTGGTTTTAAAAACTCCTCCACAACTGCCACCTCCAAAACATTGTTGTCCGAGAGTAGCACTTGCAAGTGTTCCCACAACAACGTAAGGAGTTTTGATAGGTCCTATTTGGCCAGCATTACCCGGGCTGCCTGTAGTTGTTGATACAGTTCCTACAAGTCTTCTATTAATATTACTTGTTCTGTTGATTGACATAATTACTTAGGTTGTAAAGGCCAGATAATATTTTTAGGATCTTCAGTGTTTATTGGAAGATCTCTTAGTGCTTGACGATATGTCTTCCATTGAGTTTTTTGAGAACTTGTTAAAGGAGCATCAGAAAGGTGAGACCAATCACTTGCTGATAATAATTTATCTCTAATATCCCTTATTTTTTCCCAAAAAACTTCATTAGGAATTGGAGTTGTGACCCAATTTTGTTCTTCAAAATTCCATGCCTGAGTTTCAACCTCACCATTAAACTCGGGTTTTGTATAAGGTCCTGTATAACCTGCTTCTGCAAGTTGTTCATCAGTGTATGTTGTTGGATCTGATGGTGCTGTTCCATCATTTAATCTAATTCTATAAGGTAGAACTTGAGGTTCTTGTCCTTGATATGAATAAAGTGCTGTTGGATCTGCCATTTTATTTTAATCTCCTAATATCAAGAAGTAATTTCTTCGTAAGAACAGACAACATCCAAGTCACCACCAGCAGATGCTTTGACTACAAGTGATTTATTTTCTTCGAGATAGATTGATGATGCCTTATCAATAACAACAAGAGTTGAATCAGCAACAACGTCAATAGTATGTGCTAACTTAAAAGCAGTGCCCCCGCCTGCAGCAGCATCAGTGATTGATACAATAATATTTGCGGTATTAGATCCATCATCATTTGCCACAATGAGGGAGTTAATTTTTAATACTCTTCCACTAGATGCAGCATTACTTACAAGAACTGTATCATTTGTGTTTGCAAGACTTAAAAAGGTTGTAATTCCAGTTATACTTGTTACACCTACAATGTTTGGAGCAGCCATAGTTTTTATAATTTTTTGAATTTATGTTTTTATTTATAAGAGTTTATGATCTAAGAGGTGGATCACCAATTATACTTCTAAGTGCAATTGACTTGGCAATAGATACTCCTGAGACTTGAGTGAGACCAGAACCATCACCTACAAATGTAGTTGCGGTTATGATCCCCACAGAAGCATTTGTAACTGATAAAAATCCAACTGTAGAAATACCAGTTACATTGACGTTTCCAGACGAAACAATATTTTTATTAGAGGGAATTGTTGCTCCCTGATCCAAATTTACAAAACCATCTCCGGTTTTATTTGTAATTGAGTCTGTCCTAAGATTAAAACTCATGATCTAAAGGGGAGAGGATCGATAATCATTTTAAATGCGATTGATTTGCTGGGAGAAACAACTTGAAGTCCAGTTATTTGAGTTCCATCACCGACAAATGTAGCTGCGGTTACGATCCCCACAGAAGCATTTGTAACTGATAAAAATCCAACTGTAGAAATACCAGTTACATTGACGTTTCCCGAGATATTAAGAGTTCCTCCAGATGGAATTGTTGCACCGTAAACTAAAGACGGAGCACCATTGTCATTTCTATCAACAATAGTATTAACTCTAAGTCTTGCCATGTTTTTTTACCTATGATTGAACAATTGCAAAAGCAATTGACTTAGATGGACTTGTAACTTGAAGTCCAGTTAATCCACTTCCATCACCTACAAATGTAGTTGCGGTTATAATTCCAACAGAAACATTTGTGGCTGATAAAAATCCAACGGTGGCAATTCCCGATGAATTAATATTTCCGTTGACTGTTAAAGTACCTGTTGATGGAATTGTCGCACCTTGAGTTAATTCGGGAGATCCTGTTCCATTTAAATCTGAGATACTATCTACTCTAATTTGTGATGGCATTGTAATTCCTCAAGTAATAAGGTGAAGACCAATAACTTTTCCAGCTGGTGTTCCTGGAGCGTTTGTAATATTAAAACCATTTCCTCTAAAACTGGCAGCTGTCATTGCAGTAGAAACATGAATATTGGTTCCTAGTAAAGAAGAAAATGTACAAATTCCAGTTGTATTTACTTTTAAGTCAGTTTGAGTAAAACTTTGAGATGCTGGAAAAGTTACTCCTTTTGTAAATTCTACTGGTCCTGTTCCTGCTTCATCTGTGATTCTGTTGACTCTAAGTACTGACATGATCCCTCCTTTAGATGATGACGTAAGAAACACCAACACCAACCGTTACAGTTGTGGCAGATCCGACAACTGTAATTGGTCCAACCATGGCATAGTTAGTTCCCGTATTATAAAAATCTTCAAGAGAAATACTGCTTGTAATATCATCGGCATTTGCAATGCCTCTGCAAGAGACAATACCAGTGGTAGAAACACCACCTCCACCTCCACCTCCACCCTGGATACTAATATCCAGAGTTTTAGTACCTGCATTATAGGAAAAAGTATTTCCAGCCCCAACAAAGTTTAAAGTAGTGGCACCAGATCCAACTACAGTCCCGGAAGATTGAATTCCGAGAATAGCTCCACTATTAATATTCGTTAGATTTCTACTGTCATCTATAACAGTAGTTCCTACAATTTTTATAGCCATCTTCGTGTCTCCACTCGGCTTTTAATTTACTTTCTTTTATTATTTATCAATATTTTCTTTTAACTGATTGATTTCTTCATGTAATTCTTTGATTGCTTCAATAAGAACACCAATGATACCATTGTAATTAACTGTTTTGGGATCATAACCATGAACAAGTTCAGGTAAAACTTGTTCTAATTCTTGTGCCACAACACCATAAGAAGGAAGTCCGGACTCTTTCCAGTTAAATTTAACTCCACGTAATTGCTCTACCTTTAAGAGAGCATTATTTACTGTATTGATATCATTCTTATACCTCATATCGGAAAGAGAATCAAAGTTTTGAGCAGTAACTACTCCTGCGATATTTACATCAATTCCATTAAAAGTAAAGTTTGGTGATCCTGCGAATGAACCACTGTTGTTATAAACAACTTGCGTGTTTGCTCCAGCACCACCAGGGGCACCACCAATTCCAGATAAATTTGAACCATCTCCATAGTAAGTAACAATACCAGAGACCGAAGTAGCACTTACAATGCCGCCAGTTCCAGCTGGAGTGAATCGAATATTTCCTAAAGTAG
>Ga0194121_10010643_pt1 | contig 11128 bp, 9 predicted proteins | sample TA2MahCa50mmetaG_FD_148609 | JGI IMG/M metagenome (GOLD analysis project Ga0194121, IMG submission 148609) | Freshwater microbial communities from Lake Tanganyika, Tanzania - TA2015020 Mahale Deep Cast 50m | ecosystem: Environmental > Aquatic > Freshwater > Lake | place: Tanzania: Lake...
GGTTGCGCGCACCGGTCCGGCCGTCTAGGTTGCGTCGCTTCGCTGCAGCCCAGCCTTTCCAGAGGAGTGTCATGCCGCTCATCGCCAACCGCCTCGCCCGCATCAAGCCGTCACCGACCATCGCGGTGACGACGAAAGCGGCCGAGCTGAAGGCGGCGGGCCGCAACGTCATCGGCCTGGGGGCCGGTGAGCCGGATTTCGACACGCCCGAGAACATCAAGCAGGCCGGGATCGAGGCGATCAAGCGCGGTGACACCAAGTACACCGCGGTCGACGGCACGCCAGCGCTGAAGAAGGCGATCTGCGCCAAGTTCGAGCGCGAGAACGGCCTCAAGTACCAGCCCAGCCAGGTCACGGTCGGTACCGGCGGCAAGCAGGTGATCTACAACGCCATGCAGGCAACGCTGAACGCCGGCGACGAGGTGATCATTCCGGCACCCTACTGGGTTTCCTACCCGGACATGGTCGAACTGGCCGAGGGAAAGCCGGTCTTCGTCTCCTGCTCGCAGAACAACGGCTTCAAGCTGCGGCCCGAGGATCTCGAAGCGGCGATCACGCCGAAGACGCGCTGGCTCATCCTCAACTCGCCGTCGAACCCGACGGGCGCCGCCTATACCCGGGCGGAGCTGCGGGCGATCTGCGACGTGCTGCTCAAGCACCCGCATGTCTGGATCCTGACGGACGACATGTACGAGCATCTCGTCTACGACGATTTCGAGTTCACCACGCCGGCACAGATCGAGCCCAAGCTCTACGATCGCACGCTGACCATGAACGGCGTGTCGAAGGCCTACTGCATGACCGGCTGGCGTATCGGCTACGCCGCCGGCCCGGTGGAGCTGATCAAGGCGATCGGCGCGGTGCAGTCGCATTCGACCTCGAGTCCCAGCTCGATCAGCCAGGCCGCGTCGGTCGAGGCGCTCAACGGGCCGCAGGACTTCATCCCGAAGAACAACGCCGTGTTCAAGCAGCGCCGCGATCTGGTGGTCGACATGCTCAACAAGGCGAAGGGCATCCACTGCCACAAGCCGGAAGGGGCGTTCTACGTCTATCCGTCCTGCGCCGGCACGATCGGCCGCAGGACGCCGCAGGGCAAGTCGATCCAGACCGACGAGGACTTCGCCAGCTACCTGCTGGAGAGCGAAGGCGTTGCCGTGGTGCACGGAGCGGCGTTCGGCCTGTCGCCGTATTTCCGCATCTCCTACGCCACCTCGACCGAGGCGCTGAAGGATGCCTGCACGCGCATCCAGCGCGCCTGCGCGGCGCTGAGCTGAGTTGGGGCAGATCCGGATCGCGGAGCCGCGCATGAAGATCGTGGTCATGGGTACGGGGGGCGTCGGCGGCTATTTCGGCGCCCGCCTGGCGGCGTCCGGCGAGGATGTCCGCTTCGTGGCCCGCGGCGCGCATCTCGAGGCGATCAAACGCGGCGGGCTGCATATCACCAGCAAGCTCGGCGATCTCACGGTGCGGCCGGAGAAGGTCTCGGCCGACCCGGCCGAGCTCGGACCCGCCGATTTCGTCATGATCGCGGTCAAGCTCTGGAGCACCCAGGAGGCGATCGAGGCAGTGCGGCCTCTGATCGGCCCCGGCACCCTGGTCGCGTCCGTCCAGAACGGCGTGGGCGCTATCGAGGCGCTGAAAAAAGCTTATGGCGAGAGCAACGTGCTGGGCGGCGTCGCCCATATCGCCACGACCATCGGCGAGCCCGGCGTCATTACCCATACCGGGACCATGGCGAAGCTGACGGTGGGCGAGCCGGCGGGCGGTATCAGCCCGCGCGTTACCGCCATCGCCGAGGCCGCCAGGAAGGCCGGGATCGACGTGATCGCCTCCGGCGACATCACCAAGGCGATCTGGGACAAGTTCGTCTTCCTCGCCACCTTCAGCGGCGTCACCACGCTGACCCGTCTGGCCAGGGGTCCGATCTTCGCCGACCCCGACATGAAGCGGCTCTTTGTCGATGCGCTCGGCGAGGCCTGCGCCGTCGCCCGCGCCAAGGGCGTCAAGCTCGCGCCCGACCACGAGAGCAAGGCGCTGGGCTGGGCCGAGGGCCTGCCGGCGGAGATGAAATCCTCGATGCTGCACGATTTCGAGCGCGGCAACCGCATCGAGGTCGAGTGGCTGTCGGGGGCGGTGGCGCGCCTCGGCGCCGAGGCGGGCGTGCCGACGCCGGTGCATCGCACGATCTACGCTGCGCTCAAGCACTACGCCAGCGGCAGCGCCGCTTAGCCGCAATTGGCCGTCATGGAGTTCCATCGGCCGCATATTCTCGACCGTCATGCCCGCGAAGGCGGGCATCCAGGGCAGGTGCGCGCTGCTTGGCCCCTGGACCCCCGCTTCCGCGGGGGTGACGGTCGGGGCGCGTAGCCCCATGTTCCTGCGCGACATCGACCGCCTGCTGCGCGAGCACGACGCGCGCTGGCGGGCCGGGATCTTCATCGTCTTCCTGCTGGCCACGGCCCAGGCGGCGGCCGTGGTCTTCCGCCCGCTGCCGATCCGCGCGCTGATCGAGCCGCCAGCACCCGACAGCATCTTCGCCTTGATCGAGCGCCTGCTGGTCGGCAGCGGCGCGGCCGCCGGCTCGCGGGTCTGGCTCTATGTCGGGCTGGTGGTCCTGCTCGAGGTCGCCATCCTGGGTCTGCGCTACACCACCGAGATCCGCACTGCCACGCTGACCGAGCGGATCATGCGCTCGATCCGCGGCCGCATCGCCGAGAACCTGCTGCGCGGCGACTACCGGGCGATCGCCGCCGCAGGCCCCGGTGCGGTGATCGCAGCCGCCTCGGGTGACGTCGAGTCGGTGCAGCGTCTGCTGCGCGAGGCGCTGATCCATGCCGGCGTGGCGACGTTGCAGCTCACCTTGATGCTGGTGATCGTTTTCTTCGTCGAATGGTGGCTGTTCTGGATTCTGCTGGTCGAGATCACCGGCCTCGCCGCGGCCGTGTTCCTCTACGCCAATTGGCGCAAGCACCGCTACCTGCTGAAGATGGCGCTGGACGAGCGCATGCTCGGCCTGCTCTCGACCCTGCAGCAGAAGAACCTCGACGCGCGCTTCACCGGCCTGGGCTCGGTGTTCATGTCGCGGGCCACGGCTCTCGCCCGCCGCCTGTTCGGCACCAACATGATCCTGTGGCGCCGCGCCGCTGCCTACTACAGCTCCACCGAGTTCACCGTCGGCGTCTCGGCCGCGATCTGCCTCGTGATGCTCTTCGTCACCTCGGGCTCCGACCAGCCGCCGATAGGCAAGTTCCTGGTCTTTGCCTACTACACGGTGCTGATCTTCCCCTGCCTGCAGCAGATCGGCGAAGCCTGGCCGATGATCAACGATGCCCGCGCGGCGCTCAACCGCATCGGCGCCAACACGGCGCATAAGCGCGAGGCCCGCGGGCCTCGCAGCGAGCCTGAGCTGCCATCAGGCTATGGCGATCTGGTGTTCGACGAGGTCAGCGTGAAGAGCGATCGCGGCGACGTGATCCTCGACCGCGCCTCGTTCGTGCTCAAGCCGGGTGAGAAGATGGGGCTGTTCGGGGACAGCGGCTCGGGCAAGACAACGATCCTGCTGGTGCTGTTGGGCATCAACAAGCCGAGCGGCGGTCGGGCGACGCTCGGCGGCCGCGATCTCGCCAGCCTGTCGCTGGCGGAGCGCAAGCGCTTCTTCTACTACGCCCGCGCCTATCCGGCCTTCTTTCCCGGCACGGTCTACGACAACCTCGTGCTGCACAAGAGCCCCGGCGACGACGAATTCGCGGCGATGCTCGACCGCGTGCGTTTCGGCGGGCGGCTGGCGGCCGAGCCGCTGGGCTCGCACACCTATATCGGCGACAAAGGTGAGCCGTTCTCCGGCGGCGAGCAGCAGCGCATCGCCATCGCCCGCGCCCTGATGGCGCATCAGCCCTGTCTGATATTGGACGAAGCGCTCAACTCGCTCGACGAGGAGAGCGAACTGTCGATCCTGCGCCGGGTGACCGGCGATTTCCCGGAGAGAACGATGATCGTCGTCTCCCACCGCATCACGGCAAGGCCGCTCTTTCCCTTCCGCATCGAAATGACCAAGGGCCGGGCAACGATCATTAGGCCTTGATCCGGGCTTCGGTCGTCCGGCGGGCGTCCAGGGGTACGGGCGATGTGTCGGCCAATATCGCGGACGTCACCAAGGCCGCTGCCGAAGCCGGCGCGGCTTCATCCGAGGTCTTGAGCGCAGCGGAGAATCTCGCCAAACAGGGCGACGTGCTGCGAAGCGAAGTCAGTACGTTCCTGGCCAATATCCGGGCGGCCTGAAGGCAATGAGGCGCCCGCCCCGCTCCAGGGCGGGCGCTGCCTTCGCTTGGGACGCGCCTCCCTTCCTGCTTGAACCTTTTCCCCAAGGGCGCAGAATAACGCGGTAGCTTGGCCGTTATCCCACGTCAAAGCTTGCCCCGGAGGCTCCGCCCATGGATCCGATCAGCGCCCTAGCCCTGACCCTCGGCGTCGGCTGGGCCAGCGGCATTAACCTCTACGCGGCAATCGCCACCCTCGGCGTCATGCATCATATGGAGCTGATGGCGCTTCCGGCCGATCTGCAGATCGTCGCCTCGCCGGTGGTCATCGCCGCCGCCGGCCTCATGTATCTGGTCGAGTTCTTCGCCGACAAGATCCCCGGCGTCGACAGCGCCTGGGACGCGCTGCACACCTTCATCCGCATCCCAGCTGGCGCGATCCTGGCAGCCCAGGCCGTAGGCGACGTGCATCCGGCGCTTGGCCTGGCGGCCGGCCTGGTCGGCGGTTCGCTGGCCGCGACCAGCCATTTCACCAAGGCGGGCGCCCGCTTGGCCATCAACACGTCACCCGAACCCTTCTCCAATTGGGCGGCCTCGCTCAGCGAAGACGCGGCGGTCATCGGCGGACTGTGGCTGGCGCTGCAGCATCCGCTGGTTTTTCTGGCGGGGCTTGTCGTCTTCATTGCCCTGGTCGCCTGGCTCGCACCGAAGCTGTTCCGCTTCCTGCGCGGCCTGTTCCGCCGCATCGCCGGCTGGTTCGGCCGCCCGCCTGGGCCGACAGCCAACCCGGCACCGCCGATCCCCTGAGCGTGCTATAAGTCGGGCATAGCCGGAGGAACCGGAGATGCCCGACGACGCCGTGCCGTTCGACGATTTGCGCTTTCCCTCGCTGCGCCACAAGGTGAGCCCGAGCGAGTGGGAGGCGCGGGTCAATCTCGCCGCTGCCTACCGGCTGTGTGAGATGTTCGGCATGTCCGACCTCATCTACACGCATATCACCGTGCGGCTGCCCGACGAGCCCGACCGTTTCCTGATCAATCCGAACGGGCTGCTGTTCGACGAGATCACCGCCTCGTCGCTGCTCAAGGTGGCGCTCGACGGCACCATCGTCTACCAGGGTCACCCCGATTACGGCCTGCACCCGGCCGGCTACGTCATCCACAGCGGCCTCTACAAGGCGCGCCCGGATGCCGGCGCCGTCATGCACACCCACACCACGGCGGGCATCGCCGTGGCCTCGCTGGAATGCGGCCTGACCGCGATGTCGCAGACCGCGCACCGTTTCTACGGCCGCGTCGCCTACCACGATTTCAACGGGCCAGAACGCGACCCCAAGGGCCGCGAGCGGCTGGCGCGCGATATCGGCGACAGGAACGTCGCCATCCTGCGTAATCACGGCCTGTTGACCCTCGGGCCGACGATCGGCGAGGCCTTCAACTACATGTACGGTATGGAACGCGCCTGCCAGGCGCAGATCGCCGCCATGGCCTGCAACTCGAAGATCAACCAGATGCCGCAGGCGGTGATCGATAAGTCCTGCGCCATGTACGCACCGGGCGCCAGCCGCCGCTACGGGCCGCTCGAGTGGCGCGGCCTGCTGCGCCGCCTCGACCGGCTGGATCGCTCGTATCGCGATTAGCCGTAACCCCTTGGTCTGCCCTTTTTGTCGAAAAGAAGGCGGTTTGGATCGCCGGAATCGGGCCATTGATTTTATTGGACGATTCGTCTCCGGCTTGCACATCGAGTGTCCAAGCATATCCAATAGGCGCGATTCTCTGCCTTAATTCGCCGGGCTACTGGACGAAACGTCTCTGGCTCCCCATCTCAAGCGGATGGGTCGTTCTCCGCGAGAATCAGTCGAGGCGGATATTCGCCTCTTTGGCGACGCGGACCCACTTGGCCGTCTCGGCGTTCATGAAGTCGCGGAACTGGTCCGTGCTCATCTGCAGGACCTCGGCCCCTTCGGTGGCGAATTTCTCGTTGAGCTCGCGCGAGCGCAGGATGGTTGCGAGCTCGCGGTTCAGGCGTTCGATCACCGGCGCAGGCGTCCCAGCCGGCGCCACCATGCCCCACCAATTGTTGGCTTCGTAGCCGGGCACTCCGGCTTCGGCGATGGTCGGAATATCGGGAATGGCCGCGTTGCGCTTGCTGCCACCCACGCCCAGGGCGCGCAGATGGCCGGATTTGATGAAGGGCAGAGTCTGGATCAGGGAGCCGAAGGACAGATCGACGCGGGCTGCGACCAGGTCGGTGAGGGCCGGTCCGCCACCGCGATACTGGATGAGCTGCATGTCGGTCTGGGTCATCTGCTTGAACAGCTCGGTGGTCAGATGCTGGAAGCTGCCGATTCCGGCCGAGCCGACATTGAGCTGGCCGGGCTTGCTCTTGGCGAGATCGATCAGCTCCTTGACCGAGTGCACGGGCAGGCTCGACGGCACGGTAAGCACCGCAGGGCCGGTGCCCAGCATGGCGATCGGCGTGAAAGCGTTGATCGGGTCGTAGGGCAGCTTGGCAATCGCGGCGTTCATCGAGTAAGCCGCGGAAATCAGCAACAGGGTGTAGCCGTCGGCGGGGGATTTGGCGACGGCGTCGGTGCCGACCGTGCCGCCTGCCCCCGGTCTGTTGTCGATAAAGACGGTCTGACCGAGCTTGTCGGTGAGCTGTGCGGCGATGACGCGGCCGAAGATGTCGTTGCTACCGCCGGGCGCGAACGGCACCACCACCTTCACCGGGCGTGTCGGATAGGTCTGGGCGGTCGCATTGCCTGCCAGACATGCACACAGCAGCACCACCGCGGCGCTCAAGACCGCCGGCAGACGGGTCATGAATTCCTCCCAGGGCGCCGCTGACCGGCGTCCAGTGCGTTCTCTCTTGCAAGTATAGGCACCGCGGTCGATGCCCGGCAAATCTCTCCGAAAGGTTAAGGCAGCGATTCGTCTTGCCAAGTCACGCGGCCCGGACTTCACTAGAGGAGGAAAAACAAAAAAACATCCTTCGGGCGTACAGGGAGAGGGTCATGCCGAATAAGACGCCGTCTGCCCCACGTTGCGTTGCCTTGGTCGGCCCGTATCTGGCCGGCAAGACGACTCTTCTCGAAAGCATTCTATTTGCCACCGAGGCCATCCCCCGTAAGGGCACTGCCAAGGAAGGCAACCTGACTGGCGATTCCTCGCCGGCGGCGCGGGCGCGCAAGATGAGTGTTGAGGTCAACGTCGCCTCGACTACCTTCATGGGTGAGAAGTGGACCTTCCTCGACTGCCCCGGCTCGATCGAGTTTGCGCACGAGGCGCGTAGCGCGCTGATGGCCGCCGATGCGGCCATTGTTGTCTGTGAGCCGACGGTCGAGCGGGCGATGACTCTGGCGCCGCTGCTCAAGTTCCTCGACGACCGCCAGATCCCGCATCTCCTGTTTCTCAACAAGATCGACGATGCCGATATCCGGGTGCGCGATACGTTGGCCGCCCTGCAGGCTGTCTCGGCCCGGCCGCTGGTGCTGCGCCAGGTGCCGATCCGTGAAGGGGATACCGTTACCGGCTACGTCGATCTGATCAGCGAGCGCGCCTACCACTACAAAGCCGGTCAGGCCTCCGATCTGATCCCCATGCCGCAGACCATGGCCGAGCGCGAGAAGGAGGCCCGTCAAGGCCTGCTCGAGAAGCTCGCCGATTTCGACGACAAGCTGCTCGAGCAGCTGCTCGAGGACACGGTGCCGTCGAAGGAGGACATCTACAGCCACCTGGCGCGCAATCTGGCGGCCGACCGTATCGTGCCGGTGCTGCTGGGTGCCGCGGAGCGCGACGCCGGCGTGCGCCGGCTGCTCAAATCCCTGCGCCATGACGTGCCGGAGCCTTCTGTTACGGCGGCGCGGCTCGGCCTCAAGGGGGCGGCGCCGCTCGCCCAGGTGTTCAAGACCCAGCATGCCGCGCACACCGGCAAGGTGTCGGTAGTGCGCGTCTGGCAGGGGCCGATCGCCGACGGGGCTACGCTTAGCGACGGCAGTAACAGCGCCAAAATCGCCGGCATCACCCGTCTGATGGGCAACGCCGTGACCAAGCAGGCCAAGGCAGAGACAGGCGACGTCGTCGGCCTGCTGAAGCTCGAAGGCGTCGCCACCGGCGCGCTCCTCTCCGCCAAGGGTGACGCCGCTGCGCCGGCTGGCGAGTCGGTCGGCGCCTGGCCGGCACCGCCGCAGCCCATCTTCTCGCTCGCGGTCAACGCCGAGAAGCGCGGTGACGACGTCAAGCTGTCGGGCGCTCTGCACCGACTGAGCGAGGAGGATCCCTCGCTGGTCGTCGAGCACAACGCCGACACGCACGAGCTGCTGCTCTGGGGGCAGGGTGAGATGCACCTCGCCGTGGCCATCGACCGGCTGCGCAGCTCTTACCATGTGCCGGTGGTCAGTCAGGCGCCGCAGGTGCCCTACAAGGAGACCATCCGCAAAGGCGTCACGCAGCACGCCAGGCACAAGCGTCAGAGCGGCGGACACGGCCAGTTCGCCGATATCAAGATCGAGATCCGGCCGCTGGCCCGCGGCAGCGGCTTCAACTTTGAGGAAAAGATCGTCGGCGGTTCGGTGCCACGCAACTTCATCCCTGCGGTCGAGGACGGCGTCCGGGACTATCTCAAGCGTGGCCCGCTCGGCTTCCCCGTGGTCGACGTGCAGGTCGTGCTGTTCGACGGCCAGTACCATGACGTCGACAGTTCCGACCAGGCCTTCATGACCGCGGGCGGGCTCGGTATGCGCGAGGGCATGCCGAAATGCGACCCGGTCCTGCTCGAGCCGATCTGCAAGGTCGCGGTGACCGTGCCCAACGAGTTCACTTCGCGCGTCCAGCGCCTGGTGCAGACGCGGCGCGGCCAGATTCTGGGCTACGACGCCAAGGCGGGCTGGCCGGGCTGGGACGAGGTCTCGGCCATGCTGCCCCAGTCGGAGATGCACGACCTGATCATCGAATTACGCTCCGCGACCCAGGGTGTCGGCACCTTCGGCTGGACCTTCGACCATCTGGCGGAGCTGACCGGCAAGCCGGCGGAAAAGATCATAGCCTCCCGGCGGCCGGCCGAGGAGAAGGCGAAGGTCGCTTCTTAACCAGCGACACCTCTCGCCTTGGGCCTGGTCTGGTGTAGTCTCCGCGCGGGGCAACACCACACCGGAACCATCCATGACACCGCAAGACGCCGACAAAGCGGCCGAGCTTCTCGTCGCCGCCCGCAAACAGGCACGCCAGGTCCAGGATCTCGACAGCGCGCTCATCGCCGCCACCATCGACGACGCCTATGCCGTTAACGCCGCCATCGCGCGGCGGCAGGGCGGGGCTGCGGGCTGGAAGATCATGGCCATCGTGCCGCCGCAGCGCGAGGCCCTGAAGGTCGACCGGCCGATCGCAGCCCCGCTGTTCAAGAGCTACATCACGGACAGCCCGGCTTCGTTCCCGGTCCGCAACTTCATCCAGCCGATGCTGGAATGCGAGTTCGACTACATCCTGGGCCGTGACCTGCCGGCGCGTTCCACGTCCTATACGGCCGAAGAGGTTCTGGCCGCCGTCGACGTCCTGCGGCCGGCGATCGAGGTCGTCGACAGCCGGGTGGGCCGCGGCAAGCCGACGCCGCTGATGCTCTCGGACTGTTTCGCCAACGGCTACCTGGTGCTGGGCAGGGTCTGCCGGGATTGGCGGGGTCTCGACCTGCTCAATCATAAGATCTCGCTGAAGGTCGACGGGCGCGAGATCGCCATCGGCACCGGCAACAGCATCCCCGGTGGCGGCCCGGTCCATGCATTGACCACACTGGCCAACAACCCGCCGCCCTGGTCGGGCGGGCTCAAGGCCGGTCAGATCGTCACCACCGGCTCGTGCACCGGCATGCCGCCGTTGGGTAACGGCCGCGAGGTCGTCGCCGAGTTCGGCACGCTGGGCGACGTGCGGATCGCCTTCACATGAAGAAAGCGGAGCTGAGCCGCGTGGTGGCGATCCTCGCCGACGCCTGGCAGATCGGTAACCCGATCGTCGCCTTTCCCGAGGAATGCTGCCCGAAGACGGCCAGGGAGGGGATGCAGATCCAGGACGCGCTGGTCCGCGAGCTCGGCGTTGCGGTCGGTGGCTGGAAGATCGGCTGCACCAGCGAATACGCACAGAAGCTCCTTAAGACCAAGGGCCCGATCGCCGGCCGCGTCCTGGCGCCACGCATCTTCGCTAGCGGCGCGACGCTGCCGGGCACGGCCTATCGCATGCGTGGGCTGGAAGGCGAATTCGCCTTCGTTCTCGGCAAGAACCTGAAGCCGCGCCAGCGGCCGTACACGCGGGCCGAGGTGCGTGCCGCGGTGGCCGAAGTGCGGCCGGCGGTTGAGCTGGTCGACAGCCGGTTTCTCGACTGGCTGAGCGTCAGCACGCCTTGCCTGATCGCCGACATGGGTTGCAACGCCGCCTTGGTCCTGGGTAACCCGATCAAGCGCTGGAAGACGACCGACCTGACCAAGGCCCCGGTGCGTATGAAGGTGGACGGCAAGGTGGTCGGCGAAGGCAAGGGAGGGGATGCGCTGGGCGATCCCTTCCTGGCGCTCGCCTGGCTGGCCAACCAGCAGCGCACGCGCGACGGTCTCAAGGCGGGCGAGGTCGTCACCACCGGCACCTGCACCGGCTTCCACAAGGCCGAGCCGGCCGCCAAGGTCGAAGCCGATTTCGGCAAGCTGGGGAAAGTCTCCTTCACGCTGGTCAAGATCGGTTGAGGCCGGCCTCTATTCCCCCTTGTGCCAGGCGAGGCCGTCACCATATAGTTTAGATAGATTCTAAACTGAGACTAACTGGCATCGCCCAGACGAGAGAAATATGAAGCCGAATCTTGGTCTTATACCACCCTGCGATGATCCGAACTGG
>Ga0194121_10010645_pt1 | contig 11124 bp, 10 predicted proteins | sample TA2MahCa50mmetaG_FD_148609 | JGI IMG/M metagenome (GOLD analysis project Ga0194121, IMG submission 148609) | Freshwater microbial communities from Lake Tanganyika, Tanzania - TA2015020 Mahale Deep Cast 50m | ecosystem: Environmental > Aquatic > Freshwater > Lake | place: Tanzania: Lake...
CTGGCGAAAACTCTCGGGGTCGCGCTTGGGCTGACCAATCTGTACCTCAAGCGCCTGATCAAGAAGGGTTATATCAAGGTCACCACCATCCCCAGAAATCGCATCAAGTATCTTCTGACGCCACATGGAATCGCCGAGAAATCACGCCTGACCTACCAATACATGCAGTACTCCCTCTACTACTACCGGGAGGTACGGGAGCGGCTGAAGCAGGTTCTTGGGGACTTGTCGAGCACGGGCTCGAAGCGGCTTGTCATCTATGGCACCGGTGAATTGGCCGAATTGGCCTACCTCACTCTTCGCGAGATGGACCTGGCACTGGTGGGATTTGTAAACCGAAGTGGTGAAGGGACCTTTCTCTCGTATCCTCTCCTGCCCGTAATGGCCTTATCAACGTGCGATTTTGATGCGGTGCTGATTGCGGACCTGGAAGATACAGAAAAAGCTCGGTTGCAGATTGTTCAGGAAGGGGTGTCACGCGAAAAGATCGTAGCCCTGGTTCCTGGAACTCAGGGATCGATTTCCCAATCGGGTTCTGTTGTGTAGAGAAAGCCCCTGCTATCTAGGGATTGGGGCAGGAAGTTTGGGTATGTAAGTGAAAGGGCGGAGCTATGCCTGAAGGCCATCTTCTTCCCCGCTGGTATGCCCTGCGCACCCGCTCGCGGCATGAAAAACTCGTCCGGGATCACCTGGCCCGGCAGGGGATTGAACGGCTGCTGCCGACCCTGATCCGCCTGAATCATTGGAAGGATCGGAAGAAGAAAGTCGAGGTGCCACTGTTTTCAGGCTATTGCTTTGCCCGGTTCTCCTGGCAGGACCGCTTGCCGATCCTCATGGTGCCCGGCGTCGTCATGATCGTCGGCGGGGGAGAGCGGCGCGAACCGATTCCCGAAGAAGAGATTGACGCGCTCAAGACCTTGATGACGACCACCCTGCCCTACGACGCGCATCCGTATCTGCGCGAGGGCATGGCGGTCGAGGTCACCCGTGGTCCGCTGGAAGGGATTCGGGGCATTCTGCTGCGGAAAGATAAACGGTGCCGCCTCGTGCTCTCGGTCCACCTGATCAAACAAGCGGCCGCCGTCGAAATTGACGCTACCGATGTCGTGCCGATCTAAGCGCCCGGCATGACCGCGCAGCCGAGCAAGCATGGCCGACACGACACGTACAGTACTGGTCACCGGAGCCGCGGGGTTCATTGGCTACCATGTGGCCTGCCGTCTCCTGGAGCGGGGCGATCACGTCCTCGGACTGGACAACCTGAATGACTATTACGACCCCCGGCTGAAAGAGGCGCGCCTGGCGCGCCTGGCCCCGTTTCCAGGCTTTCAGTTCCTCAAACTGGATCTCTGCGACCGCGACGCGATCACCAGCCTGTTCGCCCGCTATCGCATTGATCGGACCATCCATCTGGCCGCACAGGCGGGGGTGCGGTACTCGCAGGTGAACCCGCAGCCGTACATCGACAGCAATGTCGTGGGCTTTCTCCATATCCTTGAGGGCTGCCGGCACGCGCGGGTCCAGCACTTGGTGTTCGCCTCGTCGAGTTCGGTCTACGGCGCGAACACCCGCCTGCCGTTCTCGGTGCGCGACAACGTGGACCATCCCCTCTCCCTCTATGCCGCCACCAAGAAGGCCAACGAGCTGATGGCGCACGCGTATGCGCATCTGTATGGCATTCCCTGTACGGGGCTCCGCTTCTTCACCGTCTACGGCCCCTGGGGCCGGCCCGACATGGCGCTGTTCACATTCACCCGAGCGATTCTCCAGCGCCAACCCATCGAGGTGTTCAATCACGGCAAGATGCAGCGCGACTTCACCTATATCGATGACATCGTCGAAGGGGTCGTCCGGGTGCTCGATAAGCCGGCTGAACCCAATCCGGCCTGGTGCAGTCAGCATCCCGATGCACGCAGCAGTGCCGCGCCCTACCGGCTCTATAACATCGGCAATCATCAGCCAGTGGACCTGCTGCGGTTCATCGCAGTGCTGGAACAGGCGTTGGGCCGGACCGCGGAGAAGTGTTTCCTGCCCCTACAGCCAGGCGATGTCCCGGTGACCTTTGCGGACGTGGCGGATCTCACCGAGGCTGTCGGCTTCAGGCCCGAGACGCCTATCGAGATTGGCATCCCTCGGTTTGTGGATTGGTACCGACAATTTTATTCGGTTTCATGAGGCCAATGTTGTTTGCTTCATGCGCTACACATTCTGCTTCTTGCCCTCGCGCGCGCGAATTGCCGCAATTTAACTGCCCCCTTCCTTCACGCTGGCCATTACCGTGATGTCTAAAGTCAGAGCCTTTGTCCAGGCTCGGATGTCTTCCCAGCGCTTTCCCGGGAAAGTCCTGGCTCCGTTCCGAGGAAAGCCGCTTGTCTGGCATGTGCTTGCCACAGCAGCCCAGGTCTGTTCCCCGTCCAACGTCGTTCTGGTCACAAGCGATGAGCCATCGGACGATCCGCTCGCGCTCTTCGCGAAGTCTATGGGATATCCCCTGTTTCGTGGGCCACTCGACAACGTGTTCGAGCGGTTTCGGCTCTGTGCACGACAATATCCTTGCGACTGGATTCTGCGAATCAACGCCGACAGCCCGCTCCTCAGCCCCAGGATCCTCCGGGTGGTGCTCGAACAAGCCGAAGGGTCCGATTGCGGGTTGGTGACGACAATTTTCCCTCGCACGTGGCCCAAGGGCCAGAATGCCGAGTTTATCCGAACGAGGACATTGCTCTCAGTGAATCCCGAAGCCTTGACGGCAGAAGATGTCGAGCACGTGACGCCCTATTTCTACCGAAACGCATCCCGGTTCCGAATCATCAACGTTGCCTCTCGGGATCCGAAGCTTGCCGACCTGCACATGGCTGTGGACACGGTCGAGGATCTCCGTCATCTCGAAGGGCTGGCCGAGGACAGCGTGGACGAGCTGTTGGCTAATGCGATGGTGCAACAAGGCACGGGAAGCGCGCGCTCATGCTCAGTGTAGCAGTGATCGGCTTAGGTGTCGGGGAGCAGCACGCGCTGGCGTACCACCGTAGCGGGCAATGCAAGATACGGTGGCTCTACGATCTTAACGATACCCGCATCGATGAGGTGGCGGCGAGACTGGGCGAGGGAAGCAAGGCCGAGAGCCCGCAGACCATCTTCTGCGATGCGGCAGTGGACCTCGTGTCCATCGCTTCGTTCGATGACATGCACTTCACTCAAGTGATGGAAGCGTTGTGTGCCAGCAAGCACACGTTCGTGGAGAAGCCGCTCTGCCGATCCCTCGAAGAGTTGCGGACGATCAAGGAAGCCTGGGAACGTAGTCCATCCTGCCACTTGATGTCTAACCTAGTCCTTCGAGCGGCCCCGGTCTATCGCTGGTTGAAGGAGGCGGTCCAGACTGGCGAATTGGGTGAGGTCTACGCATTCGACGGGGATTACCTTTACGGTCGGCTCGACAAGATCACGGACGGCTGGCGAAAGAACGTGAAGGACTACTCGGTCATGCAGGGAGGCGGGGTCCATCTCGTCGATCTCATGCTGTGGCTGACCGGCCAAAGGCCGGCCGTCGTCACGGCGGTCGGGAATCGGATCTGCACCAAGGGGACGGAGTTCCGGTACGACGATTTTATGAGTGCGACATTCCAATTTCCGTCCGGGATGATCGGACAAGTGACCGCAAATTTCGGCTGTGTGCATCGGCACCATCATGTCGTCCGGGTGTTCGGTACAAAAGCAACGTTCATCTATGATGATATGGGGGCCAGGCTGCACACGACGAGGGAACCAAATAATCCGGCCAAAGTGCTTGACTTGTCCCCTCTGCCTGCGACCAAGGGCGATCTGATTCCCGCCTTTGTGAAGTCGGTTCTCAGCGGCGACGATCCATCGGCGCAAGCCCGACACGAGCTCAACGTGATCAGTGCCTGTGTCGCAGCTGATCGGGCCATGGCTTCGTCACAAGCCCTGTCTATCGAGTACGTATGAGCGCCGCACCCAACATCCCCTTCGCCAGGCCCTGGGTTACCGATGACGACCGCAAAGCAGTGTTGGAGGTGCTGGATGGGCACATATTAACCCACGGTCCCCAGGGCCAGGCCTTCGAAACGGAATTCGCCCAGTTTCTCGGCGACGGGGCCTTCTGCGTGTCGGTCAGCTCGTGCATGGCCGCCCTGCATCTGGCCTATTTGCACTTCCGGATCGGCCCAGGCGATGAGGTCATCGTGCCGGCCCAGACGCATGTCGCGACCGTCCATGCCGTCGAATGGGTGGGAGCCACCCCCGTCTTTGTAGACTGCGATCCGCGGACGGGTAACCTCACGGCGGAGAAGATTGCCCCGCACATCACCGCAAGAACGAAAGCGATCTCTGTGGTCCATTTCGTTGGGATTCCTTGCCAGATGCCAGCGATCATGGCGCTAGCCTCTCGATACGGGCTGCTGGTCATTGAAGACTGTGCCATTGCCGTTGGCAGCCGCTATCAGGGACGACATGTAGGGCTGTTCGGAGACGCCGGGTGCTTTTCTTTTTACCCTGTCAAGCACCTGACGACGGGAGAGGGAGGCATGTTCGTGTCACGGCATCGCGAGGTCGCGGAGGCGGTAGGTCGGCTGCGGGCCTTTGGCGTCGATCGCAGCTACACCGAGCGGTCCATGCCCGGCATGTATGACGTGCCATCCTTGGGGTTGAACTACCGCATGAGCGAGCTTCAGGCTGCGCTTGGTGTAGCGCAGCTTCGGAGAGTGCACGAGAATCTCGACCGCCGCCGGACAAACTTTGCACGATTGAAATCGGCGTTCGTCCACATGCCTCATGTCTCGATTCTGGATTCCGACGACCCCTGCTCGACGAACAGCCATTACTGCCTGAGTCTCGTGCTGGACGGTCCGCTCGCTAAGCGCAGGGACGAGGCGGTTGCGAAAATCAACGGCGCCGGAATCGGAACAAGTGTCTATTATCCTAAGCCGGTGTCACAAATGATCTATTACCGCAACAAATATGGAGAAGCGGGTCATGCAGTGCCTGAGGCCAGTCGTCTGAGCAGGCAGTCGATGGCACTGCCGGTAGGCCCACATTTGCGGGAAGAGGACATCGGGTACATCGCCAAGACGGTTGCCACCATCATTGGGGGATTAACCCATGAATGATCTCAAAGGCCGTCGTATCGTGCTGATCGGAGGGGCGGGTTTTATCGGGCACAATCTCGCGCTTTCCTTGAAAGAAGAGGGTGCCATCGTGCACATCATCGACAGCCTGCAGGTCAACAATCTCCTGTGGATCGCTTCTAGCGACTCCGACCTGCCCGAGCGTGATCTTTATCTCCGTGTGATCAATCAGCGCTTGGACATGATCCGGCAGGCAGGGATCTCACTGCTCACGCAGGATGCGAGGGACTACCAGGCGATGTGGCGACTCCTGGATCAAATTCAGCCGGAAGTGGTTGTGCATCTCGCTGCCGTGTCCCACGCATCGCGTTCGAACAAGGACCCCTACAGCACCTTTGACCACAGTCTGCGGACTCTTGAGAACGCACTCGACTCAGTTAAGAACAGTAAAGCTCACTTCATCTTTTTATCTTCCAGCATGGTGTATGGCCACTTTCTCTCGGAGGAGATCGATGAGGGCCATCCCCTGGAGCCGATCGGGATTTACGGCGCGCTCAAGGTTGCCGGAGAGAAGATCGTGATCGCGTACCAGCAGGTCTTCGGCCTGCCTTACACCATCATCAGACCTTCGGCCTTGTACGGCCCTCGCTGCATCAGCCGCCGTGTGGGCCAACTTTTCCTTGAGAGTGCTCTAAGCGGTTGCGAACTTCAGGTGGATGGGGACGGCAGCGAGCGGCTGGACTTCACCTATGTCGATGACTTGGTGGAAGGCATCAAGCTCGTCATCCGGAACCCGGCGTCGCGCAGCCAGATCTTCAATATGACCTATGGCCAGTCCAGGTCGATCAACGACTTGGTTTCGATTGTGCGGCGGCATTTCCCGGGTGTACCGGTCAAGTACGTCGAGCGGGACCGGTTGATGCCATTCCGCGGAACCCTCAGCGTCAAGAAGGCCAAGGACCTGCTCGGGTACGCACCGAGCAATCCAGTCGAAACAGGGTTCCCCAAATATATTCAATGGTATCGGGACCTCGATCCGAGCGGCAAGCTATGGATGGACATCAAGGTCTCCGGGTAGACGTTGAGCCCGATACCTGGCTCGCGGCGATTTTCGGATGTCCAGTGCTGAAGGTTTCGTTCCCGGCCGTAACGACGGAGGCGACTATCCCTCTTTTAGAGGGAGCCATCTTCCGTGAGGTCAAGCCGGCCTTCTATTACGCCAAGCTTTCTACTCGGCGGGTGGCCGAGGTCAGCGCGTTGACCCGTCTGGGATTCAGCGTCGTGGACGTGAACGTCACGCTGGAGCGTTCTCCATCCACTTCGTGCCTTGGACTACAGCAGCGCTCCGTTCCGGTACGGGACAGTCTGCCCCAAGAGCGGCCGGCGATCTTGGAGATCGCGGAATCCTGCTTCGTCTATTCTCGGTTCCATTTGGATCCGCAGGTCCCGAACGAAGTGGCGAATGCCGTCAAACGCGCCTGGGTGGACAACTACTGCCTCCATAAGCGCGGGGACCGGTTGTTGGCGGCCGAGGTGGATGGTCACCCCGTCGGATTTCTGGCCGTCAATAAAGCGAAGGTTGGCGAGCAGCGTGTGCAGATCATCGACCTAATCGGCGTCCATCGTGACTATCAGCGTCGCGGTGTGGGCCTGAGTCTAGTGGAGTCCTTTATCCGCGAGTCGTGCGGCGATACCGATCTGCTGAGGGTGGGGACGCAGGCCGTGAACATCCCTTCAATTGCCCTCTACGAAAAGTGCGGCTTTCACGTGGTTGAAACGGCCTATATGCTGCATGCGCACGTCTAACCTTCGAGCGGACAGGGATGAAACTCGGCACCTGTGATCTTCAGCAGCACGTCATGGTTGTTGCCGAGCTCGGCAACAACCATGAGGGGGACTCGAAGCTGGCGCTCGAGTTGGTGGAGGCGGCAGCGGAGGCGGGGGTAGATGCCATCAAGGTGCAGGTCATCGATCCTGAGCGCCTAGTGCACTGTTCCCAGTCGGAGCGAATTGCCCAACTCTTGCGGTATCGCCTACCAATGGCCACCTTCATCGAAATGGCGGCAATGGCACGGCGTAAGGGCAAGCTGTTCATGGCCTCAGCCTTCGACCTGGGGTCGCTCGAGGCCATCGCTGAAACGGTAGCCGCTATCAAGATCGCCTCGGGTGACCTCGATTTCCTCCCGCTGCTTGTCAAAGCCGGGGATCTGGGCAAGCCGATCCTGCTCTCGACCGGGATGGGGACACTGGAGGAGGTGAGGATCGCGGTCGAGACGATCGCCAAGCAGGTGGGCTGGGAGACACTGGCGGACAGGCTGGCTGTACTACACTGCGTCAGTCTGTATCCGACGCCCCTGGCTGAAGTGAACTTGCGCGCGATTGGTACGTTCGCCAGCACCTTCAACCTGACCGTGGGCTATTCCGACCATACGGTCGGCATCGAAGCGGCCGTGCTGGCACTCTCCCAAGGTGCACGGATCATTGAGAAGCACTTCACCCTGGATAAGACACGGACCTCATATCGCGACCATGCTCTCTCGGCCGACCCGGCGGACATGAAGCGTCTGACGAGCGTGGCGCATGAATTCGAGCGGATCCTCGGAAGCGGTCAGAAAGAACCGTCTCCGGCCGAGCGGGAAGCCGCGGTGACAGCCAGGCGAAGCGTGGTCGCCGCCCGCGATCTGCCAGCCGGGACCCACCTCAGTGCAGCTGATTTCGAATATGTACGTCCACGGAACGGAAGCCCGCCGGCCGCCGCAGCTGCCATGATCGGGAGAAGCCTTCGGGTGCCGCTCAGGCGGCACGATCTCGTGCTCGAGTATCACCTTGATGCGTGATCGTCGGGGTCAACGATGTGCGGCATAGCCGGATACTTCGGGTCCCGTCAGATTGACCGGGAGCGCCTCGAGACCGCGCTCGCCCTGATGCGACGGCGCGGCCCCGACCATGTGGCATCTCGTCAATGGACCAACCGGGCTGGCAATCTCGTCTATCTTCTCCACAGTCGGCTCAAGATCATCGACCTTGATGAGCGCGCCAATCAGCCGTTCGGGCGAGGATCGAAATGGATGGTGTACAACGGGGAACTTTACAATTACGTGGAACTGAGAAAGGAGCTGTCGGGGAACGGGGAGAGATTCCAGACGGAGTCCGACACCGAAGTCCTCTTGTGTATGATTGCGCGCTTTGGGTGGAAAGGTCTCGATCGATGTGAAGGAATGTGGAGCCTGGTTGTGTACGATGAAGCGACCGGCTCGTTGATCTTCAGCCGCGACCGTTTCGGGGAAAAGCCTCTCTATTTGTATCGGGATCCCTCGGGTCTCTATTTCGGCTCCGAGGTCAAGTTCATCACGACGCTCCTGGGCAGACGGCTTGACATCAATGACGATCACCTCTTCCGGTACATGGTGAATGGCTACAAGGCGCTCTACAAGGAGAAGCACACCTTTTTTCGCGGCCTGGAAGAGCTGCCCTCGTCGACCGTCATGGTGCTGGACGCCGACGGCCGGGAGGAACGGTTCACGTACTGGCGACCCGTGTTTCATCCCGACGACAGGATGACGTATGCGGAAGCGGTCGCCGGGGCCAGGGATCGTGTAGTTCGTTCCGTGGAGCTTCGCCTGCGCGCCGATGTCCCCCTGGCCTTCTGCATGAGCGGCGGGGTGGATTCGAATGCCCTGATCAGCGTCGCCAAGCAGGTGTTCGGGTACGACGTCCACGGCTTCACGATCGTCAACTCCGACGCGCGGTACGAAGAGCAGGACATGGTGGATTACGCCGTCGCGCAACTGGGGATCCGGCACACGGCCGTTCCGGTCAACACCCGGGATTTCCTCGAGAAACTACGGACCCTGGTGCGGTATCACGATGCGCCGGTGTACACCATCACCTACTATGCGCACTGGCTCCTCATGGAGAGCATCGCCCAGCACGGCTACCGCATCGCGGTCAGCGGGACTGCGGCCGACGAACTCTTTACCGGCTACTACGATCATCACCTGGCCTATCTGTGTGAAATCTGCGACGACCCTGTAGAATTCAGGGCGGCCCGGCAGGCCTGGGAGCAGTATGTTCTGCCGTTCGTCCGGAATCCCCACCTGCGTGCCCCCGACCTGTTCGCCAAAACCCCATCGTTCCGGGACCATATCTTCCTGGACGCGGACGGCTTCCGCCGATACCTGACGCATGACTGGGCGGAGCCCTTCGCGGAAAAGTACTTCACGCCCTCCTTGCTTCGCAACCGGACGCTTAATGAGATGTTCCACGAGGCCGTGCCCGTGATCCTTCACGAGGACGACCTCAACGCCATGTATTTCTCCATCGAGAATCGGTCCCCCTATCTCGATCGGGAGCTGTTCGAATTCTGCTATCGCATCCCGACCAAGCACTTGGTTCGGAATGGAGCGGCAAAAGCCGTATTGCGGGACGCCATGCGCGGCATCGTGCCGGAAAAAATCCTTGAGAACCGTCGCAAGGTTGGTTTCAATGCACCAGTCTATTCGTTCTTGGACGTGAAGGATCGGGCTGTACAGGATGAAATGCTGGGATCGAGCCCGATTTTCGACCATATCCGGCGCGAGAAGATCGAAGCCCTGATTCGGAAGCCCGACTTGCCCAACAGCGAAAGTAAATTCCTCTTTTATTTCCTGTGCAGCAAGATGTTTCTGGAGGAGTTCGCTGCATGATCGCGACAGCGGCGGCTCCCGTAAGGACGATGAGATATTGTGTCAAGTGCATCCTGCCGGATACCCGCCCGAACCTGATCCTCGGAGCCGACGGGGTTTGCAACGCTTGCGTGGCGCATGGCTCGAGGCCTCGAATTGATTGGGCCCAGCGTGGACGGGCGTTTGCCACGGTGGTCGAGCGAACCAAGTCGAGGGCGCAGGGGTACGACTGTCTGATCCCGGTGAGCGGAGGCAAGGACAGCACCTGGCAAGTCGTGAAGTGCCTGGAATTCGGATTGACCCCCCTGGCGGTGACGTGGAAGACGCCGGCTCGGACCGAGATCGGCGCAAGAAACCTCGCCAATCTCATAAGGCTTGGGGTGGATCACATTGATTACCAGGTCAATCCGAAGGTCGAGCGCAAGTTCGTCTACCGGGCACTGGTGCAATACGGGGATCCCGCCATTCCCATGCACATGGCGCTGTTCAATATTCCGTTGAGCATCGCCGTCAGGTTCCGGATCCCCCTCGTGGTCTGGGGGGAGAACTCGGCCTTCGAGTACGGCGGAACGGAAGAAGAGCGGACGGGCTTCCGGCTGGATAAGCGGTGGCTCGCCCAATACGGCGTCACACAGGGCACGACGGCCCGCGACTGGGTCTCCGCCGACCTCTCGGAGAAGGAGTTGACGCCCTACTTCGGGCCATCTGACGAGGAATTGGACCAAGCGGGCACGCTGGCCGCCTTCCTCGGGTACTATTTCCCGTGGGATCCCGAGACGAGCCTGACGGTCGCCAAGGCGCACGGGTTTCAGGTGCGCGCGGAAGGGCCGAAGACCGGGTACTACGACTACGCAGATATCGACGACGACTTCATCTCCATCCACCATTACCTGAAGTGGTACAAGTTCGGCTTCACGCGGCTGTTCGACAACCTCTCGATCGAGATCCGCAACGGCCGGTTGACCCGCGGCCAGGCACTCGAAATTATCCGCAGCCGTGGGGACCAGACACCCCATGAGGACATCGAGAAGTTCTGCGCCTTTCTCGGAATCACCACGCGGCACTTCTTCGAGGTGATCGAGAAGTTCAGGAATCACTCGATCTGGGTGCGCCGGAAAGGGCGGTGGGAGATTAATGCGTTTATCGTCCCAGATTGGAACTGGCAATGAAGTTTTCACCGGTGGTCCCACCGCGCGTGTTTACGGTCGGCTTCGACCGCAAGATCGACCTGAAGGATTGCGCCAGGGTCGGGCTGGAGCCGGATGAGCAAGTGACCTTTGTGACCGAGTCGGGTGCCGAGTACGACGTGGCCCGGAAGTCCTGGGGGTTTTATGCGACGCCATCCACCAACGGACGGCTGAAGCGGTTCAACCTCAGGG
>Ga0194121_10010648_pt1 | contig 11122 bp, 14 predicted proteins | sample TA2MahCa50mmetaG_FD_148609 | JGI IMG/M metagenome (GOLD analysis project Ga0194121, IMG submission 148609) | Freshwater microbial communities from Lake Tanganyika, Tanzania - TA2015020 Mahale Deep Cast 50m | ecosystem: Environmental > Aquatic > Freshwater > Lake | place: Tanzania: Lake...
CTGTTCCTTGCGTTGGATGCCTCGAGCTTCATGACCGGCTCCGACCTGCGGGTGGACGGCGGCTACAACGCCATTTAGATCGGGGTGGCGAGCAGGGAGGGAATGAGACCGGTGTCGGCGATCACCGTCACCTTCTCAAGCCAGGCCGTCTCGCCCGCGATGCGCGCTTCCACGGAATAGCGACCGACGGAGAAAAGCCGCGACTCGCCTTCGAGCGTCGTCTGGAACAGCGAATACGAGACGTCGAAGCGCCACAGCGGGCCGTCGTGGCCAAGGATGCGCAGCGGCCCGAGGACGTGGCGGTCGTAGTGCAGGTTGTAGAGGTTGACGTTGCGGTACGACTCGACCCGGTCGCGCAGCATATTCTTGTTGTCGCACCAGATGAGCACGTTGGGCAGACCCTGCTCGACGTTCTCGCGCGTGACGACGCGGTAGTCGCAGCCCTCGTCGAAGAGTTCCACCCACTCCTCGAGCCGGTCCTCGTCGATCAGCAGGGCGTACTCGGCCATGAGCGCCGTGAGGACGTCCCTCATCGGACGCCGCCGGGCGCCTCGACCCCCATCAGCTCTGCCCAGTAGGACCAGAAGCCGCGGATCGGCGTCTCGGTGACGCGGTGGGTGAGGTCCTTGATCGCGCCGCGCCCGCCCATCTCGATCACGGCGTGGGCGTCGGGGGCGCTGCGCGTCGATGTCTGGATCACTTCGATGGCCTCGCCGTCCTCCATGCTCACGAGGCCGGCCGGGCCGACGAGATTCGCCGAGACGAGGCGGTGTCGCACCATCGCCTCGTCGTCGTCGGCGTAGCAGAACAGCGTCTGGAACACCTCGTGCGCGTCCACGCCTTTCGGCCGGATCTGGCGCGTGCCGATGGTATTGTTGATCTGGATCAGGAGGGCGTTCGGGAAGAAGGTCGGCGCGGCGAGGTTCATGCCGTCCGGATATTCATTTTTGAACTGGAGTAGCTTCTTGTCCCGGAGCTGCATGCGGTCCAAATGCGCCGCCGTGTCGGCATAGGCTTTCTTCGCCTCCTCCTGGCTGTCGGAGGCGGTGTAGGCGTGGTTCATGTTGTGGCGGTGCCGCGCGTCCATCTTCACGCCCCCCTTCTGCGTGGCGCGGTCCACGCCGTAGGTGACGAAGAACTCGTGCAGCAGGCTCGCGTGGTAGGTATCGCGTAGGTTCTCGGCGTAGAGCTTCCAGTTGCCGTGGATCTTCTGGCGCGAATAGCCGAGGATCTTCACTGGCTTGGCGAAGAAGCGCTTCACCATCCCGGTGCCGAACTCGCCGAGGTAATGCTCGAGCGGCTCGGCCTTTTCCGGCTGGAAAGTCCCGAACAAAACCCCGTTGAGACTTTGCACGGATATTTTCATGGGAGAAACGGCTTTCATGTCGAAGTCGTCTGGCATGCCCCCTTGGCCCTTAAGGCCCTTGCGGAAGGGCAAGCCGGTGAGCTCGCCCTGGTGCGAGTAGCACCAGCGGTGATAGAGGCAGACGTGGCGGTCGGCGTTGCCGCGCACGCGCCGCTCGATCATGGCGCCGCGGTGCGAGCAGCGGTTGACGAAGGCGTGCACCGCGCCGTCCTTGTCGCGCGATACGATCACCGGCGTGTCCCCCAGCCAGGTGGTGCGGAAGTCGCCGGGGTTCGGCATCTCGGCCTCGAGGCAGAGGTAGCTCCAGGTCGGGCCGCGGAAGATGCGCTCCATCTCTTGGCCGTAGAGCTCCTCGTCGTGGTGGAGCCAAAACGGGATGCGCGAGTAGTCTTCGCGCGGGAATTGAACTGGTCTCATGCGAGCCCTCCGTGGTCCTTCAGAAACGCGGCGAAATCCGCCGCGCTGGCCTCGAGGTCGAAGCGCGGCTGGTAGCCGAGATCTTCCGCAATCCGCTTGCCGGAAAACGCCGTCCGGGCCGGTCCCGAGCCGAGCGGCAGCACATTGCACTCCTCGATGCGGTTCGATTCACGCCAGCGGAAGCCGGGATAGTGCTTCTCCAACGCCTGGCACCAGCGCGGCAGCGACCACGCCCTGCCGTTCCCAAGATGATACAGCCGGTGCTTCGGGCTCTTAGCGTCGAGGAGCGCGATGATCGAGCGCGCCAAGTCCGGCGCGTAGATGTAGTCGGTATCACCGAGCGGAGGGAAGACTGCCTCCTGCTTCTCCGCGGCGAGCTGCGCGATGATCGTCGGGGGCGAAAGACGGTCACGCACGCCGCTCGAGTATTCCCAGCGGCCGTAAGCCGTGGCTAGCCGCCCCACCAAAAGATCCATGTTCCAGAGCGAGGCAAGCCGCAGGCAGGAGCGCTCGGCGGCGTATTTAGTAATGCCGTACATCGACTCGGGCACGGGCTGGTGGCGCTCTTCGTCGAGTAGCTCGGGCTGGTTCTGACCCGAAACGCCGAAGATCGCGCCGGTACTGGCATGGACGAAGCGCTGCACCATCGTGGCGCGGGCCGCGTTGAGGACGTTGAGCGTGCCGTTCAGGTTGACGTCAGTGATGCGGCGCGGCTCCCGCGCATCCCGCTCGGCGCCCGCCGTGATCGCGGCCAGGTGGATGACTCGGTCGATCTTCGTCTTGGCGAAAAACGCATTGACCTCACCGCCGTCGGTGGTGTCGCCCTCGACGGCTTTTAGATTTTTACTTTTTAAGAATTTCCCAGGCAAAGGATTGAGGTCATAAACCACAACCTCTTCGCCGCGCTCGAGCAGCTGTTCGACGATGTTCAGCCCGACGAATCCTGCTCCGCCGGTCACCAATATCATTTGGTATAGCCGAGGATCCCGGTGCTAAGCGAGCGAGCGTCGCGCTTCCAGCCGCGCCCCTCGTCGACGCGCAGGAGGAAGGCCAGCACCTCGCGGTTGAAGGCGTCGGGCTCCTCGATGTTGATGGTGTGGCCGGAAAAAGGCAGCACCACGAGGCCCGAGGTCGGGATGTGGCGCTTCATCAGCAGGCCGGGCTCGAGGCAGGGATCGTCCTCGTCGCCGGTGAGGATAAGCGTCGGGATGTCGATCTTCTTCATGTCCTCGCGCAGATCCCAGAGCGAGGGGCGGCGCATCTGCACGCCACGCATGGTGAGCGCGTGGCCCTTGCCCGAGCTGCCGGCGAGCTGGTCGGAGAACTCCTGCCAGCCGCGCGGATCCTTGGCCTGGTACTGCAGGCGCGTCGGGCCGAGGGCGTACTTGCGCGCCGCCTCATCCCAGTTCGCCTCGAACGACGAGGCCGCGGCCTCGCACTCGGCGACGAACTTCTCCTTCTTGTCCGGCTCGGCGCCGTAGCCGCAGCCGCCGATCACAAGCGAGCGGCAGCGCTTGGGGTAGGTGATGCCGACGTGCAGGGCGGCGAAACCGCCCATGGAGAGGCCGCAGACGTGCGCGCGGTCGATCTTCAGGTGATTGAGCACCGCCACGACGTCGTCGCGCGCCGCCGCCTGCGAATACTTGCTGCCGTCATCGGGTACGTCCGAGGGCGGGAAGCCGCGCGTGTTGTAGGCGATGCAGCGGAAATACCGCGAGAGGGACCGCATCTGCGGTTCCCAGCTCCGGTAGTCTCCGGCGAACTCGTGTATGAAGATGAGCGGCGTGCCGCTGCCGGCCTCTTCGTAGTAGAGCTTGACGCCATCCTTCGCGGTCGCGTGCGGCATGGAAATTCCCCTGAAACCGTGAACGCAGTTTATTATAGTTTCGGATAAAGGAGATGAGCTTGGACAACGCGAAACAGTGGACCGCCGAGGCGGTGGAAGCAGCGCTTGCGTCGCAAGGCGTGACGCCTGGGTCCGGCCGTGCCGCAAAGATCGCGGCGGCGATGAACCTGCCGAAGCCGCCGGACGCAGTGCGTGACGCGCTGCCGTTCGAGGTCGACGCTACCAGCTACGCCGCGGCGGTGCGCCGCAGCCAGAAGCCATGAAAGAGGACATCGACTTCTCGCTCGAGGCGTGCCACGCGCGCATCGAGCGCTGGCAGCCCCGGCTGAATGCGTTTATCGCCCGTGAAATGCTGGCCGCAGGCAAATCGAGCGGCCCGCTCGCCGGGATGCCGATGGCGCACAAGGACATGTTTTATCGCGCCGGTAAGTTCTCGAACTGCGGCTCGAAGATCCTCAAGGGCTGGGTTGCCTCCTACACGTCGGCGGCGCTCGAGCGGCTCGATGCGGCGGGCGCGATGCAGATCGGTACGCTCGGCATGGCGGAGTTCGCCTACAACCCGACCGGCCACAACCAGCACTGGGGCGACTGCTGCAATGCCTGGAACCCGGATTACATCGCCGGCGGCTCTTCCAGTGGCTCCGGTGCCGCGGTCGCGGCACGACTGGTCTGGGGAGCGCTTGGCTCCGACACCGGCGGCTCGGTGCGGATCCCGGCTGCGGTGAACGGCATCACCGGCCTCAAGACCACTTGGGGACGCGTGTCGCGCCATGGCGCGATGCCGCTCGCGCATTCGCTCGACACCGTCGGACCGCTCGCCCGCAGCGCGGAAGACTGCGGGCAGATGTTCGAAGTCATCGCCGGCTACGATGAGCGCGATTCGATTACGTCGCGCGAGCCGGTCGGCGATTTCCGCAAGGTCGCCAAGCTATCGCTCACGATTTCGACCGCCTGGATCGAGAAGCACGTCGAACCGGAGGTTGCGGCCGCGGTGCTGGCTGCCGCGAAGGAACTGCGTGCCGCCGGTCTGAACGTAAAGGAAGCTGAGGCGCCGGATTTCGAAGCACTCTCTGTTCAGTGCTCCACGATCCTGTCCACCGAAGCCTCGGCGCAGCACCTGCCGTGGATGCGCACTCGGCCGCAGGACTACGGCTCGGCAGTGCGGGCTCGACTCGATGCCGGCTACGCTGTACCGGCGACTGCCTACATCGAGGCGCTAAGGTTGCGCGGGCCGTGGCTCGATCGGTTCTGCGCCACGACGCTTGCAAGTGCGGATGCCTACCTCCTGCCGACCATGACGCTCCGCGTGCCGACACGCGCCGAAACCGGGCCTGGCGGTGCCGACTCGGCGTGCCTGCTCCCGGAGATCACGCGCCTCACGCGCTGGGTGAACTACCTCGGGCTCCCGGCGCTGGTACTTCCCTGTGGATTCGATTCGCGCGGCCTGCCGATCTCGATGCAGATCGTCGGCCGGCCGTTCGCCGAGGCCACCGTGCTCGCCGCAGGGCACGCGTACCAAGGCCGGACCGACTGGCACCAGAGAGTTCCGACCCTATAATCGCCGGCGGAGGAGGAGAGTGGGAAAGCACCGTCGTATGCAAAGCCGCGCTCGCTAGCCGAGGCATTGGACCTGCTCGGGCGCGGCGGTGAAGGCGCGCGCATCCTGGCCTGTGGCCAGAGCCTCTTCCCCTCGCTGAACCTTTGCCTCTCGTCCCCGGAACTCCTGTTCGACATCACCGGCCTCTCGGAGCTAAAGGGCATCTCAGTCTCCAATGACGTCGTCCGCAATGGCGCGCTCGTGACTCATTCCGAGATCGAGAAGTCGGCGGAGATCCAGAAGCACGTTCCCATGCTCGCCGCGGCAGTGCCGCACGTCGCCCATCCCGCGATCCGCGCGCCCCTTACACTAGGATTTGGACAAGTGGAGGGCGTGAGCTAGCTCTCCGAACTTGACCCCAACAACCCGCTCAGGCCACTGCGGGCGGCCTCCTGCACCTACCCTATCGCGCTTTGGCCGCGCGACTCACTCAAGGGGCGTTCTCTTTCTCCAACTGCTTCAGGCGACGCGCCTGATCAACTTTCTGACCGCCGTATTCCCGCCGCCAGCGGTAGTAGCTCTTGTCCGTAACACCAGCCTCGCGGCAGGCCACCAGCACATCCTTGCCCTGGGATAACTTGACCTTGATCTCACGAAGTTTGGCCACAACCTGCCCGGGCTTTAAACGCACTCCTTTGGGCATTTCTTGATCCTTTCCAGTGTCAGAAAATCGGAATTTTCTCTCACTCGAACTGGATCAGTTTTTTCACGCCGGTCATCCTGCCTAGGTAAGCTTCCTTGACCCGCTCGTCCTGCTTGAGCACCGCACAGGGGCCGGCGGCGATGATGGCGCCGGTCTGCAGCACGTAGCCGCGGCTCGCCGACTCGAGGGCGTAGCGGGCGTTCTGCTCCACGAGCAGCACGCTGGTGCCAGCCTTGTTCACCGCCTGGATGCTGGCGAAGATGTCCTGCACCACCAGCGGCGCGAGGCCGAGCGAGGGCTCGTCCATGCACAGCAGGCGGGGCTCGGACATCAGCGCGCGCGACAGCGCGAGCATCTGCTGCTCGCCGCCGGAGAGCGTGCCCGCCGGCTGCGAGGCGCGCTCGCGCAGCCGCGGGAACATGTGCATCGCCTTCTCGAGCAGGGAGGCGAGCCGCGCGGCATCCTTGCGGTACTTGAAGCCGCCCATCTCCAGGTTCTCGCGCACGGTGAGCGCCGGGAAGACGCGCCGGCCCTCGGGGACGAGCGCGATGCCGGCGAGCGCCCGCTGATGCGACCTCAGCTGCGTGATGTCCGCTCCATCGAACGTGATGCGTCCTTTGGAAGGCAACATCACGCCCGCCACGCCCCGCATGGTCGTGCTCTTGCCGGCGCCGTTGGCGCCGATCAGGGTGACGATCTCGCCCTCGGCGAGGTCGAAGGAGATGTCGCGGATCGCTGGCACCTCGCCGTAGGCGAGCTCGAGGCCCTCGACCTTAAGCAGCAAATTCGCCTCCGAGATACGCCTCGATCACCTGGGGGTTCGCCTGCACCTCGCGCGGCGTGCCCTCGAACAGCGGCTCGCCGTGGTCCATGACGAAGACGCGGTGCGCGGCGTTCATCACCAGGTCCATGTTGTGCTCGACGAGCAGCAAGGTGGTGCCGCGCGCATTGACTTCGACGAGCTTCCTGAGCAGCAGGTCCACTTCGGAACCGTTCAGCCCCGCCGCCGGCTCGTCGAGCATGAAGAGCTTCGGCCGCGTGGCAAGGGCGCGCGCGATCTCGAGCATGCGCTGCTTGCCGTAGGGCAGCGCCCCCGCCCGGTCGCCGGCCTGCGCGCCGAGGCCGACGAAGTCGAGCAGCTCGCGCGCCTCGTCGCGGAAGCGCCCGGCGCTGCCGAGCAGCACGTGTTTCCACACCGACGTGTCGTGGTGGATGTGGAACCCCGCCAGCACGTTCTCGAGCAGCGACAGCTGCTTGAAAAGGCGGATCTTCTGAAACGTGCGCGCGATGCCGAGGCGGGCGCGCTGGTACGCCTTTCCCCCCCTCAGCTCCCGGTTCTGGAAAACCACCGAGCCCGAGTCGGGCGCGTAGACCCCCGAGAGCAGGTTAAGGAGCGTCGACTTGCCGGCGCCGTTCGGCCCGATGAGGGCGAAGATCGCCTTCTCGGGCACCTCGATCGAGACGTCGTGCACGGCGCGCACGCCGCCGAAGCTCTTGTTGATGTTCTGCGCTTTCAGCATCAGCGCTTGCGGATGAGCGAGGCGATGCCGCCGGGCATGAACAGCACCACCAGCGTCAGCGCGAGACCGTACACCATCAGGCGGAACTCGCCGATCCCGCGCAGCAGCTCGGGCAGGAAGGTCAGCACGACCGCGCCGATCACCGGCCCAACCATGGTGCCCATGCCGCCGACGATCACCATCGCCATGAAGGTGAACGACTCGATGATGTTGAACGCGTCGGGCACCAGCGTGCCTACGAGGCCCGGATAGAACACGCCGGCGAGCCCACCGACGGCCGAGCCGATGCCGAAGGCGAACGCCTTCCAGACGGAAGGATTGATGCCGAGCGAGGCCGCCGACACCTCGTCCTCGCGGATTGCGCGCAGCGTCTCGCCTACGGGCGAGCGCACCAGGTTGTCCATCAGCACGTACACCACCAGTGCGATGCCGGCGACGAGGTAGAACAGGCCGGCCGGGTGCGCAACCGGTGGCATGATGCCGTAGATCCCGCGCACGCCCTGCGTCACCTTCTCCCAGTTGACCAGCACCTGGTAGGTGATCACCGCGAAGCCGAGCGAGGCGATGGCGAGATAGTGGCCGCGCAATCGCACCGCGAACGCGGCGAGCGCGAGGCCGACGAGCCCCGCCGCCATCACCGCGACGAACGCCGCGAGCCAGAAGTTCCAGCCGTAGTCCTTGATGAGGATGGTCGAGACGTAGGCGCCGATGGCGAAGAACGCCGACTGGCCGAGGTTGAGCTGCCCGGTGTAGCCGAGCACTAGGTTGAGCGCCAGCGCGAGCAGCACGTTCATCGCGCACAGCACCAGGATGCCGCGCCAGTAGGGCGTGCTGATCACCCAGGGCAGGATTGCGATGAGGAGGGCCGAGAGCAGGAACCAGATCCTCCTAGACATTCTCTTCCTTGCGCTCGGCGATGAGGCCCGTGGGCTTGACCACCAGCATGAACAGCAGCAGCACGAACACCACCAGGTCGATCAGCCCCGCGCCGAAGTACTGCACCGTGAAGGCCTCGATGACGCCGACCAGCAGCCCCGCGATGATGGTGCCCTGCATGTTGCCGAAGCCGCCGATGATGACGATGGCGAAGGACTTGACGATCACTGATGCGCCGGCGAACGGCGTCAGCACCAGCACCGGGCCGAGCAGCGCGCCGCCGATGCCGGCGAGCGCCGAGGCGATGACGATGGTGAGCGCGATCAGCAGGTTCGGGTTGATGCCCATCAGGCCGGCGGTCTCGCGGTCCTGCGCCACCGCGCGCAGCGCCTTGCCGAGGAAGGTGAAGCGCATGAACAGGTACAGCGCGGCGATGGCGATCGCCGACACCGCCACCACCAGCACGCTCTGCCCGGTGAAGAAGATCTTGCCGATGCGGATGGTCTCTTTCGTGAACGGCGAGTCGAGCTGGTAGGGGATCGGCCCGAACAGCCAGAGCTGCCCGTTCTCGATGATGACCGAAACGCCGATGGTGGCGATGAGCGGCCGCAGCTCGTCGCCGCGCTCGCGCAGCGGCGCGAACACCGCGGCGTTGATCGCCAGGCCGAGCAGCGCGCCCATGCCGAGCGCGGTGAACAGCGACATCAGGTACGCCCCGGTGTCGGGCAGGCCGAGCACCTTGGTGGCGAGGCGCGTCACCGTGAAGAACGCGGTGAACGCGCCGACGGTGACGAAGTCGGCGTGGGCGAAGTTGATCTGGTTCAGCACCCCGTAGATCAGGGTGAGCCCTAGCGCCACCATCACATACAGGCAGCCGAGGTAAATGCCGTTGACCGACTGCTGTATGACGAGTTCGATTGCCCGCCTCTTCTTCTTAGATGCAAGAGTGCGTCCCCGCTCCCGCGGGGACGACGGCCGGGTGGCTTACTGCCAGTTAAGCGTCTTCCAGGAGAGGTCCTTCTGCGTCTCCACGAAGTGCACCACCGACAGGTCCGAGTTCTGGCCCTTGGCGTCGAAGGTGATCTTGCCGGTGGTGACCTCGACGTCCTTGAACCTGGAGAACTGGGCGCGGATGCCCTCGGAGTCGCGCGCGCCGCGGCGCACCGCCTCGGCGATCAGCAGGATGGTGTCGTAGGCGTGCGCGTTGATGTGCGTCGGCACCTTGTCCTTGCCGTACTTCGCCTGGAACGCTTTTACGAAGTCCTGCACCACCTTGCGGTTCTCGGTATGGTCGAACTGCACGATGCGCACGTAGCCTTCCGCCGCCGCGCCGGCCTTCTGGTCGTAGCCGTAGGGCAGCCAGATCGAGCCCATCTGCACGCCGCCCTTGCCGCCACCGCCCCTGACCACCTTGGCCTGGGCGAGCGCCTGCGACAGCCGCACCTGCTGGCCTTCCAGCGCGAAGGTGGGCAGCACGTCCACCTGGCCGAGCGAGGCGACGCGCGTCGCGATGGCGGTGAAGTCGTTGACGTCGCGGCCAAAGTCGATCATCGCCAGCACCTTGCCGCCGGCGGCCTCGAAGGCCTTCTTGAAGCCCTCGCCGTTGTCCACGCCGGCGTTGGTCTTCTCGTGCAGCACCACCGCGGTGTTCGCCTTGAGGTGCTGCCGCGCCACCTTCACGAGCGGCGCGCTCTGCTGCTCGGCGTTCGGGAAGATGCGGAATACGTACTTGTAGCCCGACTCGGTGAGCCGCATGGTCACCGAGCCGGCGTTGAGCTGCACCACCTTGGCCTGCTCGAGGATCGGGGCGATGGCGAGCGAGGCGTCGGAGCATTCCTCGCCGACCACGATGTGGGGCTTGAGCTGCTCAAGCACGCGCTTCACCGTGTTGGTGGCCTGCAGCGGGCTGCACGCAGAGTCCTCGTACTGCACCTGCAGCTTCACGCCACCCACCTCGCTCTTGAGCTGCTCGAGCGCGAGGTCGATGCCTTCCTTGCCCATCACGCCGAAATAGGAGGCCGGGCCCGAGATCGGCATCAGCACGCCGATGCGCACGACGTTCTGCGACCAAGCCGACAATGAAATCGCCGCGAGCGCGGCAGCCACGATGACTTTAAGCAATGGAACCCCCCCTAGGGACATGTCCGCACAAACAAAGGTACAAGACCTTGGCCGCCGCGACAAGCCGGGTTTCAGGTGCCGAAGCCGCACCACCTGACCGCAGCACGGGCAGACCGGCCCGATCTGCTCACGCCGGTGCTGCGGATTGTGCACCGCGCCATCGCGGGGTTTCTGCTCAGGCAGGCGGGCCTCGAACGCGCCAGGGCCGATACCGGCGCGGTCACCCTCATCCGGAGATTCGGCTCGGCGGCCAACCTGAACATCCATCTGCACTGCCTGGTGCTCGACGGGGTGGTTCGGCGCACCGGGGGAGAACCGGTGTTCCAGGAAGCGCGTGCGCCCACCGGCAGGGAGCTGCAGGGGCTGCTGGAGAAGATCATCGTGCGGCTCGTGAAGAAACTGACCCGACTGGGCTACCTGGTGGAAGAGGAGGGCATGAGCTACTTGGCCGAGCTCGATCCGGATAACCCGGTCAAGCCCCTGCAGGCGGCCAGTTGTACCTACCCCAGCGCGCTTTGGCCGCGCACCTCACTGAAGGCCCCAGGCTGCGTTGCACCCCACGATTTGGCCATTCTCCCGCTCCCCGGTCCCGGTTTGACGGCGCACAACGAGGCTTATGTCGCCCCACGAGCCGCTATTGGTAAAGAGGCGTCCGTGTCTCTCCCCCTCGGGCGTGCCAGGCCAAGATGGCCAGCACCCCCGCACCGCACACGACGGTGGTGAACAGGTGCCCAAA
>Ga0194121_10010656_pt1 | contig 11116 bp, 6 predicted proteins | sample TA2MahCa50mmetaG_FD_148609 | JGI IMG/M metagenome (GOLD analysis project Ga0194121, IMG submission 148609) | Freshwater microbial communities from Lake Tanganyika, Tanzania - TA2015020 Mahale Deep Cast 50m | ecosystem: Environmental > Aquatic > Freshwater > Lake | place: Tanzania: Lake...
GATGGGCGCGCAACCGCGGACGTACTTCGAGTTGGCGAAGCCCGCGGATGCAGCGCCGCCGGTGGTGGATTTCGGGACCGGGGCGAAGAAGACGCCGTAGCGGTCCCGACGCCGACTCAGTCTACGAGCTTGTCGGGCAGGACGTAGCGAAGCGGGTCCACGGGCTTTCCGTCCACGTGAACTTCGTAGTGCAAGTGCGGGCCGACCGTCAGGCCCGTATTGCCGACGAGCGCCAGGAGCTGGCCGCGTGAAACGCGCTGGCCGTTCGAGACCATCACCCGCGAACAGTGCGCATAGCGGGTGACGATGCCGTTGCCATGGTCCACCTCGAAGGTGTTGCCGTAGCCGGCCTGGAATCCGACCGCCCTGACGATACCTGAGGCCGGCGCGACGATGGGCGCTCCCATCGGCGCCGTGACGTCAATGCCTTCGTGTGGGCGGCTTTCGTGCAGCACGGGGTGCAGCCGACTGCGCGAGAAGTTGCTGGAGAGCCACCCGGTGGTCGGCATGATCGACGGCGTGTTCGAGAGCCGCTCGATGTTTCGGACGAGCGTGTCGTTGACGGCGCGGAAACTCTGGGCGAGCGCGCTCGCACGCTGGGACAGCTCGTCCAGCGTCGGGTTTCGCGCGAAGCCGAAGCGATTGAGCAGGGGCTTCCGCTGGGGCGCCGACGGGAGGGCCGCCACGATGCGACGCTCATTGCGCGCACCGTCCCGCCGGCCGTCGAGGCTGCCGGACACGTCGCTGTCCTGCAGGCCGGTGCCGTCGGCGTTGCCGGTGGTGTCATCCGCGAGCCCTGCGACGATCCGCATCTGGCGGTCGCGGTCCATGATCACGCTGATGGTGTCACCGATCGCGGCGATCTGGCCTCGCAGCGAATCCAGGTCGCTCCGAAGGCGCTCATTCTCGGCGAGCATCAGGCGCGTGCCGGGAGTCGCGTACGGGGTGAACAGGAAAATCGTCGCAGCGAGGACGAGCCCGACGGCCGTACCGACCGTCCAAAGCGCCGCGCGCCGCCCCCGGTCGGACACCGTAATGGACCGGGTGCCCGAGTTGTCGGAGGAAACGATCAGGATGGTCCAGCGCCGGTCCGCCATAGAGAGGAAAGATCGCGTTTTCGGGGGAACCGGTCAACCGAACGAACGGCGATTCGCGCGGGGCGTCAGCCCGTAGTCTTGGGCGGCTCCGGACGCGGGAACATCGCCTCGCCCTTTCGCACCTGCCATGCGGTGCAATCGAGTGTCCCAAGGGACGCATAGCGCACCTCCGTGACCGCCCCCGCGCCCCCCAGCTGGCTCCAGAGGTCGGCGGACTTCCCGGGCATCACCGCGGCAAGGCACACCGCCTGGCGGGCCAGCGAGCGGGCGAGCGCCGCTAGCACGCGATCGAGTTCGGCGGCGCTGGCCGGGTCCTTCGCCAGCGTCCATGGTGCCGACTGCTGGATGTAGAGGTTGGCGCGCGAAGTGATACGCGCGACGGCCGCGACGGCCTCGTGGCACAAGTAGCCGTTGGACCCGTCGAGTGCGGCGACGAACCCGGCGACATCCGCGGCGTCTTCGGCGTCGAGCGGGACCGGCGCGCCCGCAGGGACCACGCCATTCCGGTACTTCTCGATCATCGCGATCGCGCGGCTGGCCAGGTTGCCGAGTCCGTTGGCCAGCTCCGCCGTGTACACGGCGTCGAAGCGTTCGACGGAGTAGCTGCCGTCGCCGTCGAACGGAACTTCGCGCATCAGGAAGTAGCGAAACGCATCGGCCCCGTACCGCGCGATCTCATCCACGAGTTCGATCTTGACGCCGGCGGACTTGCTGAAGCGTTCACCGCCGAACGAGATGAAGCCGTGCCCCCAAACGCGCTCCGGGAGCGGCAGTTCGGCGGCCTGCAGCATCGCCGGCCAGACCACGCAGTGCAGGCGGGTGATGTCTTTGCCGACCACGTGCACCTGGGCCGGCCAGCGGTCCTTCCATCCCTTTTCCGGGTAGCCGGTGGCCGTCAGGTAGTTCGGGAGCGCGTCGAACCACACCCACGTTCCCTGCGGCTCGCCGCCGAGCGGCGAGGCAATCGGGAACGGGATCGCCCAGGACAGGCGTGCGCGCGTGATGGAGAGGTCCTCGAGCCCCGAGGCCAGCAGCGCCTTGATCTCGTTCCGGCGCGACTCAGGCTGGATGAACTCGGGGCGCTCGTCCACGAGGCGCGCGAGGAACGTCTGGTACCGCGAGAGGCGGAAGAACCAGTTCCGCTCCTTGGTCCACTGCAAGTCACGCGTGGGGTGCAGGACGCACTTGCCATCAACGATTTCATTGTCCGGCTTGAACAGCTCGCATCCGACGCAGTACCAGCCCTCGTACTCCTTCTCGTAGAAGTCGTCGGGGGAGCTGTCCGCGATCCGCTTGATGAACGCGCGCACGCCGCTCTTGTGCGGTCCGTCGGTGGTGCGAATGAACTGGTCATACGACACGCCAAGCGTGTCCCACATGGACCGAAACCGTGCGGCGATGTCGTCCACGAAGGCCTGCGGTTCGACGCCCTTGGCGGCTGCGGTTTGCGCGACCTTCTGCCCATGCTCGTCCATGCCGATGCACAGGTGGACATCCTGCCCCATTTGCCGGTGCGCGCGCGCGATCACGTCCGCGCCGATCTTCTCCAGGGCGTGCCCGAAATGGGGGTCGCCGTTGGCGTAGTCGATGGCGGTCGTGATGTAGAAGCGGTTCGGGGGCGGTGTCATGATGTGGTGGGCGGCCCAGGCGGAGCGGACGGTCCGTCCGGGGCGTTTCCGCGTCGTCCGCCCCTGCGTCCGCGGCGTCGGCGGCGACGTCCGCCACCTTCGCGCGGAGCGCCTTGGTTGGCGTTGCGGTTCGCGTCAGCGCCGGAGGCGCGTTCGGGGGCAGGGGCGGCGGTACGGTCTTCGACAAGGTCGGTGGCGCGGTCTTCGGCAAGACCGGCGGGTGCTTCGTCCGCTGCGGCTGGCTCTTCCACCTGTTGTTCGTCAACAGCGAGCGGCGCATCGTCGCCCTCGGCGAGCGCAGTCGGCGCCGAGGGCGCCGCACCGGTCTCCGAGCGAAACTGCGCCAGCGGGATCACGCGGGACTCGCCGGCGGGGTTTCGGAGCGTCAACGTCTCGCGGAAGATGTCAATCGAGATGAGCTTCTCCTCGCCGAGCGCGGTCGTGACGATCCGGCCTTCCTTGGGGAAGCGCTTCCGCTGCTGCACGTAGAACTCGTGCTCATACCGGAGGCAGCACATCAGCCGCCCGCAGGTTCCCGAGATCTGCGCAGGGTTGAGCGTGGAAAGGTGCTGGTCCTTCGCGACACTGGACTTGACCGGAATCAGCTCCGGGAGCCAACTCGCGCTGCACATCTGGCGACCGCAGCGGCCGACGCCGTCCACGCGCTTGGCCTCGTCGCGCACGCCGATGTGCCACATGTGAACCCGCGTGCCGAACATGCCTTCGAGTTGGCGCACCAGTTGCCGGAAGTCCACGCGCTGCTCCGCCGTGAAGAACAGCGTGAGGCGCTTCTTGTCCCACTGCCATTCCGTATCGGACACCTTCATGTCGAGGCCGAGGGCGCGGACCTTCTCGATGGCGCGAAGGCGGACGTTGGACTCTTCGCTCCGCAGTTGCGCGGCGCGTGCGATCTCGTCGGCATTCGCGGCGCGAGCGACCTTTCGCAGGGGCGCCGAGGAGGCACGGCCGTGGGTGGTGCCTTCCTTGCGCTTGAGCGCGAGGTCACCGGTGCTGTGGACGTGCCCCAAGTCCTCGCCGCGCTCCACCTCGACGATCACGGCCGACTTGAGCGCGGGCGCCGCGGGATACGGCCAGTCGAAGAACTCGCGGCGGTTTCCCTTGAAGCTGACTTCGATGACCACCGGCGCCGTTACTCCTCGAACGCGCCGAGCTTGAGGAACTTCTCGCGGCGTCGGCGAACGAGCTTGTCCGGCTTGAGCCGGCGCAGTTCGTCAACGTTCCGCAGCAGCGCGTCGTGCAGCGCCTTCGCGGTGGCCTCAGGGTCTGCGTGGGCGCCGCCCGGCGGTTCCGGGATGACCTCGTCAATCACGTGGTTGTCGAGCAGGTCCTGCGCCGTGATCTTGAGCGCGCTGGCGGCGCGCTCCCGTATTTCCGGGTTCTTGGCGTCCTTCCAGAGGATCGCCGCGCAGCCCTCGACGGTGATCACCGAATACACGGAGTTCGAGAGCATGAGGACTCGGTCGGCGACGCCGAGGGCGAGCGCGCCTCCCGAGCCGCCTTCACCGATCACGGTTGCCACGATCGGGACCGTGAGCTGGCTCATTTCCAGAAGGTTGCGCGCGATCGCCTCGCTCTGGCCGCGTTCCTCGGCGCCGATCCCCGCCCAGGCGCCCGGCGTGTCAATGAACGTGACGACGGGCACGTGGAACTTCTCGGCCAGTTTCATCAGGCGGAGCGCCTTGCGATAGCCTTCGGGGTGGGGCATGCCGAAGTTGCGGCGCAGGTTCTCCTTGGTGTCGTGGCCACGCTGATGGCCGATGACCATGACGGTTTCGCCATCGAGTCGTGCCCATCCGGCGACGATGGCGGCGTCATCGCGGAACGCACGGTCGCCGTGCAGTTCGATCCAGTCGGAAAACGCCAGCTTGACGTAATCGAGCGTGAACGGGCGTCGGGGGTGGCGCGCGACCTGCACGCGCTGGATTGGCGTCAGGTTCGCGTATACCTGCTGCCGCAGCTCGCCCAGCTTCGCGAGCAACGGTGCGAGCTCCGCGGACACGTCCACCTGGCGCTCGGCGGCGACGCGCTTCAGTTCGTCGATCTGTCGCTCGACGTCGGCGAGCGGTTTCTCGAATTCCAGTGCAGACGATCCCATGGTCAGGCCATCCGGACGAGTTGGACCCGCTCAGTGCCCACGAGTGCGCGAAGTTCCTTCAGGGCCGGCGTCCCGGGCGACAAGGTCAGGGATGCGGAACGCATCCGCGCGCGCGTGCCGTCGAGCCCGGTCCAGCGGACTTCCAGCGGCGCCGAGCCGGGATGGGCCTCAACGATCGCGCGGATGTCGCCGAACACGCCGGCTGCAATTCCCGCATCCGGCGCCAGGTCAATGGCCACCGCGATCTGGCCCGTCGTCCGAAGTTCGGCGAGGCGCGTGACCGACTCCACGATGAACGTCGGGTTGTCGGAGGCCTTGTCGCGCTTGCCGTAGCCGCCCTTGAGGAGAACGGGAATATCGGCGACGACGCGTTCCTGGATCGCGGCCCAGGCTTCCGGGAACACCAGGACTTCCGCCGAGCCAGAGAAATCTTCCACGGTCAAGCGGGCGAACTCATTGCCTGTCTTGCGCGACACCTGCCGCTTGATCGCCGTGATGACGACGGTGAGCGCCATGGACTGGTCGCTCCAGGCGCCCAGCGTGCTGACCTGATGCGTGGCCAGCAGCTCGGACTCGGCGCGGAATGGTTCGAGCGGGTGGCCCGAGATGTAGAACCCGAGGATTTCCTTCTCGCGAGTGAGGCGTTCGTGCTCGCTGAACGCCGGCACGTTGGGCAGCACCGGGCGCAGCGCCTCTCGTGGCGCAGCCGAGGCCTCGCCGCCAAACAGCGATCCCTGGCCGGAGACTTTCTCGGCCTGGGCCAGCGACGCGGCCTGGATCGCGCCGTCGAGCGCGGCCGCGACCTGCGCGCGGTGTCCACCGAGCGAGTCGAAGGCGCCCGCGTGGAGCAGTGCCTCGAACACCCGTTTGTTGCAGAGCCTGAGGTCCACGCGCTCGGCAAAGTCATAGATGGACTCGAACGGCTTTGCCGCCCGCGCCGTGATCATCGACGCGATCGCCGACTCGCCGACGTTGCGCACCGCGCCGAGCCCGAAGCGAATCCGCGTGTCGCCGACCACGGTGAAGCGGTAGCCGGATTCATTGACATCCGGCGGAAGGATTTCGAGGCCGAGGTCCCGTGCCTCATTGATGTACTTCACGACCGAGTCGGTGTCGCCGATGCACGCCGAGAGCAGCGCGGCCATGAACTCGGCCGGGTAGTGCACCTTGCAGTACGCGGTGTGGAACGAGAGCACCGAGTACGCGACCGAGTGCGACTTGTTGAACCCGTAGCGGCCGAAGGTCTCGATCTGCGCTGCGAGTTCGTCAATCACCTCGGTGTCATAGCCGCGGGCGATCGCGCGCTCGATGAACTTGTCGAGTTCCTTCTTGATCAGCTCGGCGTCCTTCTTTCCGACGGCCTTTCGCAGCACGTCGGCTTCGGCGAGCGAGATGCCCGCGAGCCGCTGTGCGATCCGCATCACCTGTTCCTGGTAGGTGATGACGCCGTAGGTGGGCGCGAGGATCTCCTCGAGTTCGGGCAGCGCGTACGACACGGGCTCCTCGCCCTTCTTCCGACGGCAGTACACCCGATGCATGCCGGCGTCGAGCGGGCCCGGGCGAATCAGCGCGTTGGACGCGACGAGGTCGTCGAAGCGATCGGCGCGCATGGAGCGCACCATGTCGGTCGCGACGGCCGACTCGAACTGGAACACACCGGCGGTGCGGCCGGCCCGCAGGGCCCGGTAGGTGGCCTCGTCGTCGAGCGGGAGCGTCTCGAGGTTGGGGACCTCGCGCCCGCGCGCCTTGATGTTCTCGAGCGTGTGATGGAGGATCGTCAGCGTGGTGAGGCCGAGGAAGTCCATCTTGAGCATGCCTGCGCGCTCGAGCGCGTTCATGTCGTACTGCGTCACCACGACGCGCTCGTCGTCCCCGGCCGAGCTCGCGGCGCCCTTGGTCTCCTGCGTGCACACGGGGATGTAGTCGTCGAGCGGACCCGGGGCGATCACCACGCCGGCCGCGTGAACGCCCGCGTGACGCGACAGCCCTTCGAGCGCGATGGCGTAATCGAGCAGCTGCTGGTGCCGATCGTCTTCCTGGTAGAGCTTGCGCAGTTCCGGCACCTTCTCGATCGCTTCCTTGACCGTGAGCGAGAAGTTCGGCTGGTTCGGGACCATCTTGGCGATCGCGTCGGTCTCGGCCGGCGTGAAGCCGAGGACGCGCCCGACATCCTTGATGGCCGCGCGGGACTTGAGCGTCCCGAACGTGATGATCTGGCCCACGCAGTCACGCCCGTACTTCTGCCGGACATACTCGAGGACCTCGCCGCGGCGCTCCTCGCAGAAGTCCACGTCAATGTCGGGCATCGAGACGCGTTCCGGGTTCAGGAAGCGCTCGAAGAGCAGGTCGAACCTGAGCGGGCAAACGTCCGTGATGCGGAGGGCGTAGGCGACCAGTGAGCCCGCGGCCGAGCCGCGGCCCGGTCCGACGGGGATCCCGCGATCGCGCGCGGCCTTGATGAAGTCGGCGACGATCAGGAAGTAGCCGGCGTAGCCGGTCTTCGTGATGACGCCGAGTTCGTAGTCCAGGCGCTCCTTGACGTGTGCCGGCAGCGGCGAGCCGTACCGTTCCTTCGCGCCGGCGGTGGCCAGCTTGACCAGCAGGTCGTTCTCGGTCCTTGCGCCCTTCGGGAGCGGGAAGGCGGGGAGGTGGTACTGCTTCTCGAACTTGACGGCCACGCGGTCGGCGATCTCGAGCGTGTTCGCCAGGACATCGGCGCGGCCCGGAAAGTGCGCGGCGATCTCGGGGCCGCTCTTGAAGTAGAGCCCGTGGTCGTAGCGCATCCGGTCGGTGTCGAGCCGGTCCTTCTTGAGACCGATGCAGAGCAGCACATCGTGCGAATCGTGGTCTTCGGCGCGAAGGAAGTGCGAATCGTTTGTCGCGACGACCTTCAGGCCCGTGGTCTTGGCGAGCCGGAAGACCTCGGCGTTGAGGCGCTTCTGTTCGCCCGCCTCGTGGGCCTGAACCTCGAGGAAGTACCGGTCCTTGAACACGTCCGCGTACCATTCCGCCGTGCGCCGCGCGTCGTCGAACCGATCGGCGAGCAGGTGAGTGGCGATCTCGCCGGCCATGCACGCGCTCGAGACGATCAGGCCGCCGTTGTACTTCGCGAGCAACTCGCGATCCACGCGCGGCTTTCCGTAGAAGCCCTCGGTGTACGCGAGGGATGAGAGCTTTACGAGGTTCCGGTAGCCCTCGATATCGCGCGCGAGCAGGACGAGGTGGTAGTACGCGCGTTCGCCGGTCTGGGACCGACCGCGCTGGCGGCGGTCGCCGGGCGCGACGTAGGCCTCCATGCCGATGATCGGCTTGATGCCCGCCTTCAGGGCATTCTCCTGAAACTCCCACGCGGCGTGCAAATTCCCGTGGTCCGTGATCGCCACGGCGGGCTGTTCGAACTCCTGCGCCTTCCGGATCAGGTCGTCAATCCGGTTCGCTCCGTCGAGGAGCGAGTACTCGGAATGGCAGTGCAGGTGTACGAAGCTCATGGGGCGAGTCTAAGGTAGCCCCGGCCATCGGGGCTGTCAAAGCATTTTCCGTGCGAATCTTGTCGGTAACTCATTGACTGATCAGGACTTACGAAAGGACATTCGGTTCGGGGCGTTGCGTTCGTCCTGGGCGTGCTGCGCGCTCGCGGTCGCGGCGTCGGCGTGCACGGAATTGCCCGCGAGCCGGGCGGCTGAATCGGCCTCGCTCGCGCTTGTATCCGGAAACGGCCAGAGGGCCGCGGCCGGCGGCCGCGTGGAGCTCCCCCTCGTGGTTCGCGTGTCCGATGGATCCGGCGCCGGGGTTGCGAACGCGCGCGTGCGCTGGGCCGCGACGTCGCGCGGTCGGGCGGTCGTCCAGGACGATTCTGTCGCCGTGAGCGACCCGGCGGGCCTCGCGCTGCTCTCTCCGCGTGTCGGAAGCGTGGGCGACACGGCGACCGTGACCATCTGGCTTGGGGACGGGAGCGGGGTCCCGGTCCGCGGCTTTGCCGTCGCCGACTCCGGACCGACGATTGTCGCCGTTTCGCCCGCGCAGGCCCGGGGAGGGGACACGCTGACGATCCGCGGGCGGCGGCTGGGCGGGGCGCGGAGCGTGCAGATCGGGGCTGACCGCGTCACGGTGCTTGGTACTCCGGTGGATTCGATCGTGCGGGCCGTGGCTCCGGCGTGCGGCGAGGCCGGCGCGGCGCAGGTGAGCCTGCGAACGGCCCATGGCGCGGAATCGAACGTAAGTGCGATCAGCGTCGTTTCGTCGCCGTCACGCCTTCGGCTCGCGCCGCTTGAGTCCGCGACGATTCCGGTGCGCGGGAACGGCAGTTGCCTCCAGCTCGACGGCGGCGCCGGTGCGACCTACCTCGTCGCGGCGCAGCTGGCTACCGACGCGCTGGCGGCGGATCCGATCGCCGTCGAGCTTGGCGCGCGGCCGGAGTCTCAAGCGCAGGTGGGCGCTGCCATGCCGGCGCTCTCCGCCGGTCCCCGGGGTCCCGATGCGGCGCGGACGTTCGAGCAGTGGCTGCGGACCACTGAGTCCGCCCTTGCTGCCAGCGCCGCAAATGGTGCACCAGCGATGGCACGACGCGGTGCGAGTCGCGCGGATTTCAGCGCGGATCAAGCAGGAACTGCGGGCGACACGCTGCGCACGTTCTCGGTCGTCGCCGCGCTGGACGGTTCGCGGTTCGAAACGGTGACCGGTCGCCTGGCCTTCCGAGGCCAGCGATTACTGGTGTACGAGGACGTATCGACCCTGGGCGCACTGAGCGCCGGCCAGCGCGACGCGCTCGCCCGCCTGACGAACAACGACCTGATTCCCGCGGTCGCGAACGCGTTCGGCGCACTTCCGGATATTGACCGGAACGGGCAGGTGATCCTGCTCCTCACGCCGGTGATCAATCGCATGATTCGCGCGGCCGACTGTGTGCAGCGCGGGTTCGTCACGGCGTTCTTCTATGCGCCCGACCTGCTCGAGCGCTCGCGTGGTACGAATGCGGGTGAGATCCTCTACTCGTTCGTGCCGGACCCGGCGGGCCTGCACAGCTGCGCGCACTCCGAGGCTGACATGATGCGCCTCGTCCAGCCGGCGCTGATGCACGAACTCCAGCACATGATCTCGTTTCACCGCCGTGTGCTCGTGCGCGGCGGCGAGCCCGAGGCGACGTGGCTCAACGAGGGGCTGAGCCAGGTCGCGGAGGAGCTGGGTTCGCTCGTGTTCGAGGCGCGATTTCCCCCGCCCACGGGACGCAGCACGGCGACGCAGATCTTCCCGGACTCGGCGGGGCCGTTCATCGCGCCCCAGCTGCTGAATGCCTACGTGTACCTCACGTTTGCGCTGCGCCATTCGGTGACGGCGTACGAGGGCAGGGGCTCGCTGGAGGATCGCGGCGCCAGCTGGTTGTTCCTGCGGCGGCTGGTGGATCGCCACGGCGATGCGTTGCTGCGCCGGCTGGTCGAGTCGCCGCAGCGCGGGCGGGGCGCGATCGAGCGCGAAACCGGCGCGCGATTCGGCGAGCTCTTCGGCGAGTTCTCGCTGTCGCTGTTCGCAGACTCGCTGCCGGGCCTTCCGCGGTCCGTGGTGCCATCCGCGCTGCGGTTCGGGACGCGCAACGTGCGACAACTGATGGCCCGGCAGGCGACGATCGCCGGGTTTTCGGAGCCGTTCCCGCTCGTGACCTACCGCCTTGATCCCGGCGGCTCATTGCGCACGGCGCTGCATCCAGGCACCATGATGCATGCCATCCTCCAGGCGCCGCCGTCCGGCGCACCGATCGCCCTTCAGTTCACCGCGCCAGGAGGCACCGCCCTGCCGCCGAATGCCATGGCGCAGCTGAGCGTGCTGAGATTACCGCCATGAGCAAAATCCTCCGTGTCGCCGTCCTGTTGTGCGCCGCGCACGCCGCCGTTGCTGCCCAGGGAACGGGTTCAGGCGTCGTGGCGAGTCTGGCGACGTCCCCGCGTGCACTCGCGCTTGCGGATGTCGGCGTTGATCGAGACGCAAACGCCTGGTCCCTGTTCGTCGCTCCCGGCCAACTCGGCACGCTCAACACGCTGCACACGTCGGCTGCGACCGAATCGTACCTGGGAGGCACGCTGCTCAGCGCGCTGGCTGTCGCGCTCCCGCGATTCGGCGGCGTCGTGGCCGTGGGCGCGAGCGTGCTTGATTACGGCACCATCAGCGAGATCGCGTCGTTAGTCCCGGGCGGCGAGGCATCGCCGACTGGCCGGAGGTATGGCGCCCAGGACAACCTGATTTCAGTCGCGTATGCGCGCACCGTGGCCCGCACGCAGGTTGCG
>Ga0194121_10010658_pt1 | contig 11113 bp, 11 predicted proteins | sample TA2MahCa50mmetaG_FD_148609 | JGI IMG/M metagenome (GOLD analysis project Ga0194121, IMG submission 148609) | Freshwater microbial communities from Lake Tanganyika, Tanzania - TA2015020 Mahale Deep Cast 50m | ecosystem: Environmental > Aquatic > Freshwater > Lake | place: Tanzania: Lake...
GGGGGCCAGGGCGGGCTGCTGCGCCAGAATCACAGCGAGCGACCACTCGGCAAAGGCTAGATGCCGGGCCTCGTCACGCACAATACGGCGCGCAATATGCGCCAACAGCGAGCCAGGATGCGCCGCCATCAGCGTGCCATAAAAGTGCTGAGCCAGAATATCACTCAGCAGGAGACCCCACAGCCACTCGCCCTTGTCGCGCGCCTGGCACAGGCGCGCCTGGTAGCGGAACATCGCTTTCAGGTGGCGGCCCTCCAATGGCCGTAGGCCCATGAGCTGATACAAGCGCGTCAGCGTTTCGAAATGACGCGCTTCATCCAGCATTAACGTGGCCAAGTAGAGTTGTGCCTCCGTGTGGTGCGCCGCCGCAAACTGCTGCATCATAGCGCTGGCACCGAGCATGGCTGTATGTTCGCCGAAATAAACGGGCGTAAGCACCTGGGCCAACGCCTGCTGTTCCGGGCGCGAGAGCTGCAAGGGCGCGTCCCAGTCAATCTCGGCGCTGGACCATTGTCCAGCGACGCCCTTGTGAAAGAGTGTTCTGAGTTTCGTCTGTTCAAGGGGCGGAAAAACCCGACGCCAGGCGGTAGACATAGCATTCCTCTCACTGACATTGGACATCACCGCGGTGTTCCAGCCTGCCTTTTGGATGCGACACAGTGCAAAAGGATGCAGGCGAGACCGGCGAACGCCTTGCAACAGCCAGGTACGCTTGCACGCGTGTATAGCTCTCTTGAGCTCTTGTTGGATGCATCGAACGAGTTTGGCTGTCCTGTGTACGCACCGGTAGCATCATGTGAACGAGCCATCCCTGTTGCCTAGGCTGCACAACGCATTGTTAGCTACAACGACAAAACGGCACCAGATATTCATTCACGCAGGCGCCCTCTAGTCCAAAACGTGCTTTGTGTAGGGCGGTGTGTCGCAACACCACGTGTGCACCTGCCGCTGCCCACGCACGGCATACGTGCCCCAGAGGCCATTCACGAAACCGCGAAACGCCCTCATTCAGAGCTTTGGGCAAGAAAATACATCTGTCCTGTTTTCCTTTTTGGGAATATCAGCATCCTGACTCCAGGCCACCGCCTGCTCGAGCAGCGCGATTGCCGTGGGAAGAGTACCCTGGCGCAGATGCAGATAGCTCATCCGGCGATAGACCATCTGGCGCTCGTAGGGAGGCAGGTCGAGATCTGTAGCGCGCTGCAGCGCCGTCTCGCCATAGGCCACCCCGTGCCGCATCCCGATCAGCCGGTGCAAGCGGGCGCGCTGGGCCGCCCCCAGCCGCTTATACAAGACCTCTTGATACAACGTGTGGCGAAAGCCATACCGCCCACTCAGCGTGCCGTCCGGCCAATCGACCAGGCCCGCGTCCGTCAGGAACTGTCCCTGCCGCGCTAACCCTTCACACACTCCGTCAATCACCGCAGGGGCCAGCTCCAGGCCTCCCGCCACACTCGCGACCGCAAACTCCGCGCCGGCCACACTGGCCGCCTCCAGCACCTGCTGTGCCGTGGGCTCCAGGCGCTCGAGTTGAGCCTCCAGCAGTTGCTGAAGCCCCGGCGGCATCACCAGGTCGAGCGTCGGCGCCTCTGCCTCGTCCAGGGCCAGGGCCCGTAAGAGGCCCCGCTGGTGCAGAGCGTCCAGAACTTGCAACATGAACAACGGATGGCCGGCCGTGCGCTGCGACACCCATGCCACCACTGCCGCATGCCGTGCCGAGGCAGTGCCGCGCCGGCCGCCAGACGGTGGCGGGGCCTGCCGCGATGAGCGCGGCCAAGGGCTCAAGGCAAGCGCGCCGTTCCGGTGGGTCAGCCAGACGGTGACTACCCACACGCGTTATCTCTCCGTTCTACACGGTAACCGGCATCCGGGCACGGCGTAATGGTTCAGCTTCGGTAAAGATGAGACGTCGCCGAAAGGCCAGGGGACTCTCGACCAGGAGCAAGGCCTTGAGGCCTTCAAGCGGCGTGGTGAAATATGGCCGGGTGAGAAAACGTGACGGGTCCTCGGTCCAGATGGGAATGATCAGCCCCCAGCGGCGCGCCAGATGCTCACCGATGGCGCCCAGCATGGCGTGTTCCTGAGGATCGTCGAGGGGGGCTGGTGCCTCTGCCAGACAAGCTGCCGCTTCACCGCTGGGCAGTGCAGCGTAGAAGACATCCAGAAACTCGCGCAAGAGCCTACTCCAGTCTTCGCCCTGCTTACGGCGTTGGGCGACTCCGGCCAAGGTAGCGGGGCGTGCCATAGGGGCTGTCCTGTATCTGGGTGTCTTTGAGGTGCCAGAGGGCCTGGATACCCAGCCGTACCCGGCCGCTCACCCGTGCGTCAGGATAAAATGCCGCCGCAAAGGCCAGGGTGTCCTCTGGAGTGGTCAGACCGACGACGTCCAGCAACTGGAGCATGTCGTCGAGATCGCTGGTGCCCGCTGCAGGGTCGATGCGTATGGCCATGAGCTTCATGGCCAGCAGATATTCCGGCGTGGGGACAAACACACGTAGACCTGGGGCCTGCTCAGAGGGATAGGCCCGCAACAGCACGTGATGCTCTGACATCCCATCCACCTGGGGACTGAGATACGTCCGGACTCCATCATTGAGCCAATCCCGTGGCCAGCCCCGCGCCTGGGCGATCTGGTCAGCAAGACGGGCCACGTAGCGCTGGTCGCCATCCACCACGGCATCGACATCCTGAGTGGTTACTAGCTTTGATCGAATTGCCGGGAAGAGAGTTGAATTTATTCTCGCTGACGGCATGAGCAACACTAAGATAGGCGGCGACAACCATCGTAGCCCATGCGCTTCTGAAACCCAGCCTAATGCTGCCACCCTCAAGACTTGAGAGGCCTATCAACACATCGTCTTTTTTGACGTTCGCATGCCTGTCAGCAACAACACAGGCGAGCATCTCCTCAAATGATTCAATGACTTCAGCGAGTTCGCGCGACCGTACCTCCCCAGGGATCATATCCCTTCCAGCTAACCGCATTGTAACCAGGGGAAGGAGTTCTTCGCTCATATCATGGTATTTTACAGCATCCCGTACATTGACACCATGCCAATAGGGTAAGCGCATTGGAGTATTGCGTAAGCTTTCCTGGTGGGTCGGTACGATTGCTGGCATTATTCTGGGAGCGGTCGCTGGGGGCCTGGGTCTGGCGCTCAAAGGGGTTGCCGAAGCGGCTGGGACGGGGAGTACTCAAGCGTGACAGCCCTCACCCCAACCCTCTCCCAGCGGGAGAGGGAGCCGGAAATGGGGTGTTGCCGTGGAGCGTCTCAAGGGCGTCCCACGGTCGTACGGGCTTTCCGCAGCATGCTGCGCCGCTGCCACAGCTCTTCATAACCTCACTCCCTTCAAGATGCCATCCAGCATTTTCACACGTCTTGCGGCCTATAGGAGAGTGAGAGGCAACAGCATGGTGTTTTGTCCCAGAGCCAGCAAAAAATTTTTTATGCGTGGCCTACCTACCTATCACGGTAGGTTTACCTCTGTCTGATAAGAGCAGAACAGTCACCTTTGACGTCGTTCATGGTTGCATGCCTTGCCCTAAGTGCTCCCGGATGAGCCCATTCGCCCAGTCTTGGTCCTCGGCGGAGAGGGACGGCACACAGGGCACAGTGTAATCCATGCCATCTGCATAGCCGCCCGCCTCGTAGGTCCGCACCAACACCGCTTGCAGATCCAGCACCACATCGGGACCCGACGCGGCCAGCGGCAGGCGGATACGTGGGAGGCGGTCACGCAGACGACGCGGATAGAGCTGGAAGCGGCCCCGCCAGTCGGCAGCCCGATTCACACATACGAGGTAGTCGTACGGTTGCTGCTGGTTGGCAAACTCCACGGGGACGGCCAGCACGTGGGGACCGTGGCGCAGGAGGTCGATCTCTACTAGATGCGCAGTGCTGCAACGCACTTCCTTTTGCTTGTGCACGTACGACTCACGGCCAGGACCGGCATATTTATTGGTTGGACTGACGAGTTCAATCACCGTGACGACCTGTTACGGGGCTTGGCGGTACCGGATGATCAGGTACGTCTCAGTGATTTCCAGTGGGAGCGCCACGACTTCCACCATCGGATCGGCTTCCAGCACTGCAATGGCCCCTGGGAGCGGCTCGGGACGAGCATGGCGGATGGAGGCATCCGGCGCGTGTGCGAGGTCTGGCCCTTCCACAAACACACGTGCCTCAATGGACACGAGATAATGCGGGCGGAGCAAGGGGCGGAGATACTCACGGAGATACACTATGAAACTGGCATGCACGTCCGGCCAGAGCTGCGGCTGTTCAAGATACGGGTCCATACCAGGAAAAATCATCGCCGGACCTCCGCGTCAGACGTCTCCCACGCTTTCAGCGCTGGAAAAACGCCAGCATATGCCGATTCACCTCCGGGGCATTTTCGTACGCCGACCAGTGCCCAGCCTGCGGGATGCGCTGCACTTCTAGCCTCTGCGTTGCCTCGCGGATCTGGCCAATCAGCGTCTCGGCCGGACGATACGGCGCGTCATCGCGCTCGCCCCAGAGGAGTTGCACGGGACAGACGAGCTGTGTCAGGTCGGGCAGGAGCGTGCCACCGCCGCTGACTTTACGGCTGTTGAAGCGAGCGCGGCGCACACAGTACTCCTGGATGTCGATGGTATCCTCGCCGATGCTGGCCGGGTCGCTGAGCATGTTGACCAGCAGGTTGTGGCGGCAGACATCGCGGAACAGGGCACGATCATCGCCAGCCTGTTTGTAGCTGCGCGTCGGGCGGTCCGCGTAGCTGCGTGGCGGGAAGCCGCCGGGTGAGATCAGGCCGAGGTGCGTGACCCGTGGGCCAAGGCGCTGCGCCATGTTGGTGGCGATGGCGCCGCCAAAGGAGAAGCCCGCAAAGCGCAGCGGCATGTCGCCGGGGAACATCTGCAGCAGGGTCTGATACACGAGATCGAGGTAGGCTGGGCCGGTCAACTCGCGCGATACGTCAACCGAGGCGCCGTAACCGGGGTGGTCGAGGGCGTGTACGGTCCAGTGCGCCGCCAGGACGGGGATATTACGGCACCAGTGCTGCCAGCAGCCCATGCCGCCGTGAAACAGGACCAGATCTGGGCCATGACCACGGGTCTGCACCGCCATCACGGGTGCGGTGTCTGCCATAAGATTGCCTCCATTCACTGCATGCACACGAGAGAAGCGTACAGGGCGCATAGGGTGTACACGGACGGGTGGAATGTCGGACATCATGCAGCCCGCCAGCGACATCACGGGCTGCCATTGTCCCTACTTGGCTAGAGGTCGTCAATCAGAAAAGACGTGAGCCAAGGTTACTTCCTGCTCAGCCAGACCTCCTCCCGACGCCGGGGTAGCCAGTGACTTGGTCACTGGTGCAGGACGTATGAAACGGATATCTAGTGCTGGATACTCCGAGGCGCTGTACTGGAGGGAGGTGGGGGTGTCAACGCTGGCCGTCGCCACTCTGCACTGATGATATTGTATTATAGCCTGTCTCACATGAAGCCGCACTCGCAACAAGGTATTGCAGCCTGTCAGCCTTAGTAAAACCAAGTAGCCATGGGTGCAAAGTCATTCGAGACAGGCTCTAATTGTACACATTATGTAGATTCCTTGATAGACTAAGGAAAACATTTTCTTTGTTCTTGAGAGAGGGACGTTACCATTATGTATATGCAGAAAATCCTCAAAGGGATTGGTGGTATTCAAGATCAAGAGGCACAAGATATCTTGCTACAAAAAGGTATTTTCTGTAACTGGTGGAGAAATCAACTCCCTCCTCCAGACCTCGCAGATATTGAGACCCAGCTCACAGAGCCCAATCTCGATCAACATTTGAACAACTATCCTGCCTACGGCCCACGCACGCCTTTTATCTCCACTACTGCCGGTGCTATCCAACAGGACCATTTTCGTGCGCGCAATATCGTCTATCCGCCGCTGATGACCGCTTTAGAGTTTGCCACCGATGGTTATCAGCGGGTGGGGTACATTTTCTATGGCTATGTCTTTACTCTTGGGCAAAAAACCGTCATCTTGCGGGAGTTTGCGGAGGAAGTCCGCGAGCTCCATATTTATACCCAGTATCTGCAATATCATCACGAGGGGGAAATCGTCGCCAAGATACATATTCCGAGCGTGCGCCTCGAAAAAGTCGAAAAATACGATCCACAGCAGATGCTTGCGGACTTACACGCTCAGAACATACCTCAAGCCTCTTGGTCACAACCCAATCCAAATTATCAGAAGCCCAAGCAATATGCCAATATCCGTGGTGTGTTGTAGCAGAGGAGAACACCATGGCTCTTCATGAGCTTCAGCTTGCAGAGGTGCGGGTCTGGAGGGCTGCTGAGATGCACGAAGGGTACGCGCGCACTCTACAGCATGACCTTAACCATCCTGAACAGCCTTCCCAGGCAGAGATGTTACGCGCGAGTAGCCTGGCACTCGCAGCGAGTTATCGTGCTCTTGTCCTTGATGTTCAGGGCGCCAAACGTTTATTTCGCGAAGCTGCCCAGGCGTACGATGCTCTCCAGATGCCTTTTGCTGTCCTCATGGCGATTTGTGGGGACGATCGCGACTTGGTGAGGGAGTATTGGGAGACGCGGCGAGGCCGATGGCGCAGCACCGTAGGGCCTGTCCCTTTTCCTGCGGAGCCCTTCTTCTGCCATTTTTTAATGACGATGAGTATGGTGGTTTGGTTCGGAGGGACGTCTGCAGCCCATGAGGAGCTGCGCCAGATGTGCGATGACGGGCAACACGATAGACATGTCCCCGTGGGACGCCTTGGTCTCCCTTTTATGTATTACCATGATATTGGCCAAGCGCTGAGTTTGGCTACGCGTCTTGAACCCCCACTGACGGAGTACCTGACGAGGCTGGAAGCCGTCGTGATGGACGCTATGCTGGATCAGTACCATTGGCAGCGACTGCAGTCAGCCGTGCTGCCCGTCGAACCGGAAACTCTTGCCGTCTGTCTCGTCAGCAGCACAGGATTTACAGAACCTTTGAGCTTTCACCTGAAGATCCACAGTCCCCTACAAGGCGCAGTGGTACAGATTGTCAATGCTTTCGCTAAGCAGCGAGAGAGGTAAGGAGGATAGCAATGGAGTTGATGACGCTCATCCCATCTAGAGCCGAAACACTGGGGCCACCGCCATCAGCGAGCGTCCCAGCGCTCTGCTACGGGATATTTTGAGCGTCTTGCGACCGCAGCGTGCCTAAACAGCGGCAGGTCGGCTTCCGCTCATTTGCCCTGCCCCTCAAGTACGGCGCGGCTCTCAGCCAGCGTCGCATCGTACACGCGTTCGAGCGCCGCATTGCAGCCTCGGCAACCACGCACCACGGCCTCAGTCCAGTCGAGGTATTCCTGCCGCCGCGTCAAGGGCCAATCCACCGGGGGCGTCTGGGCCACGGCGCGAACGTTGGAGATTTTGTCGGCGATTTTAATCTGCTGCGCGTGCACGGATAAGTGCGGCGCATGCTCGATTTGCAAGCGCTTGCGCTCGGCTTTGGGCAGACGTTTATTATCCGTGACTTCCTCGACCACGCGCCGCACCTCGAGGCCGAACAGGGCTTCAATCTCCTCCGGGTGGGTCTGCGTATCCTCAAGCGTATCATGCAGAATCGCCGCCTGGAGGGTGAGCACGTCAGTGACCCCACCGCTGTGGGCCAGCAACTGGACGACTTCGATGAGGTGGTTTACGTACGGCGCGGCCTCCACCCCCTTACGGCGTTGATCGCGGTGTCTGTCAGCGGCAAAGTGCAGTGCCTGGAATATAGCCGTGATGGTTTCTACGCTCGACATAGCGTCTCCTGGTCCAAGAGTGCAAGCTCAAAGGGACACGCCTATTATAACCCAGGTGCAGGCCGTGGACACCGGGCATAAACGGTATACAATCCGTGCCCAGCGGGAGCATCGCCCGGGACGCTGGATGCTCCGAAGCCACTTGACTATCATACATTGGGCTCGACGTACATCAGCCAGACCTCCTCCAGACGCCGGTGCAGCCAGTGACCCGGTCACTGGCGCAGGACTTATGCAATGGACATCTAGGCAAAAAGCTCGTTGACCGCCATGCGCCAGCCGGGGACGGCAGGTTCGGCATCGGCGAGATCGCCGCGTCGCAAGATGACCAGATGGTCGGGGTCAGCGGCCTTATAGGACCTGATGACTTCCTCACTCAATACATCGACGTCCCACACGACTAGCGTGCCACAGGCAAAGTAGTCAGCGCGCTTGGCGGCCATCTCGCGTTCGGCGGTACGGCCGTAATCGTACTCGCTGCGGACTTCCGCAGCGAAGACGGGCGCTCCGAGCGGAAAACGCATGTCAGGGACAGCACCGACATACCAGGAGGCATCCGGGCTGAAAGACTCGCGGTGCGGCAGTTGGACGGCAAACGCAACGTTATTGGGGAAGGCGTAGCCACCGCCATGCTCCCGTTCATATCCGCGCAAACGCATGGCAATCTCCAGACTGACACGACTCGGTCTTCCACCGGTCGGCGCCATCAAGACAATCTCCCCATTGATCAATTCGGCTTTGCCTGCCACACGGTAGAGATCATCGAGAGTAGCGCGTGTACTGAGACGCATGGGTTCTCCCTCCTCGTGGTAGAAACACCTGGAGGTCAACTCGGAGCCTCATCCGTCTTACCCATCTTCAGGAGACGGCACTTCCAGGACATTGGCCGCAATCAGACTGGCGATCTCCTCGTCCGCCATGCCCAGAATCTCTTTGCACACCTGTACTGTATGCTGGCCAATGTTCGGAGCAGGCGAGCGAAACTCGGCAGGGGTGTCCGACAGACGGAATTCGGAGCGTTGGATCGGATGATAGCCCACCCCCGGGTGATCCATATAGACAAAATACCCCCGATGCGCGAGCTGGGGATCGGCAATCAGATCCTGATTGGTCTGGGCCACTCCAGCGGGCACCCCGGCGCGCTGCAGCATCGTCATCAACGTATAGGCGTCCTGCTGTTGCGTCCAGGCGCCAAGGAGCTGGTCAAGAGCGTCTTCGTGCTGTTTGCGGCTGAACAGCGTGGCAAAACGCGCCTCACTGGCCCAGGCGGGCTGACCCATCACCTGGTAGAGCGCCCGCCATTCGGCCTCGGTCATACAGGCAATAGCGCACCAGCGGTTGTCCCCCAGACAGGGATACACACCATGTGGTGCCACGGATGGATGACGGTTCCCCACACGGGTCTGGACATGACCGTTATTGGCGTAGTCCAGCACCGGTGGCGCCATAAAGTGTAGCGCCGCTTCGAGCTGCGAAATATCAATATGCTGGCCTTGGCCCGTGCGACGACGATAGTCCAGGGCTGCCACCAGGGTGGGCAGGGCAAAGCGCGGCACCACAAAGTCCGTATACGCCCCATACGGCGTACTAGGGGCCCGGTCGGGCCAGCCCGTGAGGTCAGTCATGCCGCTCAGGGACGACAGCACAGGCCCAAAGCCGGGCTGACGCGAATAGGGGCCACCGCGCCCCAGCATAGAGGCACTGATCATAATAAGATCGGGCTTGATGGCACGCAGGACATCGTAGCCCAGGCCCCATTTCTCAATGGTACCCGGCGTAAAATTTTCCGTCACCACATCAGCCCAGGGCAGGAAGCGCTTCACAAGGTCAACGGCCTGCGGATGCCCCATGTTGAGGCCAAAGCCATACTTGTTGACATTGTAATTGGCATAATAGCCGCTGCGGTTCAACCCTCGTTTGCCGCCGCCAAAAGGCGGGGCGCTGCGCAACACTTCAGCCCGTTCGCGCGATTCGATGCGTACTACCGTGGCCCCATACTCGGCAAGGTAGCTGGTGGTCAACGGGCCGATGACCACCCAGAAAAAATCCAACACTTTTAAGCCTTTGAACGGTTGCACCGCGCTGTCCTCGCTCATAATACCCCCTGCGCCCGTAGCACCGCCAGTTCGTCGGGTTGCAAGCCGAGTTCATCCTGATAGATCGCCTGGTTATGCTCGCCCAGCGCTGGCGGCAAGCGGTGCAGTTGCAACGGCGTGGCGCCCATCTGGGCAAAAGGTCCGAGAAAAGTCACCGGTGGCTCGCCGTCGAGGTACGGCTGCTGCTGAAAATAGTGCCGCGCTGCCAGTTGCGGATCATGCACAATGTCCGCCGTGGTCGCCACCGGGAACATCATAATGCGGCGTTCCACCGCACCCGTGAAGAGCTCTTGTTTGGTCTTGCTCAGCAGAAAACGTTCAATCGGCGGCACCATCCACTCCAGCATTTCCGGGGTAATCATGCCATACCCCAGCTTGGTGAAGTCGACCTCTTCCAGGGCCGCATCGCGCATGCCCTCCTCGGCCATCCAGCGGATGATATTATTGACCCCCAGGCCAGACCCCTGGCCACCGGAGAACTGGAAATTGACATAGCCGTCTTTGCAGGGCCAGGTCAGGCGCATAAACGAGGTCGAACCCGTCTGGCGATAGGCCCCTTGACGCTGGATGATGGCGTGTTCCATGACATAGCTCTGCGGCGCATTGGCCAGAGCCCGAGCCATGGCTTCCTGGCAGGACACGTCGACGTACTGGCCTTTGCCAGTCAGCACTCGCTGCATGTGGGCCACCATGGCCCCGCTGGCACCGGCACCAGCGCCGTGTAGGTAAAAGTGTGGAAAACCAATACGCACCGGCGCCCGGTCTGGCTCCCCGGTCACATACATAAAACCGGACAGCGCCATACCCACCAGATCCGGGGCTTTGTAATAGGCGTATGGTCCCTGTTGCCCAAACGGCGTGATAGACACCATGATGAGGCCAGGATGGAGCGCTGCCAGGGCGTCATAGCCCAGTCCCAGAGCGGCGAGTGCCCCTGGGGCCCCGGATTCCAGGAGAAAATCAACGGAAGGGACCAGGCGCTTCAGGAGTCGCTGCCCTTCAGGCGTGGTCACATCCAGGGTGATACTGCGTTTATTCGCCGCATACGACCACCAGTAGAGGCTGCGCTCGTGATGCACCTCATGGTGATAAAATGGTCCAATCTGCCGTGCTGGATGGCCTCCTGGGGGTTCAATCTGGATAACATCAGCGCCAAGATCGGCCAGAATTTTCCCACAGAGCAAACACTCGGCGCCGGTCAGATCCAGCACCCGATAGGGACT
>Ga0194121_10010659_pt1 | contig 11112 bp, 11 predicted proteins | sample TA2MahCa50mmetaG_FD_148609 | JGI IMG/M metagenome (GOLD analysis project Ga0194121, IMG submission 148609) | Freshwater microbial communities from Lake Tanganyika, Tanzania - TA2015020 Mahale Deep Cast 50m | ecosystem: Environmental > Aquatic > Freshwater > Lake | place: Tanzania: Lake...
ACGTAGCCCACCGCACTCACCGCCACGGCAGGCGAACCCGCGTATTGTAGCGGGCCGCCAGGGCGTCCGCGCAGGCTTCGAGCGCGCGCTTTGCGTCCTCCAGCGAGGGCAGCGCCAGATTTTCGCGGGCCGCGAAGTGCGTCCAGGATTCCAGCTCTTTTGCGTGCGCGCCGGTTTCCGTGTGGACCTCGTGGGCGCGCAGCAGCAGGCGTTTTTCGAGATCCGCGGATTTTGCCCTCACCGATCGGGCCGGCGCTTCGTCCACCGTTTTAAGCAGCGCCAGCGCCTCAATGCCAAGCCCGCGCATCTGCCAGTCGGCGCGCTCCGAGCCCACCCGCGCCAGGGCGGGCCACAGGCGGCGGTGCACGAAAGTCACCTTCCCGTTGACGAGCTTTGCATCGACGCAGTCGTGCGCGTCGTCAAGCCTTTCCGCGCAGTGAAAAATCGCGTGATTCTTGGGATGACCCCACCACGATCCCTTGACGGGCTAGCCCGCCACGATGGTGGCAAGACTCGGGAGCACCGCATCTTGCAGCAGGATCACGCCGTGCTCGTGCAAGGCCGCAACCACCTGATCAAAACTCATCGAAGCGCCAGTGCCGCGCGCAGCGCCTCCACCTGGGCGGCAATTTCCGACTCGGTGTACGGCTTCACGGCGACCTCCATCGGAATCGAGCCGTCCACCAGACCGGTGTTCATGTCATATTCGAAATGCGGAATTTCTCCCCGCTCCAACGCCTGGATTTCGGCGCGCGCGATGGGCCAGAGCGGCGGGCGCTCGGCACTTTCCACCAGCGGCGCGAGGAGAATCTCCAGCGCGAGGCTGCGATCCACGCCCTGGCGCTGGGCGTTTCCCTGAGCCTGCTGCAGCGCCGCGTATTCCGCCAGCGGGCGGGGCCGCCACGGCACGCGCGCTTGACGGCGAATCTGGGTGAGCGCCCGGGCGGCGTCGCGAAATCCCTCAATCAATTGCTCCGCGTTGGCCGCTGGCGGCGCGGGAGCCGGCTCGATCCAGTCCGTGCCCAGGTGCCGGAAAACCGTTTCCGGAACCTGGGCCGGATCAGTAGCGTGCGCGGCGCCCACCGCGCGCAGGATGGCCAGACGCGCGCCCAGCCGGCGCGCATGATGCTCCGTGCGTAGAATCCACACGAACCCGATGGTTTTCGGCGTCGGCGTCCCACTCACTTCAGAAATCCAGTCAACCAGCTCCGCGGCATCCGGGCGCGGCTCATAAAAATAATCCCCGTGCGGCGTGCGGATCACGTCCGCTTCAATTTCGGTCGAGGGGAGGTCGTTTTTGCGCTCGACGAAGAGATCCGTCTGGGTCCGCCAGGTCAGCGTCGCCTCGGCCATTTCCCGGGCAATCGCCGCGAACGTGGTGAACACCGACTTCAAGCCGCCGCCGCGCAGGCCCTCGACGAAGCGGGCGTAAGCCTCGCGGGGCGGCGATCCGTTCCCCTGGGGACGCGGACCACGGTGGCGCTCGAACTGGGCCAGCAGCACGCCCGCCGCAACCTGCGTCAGGCGATGCGCGAGGCGCCAGCGCAAGGCCGTCCCTGGCACGCCAGCCCCGGCCACGTGTACGAAAGGTGCGGCAATCTCCTCAAAGGGAAGCGCCGGGCTGAACGCGATCTCCTCGCGGCAGTCCAACACCGCGTCCAGCAGCCGCACCCACTCCGGCGCCTCCGCGTCGCGGGGAGGCGCCATGGAGCCAAGCGCGCGCACGGCGTCCGCCTCCTCGATGCCGTCCCAAACGAGACGGCGCGCGAAGCCCTCGCCAAGCATGGCCTTCCAGCGCTCCAGGCGTACCTGGGCGAGGCTGTCGCTGACTTCGGAGGGCACCGCGATCAGGTTGCCCCCGAGCCGCTCCCGCAGCGTTGTGCCGCGGGCGGCCAGGGTGCGCATTTCGGCGTTGGTGAGGGGCACGGGCGTCTCAACTTTCGGTAAATGGGAGGCCGGAGTTTTGACGCGGACAAGCCGAGCCCTGCCGTTCACAAGAGGTTCACAATCCGGGGGCGCGCCCAAATCCGCTCCCAAGCGCTCGGGGATATCCTGGCCACAGTGAGCAACGCGCAGAGGGGAATCAGACAATGAACACCGTCCGCAACACCAACGTCCGTACCACCGGCACCAGCAACGCTCGCCAGAGCGCGCCCCAGAATTCCGAGCGCCCCGGCGCGCCGAAGTCGAAGGACACCGTGACGCTGTCCGCGCAGGCCCAGAAATCCGGCGAAACCAACAAGGTCGACCGGGACCGGCAGGAGCAGGAAGTCTCCAACCAGGAGCGCGAGCTCGAGGAAAATCCCCGCGAAAATACCCGGCCCGCCAACGGCGACGACGCCGACAATTATAATCGGCTGGTCAGCGAGGCGGCCTCCTATCCCGCGGGCACCCACGAGACCGAGAACGGCTCGGTCACCGTGTCCGAGGAAAACGGCGTGAAGACGCTGCGCTTCAGCGAGGGCAGCGAGCAGCGCAAGGTGATCGTGGACGGGAAGACCGGCGACGCTTCCGAGTCAATCGTGAAACCCGCTTTCAAGAACGGCCCGAATTACCTGCTGCAGAGCGTGACCAGCTACGACCGCCGCGGTGACCTGCTGGGCCCGGTATTCGAGGACAATGGCGCCACCGTCCCCTTCGGCACCGGCGCCAGCTTCGGCCCGCCCCAGATTTACTCCACGGCGCCCCAGCCGCGGCCGCAGCCGCAGGGACAGTCTAGTTTTGACATCCAGATGGTGCTGGCCAACATGCAGGGCCAGGGGACAATGGCGTATCGCCCGTAGGCTGCTTGCCCCCCTGGAAGAAACATGAACTATTCCTTGCAGAGAATCCGCCAGTGCGCGTGGTATTTCCGCAGGCGCTCCACCGCGCTGTCGGTGACCTCCTGGAGGCGGAGCAGGTTCATGTTGTCCTCCAGGTCGGCCATCTTGACCCGCCGCGCGATCGGGTTGGCCGCCGCGCGATGCACGAAGGCCGTGTAATCCTCGTCGGGACGTTTCGTCAGGGCGTCCACCGCGGCCAGCACCGCTTCGGGAATTCCCTCCCGACGCAGATCGTCGAGCGACACGTCGGTGTCTTCGACGACGTCGTGCAGCACGGCAGCCATTTTTTCCTCGTCGGTGGCCATGCGCAACATCATGCGGAGCGGGTGCAGCACGTAGGGCGCTCCCACTTTGTCGACTTGATCGACGTGCGCGCGGGCGGCAATTTCGATGGCGCGGGCGAGCGGGCTGGCCATCGGTTAAATCGCCTCCGTGGCGGCGTCCAGCCAGGCGCGCGTCTGGGCGTCGAGAAGCGGGCCGATCTCCGCGCGAACGCGGGCGTGATACGCGTTGAGCCAGGACGCCTCTTCGTCGGTGAGGCTCTCGCGGACGACGAGCGCGCGGTCGATGGGCACCAGGGTAAGCGTCTCGAACCCGAGCATTTCATTCTCGGCGCCGCTCACCTCGACGGATTTTACCACCACGAGATTTTCAATGCGGATTCCGTACGCGCCGGTTTTATAATAGCCGGGCTCGTTCGAACAGATCATCCCGACTTGCAGGGCCACGCTGTTGTGCAGCTTCGCGATGCGCTGCGGGCCCTCGTGGACGCCGAGATAGGAGCCCACGCCGTGGCCGGTGCCGTGGTCGTAGTCCTTGCCGCGCTCCCACAGCGGGCGACGGGCCAGCGCGTCCAGTTGGATGCCGCCGGTTCCTTTCGGGAACACCGCGCGGGCCAGCGCGATGTGTCCTTGCAGCACCAGCGTAAAATGCTCGCGGGCCTCAGCGGGCGGCATCCCGATGGCCACCGTGCGGGTAATATCCGTGGTACCGTCCGGATATTGCGCGCCGGAATCCACCAGGTACAGCTCGCCGGGCGTCAACTTGCGCTCGGTCTGCGGGGTGGAGTGATAGTGCACGATGGCGCCGTTGGAGCCGGCACCGGAAATCGTGTCGAAAGAAAGGTCGCGAAATTCCGGGCTCTCTCGGCGGAAGGCTTCCAGCCTGTCGGACGCGGCAATTTCCCCCAGTTCCCCTTTTGGACCCTCGCGGGAAATCCAGGCCAGGAACTTGCACATGGCCACCGCGTCCCGACGGTGCGCGGCGCGCGCGCCCTCCACTTCGACGGGGTTTTTCGCGGCCTTGGGCAGCGCGCAAGGATCCACGCCGGACCGCACGACCGCACCGGCCGCCATGAGCCGCGCGTGGATGGCGAAGGCGCCGGTCGCGGAGTCCACGCGCACGCGCTGGCCTTTCAGCGCATCGAGCGCCGGCAGGAACGCGTCGCGGGGCGCCACGCGGACGTCCCCAAACTCCGCCTTCAATTTGCGCTCATCCACGAACCACTGCAAGGCGCCATCCGCGTGAAGAATGGCGAAGCTGAGCGGAAGCGGGGAACGCGACACGTCGCCGCCGCGCACGTTGAGCAGCCATGCAATGGAGTCGGGCGCGCTGATGACGGCGGCGCCGAAGTGCTCCTTCTTCAGGTCGCCGGCCACCGCGGCGCGCTTTTCCGCGGAGGTTCGCCCGGCCAGCGCGTCGGGGTGCGGCACGATAGGCGCCAGCGGGGGATCCGGTTGATCGGCCCACACCCGGTCCAGGGGATTTTCTTCGACGGCCACGAGCGTGCCGCCGGCCGCCTCGACGGCCTCGCGCAGTTTCTCCGCGTCGCTGGCGGTGTGCAGCCACGGATCGAAGCCCACCCGCATTCCGCGCCGCGTCTGCTCGGCCAGCCAGCGGTGCGGCGGCTGTTGGATGAGGTGGCGCTGCTCGAACAGGGCGGCGTCCACCTGGGTCTGCGCTTGCAGGGTGTAGCGGCCGTCCACGAACACGGCGGCGCGATCCAGGAATACCACCGCGGCGCCGGCCGAGCCGGTGAATCCGCTCACCCAGGCCAGCCGGCTGGCGTGCGGCGGCACGTATTCCCCCTGGTGCTCATCGGCGCGCGGCACGATAAATGCGTCGAGTCCCTGGCGTCGCAGCTCGGCGCGCAGGTCGTGGACTCGCTGGGCGGCGGTTGAAGTGGTGAGCATGGAGACCCTCCCGGCGTGGTGGACGGCGGGGTTTCGCGACCAGGCGTACCGCTTCCCGCTCACGAGGAGAAACCAATCCAGCGCGACTCGGCCAGAAATCAGGGACCAGTTGAACGGCGCGTTTCCCCGCGACCGCCCTGGGGCAGGGTGACCACGAAGCGGCTCCCCTGTCCCAGCGCGGACGACACGTGAATGCGCCCGCCGTGCGCGTGCACCAGCTCGCGCACGATGGCGAGGCCAAGGCCGGTGCCTTCACGGGCGCGGCCGCCGACATTCACCTGCTCGAACGGCTGGAATATCCGCTCGATATCCTCAGCCGGAATGCCTGGGTCCAGATCGCCCACCGCCAGCACAATGGCGTCGCTGGCGCGCTCCACGTCGATGCGCACCTCGCCGCCCACCGGCGAGAACTTGATGGCATTGGTCAGCAGGTTGAACAGGATCTGGCGCACGCGGGCCGGATCCGCCACCATGTCGCCTTCCAGGGCGATGGGCCCCACCAGCCGGACCTCCTTGCGCAGCGCCTGGTGGGAGACGATGCTGATGGCGTTGCGGATGACGTCGGCCACCAGAAATTCCTCCGGGTGGAGCGCCAACCGCCCGGCTTCAATGCGCGCGAGATCCAGCATCTCGTCCGCCAATTTCAACAGGTCGCTGGCCGCGACGCTGACGTTCTCGATAGTGCCGTGCATGGTGGCCGGATCCATCGAATCTCTCTCGGCGAGCAGCAAGTCCGAAAATCCCACGATGGCGTTGAGCGGCGTGCGCACTTCGTGGCTCATGGAGGACAGGAAAGCGGTCTTGGCCTGGTTGGCTCTGGCGGCCGCCTTCCACGCCGCGCGCAATTCCCGCTCGTGGCGCTTGGCCTCGGAGATGTCGCGCAGGATGCTGGACACGCCGGTCAATTTTCCGGCCCGGTCGCGAATCGGCGAAAAGGTGACGGAAACCTCGATAATTTCCCCGTCCTTGCGGTGGCGCACCGCTTCCATGTGGCGGACCGGCATTCCGCGGCGCACGCAGTCCAGAATTTCCTCCACCGGGTCGCCGTCGAGCATGGAAACGTGCTGTCCGACGGCCTCCTCCGCGGAGTGGCCGAAAAGTGCTTCCGCGGCACAATTCCAATCGGTGATCGTCCCGTCCAGCGTCATGGTCACGATGGCGTCGTCGGAAAACTCCACCACCGAGGCCAATCGTGCCCGCGCCGCCTCCGCCTCCACGCGCGCGAGCCGCTCCGCGAGCTGCCATTCGGCCACCTGGATGCGGGTTTTCACGAGCCGAGGAAGCAGCGGCTTGGGAAGGTAGTCGTCGGCGCCGGCCTGCAGTACCTGCTCGATTTCCTCGGGACGGTCGCGGACGGTGAGCACGATGACGTGGGGACGCTCGTCCCTCATCTCGCGCACCCGGCGACAGAGCGCGAGGCCGTCAACTTCGCCGGGCAGCACCCAGTCCGCCAGGACCAGCTGATAGCGTCCTCTTGAAGCGCGCGCCACGCGGACTCGCCGTCCTCGCGCACGTCCACCTCATGACCCTGTCCGACGAGCAGACCTTGCAGCAGCCGCGCGTCGACCGAATCGTCCTCTACGACCAGTGCCTTCACGTTGTCCCCCGAGGCTTCCCCCGGATGCCGCCCACCATTGAAGCCGACTTCGCCACCGCGACGGCGAGTCCCCTGCGGGAGGACTCGTGGGCCCCGCATTCGAACCCGCCGCCCGCATGCGTCGCTATCGGATCGGAGCCGGACAGGGATTTTACGGGGATTCCCCCGGCGCCGCCCTCGACATGGCGCGCCACGGCGAGGTTTCCGCCATCGCGTTCGACGCCCTCTCCGAGTTGACGCTGGCCATCCTGCAGAAGGACCGCCAGCGAGACCCCTCCCTGGGGTACACCCGCGACCTCGGCGCCTGGATGAAACGCCTCCTTCCCATCGCGCTGGATCGGCGCATCGCGCTTATCACCAACGCCGGCGGCCTCAACCCCGAGGGCGCCGCCGAAGTGGTGCGCAAGGCCGCCGACGGGCGTCCCCTGCGCGTGGCCACGGTGCACGGGGACAACCTCACCGAGCGCCTGGGGACCCTGGCCGTGCCGCTGGACCACGCGGTGACCGGCGCCGCGTTCGGCGAGGTATCCGACCGCGTCGTGTTCGCCGCCGCCTACCTGGGGGCCGGGCCGCTCGTCGAAGCCCTCTCCCGTGGCGCGGACGTCGTGGTTACGGGACGGGTCGCCGACTCCGCGCTTTTCCTGGCGCCGCTGGTACACGCGCTGGGCTGGGCCTGGGACGACTGGGACCGGCTCGCCGCGGGGACCGTCGTGGGGCACCTGCTGGAGTGCTCGGGGCAGGCGTGCGGCGGCAATTTCAGCGGAGATTGGGCCAGCGTTCCCGAGCCGTGGCACCTGGGATATCCGCTGGCGGAAGTCAGCGAGGACGGTGTCGTGGTGATTGGAAAGCCACCGGGCAGCGGTGGACGGGTGACCGCCGAGACGGTTTCCGAGCAGTTACTCTACGAGGTGCAGGACCCGACGCGCTACGTCTGCCCGGACGTGTGCGTGGATTTCACCGACGTCGGGCTGCGCGACCTCGGCGACAACCGCGTGGAAGTCGAGGGGACGCGCGGGGCGGCGCGTCCAGAATTGCTGAAGGTGGTCATCGGATATTCAGACGGTTGGATGGGCGAAGGCCGCGTGGGATATTGCTGGCCTCATGCGCTGAAAAAGGCGCGCCGCGCGGAGGAGATTTTGCGCCATCGTCTTGAGATGGTGGGGTGCAAGCCGCGCGATATTCTCGTGGAGTTCCAGGGATACGACAGCCTGCAGCCCCCTCGCAGCGAGCCGGATGAAGTCTACCTGCGGGTCGCCGTGCGCACGGAAACCCGCGCCGAGGCAGAGGCGATGACCCGAGAGATGCCCTACCTGGCGCTGAACGGCCCGCCCGGCCTGGGCGGCTATGGCGGCGTCACGCCCCCCCGCGAATTGCTGGGCATCTGGCCCACGCTGGTGCCGCGGGAAATCGTGGAGCGAGACGTCCACGTGGAGGTGACATGACGCGCCCACTGGCGGAACTCGCCCGCGCCCGCTCCGGTGACAAAGGCGATATCGTGGACATCAGCCTGTTCGCGGCGGACGAGCCGACCTACGAATTGTTGCGCGCCCATGTGACCGCACAGAGGGTGCGCGCTCACTTCGCGGACCGTGTGCGGGGCGAGGTCACCCGCTGGGAATTGCCCCGCCTGCGCGCGCTGAAATTCGTGCTCCAAGGCGCGCTCGACGGCGGGGCCAGCCGCTCGCTGCGCAGCGACAATCTTGGAAAATGCTTCGGTCCGGCGCTGCTGCGCATGGAAATAGAGGTGTAGGAGTATATCGATGCAAGAGCAGCTTGTGGATCTGGAGCAGCGCCGCGATAAGGCCGCCGCCATGGGCGGGCCGCACGCCATCGCGAAGCAGCACGAGCGGGGGAAGCTGACCGCGCGGGAGCGGCTCGATTTATTGCTCGATGAAGGAACCTTCAGCGAAATTGGCCTGCTTGGCCATCACCAGTCAATCGATCCGGAAATGGTGGGACGGGACACCCCGGCCGACGGAGTCATCACCGGCTTCGGCAAGGTGGACGGACGGATGGCGTGCGTGGCGGCCTACGACTACACCGTGATGGCCGGCTCCATGGGCGCGGTGGGCGAGCGCAAGGTAAAGCGCGCCCGCGAGCTGTCGCTGCGCCAGCGGGTTCCCATGATCTGGCTGGTGGATTCGGCGGGGGCACGGATTCAGGAAGTTCTCGCGCCATGGTTTGCGACCACCGGCGATTTATTTTTCGAGCAGGTGATGGCATCCGGGGTGATTCCTCAGGTCGTGGCAATGATGGGACCGGGCGCGGCCGGCACCGCGTATCTGCCCGGGCTGGCGGATTTCGTCCCGATGGTGAAGGGCCGCAGCTTCATGGCGCTGGGCGGTCCGCCGCTGGTGAAGGCCGCCGTGGGAGAAGACGTGGACGAGGAGACGCTGGGCGGCTCGCGCGTGCACACCGAGATCAGCGGCGTCGCGGATCTCGAAGTGGCCGATGACGCGGCGTGCATTTCCGCGGTGAAGCAATATTTGAGCTATTTTCCGTCGCACAACCAGGAAATGCCGCCGCGCCGAGAAACCGGGGACGGGGAGCGGCCGGTCGAGGGATTGGAGGACCTGGTCCCCACCGAGGCGCGGCGCACCTACGACATGCGCCGCGTGCTGGAGCGCGTCGTCGACAAGGATTCCTTCTTTGAGATCAAGCCCCGCTTCGCGCGCAACCTGCTGGTCGGTCTGGCGCGCATGGACGGCAATTCCGTAGGCATCGTGGCCAGCCAGCCCGGGCACATCGGCGGAATTCTCGACGTGGACTCCGCGGATAAAGCGGCGCGCTTCATTTTGACCTGCGACGCATTCAATATTCCGCTGCTGTTCATGGTGGACACGCCCGGGTTCATGGTCGGCTCGAAAGTCGAGCATCAGGGGATCATTCGGCACGGCGCCAAGATGCTGCACGCCATCTCGGAGGCGACGGTTCCCAAGATTACCGTGATTCTGCGTAAGGCGTACGGCGCCGGGTATTACGTGATGTGCGGGCGCGCGTTCGAGCCGGATCTGATCGTGGCGTGGCCCACGGCGGAGATCGGCGTGATGGGTCCGGACGGCGCGGTGAACATCCTCTACCGCAAGGAAATTGCCGGCGCGCCCGACCCGGCCGAGGCCCGCCAGAAGCGCGTGGAGGAATTCCGCGGTCGCATCAGCGTGTACTCGGTCGCCGAAAACGCTTTCTTAGACGACGTCATCGCTCCGTCGGAAACCCGCAACGTGATCATCCGCGGGCTGGCGCTGGCGCGGGGTAAAAAGGTCGACCGCCCCTGGAAGAAGCACGCAGTGCCACCGGTATAGACCTGGAAGGCGCGGACTCCTTCGTTCAACCAGCGGTGAAGCCTTAACAAACCGTTAATCCGCCCGGGGCAGGCTCATGATAAGCTTGGCGCAATGCGCACCTTGTCTGGAGGACCCTTATGATCGCCCCTGAGATCGGCGTCGTCGCGCCGTCTTACCCGCCAGCCCGAAGCCTTGACACGCCAGCACAGCAGCCTGCCGAGACCATCTTCGTTGCCGCCGACGCCGTGAGTCTGGCGGCCGACGTCCAGCCAGCCCCGCAAGCCTCGGTCACCCAGACCGCCGGCGCGGCCGTCCGCGCGCTCACCTCCGCGCTGGCCCACTGCTTGATGCCCGAGGGGGCCACTCAGGCCTATTATCCGAAGACGCCGCCGCAGCCCAGCGACCAGCCGAACCTGGAACGCATCCGCTACCTGAAGGGCCTCGTCGAGCAGAAGACCGGCGAGGTGCAGCGCCTGCAGAGTGAGCGCTCGCGCACCGAGTCCGAGCGCAGCCAGAAGGTTCGCGAGAAGGAACAGTACCAGAGCGAGTCCTATCGCCTCAACAACGAGATCAACAACGCCAACTACGAGGCAAGCAACGTGCAGACCGAGTTGTACCGCGTGAAGGAGGCCCTGCGCGAGGAGCGCGACTCCAACCGCCGCTGGGATCTCGAGAACAAGCGCCAGAGCCTGGACGACCGCCTCTACCGCCTGCGCGACCAGGCTCGGGAACTGCAGTATCGGCGCAACGACGTGGAGTACAAGATCCGCGAGTGCGAGAGCCGCGCCAACGAGCTGTCCAACCAGCACCACTCGCTGGGCAACCGCATCGATGGCATCAACACCGAGATGGCGTACATCAGGGACGAGCTGTATCGCCTCGAGCGCGCCTGATTGACTTGCCCGTCGGGCACGAGCCTTACTTCTTGTCGTCCTTGCCGCGCAGAAAGTCGCTCGGCTTCAAGTTCTCGATGTACTTCTTGAACTTCTTCAGGTCTTGCTCTTCCGCCGACTTGTCGACCACGGTCTCTTCCAGGATGATGCGCTCGGACACGAAGATGGGAGAGTTCGTGCGCAGCGCCAGCGCGATGGAATCGCTCGGGCGGGCGTCGATCTCCAGGACCCCGTTGCCCGTCTCCAGCACGACCTTCGCGTAGAAGGTGTTGTCGTGGATGTCGTGGATGATGATGCGAGCCACCTTGGCGCGCAACGATTCGA
>Ga0194121_10010683_pt1 | contig 11092 bp, 12 predicted proteins | sample TA2MahCa50mmetaG_FD_148609 | JGI IMG/M metagenome (GOLD analysis project Ga0194121, IMG submission 148609) | Freshwater microbial communities from Lake Tanganyika, Tanzania - TA2015020 Mahale Deep Cast 50m | ecosystem: Environmental > Aquatic > Freshwater > Lake | place: Tanzania: Lake...
AACGTCCTGCTTGAATGGGAATACGACAACGCGAGTGCCGACCGTACGGAAGGCATTCATGACTGGGGGCACGACTGCGTGCCGATGGCTGACCTCACGGATGTGAGGAAGATCGTCCCTTGCAGTGAAGGCGAAGTTTGCGAACATTGCAAACGACCCGCTACCGAAGCCCTGGTGTTGCTCAACGGGTGTGAAACTCCGACCTGCGAAAGCGGCGTCCGCTTCGTCCGTTGGCAAGTCGCCAAGTTTCCCGAAATCATCACCTTGGAGAAGTAGAGGAGCAGCACCATGAAAACGACTGATAGCAAGAGTTGGGTTGCCGGAGATTGCTTCACAGCGCTCCGAGAACTCGATTTCTACAACGATGAATTCGCAAGGGCAGCTGTTCCGCAAGGGACGACTGGCATCCTTGTGAAAGTCAAGGATGACGGTTCTTTCCGGATGTTCTGGGAGAACAAGGACGGAAAAGGTCATTGGACTGAACTTTCAAGGTTCGATCTCCAGTGCCTGATAAGCAACCAGCAGATCAAGTACCGCGGCAAATTCGGCCAAGCATCTTAAGCCTACGGGGAGAGGCAAAACTCCCCTTCACTTCCTAATTCTGAAAACTTTTCAGGATTGAGAAGTGAACCTTGAAAACCAACAACTAAACGGGATGGCGGTAGTTTCGTTTAGTTAAACTGTTTTACCGCAAACGGAGGATTGTATCATGGCGACTGCCAACACGGTGGAACTGGTGAACGGCCGGAGCGAGACCACGGTGGCCGATCGGATTTCCGACGGCCTCTGGACCGCGAAGGTCTGCGTTTCCAGCTACCTGAGGCCGCACCCGGAGGATCGTCGCATCCCGCGCGATCAACTGCCGTGCACCGTGCCGACCCAATGGTGGGCACAGGTGCTCGGCGTGAAAGAGGACGAGGTCAAGCAGACCCTCATCGGGGAAAGCTCGACCACGCCCAAACAGTACGGCTACGTCTCGAACGAACAGGGTTGGACCCTGACGTCCGAAAAGCCCTTCGTCGTGGTGCGATTCCGTGACTACGACATGGGACGAGGCGACAAGGCCAAGTACTGGCGTGGTCTGACCGCAGCGCGGCAGATGCACAAGGGGGAGCTGGGGCAGTATCCGGACATGATCCGGAAGCCACAGATTTTCCCGAGCACCATCTCGGATCCCGAAAACAGGCGCTGGGATGGCGACACGGATGTCAGCCCAAAGCTGAACTGGGTCGAGCTCGGAGAGCTCGCCAAGATCAGCGGTCTGCAGCCCGAGGAAATCATCAAGGGCTTCGCCGGCTTCTCGCCGTCGACCTACTACGAACCCAACGTGCCCCTCATGTGTGGACGGATCCAATCCGGAAACATGGTGAGGATGTACGTCGGTAACGTACCCATGAGCGGCTGCGGAGGCGAACTCGCGTGGGGCGGAAAAAATACCGCTTCGCTCGACTTGTTCCAGCAGCTGATCGATCGCCACAACGGCAAGGTCTCGATCACTCAGTCCTTCGCCTATGCGGTGATCCGGCTCACGCAGTTCGGCTACCGTCCAGACAATGAAGCACCTCAGCCGTCATTTCGGCTCGAAGCCCCCATGCCGGCGGCACCGCAGAATACGCTGCCGGTGTTGTCGGTCGAAGAGCTTCGCGAACTCCACGAGCTGCGCCAGAGTCTGCCCAAGGAGCTATCCAAGGCGGAGTTCCGTCAGACGGCGGAGAGTGCTGTCGGTTCGACTGAGTGGAAGAAGGCGCCGCAGATGAGCGACGTGCTCAACGGGTTCGCCTACTACACCGACTTCGAGTACCTGGAGGCCTTCGACGGCCGCTTGGTTATCTCGAATGGCTACTGGACTCGCGCCGGCGCCAACAAGTCACCCAACTATTACTGTGGCATGATCGGGGTCTTCCCCAAGCGTGTCGCTGATCCGCGTCGCGACCAGAGCGCAATCCTGCGCCTCTGGTTGTTCCCGGATGAGTTGGTGCGACTGATGCCGGCTGGTCAGAAAGGCGGAGTCTGTCCGCCCAGCGTTCCCACGGACGTCGCGGAGTGCATGAAGCGCTTCCTCGGCGGTCTGGGTTACAAGGTGTAATAACAAGCTGACGAGAGTTGGCAAAAACATAGCCCCAAGTAGCATGATGCTGCTCGGGGCTTTTATTATACATAAATTCTACCTACCCAATTGGCACACACGATGCATAAGGAAAATAAAAAAGCATAAAATACTAAAAACCGTCCCGATATACCGGGACGGTTTTTGATTGAATATTGAAATAATATTCATAATTGTTTGTACTAATACTATATTTGGTAAAAAATTGGTATAAGTAATTCATGGTAGATATTGATAAAAATGATGAAGAAATAGCTTCTTTAGTTCAATCTGGAAAGGTTGATTTTTTTGGCATACTTATTGAAAGATACGAGAAAAAAATGGAAAGGTACGCAAGAAGAATTTTAAACAATCAAGATGATGTAAAAGATGTGATTCAGGAAATTTTTATCAAGGCTTATATTAATATAAAAAGCTTTGACGCAAGCAGAAAATTTTCACCATGGCTGTATAGAATTGCTCACAATGAAATTGTGAATGTTTATAGAAAAAACAAGCGAAAAAGTTTTTTGCCAATTTTTGATGTGGATACATTTTTGCCTCATATTATAAAAGAGGGGGAGTTGAGCATACAAAAGCAGGTTGACCGGAGAGAAATGAAAGAAATAATTGAAAAATGCCTTATTAATCTTGAAGAGAAATATAAAGAGCCCATAGTTTTGTATTACATAGAAGACCTTAGTTATAAAGAAATTTCAGATATTATGCATTTGCCTATTTCAACTGTTGGCGTCAGAATAAAAAGAGCAAAAAAAATTATGAAAGAAATTTTTAAAAGTCAAAACTACAATGGATAGAGATTTAAAAGAAAATAAAATGTCAGACAATGTAATTGGTCAAATAAAAAACGGGACCATAAAAATGAAGCCCAGGTCTTATTTTATGTTGAGGGGTTTTTTGCTGGGAGGGGGTATATTTTTATTGTTTTTATTTGTTGTGTATTTGGCAAGTTTTATTGTATTTTCTTTAAGAATAAGCGGTGTTTGGTTTTTGCCTTTGTTTGGGTTTTTGGGAGCCAGAATTTTACTTGGATCTTTGCCATGGGTTTTGATTTTATTATCTGTGGCTTTAATAATAGCAATAGAAATTTTTGCAGAAAGAATCTCATTTATTTACAAAAGACCGGTGATTATGTCTTTAGTGGGGGTAATTTTAATTGTTTTAATAGCGGGGCTTTTAGTGGGACTTACCAGTTTTCACCCAAGAATATTTTATAAGTCTCAGGAAGAAAATATTCCTGTAATTGGGTCGTTTTATAAAAGATATAGTTTGCCTAAAATTGAAAATGTTTATAATGGCGTAATATCAAAAATAGATAACGAAAAACTTGAGATTGAAACCTCAACTGGCCAGTTTTTTGAATTACATAGCGGAGCCAATCTAATTGAATTTAGAAGAAATATTAAGGAAGGGGATGCTGTAATTATTATCGGAGATAAAGAAAATGATTTTTTGAAAGTTAGAATGATAAGGGAAATAAAAGAAGACCTTGATTTTTTTCCATCAAAAAGAAAGATAAAAAAGATAATGGAAAACTCAAATCGCTAAAATATGTAAAAAGTGTTTTAATTATTCTATTTTACTCACTATGAAATATTAAATAGGATTTGTTGTATTAAGGATTGAAGGTTGGCAAAGAATTTTTCTCTACCAACCTTCTCGACCTTTGCATCTTTGCAAAGGCGGGAGGTCGATTAAAGGTCGTAATCTTTAATTAAATAATAAGACATGAATAAAAAATATTTATTATATATTTCTATACCAGCTATTGCTTTGTCTACCGCAGGGATTGTGGCAGTGGGAAGCGTTTCTGCTGATTCAGTAAATAAGCAATCAAGTGGCATTTCAAGTCTGGTAAATGCTATTGCTCAAAAGTTCAACTTGAATCAAGCTGAAGTCCAACAAGTTTTTGATGATCATAAATCCCAAATGATGCTTCATATGGAAGAGAAGAGAGGGGCAAGGCTTAATCAAGCGGTAGTAGATGGCAAGTTGACGCAGGATCAGGTAAATAAAATTTTAGCCAAACAAGCTGAATTAAAAGCTCAAGAAGCTAGCTTTAAGGCAAGTCTTGAAGGTAAAACAAAAGAAGAGATAAAAGCACTTGTAAAAGCGCAGGCTGATTCAATTAAGCAGTGGGCAGAGGAAAACGATATACCAATTAAGTACTTGGCTTTTGGAGGATTTGGCAAGCATAGGGGTATGGGATTTGGTTTTGGTCACTTCATTAGAAAGTAGTCATAAATATTATTAATTGTAATACAAAAAGGCGCTTTGCGCCTTTTTGTATTATTGCGTGACAAGATGCAATATTTATAGTATACTCAATTTAAAGAGGTAAGCCTCTTTTTTTAAATTAAAAAAATATATGAATCCAAAAATTGTAGCAAACGTTGGGCGAAGGTCAGGAGATTATGAAATTCTAAAAAAAATGGCTTTAGCTGGAATGGAGACAGCTAGGCTTAATTTTGCGCACGCCACAAATGAACAATTAATAGAGTTAAAAGAAAATCTTAATAAGGTTGAAAAAGAAACCGGAATTAAAGTTAAGGTATTTCAAGATTTGTGCGGACCAAGAATTAGGGTTGGGGTTTTGCCTGAAGATATTCATATGAAAGAAGGAGAAGAATATTCTTTTTCATTTGATAAATGTAGTGCAGATGATAAAACATGTATTCCAATTGACAGTAAAGATTTAATTAATGATTTAGAAGTTGGTCACCCATTTTATTTGGTTAATGGAGCTATTGAGCTTACAATTGGCAAAATTGAAGACGGAAAAATATATGCCAAAGTTGAGAGAGGAGGACTTCTATCAAGTAAGAAAGGAATAAATTTACCAAAAACTAATTTATCAGGTGGAGGATTGACTGCAAAGGACGAAATTGATGCAGCCTTTGGTGCCAGCCAAAATGTGGATTATATGGGGCTTTCATTTGTACAAACAGAGGAAGATGTAAAGAAATTGCGCAAAATTATTGGACCGGATATTAAAATTATTGCCAAGATTGAAAGAGGTACAGCTATGGCATCAATTGATAAAATTATAAAAGAATCTGATGGTATTATGATTGCGAGAGGGGATTTGGGAATTGAGATGCCTTTGGAAGAATTACCTATTTTACAAAAAGAATTAATTCGTCACGCTCATTGGCATAATAAATCAGCCATGGTAGCTACTCAAATGATGTTGAGTATGGTTGAAAAATCTCATCCTACATATGCAGAGGTGACTGATGTGGCTAACGCAGTATTTGATGGTGCAGATACCCTGATGCTTTCTGATGAAACAGCTGTTGGTAAATATCCTGTAGAATGTGTGACAATTATGAAGAAAATTATTGATAGAACTGATGCTTACTTTAATAAAATGAATTTCTGGAATTAGTTAAATATAAATATGCAAAAACCCGCCCTCAGGGCGGGTTTTTGTTTAATAAATGAAAAAGCAGATTGCCTTGACAAAATTATGTATAGTAGTACTTAAATAAGTCATGAGTATCTTTTCAAGGAGGTGTACCATGACAAATAGGTTGTGCATCGGTCAGCTCTGCGTTGGTTGTAATGAGGCCCGGTACCACGACATTGAGGGATGGTCGGTATTTATGAAGAGACTGCCCAAATGGGTGGTTTGCCCGTTTTTTCAGACAACTCTGTGTCAGAGTTGCCAAGAAAAAGGGGGGTCTCATTCAACAATTCAAGGGAGGTCAATCCTATTCCATCCGGTTTCAAACTAACATTCTTGTACTACGCACAACACACGCAGTTCCCTTGGGGAGCTACATGTTTTTTATTTGTGAGGAAAATTGACATAAATTTTCTAGTAAACTACTATTAATGCATATAATACATAAAAAGGTCGTCCCAACATTATTTATTAAATAACATTATGAATACAAAAATTAAAAAATTTATTGTTTTGTCTGCTGTTTTAGGCGGACTTGTTTTTTCAACTAGTTTTATAAAAGCAGAAACAAGATTTGAAGAGCTAAAAAGAATGGCAGAGGAAAGAGCTGAGCAAGCAAAAGAGAGAGTTGACAAGATGAGAGAAGAAGCCAAAGAAAGAGTAAAGAATAAAAGAGAGGAGGTTGAGCAAAAGATTAGCAAATTAAGAGATCAAAAGAAAAAAGATAGTGCCTTGAAAATAAATAACCAACTAGATAATATAAACCAGATTTGGACTAATCATTTTTTGAATGTTTTGAATAGACTTGATGAAGTTTTGCAAAAAATTGCTTCAAGAACCGAGAAAGCTTCAGCTAATGGAAAAGATGTTGCAAATGTAAAAATTGCAATACAAACTGCTGTGCAAAAAATTGCAACTGCAAGAATTGCTGTTGAAAATCAAGCTAAAAAAACATATCTTGTTGACACAACAGCAATATCTCAAGCAGATCAAACAAGTAATGACCAAGGTAGTTTGGTAAGTAAGTTAAGAGAGCAATTTAAAATTCAAAAAGATTTATTGAAGGCAGATTTAACTGCTCTAAGAGATGGATTAATTAAAGAGGCAAGGCAAGCAGTAAAAAGCGCCTTTGAGGCATTGTCTCAAGTTCCTAATGTTGACGAGGAACCAAAAACATCTAATTAATAAAAAATATGAGCACAAAACAAACATTGATTATAGTTATTATTGCTTTAGTAGTCATAGCAATTGTGTGGTACTTGTCATATTTTTTGATGAATTCGTACGGGCCTAATTCTAAATCTCAACAGGGAGAGAAAAATGTGCAGAGCAATGCACCAGATTCTGTAGTAAATATTTCATCAGATATTAATCAACTGCCAGAGGATTCATCTATAAATAGCGAGATGAATAACCTAGATTTACAAGTCGAAGGTTTCTAAAAAAGCATAATAATAGATCAAAAAAAGAGGGGATTTTAAGCCTTTTATTGAGGCAGAAATCCTCTTTTTTTGATGCATCACTAAAAACCCTAAATACTTGACATATGGTCTTATAAGTGATATAATTAAATATGACAGTGAGGATATGTTTCCTCACGTGACACGATGTTTCGCCCAACGAGGGGAGCGTATCATGAAGAAGTTCTTTTTTTCGGTCGTGGTCGCCTTGGTTCTCGCTCAGACGGAGGCGGTGGCGCAATACAAGCCACCAGCTCCGCCAAGCTGGATGACCAATCCCAGCAGCGGGAAATCTGTGCCTTCCAACGGGCCATTTATCAAGGAGGCCGACCTTGTCAGGAAGACAGAGAAGATTGAAACTCCCGAAGAGAAAAGGGAGAGGGAAGTTAAGAGGCGGTTGGAGGCGATGGTCGCCTCCACTAAAGGACAAATGGAGGCTCTCCTGTATGTCGAAGTTTTCAGGAGGCAAAAACAGCTTCTTGAAACTCGGAAGGGTGAGCAACTGCGACTCGGACAAACCCGTCTTAAAAGATTTGAGGCGGATAAAAAGCTTGATATCGACCTCCACCTGATTGCTCTGAAGCAGTACTTCAGGGCACAAGTGGAGAGGGATATGGCTCAGATGGAACTAATCCGCATGGATGCGGATCGGAAAAGGGAATTGAGGGAACTACAGAGGTAGTTCCCAGAAATTTCGGGAGGCCTTGCAAGAAACGATTTCTTGCAAGGCTTTTTAAATTATAGATGGATATCTATTGACAATAATAATATATTATGATAATATGTTATTAGAACATTAAAATCACTTTTTCTATTGGGTTGCGTTAACCTGACAAGAAATGGTGAATGAATGGGAGAGAGTTGAGATGGAAAAGACAGCATTGACGGTTGCGGGCGCTGCGGTAGCCTCCTTGTTAACTCTCGTGTTGGCGAGACCTGTGGCGACGCAGGTTGATCCCGACTATCTGCCGGAGAGTCTCAAGCCCGACATTTCGGCCGCGGTGGCAAAGGAGTCGGTCAAGAGCAAGCTTTCGGCGGCGTCTGCAAAAGCTGACGCCGAGAAGAAGGTTCAAAAGGCCGAAGCCGACCGCGACCTCAAGGTCAAGGAGGCAGAGCTCAATGCTGAGCTCAAGGTCGAGAAACAAAAATCTGCCTCAAGGAAAGAGGCGGATGACGCGGTCAAGGACCTCAAGGAAAAACTCTTGGAGCAAAAGAAGGAAATCCAAGAGCAGCTCGACAAGAGGTTGATGGCCGACATCAAGGAGGATGAAAAGAGAAAAGCCTCTAATTCACTTGAGTACAAGGAAGTGCTTAAGAGGATTGAGCGCGAAAAAGAGCCTCATGATTCGTGGCTCGCCAACGAGGACGCGCGAAACGAGAGGGATCTGGAGGATATCAAGGACGCTGAGGATAGGCGGAAGAAGGGCGCCAAGTACAATACTTGGCGCCAAAAACAAATTGATGCGTTCGAGAAACGCATCGCGCCTCTTGAGAAGAGGCGCAAGAAGCTAATCGGGGAGAAGTGACGCAAGATGCGTCATTTCTCTCAAAGCCCTGCGGGTGACTGCAGGGCTTTTTTGATAGTTTAAAATATGGTAGTATTTTAAGGTATAGGGGCGTGGTGAAATGGTATCATAAGGGTCTCCAAAACCCTTGGTCTGGGTTCGACTCCCAGCGCCCCTGCCTTCGGTCGCTAAAGAGACCTTCGGCAGGCAGGTCTGCAATTATGAAAAATATTTTAAAAATGGCTTTAACGATGCCAGTGATAAAAAATATTAAGAAATACAAAAAAATACTTTTGGGGCTACTTATTTTCTTTGTAGCTGTTTTTGTGTTTGAAACTTTCATACCAAATTCATTGTTTGCAAAAGAAGCTATTACTTATGACGTTAAAAAAGGAGTGGGGGGTGAAGATGTTGCAAAAGATTTATACGAAATAGGAATAGTTAAGAGTCCATTCTTTTTTAAGTTGTATGCTGTTTTGACTGGAAATCACGGTAAAATACAAGCAGGAAAATATGAAATTTCTCCTTCAATGAGTACAGCAGAAATTATAAAAAAGATGGCTTTAGGGCAGACTATTAAAGAGAGAATTACAATTTTAGAGGGTTGGGATTTAGAAGACATTGCCAAGCACCTTGAATCTAGAAATTTATATAGCAAAGAAGATTTTTTTTCTATAACAAATCAGGATTTTTCAAATGAGTTTGCTGTTTTAAGCGACAAGCCCAATGCAGTTAGTATTGAGGGCTATATTTTTCCTGATACCTACTATGTTTCTTATGAAGAGGGAATTGACGACTTAATAAAAACAGCTCTAGCAAATTTTAACTCAAAGTTGGATGAGCAAATGAGAAGCGATATTATTTTGCAGAAAAAGTCTGTGTTTAAAATAATTACCATGGCATCCATTTTAGAAAAAGAGGCAAATAATTATAAAGATAAAAAAATTATTGCAGGAATATTGTGGAAGAGAATAGAAGAGGGAGTACCATTACAAGTTGATGCAACCGTTAATTATGTGACAGGCAGAAGCGATCCAAAAGTAGCGATTAAAGATACTAAGATAGACTCACCATATAATACTTACAAGTATTATGGTTTACCAAAAGGGCCAATTTCAAATCCCGGACTAGAGAGTATTTTAGCTGCAATCTATTCAGAGGATAGCCCATATTGGTACTATTTATCAGCTGACGGAACAGGGGAAACAATTTATAGTAAAACATTTGATGAACATCTTGATGCTCAAAGAAAGTATTTTAGGTAATATCAAATATTGACATTTTGTTTGTTTTGAGTATAATTACTTTATATTACATAATTCCGTAGACAGTGGGTACTAGAGGTATAAATTATGACTTTGAGTCATAAGCCCGCCGAGGATAAACACCATTTGATGTTTATTTGTCTGCGAAAGCAGATTTTTTAATTACCTAAATCTAATTATCAATTATCAAAATTCAATTATCAATCAATTTCCAAATTATAAAATTATCAATTGAAAATTAACTCATTGATAATTTATTGAAAATTGTAAATTGTAAATTTAAAATTTACTATTATGGCATTAACTAAAGAAAAAAAACAAAATAATTTAAAAGATATTAAAGCAAATATTGCAAAGCAAAAGTCAGTAATTTTTGTTGACTTTTCAAAGGTTGCATCTAAGGATTTATTTGATTTAAGAAAAAAATTAAAAGAGGCTGGATGTAATCTTAAAGTTGGTAAAAAAACATTGATTAGAATAGCTTTTGGTCAGTCAAATATTTCTTTCTGGAATAAGATAAAACAAAGTATTCCGGGTCAGTTGGCATTAGTTTTTGGAATTGAAGATGAAATTGTTCCTGCAAGAATTTCAAATCAATTTGCAAAAACAAATGAAAACTTCAAAATTCTAGGAGGAATTTTTGAAAAAAGATTTATCAATAAAGAAAGAGTTTTGGAACTGGCTAGTATACCTCCAAGAAATGAATTGTTGGGAAGATTGGTTGGTTCACTTGCTAGTCCAATGGCAAGCTTTGTAAGAGTATTAGATAGGGTTAGAGAGAATAAAGAACAAATAAAGGTTTAATATAAAATTTAAATAATTAAAAAATATGAGTGAAGAAACAAAAGTAGACGTGCCAGCCAAGTTTGAAAAACTAGTTGGAGAAGTAGAAAAATTGTCAATTGTAGAATTGGCAGAATTAGTAAAAGTATTAGAGAATAAATTTGGAGTATCAGCCGCCGCTCCAGTGGCCGCAGTAGCTGCTGCAGCCGGACCAGTTGAAGAAAAGACTTCTTTTAATGTTGAATTAAAAGAAGTTGGAGCTCAAAAAATTGAAGTTATTAAAGTTGTCAGAGATGTGACAGCAAAGGGTTTAAAAGAATCAAAAGACTTGGTTGATGCAGCCTCAACAGCTCCTCAAATGGTAAAGGAGGGAGTGAAGAAAGAGGAAGCAGAAGAAATAAAGAAAAAGTTTGAGACAGCGGGAGCAAAAGTAGAGATTAAATAATTTTATCCAATAAAAAAAGGGGCGAAAGCCCTTTTTTTATTGGTTGACATGTTGCTAAATTTATAGTAATTTATTAATCAGATCATTGACTAAATTAGTTTTACGGGGAGTTTTTCATGAT
>Ga0194121_10010684_pt1 | contig 11092 bp, 10 predicted proteins | sample TA2MahCa50mmetaG_FD_148609 | JGI IMG/M metagenome (GOLD analysis project Ga0194121, IMG submission 148609) | Freshwater microbial communities from Lake Tanganyika, Tanzania - TA2015020 Mahale Deep Cast 50m | ecosystem: Environmental > Aquatic > Freshwater > Lake | place: Tanzania: Lake...
TGTGGTGGCGGGCATCGCGATGGTCATCCTCACCCACGTCTTGCCGGCCAAAGACCTGATGCAATTCATCATCTGGACGGGGATGGGCGCCAGCGTCGCGTTCTTCGGCGTCGCGCTCGTCCTGCGCAAGGAGTACCTGAACGCGCTGGTCAAAGGGCTCAAGGACTGGCACCTCGACCTCGAGGACGTCAGCCTGGAAGTCGACAAGGTGCGCGACGAGGACATCTTCGAGATGCTCGGCGAGCTCGAAAAGAACGAGGACTCCGCCAGCATGGAGCTGGTCAAGAAGATGCTGTTCATCTTCAAGCGCCGCCGCAAGCTTGAGCCCATCATCGAGCGCCTCTCGCACGCCAACATCTACGTCCAGGAAGTCGCGCTCGACGTCCTCTCCGACACCAACGACATGCGCATGATGCCCCCCTTGATGCGGCTGATGAAGGAAGGCACCGGGCGGCTGCGGGCCCGCTCCCTGGAGGTCATCCGGCTGTTCAGCCCGCTCTCGGAAATCCTCAACTACCTCGACGACGCGGAGCCCACCGTGCGGGCCACCAGCGCCTCGCTGGTCATCCGCTCGGGGGACCAGCGCCACCTCGACCGCGCGTGGAAGGTGCTGGAGGAAATGGTCAACCACGAAAATACCCAGATGCGCACCGCCGCGCTCTGGGTGTTCCCCGGCCTGGGAGAGCGGGGCGGAGAGACGCTCCTGGACCACATCCACGACGAGAATCCGCGGGTCCGCCTCCTGGCGTTGGACCGCCTGGAGAACTCCGAGCTGGGCAAGGGATCCAGCGTTCCGTTCAAGGTGGCCACGCTGCTCAGCGACCCGAGCGACGAGGTGCGCCGCACCATCGTGCGGCTGGTGAGCCGGAGCGAGGACGAGCGCGTCATCCCTCTGCTGGCGCAGAGGCTGGGGGACGAGTCCTACCACGTGCGCGAGCTCGCCATCAAGGGGCTGGTGAAGTGGGGGATGAGCAGCATCCGCGAGGTGCAGCCCTACCTCGCCTCGCGCAGCGCCACCAGCGTGGACGCGGCGGTGGCCGTGCTGGCCCAGATCGAGCAGCCCGAAGTGCGCGAGATGGTGCTCGGCTTCGTTCGCGATCTGGTCAACCAGGCGCACTCGACCATCGTGGCCCTGGCGGTGTTGGAGGACGCCACCGAAGCCGGCGAGGACAACCTCGCCGTGGTGGCCATGCACGACTTCCTGCACCGCGTGCGGGGCCACGTGTTCCACGCCCTGCGCTTCCTGGAGGATGCCACCGTCATCCGCAACATCGAGCGGTGCCTGTCGACTTCCCACCGACAGGCGCGCGGCGACGCGCTGGAAGCCCTCTCCAACCTGGGGGACCGGCAGCTCACGGCGGGCTTCGTGGCGCTCTTCGACGACGCCACCTTCAAAGAGCAGATGCCGTTCAGCCTCCGCTGGCTGGGCTGGGATGCGGCTCCACTGTGGAAGGACGTCGTGGCCGGCAACCTCAAGTCACGCGACCGCTGGCTGCGCGTGTGCACGCTCTATACCGCGAAAGCGCGTGGTTGGGCGATTGGAGGACTGCCCGAAGAAGAGACTAAAGACTTCGCTGTCATGAAGAACCTGCTGTTCCTGAAGAAGGTGCCCCTCTTCGGGCAGATGTCGCTGGAACAGCTCGAGGTGATCAGCCGCATCGTCAGCGAGATCTCGTTCTTCCGCGGCGAGGTCATTTTCAAGGAATCCGAGATCGGCGACGAGCTTTACATCATCGTCGAAGGCAAGGTCGCCATCTTCAAGAACTACCGCACCCAGCACGAATTGACCCTGGCCACGCTCAAGGAGACCGACTACTTCGGAGAGATGGCCGTGCTCGACAACGAGCCGCGCAGCGCCACCGTGGTGGCCGTCGAGGACGCGAAGCTGCTCAGCATCAGCGGCGCGCGCCTGCGTGACATCATCCAGCAGAAGCCCGAGATCGCGTTCGAGATCTTCAAGGTCCTTTCGGGACGGCTCCGCAAGGCCGACCAGCGCCTCGGCGACCTCACCAGGGAAAACGTGGGGCTCAAGAAGCAGGTCGAGGCCGAACAGCACAAGGTGGGGGCCGCCTAGATCTGTCCATCCTCGGAAATGATGGAGGCCGCTGGCAGGCGGCCTCCATCGTCTTCTTCTCTGTGTAGACTCCCCCGAAACCCAGGGCCCGGTACAATTCGGCTTGATCGTGTCGCGCGACACGCCCAGGGTCAGTCGTTGTCCCGTAAGGCGACGCTACTTGTGGCGCGCGCCACTTAGGGTCCCGACGCGACCGTCGCGGTCAGCGTGCTGGTGTAGTTCGCGGCCAGGGTGGTGGCCGGAATCGTCAGCCCGAAGTTGCCCGCCGCCGGCGTGTAGTCGTAGCGGCCCTTGCCGTAGCCGGCCGCGGTGGTGACGACCTTGCGCGCGGACGACATGTCCACGGCGCCGCCGCCAGTCTCCTTGGGGCCGTTGCTGGCGTCGACCGCCTGGCCGGAGAGCGCGGTGATGGTGCCGCCCGTCGGGTTGAACGAGAAATTGGTGTTGGCGATGGTGTTGGAGCCTCCGTCCGAGAAGTTGCTGGCGGAGAAGGTCACGTTCCAGCCCGCGTTGGAGGCCGTCGCGTCCTTGACACGGAAAGTCGGCGAGGAGGTGGCGTCCACCGTCTGGTTGTCGCCGGTGAGCGCCACGGTGCCAAAGTCGACCGACCCGCTCTGGGTGGTGAGGGTCAGCCCGCCGCTGGAGATGGTGACCGTCGCGTTGGCGGCGGCGGCCGACGCGGGGCGGAGGTTCCCGCCGGCCAGGGCGGCTACGATTGCCGCCACAATGAGCATCCTGCTGGTGCGCTTCATGCGTTTCACTCCCTTGACCTCTTTTGGGGGTCCAGGGGGCCCAGAAAGCGACTCCCCTGGTGGCGGGTAGTGTCCCGCTCTATGGCTGAATTGTAGCCCCCTCAGGTTCGGCATCCCATTGATCGGTTGAACGAAATTCAGCGTAGGCCCCGAACCAGGACCGGATTAGTTCCCCAGGACTGGCCTGCCCGAACTCTATGGTTCGAACGAACGACGCCGGGCCGCTGGAAAAAAGTCCCCGATTTCATGAGCCGCGGCTCCCGGCCAGGGTTGCCGTCAAAAGAGGCGAATTTGGGGGCCAGGAGGGTGATATGCCGGAAGTGGCACTGGTCAATATGCCTTTCGCGCCGGCCACCCGGCCGTCCATCCAGATCGGGATTCTCAAGGCGCTGCTTGACCAAACTCAGCTACCGGCCGGGGAATTCCACGCGGCAATCGACTTTTTCGATCTGCTGCGTCAGAAAAAGGCATTCTCCCAGTATACCGCCGAGACGCCTTCCCTGGTGAGCGAGTGGTATTTTTCCGAGCGCCGCTTCGACTTCAATCCCTTCGGACTGCACGCGGAGGCGGTCGGACGCCTGCAGCGCTTTGCTCAGAGCACCTCTTTTCCGTACGAGGGAATGGTGGCCATCCGCGAGCACGTGGTCCCGGAATTCCTGGAAAATCTGGCGCGCCGCGTGGTGGACAGCGGCGCGCGGGTGGTCTGCTTCACCACCTCCTACGCCCAGCTCAATCCGTCGTTCGCGCTCGCCGCTCGACTCAAGGCGCTGCGCCCGGAGATCATTACGGTTTTCGGCGGGGCCGGCTCCCAGGTTTTTGAAGCCATGTGCCAGGAGACGATGCGCACCCGACCACACGTCGACGTGATGCTTGCGGGCGAGGCCGAGAAGCGGTTTCCGGAGCTGATCGCGTGCCTGCTGGAGGGACGGCCGCCCACCCATCTCCCCAAGGTGTACTTCCGCGAGAACGGCGCGGTGGTGGGGGGCGAGGGCGCGACGCCGGCGCTGGACCTCGACGAGGCCGGCGTCCCCGATTATTCCGGATGGCTGGCGGCGCGCGACGAAGCGCCCGAGGGGACGCGCCTCTACCTGGAGCCCATGATCCTGATGGAGCTGGGCCGCGGGTGTACCTGGGGCGACTCCATGACCTGCAAGTTCTGCGCGTTCACCTTTCACGGAAAATATCGCGGCAAGTCCAGGACGCGGGTGCTCTCAGAGCTGGCCGAGCAATATCGGAAATACAAAATACGCCAGTTCTACTTCGTTGACGATATCATCAACAACAGCCAGATCACCGACATCTTCCCGGAATTCCAGAAAACCGTGCCCCGCATGACGGTGGCCTTCATGGAGATGCGCACCAGCACCACGAAGCGCCACGTGCAGGTCCTGGCCGACGCCGGCGTGCTGCTCGTCCAGCCGGGCACTGAGAATTTCGATGATGGGCTGCTCAAGCGCATCAGCAAGGGCACCACGACCTTTCACAACATCCAGTTCTTGAAATGGGCCCGCGAAGCCGGAGTGCGGGTATCGCACAACGTGCTGCTCGAAGTGCCCGGCTCGGAAGCCGACGAGGTGCGCAACCAGCTCGAGGCCATCAAACTGCTCACCCACCTGGATCCGCCCTACACGCTCAGCATCCAGCTGGTGCGCTTCTCGCCTTATCACGAAAATCAACAGGCTTACGGCTTCAAAAACCTGCGGCCGGATCCATTTTACAAACACCTGCACCCGGACGGCGTGGATCTGGAGAAAATCGCCTACGAATTCGTGCACGACGGCAGCGGGCTGTCCCACTCCCGGATTCACCACGACTCGCGGACGGCCATCGCCCAGTGGCAAGCCGCCTGGCGCCGCCTGCCTTCCCCGTATTTAATCCACGAGACGTATTTTGACGACCTGGTCATTGTCGACGGCCGCGCGGCCGGCGCGCCGGCATTCCATCGCTTTCAGGAGCCGGTGGGCCGCATCCACGCGCTCATCACCGACTGCCCGCAAAATGAAGAGGGGATCGTGCGCGCGCTCGGCGGAGCCATTTCCACTGACGAGGCAGCCGCCGTGCTCAACGAATTGTGCGCGCGCCGGCTGGCGCTGCGGCTGCGGGGGCGGGTCCTCTCCCTGGCGGTGGCCGGCGAGCGCCTGCGACGCCTGCAGCCGGACATCCCCCTGGTGAATTCCCTCACCCTGGAGGGCGTCACCCCCTGGGGACCGGCGGCAGCCCTCCGATAACCCGGGCCAGCGGCGACGGGAGCAGCGCGACCGCCATCCACAGGGTCGGCGCATCCGCGACCCGTCCGTAGCCTCGGTGGATGCGCGCGGTACGCCTGCGACGCTCGCGCGTCTCCTCGCCGTTGTCCCGCGCGTGATGTCCCTGGGCGTGCGCGGAGAGCATGCCCAGCATGTCGGCGAACTCCAGCCCGGCTTCTTGGGCCCACGACTCGATGACCAGCTCGCTGAACTCCGACCACTCGTCGGCATCCAGCATGTCGGGAGTGCGCACGCTCGGCTCGACGGACGGCGGGTATCGATAGCCGAAGTCGGGCGATGACATGGGGATGAAGCCGGCATCCATACGCGTTGTTCACCAGACGGCGAGGTGGTCCTCGACGACGCCGAAAATATCCCGCAGCGGCACTATTCCGTCTGGCAGACGCAATTCCCCTCTCGCCGTCCCGAACGGCTGGGTAAATCTTGAGGTCACCAGTCCCAGGTTGGTGTTCTGCGCGCGCTGGCCGAGCGGCGTAAATTCCAGCGCGATGCGCTCGCCGCTGATCTTCCAGGGCTTGAGCGGATCCGGCGGCACCTCGAAGCGGACCTCGCCCAGGGCGAGCGGCGCGCCATCAACCCAGGCGAAGTTCTCCGCGTCCCCGTATACCCGGGCGGAAGCGTTCACGCCGACCCGACGGCCGTCGGTGGAGGTCCCCGCAAGGCACAGCCAGTTCCACTCGGTCCTTCGATTGGCGAAGCTGCGCGTCCAATCCATGGCCGCGTGGCCGTCCAGGGAATAGCGGCGGCCGCCGTACTCCAGCGTGCCGCTGCAGCGGTTGCCAGCCTCCTTGTGGGTGTACGCGGCGCGGTTGCTGCCCAGGGGATAAAGCAGCGCCACGGCGCGATCCGCCTCCACGCGCAGGGTGGCGTTCAGGGGACGGCGGGCCAGCCGCAGCGCGAGGGCGCAATCCCATCCCCCGCCGTGCCACGCCAGGGAGACGGACTGCCCGCCCCAGGTGGTGGCCCCATCGACGGAGGACCCGGCAATCTTCACCCCAAGGCCAAGCGGGGAAAGCACCTCGGTCTCCACCATCGTGGCGGTTTCTCGGTCCACAAAGTAGGCGAACACGTTGGCCACGTAGCCGAGCTGCGCCACCGCGACGCCCAGGAAGCACTCCCGGGTAACCGCGGACACGTAGTGCCACTCCTTTTTGCGCATGCGGCGCACCAGGCGGCCCAGCAGCCCGGGCCGCGGACGGCCCCACCACGCGGGACAGTCGCTCAGCGCAGCGTCCTCGAAATTGACCCGCGCGATGGGCTCGTGATAGCACCCGAAGCGGAATCTTCCCTCGGCGTCGACCGCCGCGTGCGTGCTTTGCTCGATCAAGGTCATGGCGTTCCCCCCCGGAAGCAGGGCGCTACTTCGCCTCTCGATGCGGGAGTCCTCGGCGGCTCAGTTCCTTTGCAGGCGGCGGCGCGGGCGTTCAAGAACCCACTGGCATGCGCATTCTCATCGTGGACGACGAGCCAGTTTCCCTCGAATTGCTGGCCGCGGTACTGACCCGCGCAAACCACGAGGTCATCTCGGTGCGTGACGGCCGACAGGCATGGGAGCAGCTCGTCCGCGAGCCTATCCCGCTGGTCATCACTGACTCGAACATGCCCGACCTGGACGGCCTGGAGCTGTGCCGCCGCATCCGCGCGCACGACGATCCGCTCTACACCTGCGTCATCCTGCTGACCGCGGTGGGGCGCGACGACGGCTTTCTTACCGCGATGGACGCCGGGGCGGACGACTTCATCACCAAGCCATTCAAACGCGAGGAGCTGCTCGCCCGCGTCCGCGTCGCCGAGCGGGTGCTGAACCTGCAAAAACGACATCCGCGCGCTCGAAGGGCTCCTGCCGATCTGCTCCTACTGCAAGAGCATCCGCGACGATCAGAAATACTGGCACAGGGTGGAAGACTACATCGAGACGCGAGCCCACATCCGCTTCAGTCACGGCGTCTGTCCGACCTGCTGGAAGGCGCACGTGGAGCCCCAGCTCAAGGCACTTGAGGAAACGGCGATGCTCCGAGAACAACAAAGCCCGACGCAATAAGCGCCGGGCTGTCCTGATGGCTGATGAGATGGGGCTACTTCATCATGCCCATCTTCTTCATCATCTCGGACATCTCCATACACATCTCCTGCATTTTGCCCATCATCATCTGGGCCTCGCCGCAGGACTCGTTCATCCGCGACATGCAGTCTGACATCTTCATCATCATGTCACGCATCGGAGCCATGTCCATTTGCATCTTTTCCATTTCCATCGTGGAACAACCCCCTCAGCAAATTTGCCTCGGCCGCGGGAAAGCACGACAGAGACCGGACGCCCCTTATTCCTTACGGGGCGCCGGACTCCCTCCCGGCCTCCTTCTTTCCTAGACTGGCCGCCTGCGCCGAAGACGGGTGATCAAACTCGGCTTGGACGGCTGCTCGGCTTGCGGCTTGTGAAAGACCTCGCCGCACATATCCTCCCAGTCGAGGACGGTATAGCGGTTGGCTCTGGAGATGCGGCGCCAGCGGCGGACCCGGTCCACGAACCAGTGCAGAGCTACAAAGAAGAGGATCGGGCTGAGCATCACGAGGATGACCGCGATTCCCTGTAAGACCTGTTGCGTTGTCCCCACCCCCACGGGCCTCATTGGGACGCCGTTTTCGGTGTCCTGATCCCACAATACGCCTGCTGTGACGCGCGGTCAATCGGATCGCGAGCCTGGGGAGAACTTTTTTTTTTCGGCGGCCGCATTGACGAACGGCCACCGCGTCGGTATAGTCATGCCATGAAGTTTGCAGCCCCCGGCGCCGTCCACATGATGTGCATGCCCTGCATGTGTATGTGTTGCTCCGTCACCGGGGGAGCACTTCCAGCAGCGGCCGTGTAGCAACCGACACGACCCTCGCGAGCAGGAAGGGCCCGCCCCCGGGGTGGGCCCTCTGCGTTCTGAGAGCCCGCCACCAGAAGGCCGAAGCTCTCGAGAACCGTGCCAGGGAAGAGGTTGGGATCTCGAGGGATCCCAAGACGAAAGGCAGTGCACCAATGCACGAAGCGCTTGACCTCAGCCCGGAAATGGCAGCCCTCGCCGACAGTCTCGGCACCCACGGCACGCCCCGCGAGCGGGCGCGACGGCTTTACCTCGCGATCCTCGACGACGCCCTCAAGGTCGGCTACAACGAGGAGATGACCGCGGACTGGCGCCCCAACGGCTGCAAGAGCGCCCGCGCGGTCTTCGAGGAAATCGGCCCGGCCGGCGAGCGCTTTGCGATGTGCATCGAATCCACGATGTTGTTCCTCGCCCTGGGACGCCGCATGGGGCTGGACACCGTGGGCATGCGCCAGGAGAAGAGCCTGGGTGAGACCGCGGACTTCGTGGTCGCGCACATGGTGGCCGGCGTGTACGACGAGGACGGCTGGCACGTGGTCGACCTCACCAACCGCCGCTTCTGGAAGGACCCCGCAGGCCACGAGCCGCTCATCGACGACATGCTGCTGGCCTACGCGCACAACAACACCGGGCTGATCTTCCGCGCCCAGGGACGGCTTTACGACGCCGAGAAAGCGGTGTCCGCCGCCCTGGCCCGCGAGCACTCGCACGCCGCCTTCTGGTACAACCGCGGCTGCGTCCACCTGGCCAGCGGGGACGCGCGCTCGGCGCGCCACGACCTGACCCGTGCCGCGCGGCTGATGCCGCACAGCGCGCACATCCTCACCAACCTGGCGGTGGCGCACAACGCCCTGGGACGCCGCGCCTCCGCCCGAAGCACCCTGTACGCCGCGCGCGAAGTGGCGCCGGGCGACGCGCGGATTCGCTTCAACCTGGGCGTCCTGGCCTACGAGGACGCGCGGTACGAAGAAGCCGAGGTGCACTGGCGCGACGCGCTGGCGCTGGAGCCGGCCTACGCCCAGGCCCGCCGCTCGCTGGGCCACCTGCTCCGCGCGCTGGGGCGGTCCGACGAGGGTCTGCGGCTGCTCGCCGGGCTCGCATGACTGTAGCAGGTGTCGCCTTTCGGGCGCGCGGCCGTGGAGAAAGGCGAAAAATGATGCGACGGCGACTGCTGGTCCTGGGGATGGTGCTTCTCACGTGGGGCGCCGCGCGTTGCGAGGAAAAGCCCTGGTCGGTCACCGTGAGCACGTTCGGAGGCATCACCGGCGGCGGCTCGGGCACCACCATCTACTCCGATGGGCGCGTCGAGAAATCGTCCTGGTCAACGGCGGGCGCGCCGCGCAAGACCGCGCTCGGCGGGCGAGTGACGCCGGCCGCGCTGGTCGGCCTCAAGAAAATCCTCACCAGCGCCGACCTGGTGGCACTGCAGTGCAACAATCCGCACAATATGACCACCGAGCTGGCCTTCGTGGAGAAAGGCGGCGCGAAACGGACCTACAAATGGCCCGCCATGTCAACCCCGCCCGCACCGCTGGACCGCGCGTATCGAGCCGTGCTGGAGGCCGCGCGTTAGCGACCGCGCAGGCGGGCGGACACGCGGTCCACGAAGTCCTCGCCGACCTGCTCGCCCTTCTGGTAGAGGCCGATGGTTCCGGCCACCGCGCCGGCCGCGGCGCCCACCACCTCACCAACGGCTCCGTTTGCGACGCGGCGCAGGACGCCGGCCTGGTCGGGATCGCCGGGCAGCTTCGCGAGGGTCTTGTCGACCCATGCGTCCGCGCGCTCAGCCACGCGCTTGCGGACTTCCTCACCCTCGATGCGCCAGAGGAGGTGGCCGCCAATGACGCCGGTGACGGCGCCCACTGGACCGCCGCTGAGAGCGCCGATCGCCGCGAGGTTCACCGTCATCGCGCCGTAGAACACCGGGGTGGTGTGGGATGAGAGGCGCGCGCCGCGGATGATCCCCTCGGCGCCGCCGGCCGCGGCATTCACCGCCAGGCCGCTGGTGCCGAAGGCGAGTCCGACGACCTTGCCGGCCACCCAGCGGACGGCCTTCTCGACACAATCCCCGATGCCTTGCGGATCTTGCGGAGGAGCTGGCTTCGAGGCGGGCGGCGCGGGAGGAGATGTGTTGAGGCTGCGAATGATCATTTTTCCCACTCCCTGACGTGAATCACCGGCATGATAGCCGATCGCGGAGAGGAAATTGTAAGCCCGGTGTTACTGGACCGCGTTGGATGGCAGTCGGAAGGTCACCCGGGCCACCGTGCCGGCGTCGGCCACGTTGGCCGCTGGCACGGCCACGCAAAGCACGGTGCGGCCGCCTTCCTCGTAGATGGCGAAGGATGAGCCGACCTGCTCGCGGAGAATGTCGGCGTCCTGAAAGTACTTCCCGCCGTCCGGGTTGCGCTCGAGGATGTTCTGGACGTCCTGCACGACTTTGTCAAAGTCCGCGCGGGAGAGGATCTGGTCGAGGGTGACCGCTTCGCCGGTTTTCGTGTCGATGGTCCGGTAGGTGGTCTCGCGGGCGTCGCTCTGGCCAGTGAAGCCGCCTTCGACGAGCTTTACCGATGCGAAACGGCCGGCCGAGCCGGCGGGCTCCATGGTCGACACGACCTGCCAGTCTTGCTGCGCCTCGTTGGCGAACTGCTCGGTGGCCCAACCCATTCCATCGGCCTTGTAGGTCTTGCCGCCGCCCAGGTCGAGCGTCGACTGGGCAAACGACAGGCCTACCTGGCGACCGTCCTCGGTAGTGCGGGTGGTACGCCGGGTCTGATCCTGGATGCGCACGCTGCTCGCGCTCGGGCCGAACGGCCGGGCGGTCGGGGTCCAGCCGACGTCCACTTCCTCCAGGCCCAGCGGAACGGACACTTCCTGGGTGTCGGCGATGGTGAGCGGCGCGGCCGTGGGGGCCTGGGCGTCGGTCTTCTGCCCGCCGTCCCGACTGACGGTCGTCGAGATGGAAATTCCGGTGTGCGCCGGCCCGGTCGGTCCGGGAATAAGCGAGGCGCCCACGCCCAGCGCCACCAGACCCAGGCCGGCGAGGGCGATCATGCGGCCTTTCCCGCGCGTGGGCGCGGCGCTCGGTTCGGCGGCGGCTGTGTTGCCAGAGAGGACAGCCTGATCAGC
>Ga0194121_10010685_pt1 | contig 11091 bp, 2 predicted proteins | sample TA2MahCa50mmetaG_FD_148609 | JGI IMG/M metagenome (GOLD analysis project Ga0194121, IMG submission 148609) | Freshwater microbial communities from Lake Tanganyika, Tanzania - TA2015020 Mahale Deep Cast 50m | ecosystem: Environmental > Aquatic > Freshwater > Lake | place: Tanzania: Lake...
ATGTTCCGCAGATCAGTCACAATGGACTGGGCTCTAGCTCTGAACCCAAACACAAGCTTCATAGCAGGTTTGTTGGACTCCACCCGAGTGAGCAGATCTAGGCCGCTGTGAGGGTTGAGGCGAGAGTACTCCATCACTGCGGCCTTAAACCCAAGGCCTTTGCCAATAGTCTGCTGAATAGAGCTGAGTGTGATGTCCATAGCAGATCCAGAAATCCTCGGGCCAATATCAGGGTTAGGAACCCAGCGTATGGCCCGGACAGCATCAGTTGGAGAGGGCTGGGCCTTTACCTGAAATCTGCCAAAGACAACCGTGTGATACTGCTCTGGCTGAAGAAGAGGCCAAGAGTCCTCATCCAGGCTGCGCAGCATAGGCAGTATTGAAAGCAGGAAGGCCCTTGCAGTGTGGATGAATCTGGCTCCCCCAGCAGGGTATGAGGGCCAGTCTGCGGTTGTCCCAACAAGAAGGTCTCTGTGTTGGTGGCCATTAGCCATAGTCTCCATGATCTCTCGGCGAGAAAACTTGTACTGCCAGGGCCTGACAGGTTCAACCGTGGTGAGCATGTTCTCTACAACAAATTTCTGCCACCACTCAACAAGCTGAGTCTGGGACAGTGTGGAGACCTGGGTGACAGCGTGGGCATCAGGGAAAATTTGAAGTATCCAGCTGATGGTCATGACCCATGATACCCCAGCAACTTGCGAAATGTCAGCTGAGAGATAGTCCTGAAGAGACCTGGGCAAGTCTGCCCAGTCATGGTTCCACTTTCGGTCTCCCAAGGAAGCAAGTCCCTTAGGCAGGAGGGTGCCGAAGATCACCCAGTTGAGGGCCACAACGGAGTAGTGCGTCAGGTTGTAGCCAGCGAATCGGGCCAACACATCCAATTCCAAGGGGGGTGGCACATACTCCCACAGGTCTACTCCATACAGACTCTTCACAACATCAAAGAACTCACGGAGATCCTCTCGGATGTCTACTCCTGTCACCACCTTGAGCTCTCTAAAGAAGGCAATAGCCTTCTCCTGTAGCTTACCAGGCTCGATCGTCAGCTGCCTCTCCCCCTTCTCGTTCACGGAATCAAAGGCTGGCAGCTTCACGCGGACTTGCCAGCCAACATGACCCACCATCAGAAGAACAGGAAACGGATCAGCTGAGCCTCCTTTGGGGACAGTCGCAGTGTGGGTCTCTCCCACTCTACCATGGAGAATTTTATGGTAGTCCTCTCGGCAGATGCCGATTGACTCGGTGTCTGCAGCCAGCTGTACAATGATGTAAGTCTTCTGGGATTCCTCAATCTTGCACTTTAGGTACTCCAGTGCTGCGTGGACATGGCGCTCCTCAGAGTGTCCCAGAGTAAACTCCTTCACAGCAGAAATATCCGAAGACCTAGGGAGGCGATGGTGACGAAGGGCATCGATAGGCTCCACAAGGCATTTCCAGTCCACCGAGTTATCAACACGAACATGGAGGTGGTCTATCAAGGGGACGCCTCCTGGCAGATACTTTGTGTTGGAAGTCTTGGCAATGGAGAAATTTGTCATGCATCTACTGCTCTGTAGTTCAAGCACCTGTCGTGCCACCTGCTCAGAGATTCCCTCCTTGTACTTGCGACCAACTGCTTTCTTCCTTAGGAACTCCTGTGCCTTGGCTATCTGATCTCTTGACATCTCAAGGACACCCACAGCATTGAATTCTGGGGTGTCAGAGTGGCTTCTGGTGACAATAGGGGTCACCAGCATGGCATCTGTTGCAATCGCAGGGCGCAGGCGGGAAGCCACCTGGGCAGCTAGCGCTCTGTTGGCCAGCTCAGAGTTCCCGATGACTTCCGCCATTTTGGCCACAGCACCACCTGAGAGAAATTATAAGAGAAGTTGGGGTGATCAGAAATACCATAGAAGTTAATTCAGTCTTTGCTCATTGGCAACCCAGGCCGGCATATTTACTCTGTTTTCCAGAAATTTTGAGGACATGGGGGGGATTTCATCTGCTTTGTGAATGAGAGAAATATGGCGAGCATCTCTCAAAATCAATCGTGGTGGACTTCCTAGTTGGCTGACATACCGAATTTCATAAGTAGATCTAGAGACTTGCCTGACTATAATGCCTAATCGCCAAACCCACATTTTTGGGATACCCCCATCTTGGAAGACAAACAGGACCACATCGTCAGGCTGCAAGGGCACTGTGCGCTTATTTTCAGCTTTTGGAACTAGAAGGTGCATTCGGGCTGAAAAAATCTCATACCACTTATCCTGTACTAGCCTATTTCTATCAAGCTGAGTTTGAGGTGCATTTGACAAGACAATGGTTCCTTCAAGTTGCCTAAAATTATTCCTGCCAAGCTTCAAGCGGTTTGGGGTGATTATTTCCCATCCTAGGTCTGTCGGGGCTCTAGAGCTGCCGCGTGCAATTGGTAGATTATCTATCTGGTCAGCTATGCGGGCAAAAGTTGTCTCCCACCCAAGGAGGGTGTTGACTAACTCAGCAGTGTCAGACAGGGTTTGCAACATCTTTCTGACAATCTTAATTTTTGATTCCACACGGCCTTGCTGTTCATGGGCTTTGGGGGTCGCAACTGTGATAGAAAACTTTTTACCCTGAGACTCATACCCATTTACATCACGGAGGGAGAAATGGGTGTCGCGCAATTTTTCTAGTTGGGTCCCAGAATCAACAAAGACATGGGCAGGCACACCATAACGGGAAGCATGACGCTCCAATGCCATAACAACTGTTTGGGTAGTCAATCCATCAATCACAAGGATGCTTGTGGCAGATGTGAGTAGGCACACTATCACCAGTGCGTGTGCGGTAAATGACTTCCTGGAGTCGTTTGTGGGCCGCGCCTTAAACCCCATGGCTATGTCCATTTGCACAGCATAAAACGGTGGCGCAATAGTGGTTCGAGCTGGATGAATATCCGCTAGTTCAAGTCCAACCACCTGTTTCAGCAGGATGCGGCATTTGGAGCAGGACTTTTTTATTGCAGAAATTACTCTGCGTGCATCACCAATTGGATAGAAAGTCTGCTTAATCCTAGCTAGTGTAGCCTCAATGCCCTGGTGAGGAAATTCTTTGAAATGAATGTGAAGGACTAGGGCTTGAAAGGTCTTGCACTGCACCAAAATTACTGGCAAAATTTTCTTAATTGAGGTACCATCATAGAATGCATCAAAGTCTAGGTCTTTGGTATCTGTAAGACCTTCCTTTTCAAGCCTTTGGGACGAGAACCAAATACCTTCTCTTAGTGAACACTGTTTTTGCAACTTCGACACTCCTAAGGCCTTTTGGGCCTGTGCCGAAGCTGATAGTGTCACTAGGTGTAGTGCACGTCGACTTGCCTCCTCATTTTCTAGGCCACTGCATACATAACAGCTTGGAACAGGTTGATTGGTGTCTTTGTGAACCATATGTTTGAACCTAAGAGCTACCCTGAACACTGCTGAAAGTTGCTTCAATGCACGGGCCCAACCAAAATGCAGGAAGTCAAAGGTTTTCTCCAGCCAATCAGGCTCCCCTCCCCCCCTGACACGAGCAGAAAGCACAGAAGATTCATTCAATATAGGTGTCTGGTAGTTGAAGGAGGGTCTCAGGAATAGGTCTGGGGGGTCACTGAAGTGTGGAAAAGACCAGGTGCTGAAGTTTGGTTCAGTGCCACAGGTTGTCAAGCATTCTCGTCCCTCCACCTCTAATGTGTAGTTTTCCACATCAGGGAATGCTTCACCTGACACCAACTGTTCTTCTTCTACACTTTCAGGGACTAAGTACTGAGACTTCGGAAGGTCATTTGTTGGCCTGCGCATCCACTGGAGCCCAGTCATCCATCTGGAAGTTGATACCAGGTCAGAGACTTGGATTTTCCTTGGCTTAGTGATCATGTCGGCAAGATTCTCTGTGCCATCTATATGGTAGAGGGGCAGGGTTTCCTCACTGTTCACCACCTGACGGATTCCATGTCGGGCCGCTTGCACCCGGTTGTGTACAAACATCCTTAGCTTCTTTCGGGTGTTGAGAACCCAACATTGGGCAACACGGCTATCTGTATAAAAGAGGACTTCACCTACTCGATCACCTAGTGCCTTTTGAACAATGAGAGCAATGTCAGACATTAGCACAATTGCCTCCAATTCATTCCTTGGCACTGAGTTGCGCATGAGCCGGCTCTTCGAGAACAAGAGATTGCATGAATATGTTCCATCAGGCAGTTGTATTCCCCCATAGACCGCAGCACCTCCAGCACCCTCTCCAGCATCTGCAAGGCAAATAAGACGCATCTTCCAGTCATGGGGTGCAGATAGGGGAATGACGCAGCGTGGCATGGTGAGATCTTTTGCCTTTTCAAGTTCAAGAAAAAACTCAATCCAAGTGTCATGCAAGTGTTCAGGGACAGGGTCCTTCCAGTCTAATGCATTCAGCTCCTGAAAGGAAATTTTCATCTGAAGTCTTAGTGGCTCCCACCATCCAACTGGGTCGAAGAATTCTGCGGTTCGTGACAATACCCCAGCCCTAGTGATGAGGTCATCTTTGAATGCAGAACGAAGACCTGCTGCAGAAGTAACATCGCGGTCTGGCGCAGCTTTCTGGCCGCGAATTTTCTTTTTGAGGTTCATACCCTTGATACCAGGACTGAGCAGATCCTGTGCTGTGTCCCAGGACACACCAAGGCAGCCCACAGTACAACCATCTGCAGAGGCGCCCTCAGGAGGGGCCAGGCCAGACCTTGCTATGAACTTCAGTGAAAATCCACCAGCACCGAGCACACTCTCAGTTTGCATAATCTGTTTTTCTCTTTCTGCTTCAGAATCGGCTCCTCCTGCTATGTCATCAACATAGGTGTCTCGGGTGAGAACATCGAGAGCCAGGGGATATTCCTTCTTGTGGAGATCTGCCAAGCGATGCAGCGCCACTGCAGCCTGATTTCCAGTGGAAGTGACACCATACCAAGCCCTTGTCATGACCCATATCTCAGGGCTAACACTATCACTAAGGCAGGAGTCATACAGAAACAGGGAGTATGGGAGCGCAGAGTCTTGCAGGTGCATTCTGTTATAAAGCTTGGAGACATCTGTTGTCCATGCAGACCTGTGGGTGCGAAGGCGGATCAGGATGTCAGGGATTAGGGAGAGCATATTTTGGCCTTTAGCCAGGATGAGGTTGAGACCTGTGCAGCTTGGGTCAACAACTAATCTCACTGGCGTTGAGACACTGCCAGGCTTATATGTAGCCCTCCAAGGATAAAAATGCCGGAACGGTGCAGCCTCAATCATTTTTCGTTGTTCCTCTGGCAGTGACAAGAGTGGGACCATGAAACCCTTCTGAACCAAGTCCTCCTGGGCCTCTCTGATCTGCATTTTCACTTCTTCAGGTTTCCGACACTGGGACTTGTAGATGGTGAGTGCTTGGTAGAAGTTATCCTTCCCCTTGTGGCGACTGGTCAGGAACTCCGTCGGCTTCTTGATGAAGGGTAGTTCCACACGGACCTTTTTGTCTTCTAAGTCCACAATAACACTTTTTTCTATCACCTCCTGTTCAAAGGCTTCCTGCAGGCTTTGGGTCTTGGCCCTACTTGAGAGTTTGCAGTTTGGGCAGTTGGCACACTTGTCACAGCGGGTATCTTTGATTACAGGGATATCATCCTCATCAAGCAATCCTTTTAACTTGGAAAGTGGGATGGTAGCTTTGAAACAGCGACCACCATAAGCACAGAGACCCATGTCAGAGCAGTGGCAGTCAGTGACCATGTCTGGGATTGGGGCAGAAACAGCCCTGTCACCAAACATCTTCTCAACATCCTCGGACCACATATCCTCACTGACATAGGCCAGTGGGTTCTTTCCTGGGGGACCATGATCATCACAGGAGGATGGGACCATAGTGTAAGGGGTACGCATGTATGCCATTGCCACCTGAGTGAACAGCACCTGAATGTGGCTTGCAGACATCCCGGCCTGGGCATAACCCTTTGTGAATATCTCATGGGTTCCACCATAACAGATGTTGGACCCATGGATATCCACAAGGGCACTGACATAAATGCCGAGTCCATTAGGGAGCGAGTAGTGGAGCCTGGGAGCTAGGCTGGAGCTCCTGATCCCAATCAGGAGCTTCACACGGTCTCCCCCAATAGCTCTTGGGTACAGAAGCATGTTGCCATTATGAAAGGTTTGGGCAGCCTCGTACCCAATGGGCCTGAGGTCAAACTCTGGGAAGTAGGATGTGATGCGTTCTAGCCCTCGGCATTCAATTTGGTGAGAAGTATTGTTAGCATCAGGACCCAGGATGCAAGCATACAGTCCATACTCTGTCCAGATCCTGCTTCCACCTGCTACTCCAATAGAGACACACCTGTCATCAAGGACAGTGAATCCAACCCGCTCTGCCAAGGACCCCTCGACAAGATTAACATTGGCACCCGAGTCGAAGAAGGTAAGGACTTCTTCACCCCCAATTCTTAGTTGCTGCATGATGAAACAAGAATCTTCTTTAGAGGGTGTGACAATAGTGTCAACCTGACTCGTGGGGCGGATACTCCCATCCCTGGTGTCATATACAATGGTTGGGGTTCGAAAGTGAGTTGGAGGACTCGTCTTGCTTTTTGGAGGTGTCTCATTCCTTGGAATTGCCATTACAGTAGACAGGCTGACCACTATAGGAGAGCTTAGTCCTGCAACCTTGAAGCCAGGTATCCACTTTTCCAGGGCTTCGCCTATCAACTTCTCTGAGGGTTTGGCATGATTTGAAACCCCACACATAAGCACGTTTAGAGGGGGCTTGCCACCCCGGTCAGCTACAGCACAGTCTTGGCAGACAAGCGTAACCGGAATTTCACTAAGGCGGGAGCATTCACCTCGCTTGCAGTTGCCATTTTCATCTCTTCTGGCTAGGCATGTCCAGCAGCCTTGCCAACGGCATATTTTCCGCCTTTGTTTTACAGAGGCTTGGAAGAATTTCTTGCAGTCCTTCAGCTCGTGTTTTTCATGGCCATCAACAATACAGGACCAGCGTGATAGCTTTGATTTAGGCTTTCCAGAATCCTTAGGAGGCCCCTGCTTTGTCCCTCTGTTGGCTCCTGACTTTTTCTGCTGTGGTGGGCTGGTTGCAGTTGCTGCAGAAGCACCGATGTCTGGGCTATGGTCTCGGCCCACATGAGTTGCCTTTGGTTTCGATTTGGGCTGTGGCTCATTTCCAGGGAGGCGTGCTTGGATTTCCTTGGTCAAGTACATCTCACGCAGAATATCTTGTATCTTATCAAGGTACACTTTCCCCTCCACTTTCCAGGTGGTAACACCAGACTGTGCTAGAAACTTGCTCCACTCCTGTTGGATGGTCTTGGGGAGTACCTCAGCTAGCTGCATGAGAAAGGTATTTGATTCCATATGCTCCTGAAGCCCAGGAACACGAACACCTTTCCTAACCTCCAATCCATGCAGTGCTGTGATAGTGCGATGAATCTTGCGTAGATACTGGGCATGCGCAAGCAGGTCATCCTCCGACTTTGGAGGCTTCTGTGATTTAATTGATTTTAGATGACTATCGCATACCCCCTTGATCATTCCATACTGATCGATCAACCAGGACTTCATGGCATCATAGCTATGTTTCTTTGACCTCAACTCCTCATAACTCTCAGTGAGTGACTTCGGAAGGTACTTAGTAAAGAGGAGATGGGCCTTGGCATCAAGGGAGATGTATCCCCTGGCCCACTCTTCATACTTACTGAAGAACTCGTAAATGCTCACATCACCAGCAGGGTCAAATGGGAGGAAGCTTGCCTCTCGTGCCGGGACATTGCCACCTAGATGGTGCTGTTCACTTCGATACCTAGCAATCACCTGGCGTGTCCATTCATATGCTCGCTCGCATTGCAACTGAGACCTCCTTACAATGGAAAGATCACAACCTTCACGTGCAGCATATTTACCAGTAGCATCGCGACACTCCTTTATAGCACGGAGAATTTCAGGAACCCTAACATCATGCAATTCCTTGATGAGCTCTGCGTCCAGCTCTACACCATCATCAACATCTGGAAGAGCGTCATTACTAATAAGCTCCAATGAAAATGTCACAGTTCGTTTCTCAAACTCAAGCACAGCAGGAGTTGGTGCAGGATTCCTTGTTACAAACAGGCGCTCAAGGAGCCTCACCTGATCTTCATCAGGTATCTGTGGGCTGCGGCTACGCTGTGGGGAGCTGTGTGCTGAGGGGGTTGAGGAGTCATCAAAGCTCATTTCCTCTAATTCTACACACACCTGGACAATGTCTCTGCGGTATTCATCAATTTTAGCTTGCCGGGCAGGGTCACAGAACTCATATGCATCCCTCAAGACCTTAGTCAGTTTGTCTGCATTGGCTTTGATTACTTCTGCTCTGACTGAACCCACTTTGCGGTTTTTGTAAGGGAGGACAAGATCATCAGCATCCCGACATGCTCGGTCTACACGCTGAGACCAGACCATTGCTGTGCGTCTGATCTCATCGGTATGAGGGTCATTCTCTGCAGGGCCAGTGCCCTGATCACCCTGTTCTGTGTCAGACTGCCCTGCCATTGTAGGAGTGACAGTTCTGGCCAAAGGAATAACTGTTGATGCTAATGAGCTGGCCTCACTTTGACGGCCTTCCAAAAGGTGCGGAGGTGAGGTTGACACATCAAGATCCGAAGGGACAGACACATTGAATTGGGTTGACGCGGTTGATGATGAAAAGAGTCGAGAGTGGTCTAAAGGATTTTCTAAAGCATGCGCATCACTATCCCATGCAAGAGATTCACCGCTCACAGAATTCACACCTACCTGTTCTAACCTTCTGGCGCGTGCAAGTGCAGCCCTAGCACGGGTGACAGGGGGGTAGGGTTCTGTTCTATCACGGGGGTGAGTAAAGCGCCTGCGCACATGAGCCAACTGAGATCCAGTGTTTGGGTCTACAGGGGCTTGATCCCTAAGCACTTCCACTGCACGAGGAGTGGCGAATTCATCCACATCCCCATGAGAAGCAGCGTCATCATCAGGAAACCCGCTAGACTCAAATCCATGAAATGGAGAGACATCAGGAGAGCTTTCTGCCATGAACTAGCACTACAAACAAGCTATAAAAGTCACAGGGTGGGCGGGTGGGCAAAAAAACAAAACAGAACTAACTGCTTGCCAGCGCCACTATTTTAGACTGAAATCTCTGTCACTTTAGAACACCCTTGTTGTTGTAACCCTGGTTTTAACTCAAGAAAGGCGCCCTAGGGCATTCCTGAGTTTCAGAGGACAATCAAAGAGACAACAGTCATTACAGGGATTTGGCAAAAAAATTAAATTTCACCAAGAAGCGCCATAAAGGCAATCCTGGCAAAAAAGAACATTTTTTACAAATCCTCCTAGGAAGCGCCAAAAGGCAATCCTGGTAGGCAGGTGCAGCTGTTGAAAGGACCCATCTAAAAAAATTAAATTTCACCAAGAAGCGCCATAAAGGCAATCCTGGCAAAAAAGAACATTTTTTACAAGTCCTCCCAAGAAGCGCCAAAAGGCAATCCTGGTAGGCAGGTGCAGCTGTTGAAAGGACCCATCTAACCCCAAAGAAGGAGTCCAGGGTACCAATCAACTTTCACCCCACATTTGCAGGGTTACTGCGCAAATTTTTTACTGCCCCGAAGATCCCTGGGTAGGATTATTAGTACACTACACCGGGTCGGGGCAGGCGCGCTGCTACAAATTGACTAAATAAGTTGAAGAGAACTGCAGATGTCCGAAACTACTTGTCGGGATGTCAGCCAGCTGAAGGACTTTGCCACATTTGGAACCCAGATGATACAGGTAGTGGTACTAACCGGCACTAGACACAGTCTCTACAGTTTCTTTTGATCAAAGCATTCCAATAAGAAGCTTTACAGCATTGTTAGGGACGATAAAATATTACCTCTCTGGTTACCCTGCCCTACCGGGTAACCTCCATGTACTTCGGGATGAACAAAATGTTTTGAGTTCTCCGACACAGATGAGAGGTGGAGAAGAGAAAGAATGGTCATTTTAGTCTGAAGGTAGAGACTGCCCAATTAGTACTAAGCTACTGCAATCATCCAATGCCAGTGAAGTGGAACCAATGGAAGGTTTGTAGGAAGGAAGATGCTGTAAGAAAAACACAGCATAAGTAAACAAATTGAAGCAGACCCTTGCTTTTAATACAAGTTTTGGGGACATAAAAATATACCGGTACCTCAAATCACAGAGTAAATATGCCCACGAATAAAAGCCTAAATATCAGGAATCTGCTTTGGCAAATAGAATTAATAAGATTGCAGTAAAGGCAGTTATGAATAAGAATAAATATGCTCAAATAAATATTTATAACAGGGAGCAGTATAGTAATCTATGGTATGGACTTAACTCAGAAAAGAGTGTTAATGTCCAGACCATGAAGGCCCAGACTTAACTCAAATAATATGTTAATGTCCACACCATATTAATATAACAAATAAACTGGAACAGATAATTGGGAATAAACCTACTGTAGCAGACTTTGCATAGAGCTAATGTCCACTAACAAATAAGTAATCCTCTAGTATATCAAATAAATAATGAATAATTTATATCAAATAAATAATGAGTATAATTTAATATGAAAAGATGACACTAATAGCTGAAGAATATTTCACCTGTAAAGCTGTTCCTTTAGGGGCTCTTATACTGTACTTATCTACCGGTATCTCTCTCTCTCACTAATGTAGATGGGTGTTGTTGTGGTGAAAGCTGACCAGCAACTGTAGCATGTGTTCTCTGTACAGTGTAAAAGTGTACACAATAAATGTGACAACTCACCACATGTATACTGTACATACAATAACTGGTTCTTGGTGTGTACAGTACAATATCCCTGTCTGTGTGCGCAAGTTTGTGTACACTGTATCGCCGCATGGTGCAGTACGCAGTACGTGTATCCTGCCTGACCCCTTCACCTCCTCCCCTCCCAGCGCGGAGGGGAGGGGGGGGGGAGGGAGTGCGTATTGGCGGGCGCCGGCTTCCTCACACATGACGTCATCAGCAGCATAAACAGGGTCCCAGGAGGGGGTATAAATTTTAACGCTAACACTCCCACCCAGGGAGGTTG
>Ga0194121_10010687_pt1 | contig 11090 bp, 5 predicted proteins | sample TA2MahCa50mmetaG_FD_148609 | JGI IMG/M metagenome (GOLD analysis project Ga0194121, IMG submission 148609) | Freshwater microbial communities from Lake Tanganyika, Tanzania - TA2015020 Mahale Deep Cast 50m | ecosystem: Environmental > Aquatic > Freshwater > Lake | place: Tanzania: Lake...
CGGCCTTGGCCTTTTTCTCAAGTTCAGCCTTTGCCTTGGCGGCCTTCGCGGCCTCGGCATCGGCCTTGGCGAGGGCCGCGGCTTTCTGCCGTGCAAGGTCGGCCTCCACTTTGGCGCGGGCTTCGGCGTCGGCCTTGGCTTTGCGCTCGGCGTCGGCCTTGGCCATCGCAACCCGTTCGGCTTGGAGCTTTGCGGCCTGCTCGGCGTCGGCCTTGGCCTTTTTCTCAAGTTCAGCCTTTGCCTTGGCGGCCTTCGCGGCCTCGGCATCGGCCTTGGCGAGGGCCGCGGCTTTCTGCCGTGCAAGGTCGGCCTCCACTTTGGCGCGGGCTTCGGCATCGGCCTTGGCTTTGGCGGCGAGCGCGGCGTCGGCTTTGGCCTTGGCATCGGCGGCGGCCTTGGCCTTGGCGGCGGAATCGCCGGTCTTCGGCGTCACAGGGGGCGGGCTGGTTTTGGCGGTCATCGCCTTGGACTTGGCCTCGGCTTCGCGGCGGGCGCGGGCGAGTTTCTCGGCATCGGCCTTGGCGCGCGCCTCGGCTTCGGCCCTGTCCTTGGCAAGTTTCTCGGCATCCGCCTTGGCCTTCGCGGTGGCTTCGCGGCGGGCTTTGGCTTCGGCGTCGAGTTTGGCTTTGGCGAGTTTGTCGGCTTCTTCTTTCGCCTTCTTGTCGGCGTCGGCCTTGGCTTTGGCGAGCCTGGCTTCGTCGGCCTTGGCCTTGGCTTCCTGTTCCTTGCGGAGGCGGGCGATTTCAGCCTCGGCCTTGGCTTTCGAGGGGGTGGTGGTGACGGGTGAAACGGTTGCAGGCGGCGCCTTCGTGGTGGTGGGCGTGGCGGCCTTGGGCGCGGGCGTCATCGCGGCTTTGCGTTCGGCTTCCTGCCGTGCCTTGCGCTCGGCCTCGGCGCGCAGGCGGGCCGCCTTGTCGGCTTCTTCCTTTGCCTTCTTCTCGGCCTCGGCCCTGGCTTTGGCAAGTTTCTCGGCTTCAGCTTTGGCACGGACTTCGTCTTCCTTTTTCTTGCGGGCGATTTCGGCTTCGACCTTTGCCTTGGCATCGGCGGCGGCTTTGGCTTGCTTGGCGGCGTCGGCCTTGGCCTTGGCGTCGGCGTCGGACGTGCTCTTGGTCGAAACGGTCGGCGGCGGGGTAGTCTTCGTGGGTGGTGGAGCTTTGGTAGTCTTTGCAGCGTCGGCCTTGGCGCGGGCAATACGATCGGCTTCTGCTTTGGCTCTGGCATCGGCGTCGGCCTTGGCGCGGGCTTGGCGCTCCGATTCGGCCTTGAGGCGTGCGGCTTCATCTTTCTGTTTTTTGGCAAGTGCGGCGGCTTCGGCGCGGGCTTTCTTGTCGGCCTCGGCGAGCGCGGCCTTCTCGGCGTCGATCTGGGCCTTGGTTTTGAGTTCGGCGCCGGGAACGGTCTGCCCAAGCTGGCGGGCGAGTTCGAGGGATTTGATCCGGACTTGCTCGCGCATGCGGGCCTCGAGTTCGGCGTCGAGCTTGGCCTTCTTGTCGGCTTCGGCCTTGGCAAGTTTCTCGGCGGCGGCGCGTTCCTTGGCGAGGCGGTCGGCGTCGGCCTTGGCTTTGGCATCAGCGGATTTGCGGGTGTCTTCGGCGATCTTTGCCTTGCGCGCCGCTTCTACCTTGGTCTTCTTTTCGAGTTCGGCGTTCAGGCGCGCGGCTTGATCGGCGTCGGCCTTGGCGCGGGCGTCTTGGACAGCTTTCTTGCGGGCGCTGTCGGCGTCGGCCTTGGCCTTGGCGTCGGCGGCGGCCTTGGCTTGGCGGTCGGAATCGGCCTTTGCTTTGGCAACTTTGTCAGCTTCGGCTTTCGCCTTGGCTTCAGCTTCGCGGCGTGTTCTGGCCTCGGTGTCTGCCTTGGCGCGGGCGGCCTTGTCGGATTCGGCCTTGGCTTTGGCCTGGGCGGCGGCACGATCCTTCGAGAGTTTGTCGGCGTCGGCCTTTGCCTTGGCGTCGGCGTCGGCCTTGGACTTCGCTGCGGTTGCAGCGTCGGCCTTGGCTTTCGCGTCGGCGGCTTTGCGGGCGTTGTCGTCGGCTGCGGCTTTGCGGGCGGCTTCCTCCTTGGCCCGTTTGGCGAGTTCGGCCTTGGCTTGCGCGGTTTTCTCGGCCTCTGCCTTGGCTTTCTTGGCGGCCTCGAGGTCGGCCTTGGCCTGTTTTTCTGCGTCGCGCCTGGCCTTGAGTGTGGTTTCGGCGGCAGTCTTGGCGGCGGGGTTCTTGGCCGCCTTCAGGAGTTTCTCGGCGTCGGCGACGGCGGTTTGCGCCGCGGCGACTGCGGCCTTGGCCTTGTCGAGGGTGGAGGTCGCGGCCTGGACGTCCTGGAACTCCGGGGCGTTGGAGGCGGGGGCGAAGGAGGCCACGAAGGTTGCAATGGCGAGGACGAGCGAGCCGAGTAACGTCCGGGCAACGGGGCGAGTGGTAAGCATGGGCGCGTGTTTAATGGAAAAGAGGGTGAGTGGCAAATAGTTTTGGGCTGCGGTTTTGGCCGGTCTCTGCCGGGCGGCGGGTGGCGGCGAACGGGGGAGGCGAATTCGGACGGTGTCAACCGCCCTTGGCTCTTGTGCCGGCGCGCGGCCGCCGGGCGCGCGCGCGGCCGGGTTTGAACAACTCAAGCTGCGGCTCGCGGATGAACTCGTAGTTCTTGAGGATGCGGATGGTCTGCAAGAGGTCGCTTTTGCGGTAGTTGCGGTTCACCTCGATCTGCTCGATGAGGTCCGCGAGCATGGTGTGGAAGGAAATGGCCGCATCGATGCCGCGTGCCTGCAACAGCTCGATGCTCGCCTTGCGCAGTTCCGGGCCGGACGGCAGCGCGGGGACGACGAGGATTTTTGTGAGCGGGCCGTCGCCGCCGAAGGCCTTCACGGATTGCAGCACCGCCGCGGGTTCGACGAACCGAAAGATCTCCGGCGCGTTCGTGAGCATCGCCGGGCTGAAGGTGTCCGTGTGCCAGCCTTTCACGACGACGACCGCCCGCGCCACGCCCGCGAGGTCGCGCGAGGCGAGCACGAAGGGCAGCGGCCCGGTGGCGGGCACGTAGCGCGGGTTGACGGCGAGGAAATCGATCTCGTCGTCGTCGCGGCGCGACTGGCCGATGAACTTGCGCTGTTGCCGGACGAAGAATCCGAGCTGCTCGAAGTATTCGCGGACGATGGATTCGCTGACGGCGGACATGCGGTGGGTTTGAAGTGGGGTGGGTCTGTGGCCGGGTTGCGGTTCATGGCGAGCCGTTGGTGAGGACGCGACCAAGCATCTCGCCCGGCACACGCTGGCCCCAGCGCGCGCGACCGATGCGCTCGGCGAGCACGAAGCGCGGTTCGCCGGCCGTGACTTTCTTGTCGCGCGCCATCGCCGCGTAGAGCCGTGTCCGGCGCGCCGGCGAGAGCTTGATGTGCGTGGGGAGCCCGGCGTCGGAAAAAATCCGCCGCACACGGGCCACGTCGCGCGCGGGCAGGCCGAGAACCTTCGCGGAGAGCTCGGAGGCGAGCGTCTGCCCGATCGAGATGGCCTCGCCGTGCAGGTAGCGCCCGTAGCCGGACACCGTCTCGATCGCGTGACCGATGGTGTGGCCGTAATTCAGAATGGATCGCAGGCCGGATTCCTTCTCGTCCTTGCAGATGACCGCGGCCTTGATCTCGCAGCAGCGCGCGATGATGGAAGCTAGCACGGCGGGTTCGCGCTTGAGCAACCGCGGCAAGTCACGTTCGAGGCGGTCGAACAGGTCGCGGTCGTAAATGATGCCGTATTTGATGACTTCGGCGAGGCCGGCGCGGAACTCGCGGTCCGGGAGCGTGTCGAGCGTGTCGAGGTCGCAGAGGACGAATCGCGGCTGATGAAAGGCGCCGACGAGGTTCTTGCCGGCCTTGAGGTTCACGCCGACTTTGCCGCCGACCGAGCTGTCGACCTGCGAGAGCAACGTCGTCGGCACGTGCACGAATGGAATGCCGCGCAGATAGGTCGCGGCGACGTAACCCGCGAGGTCGCCCACGACGCCACCGCCGAGCGCGACGAGGAAGGACTGGCGCTCGATGCGATGCGCCGCGAGCAGGTCGTATGTCGAGGCGATGGCGCGGAGGTTCTTGCTCTTTTCGCCCGCGGGCACGGTGACGAGGACGGGTTGGAAGCCGGCCTTTGCGAGCGAGTTCCACGCCGGGCGGCCGTAGTGGCGCGCGACATTGCGGTCCATGACAATCGCGCAGCGCTCGCCGAGTCCGAGCCGTTCACAATGCGCGCCGAGACCGGACAGCAATCCGCTGCCGATGTGGATGGAGTAGCTCCGGGTCCCGAGCGGGACCTTCACGACGCGCATGGGCGGCAGATTATTGCGGGAGCGGGAAGTTGCCAGCGATTTGTTTCAGGCGCGCGACGTCCGGCGGGCGTGACTCGAAGTCGCTCCGCAGTTCAGTAAAGCCACGACTGGATCGCGCCCGAGCCATCCAGTGCCACTCCCTGTCTGCGATACGCCCAGCACATGTAGCTGACGCTGACGAAGAATGACGCGGGCAGGCGGTTGGCCGCGCAGATTTTCACGCCAAGCAAGGTGGTCTTGCCGCCGAAGCCCATCGGTCCGATGCCGAGTTCGTTGGCGGTTCTCGTCACGTCCTGTTCGAGCGTGTCGAGTTCGGGCACGGGGTTGCGGTCGTCGAGCACGCGGAGGAATTGTTGCTTGCTCAACTCGTAGCCCGTGGCGCGGTCGCCGCCGATGCACACGCCGAGGATGCCCGGTCCGCAGCCTTTGCCCTGCGCCTGCAACACGGCGTCGAGGATGACTTTGCGGCAGCCGTCGAGGTCGCGGTTGGCCTTCATCTTCTCGATGGGCAGGGAGTATTGCGCCCCGACGTTTTCGCAGCCGCCGCCCTTGAGGATGAGCCGCACGTTGAGTTCCGCGCCGCGATGCTGGTGGAAGTGCACGACGGGGGAGCCGGGGCCGACGTTGGTGCCGTCGTTCACGCCGGTGAGGGAGTCCACGGAGTTTTGACGGAGGAAGCCCTTCTTGGTCGCGGCTTTCACGGCGAGGCGGGCGGCGTCCTCGAACGCAATCTGGTCCAGCCCGGCCGGGCACTCGATGTAGAAGATGATGCTGCCGGTGTCCTGGCAGATGGGCTGCGACTTCTGTTTGGCGAGCGCGATGTTGCGGTCGATGATCTTGAGCGCGGACTCGGCGATGGTGCCCTTCTTTTCGTTCTCGAGCGCGGCGATGAGCGCGCGGTTGACGTCGTCTGGAATCTCGGCGGACGTGCGGCGGATGAGTTCGATGAGCGAGTCTCTGAGGGCGTTCACGCGGTCACGGTAGAAGCGGTCGCGGGGCGTGTCAACGTGGGCCCGAGCCGCGCCGGCGTGCCTCGCGGCGGTTCGTCATCCGGCATCGTGTCCGCGGCGGGCGGGACGTCGCTTGGGTAGGTCTTTCCTTCGCGGAGGATCGGGATGGCGCCGCCGGTGACCCATTGGCGGCCAGCCGGACGGCTGCCGGAAGCCATGATCGACCGGACGTTTGGATTCATGAGCTTGGGTGCAGGCCCGTCGCGGGCTGCCTTCGCGTCAACGGAACCGACGCTCGCCAAGCCACGCCCGGCGAGATCGCGTCCCGCCCGCCCGCCGGGGTTGTAACCTCGCGAAAGCTGGGCCGTCTGCCCTGGTTGTCAGTCGGCTGAGAACAACCAACATCAACACCAACATCGTATGAAGAAACTGATCGTTACCCTGATGGGCGTGGCTTGCGCCCTCTCCATCGTCACGTCCGCGTCGGCCCAGGACAAGAAGCGCCCGGAACTGACCGAGGAGCAGAAAAAGCTCATGAAGGAAATGACCGACAAGTATGACACGAACAAGGACGGCAAGCTCGACAAGGAAGAGCGCGGCAAGATGAGCCAGGAAGACAAGGACAAGATGTCCAAGGCCGGCCTTGCACCCAAGAAGAAGGACAAGTAACCCAGCCCCGGGCTCCTTGAGCCCAGTATCCATCACGCCCCGTCGCGCGGCTTGCAGCCGCCGGCGGGGCGAATTGTTTTTCCACCGGGAATCGGGGGCACGGCGCGAGATTTTGCATGGACCAGTAACCATCATCCCGGGCCATGCGTCTGCGTTGGCGACCGGCGGAGTTTGCGTAGCGACAAAGTCCGCGCGGGCTTGAATAGGCGGCGTTGGAAAAACGTTTTCTTCCGCTCTCGCAGGCAACCATAAGACACGACGCAACTGATTATGGACATCAACCAGCATCGTCCCCAATTGACCGATTACTTCGCCACCCGCCGCCAGTTCCTCAACCGCTTCGGCATGGGCATGGGCGGCTTGAGCCTCGCGTGGTTGCTCGGCCCCGAGCTTGGCGGCACCGCGAACGCCATCACCGCCACCAACCCGCTCGCGCCGCGCAAGCCGCACTTCCCCGCCAAGGCCAAGCGCGTCATCCACATCTTCGCACAGGGCGGCCCGTCGCACATCGACACGTGGGACCCGAAGCCCGCGCTCGCCAAATACGGCGACCAAAAAGTGGACGCCATCGGCGGCACGCCGCTGCCCACGCAGTTCAAGTTCACCCCGAGCGGCAAGTCCGGCGTCGAAGTCAGCGAAATCTGGCCTCACATCGGCGCGAACATTGACGACGTGGCGGTCATCCGCTCGATGACCACCGACATCCCGTCGCACGAGTTCGCCACGGTGATGATGAACACCGGCTCCGGCCGGCTCGTGAAGCCCTCGCTCGGCTCATGGACCGTTTACGGCCTCGGCACGGACAACCAAAACCTCCCCGGCTTCGTTGCGCTGAGCGGCGGCCTCGGCGGCGCGGCCAACTGGCGCGCAGCGTTCCTGCCCGGAGCGTTTCAGGGCACGCTCGTCAGCAACCCCGCCGCGAGCGTCGAGAGGATCATCGAGAACATCAAGACCTCGCACCTTTCGCTCGCCCGCCAGCGCGAGCAACTCGACCTCGTGCAGGCCTTCAACGCCGAACACCAGAAAAACCTCGGCCAGGAAGCCGCGCTCGAGTCGCGCATCCAGTCCTTCGAACTCGCCTACCAGATGCAGACCGAGGCGACGGACGCCTTCGACATCAGCCGCGAGCCGCAGCACATCCGCGAGATGTATGGCGAGACGCCCCAAGGCCGGCAATTGCTCGTCGCGCGCCGGCTCATCGAGAAGGGCGTGCGGTTCGTCCAGACGTGGCACAACGGCTGGGACCACCACACCGCCGTGGCGAACAACCTCCGCCGCAAGGCCGGCGAGATTGACCAGGCCATCGGCGCGTTGATCAAGGACCTCCGCAGCCGCGGAATGCTCGAGGACACGCTCGTCGTGTGGGGCGGCGAATTCGGCCGCACCCCGCGGCACGACCGCGGGCAGCGCGGCGAACCCGGCCGCGACCACCACAACAAGTCATTCGTCTCGTGGATGGCCGGCGGCGGCGTCAAAGGTGGCCAGGCTTACGGCGCGTCCGACGAGTTCGGCTTCAACGCCGTCGAGAACAAGGTCCACGTGCACGACCTGCACGCGACCATCCTGCGCCTGCTGGGCTTCGATCACGAGAAACTCACGTATCGCTACAACGGCCGCGACTTCCGCCTCACCGACGTTTACGGCAACGTGGTCAAGGACCTGATCGCCTGAGTTTGCGCGGTGGAGAACCCCGTCTTTCGTCAACCCGGTTGACGAACGAAGGATGAATGGCGGATGACGAACCTTCTGCGGTTCCCATCCGTCATTCGCGTTCCCGGGGGGATTCGGAAGCCGGTTCGTCCGCCGCAGTTTATTAGTAAAGCCATGAACACACGAATCGCATTCCTCGTCGCCGCAGCCGCAGCCGCGGCCGCAGGCCCCGCCAGCGCGCAAGTCGATCGCCTCGACCCCGACCAACTTCAGTTCTTCGAGAAGCGCATCCGCCCCGTGCTCGTCGAGCAGTGCTACAAATGCCACAGCGCCACCGCCGAAAAGGTCAAGGGCAGCCTGCTCCTCGACTCCAAGGCCGGGGTGCTCAAGGGCGGCTCCAGCGGCCCCGCCATCGTCCTCGGCAAGCCCGAGAAAAGCCTCCTCATCAAAGCCATCAAGTCCACCGACGAGGACGAGATGATGCCGCCGAAGGGCGACCGCCTGCCGCCCAACGTCATCGCCGACTTCGAGCAGTGGATTCGCTCCGGCGCGCCCGACCCGCGCATCGCACCTGCGGGTGCGAAATCCGCGCTCCAGGTGGACATGGAAAAGGCGAAAACGCACTGGGCCTACCAACCGGTGACCGCGCCGCCGGTCCCAAAGGTGAAAGACTCGAAGAAGTGGGCGCGCACCGACCTCGACAAGTTCGTCCTCGCGAAGCTCGAATCCAAAGGCCTCGAGCCTTCACCGATGGCTGACCGGCGCACACTCATCCGCCGCGCGACCTTCGACCTCATCGGCCTGCCGCCGACGACGCAGGACGTCGCGGACTTCGTCGCCGACAAGTCGCCGAACGCGTTCGAGAAGGTCGTGGACCGCCTGCTCGCTTCGCCGCACTACGGCGAGCGCTGGGGGCGGCACTGGCTGGATGTCGCGCGCTACGCGGACACCACGGGCGACCGCATCGGCGGGGCGCGCCGCGACCCGAAGTTTCCCTACGCGTGGACCTATCGCGACTACGTGATCAACGCCTTCAACTCGGACAAGCCATACGACCAGTTCATCATCGAGCAGATTGCCGCCGACCGGCTCGAACTCGGCGACACCAAGATGCCGCTCGCCGCGATGGGCTTCCTCACCGTCGGCAAGCGGTTCATGGGAAACATCAACGAGGTGATTGACGATCGCATCGACGTGGTGACGCAGGGCCTGATGGGAATGACCGCCGCCTGCGCGCGCTGCCACGACCACAAGTTCGATCCGATTCCGCAGCGCGACTACTACAGCCTGCACGGCGTCTTCAACTCATCCCAGGAGCCCGACGAGGAGCCGATGCTCTACCCGCCCGCGGACAAGGCGGCGTTCGCCGACTTCACCAAGAAGGTCGAAGAAGTCGAGGCCGTCATCGCCTCGATTCGCAGCACCGAGGAAGGCCGCGTGCTCGGCCAGTTCCGCGCGGTGCTGGACAAGTATCTGCTCGGCGTCCGCGAACTCAACCAATCCGCAAAGAAGCTGACCGCGCAGGCGTTCTCCCGGCAGAAGGGGCTCGACCCCGACATTTTCGACCAATGGGTCGCAGCGCTCAAGAAGTGCTCCACCGACCACAGCCCGGTCTTCGCCCCGTGGCTCGCCTTCGCCGCGCTCAAGGATGAGGACTTCACGGCGAAGTCGAAGGAACTCGCCGACAAGTTCGCCACCGGCACTTGCGACGGCAAGCCGATCAATCCGCTCGTCGCGAAACTGTTCACCGCGGCGCCCAAGAGCGCGGACGACCTCGCCGAGGCTTACGCGAAGCTGTTCAAGGACGTGGACAAGGAATGGCAGGCCGCGCAGAAGGCCGACGCCAAGTCGCTCGAGTCGCCGAAGGAGGAATTGCGGCTCGTGCTCTACGGCAACGACTCGCCCATCAGCCTCGACCGGCGCGGGTTCCAGCGCATCATCGGCAACCGCATCCAGAACGCCGAAAATGCCGAGCGCACCAAGATTTCCGACCTCAAGATGACGCATCCCGGCTCGCCCGTGCGCGCGATGGCGCTCACCGACAAGCCGCGCGCGCTGGATTCCTTCGTGATGATCCGCGGCGAACCCGCGAACCGCGGACCCGTCGTCCCGCGGCAGTTCCTCGAGATCCTTTCGAAGGACAAGCGCGAACCCTTCAAGGACGGCAGCGGGCGCCTCGACCTCGCGAAACACGTCGCCAGCAAGGACAACCCCCTCACCGCGCGCGTCTTCGTGAACCGCGTCTGGCAATGGCACTTCGGCGACGCGATCGTGCGCACGCCCGGCGACTTCGGCCTGCGCAGCGACCCGCCGTCGAACCAGGAACTGCTCGACCACCTCGCCGTCAAGCTGATGACCAACGGATGGTCCATCAAGAAGCTCCACAAGACGATCCTGCTCTCGGCGGCGTGGATGCAGTCCTCCAAGGACAACCCGAAGAACTCCGCCGTCGATCCCGGCAACTCGTTCTTCTGGCGGCAGAATCTCCAGCGACTCGACTTCGAATCACTCCGCGACACGCTGCTCGCGCTCGGCGGCAAGGCCGACTTCGAGAAAGTCGGCGGCCCGTCGGTCGAACTCGCCGGCTCGAACCGCCGCACGCTTTACGGCTACGTGGACCGCGCGCGCATCGCCGAGGCGTATCGCATCTTCGACTTCGCCAATCCGGACATGACCGCCCCGCAGCGCATGCTCACCACCGTGCCGCTCCAGGCGCTCTTCATGATGAACAACCCGTTCGTCATCGAGCAGGCGAAGCAAATCACGTCGCGACCGGAGATGATCTCCGGCAGCCGCGACGAGGAGAAGATCGGCTACCTTTACCAGCTCATCCACCAGCGCCCGCCGACTCTGAACGAGACGAAACTCGCCGCCGCCTATCTCGCCGACCAGCAGGGCAAGCCCGCGACCGGCGGTTCCGATGTCGGCTCGTGGCGCTACGGCTTTGGCGAATACGACGCAAAGGCCGGCAAGCTGAAGGGCTTTGAGCCGATGACCGCGTTCCTGCGCGACTCGTGGATCGCCGTGGACAAGGAACAACTCCGCAAGCTCACGATCGAGCAGGCCAAGGAGCGCCCCGCCCCGAAGAAGGGCAATCCGAACAACCCGAATGTCCAGCAGAACGTCGCCCGGCAGGCGGCCATGGGCTCGGCCTTTGCCGTTTCGCTCAACGCCGTCGGCGGCAACCCCGGCGACGCGAAGCAGTCCGTCATACGCCGGTGGGTTTCTCCTGTGGACGGTGTCGTGAGCATCGAGGGCGCGTTTATCCACAAGGCCAAGACCGGCGAAGGCGTTCAGGCTTTCATCTACACCGCAAAATCCGGCCAGCTCGGCGTTTGGACCGCGAGCGGTTCCGAAGTCGAGACACGCATCGAGCGCGTCACCGTGAAAAAGGGCGACGCGATTGACTTCATCGTCTCGAACCGCGGCCCGACCGCGCCGAAGACCGACGACGACGAAGTCTTCACGTGGGCGCCAATCATCCGCCTGCTCAACGCGCCGAAGGGCCAGCACGCCGAG
>Ga0194121_10010691_pt1 | contig 11084 bp, 5 predicted proteins | sample TA2MahCa50mmetaG_FD_148609 | JGI IMG/M metagenome (GOLD analysis project Ga0194121, IMG submission 148609) | Freshwater microbial communities from Lake Tanganyika, Tanzania - TA2015020 Mahale Deep Cast 50m | ecosystem: Environmental > Aquatic > Freshwater > Lake | place: Tanzania: Lake...
GGCGGCGTCGCCGCCGTACAGCCCGGTCGGCATCGGCCCGTCCTGCACGAGGCCCATCGAGTGGCCGCACTCGTGCGCGACGACGGTCGCGCAGAAGCGCGCGAAGTCGCGGATGGCGACGTCGATTTGCGTGCGGCGCGCGTCGGTCACCGTGCCGGCGAGCCGGCCCGCGTCGTTGGCGGCGGCGCCGATCGGCGCGCCGCCGAACACCGGCGTGAACGCGTCGAAGGTCGTGCGGAACGTCGTCGCGCTCGGCGTGCCCATGCCGAAGTCGACGATGGTGTGCAGGAACACGCCGAGCCGTCGGCCGCCGAAGTCGAGGCGCGTGTCGTCGTTCTGCGTCGCGTTGTTGGGGTCGAAGATGGCGACGCCGAGCACGCCGGCGGTGTCCGCCGCGCCGGCGATGGCGATGCGCGAGTGGCCGAAGCTGTTGTAGTCGACGCTTGCGCTGGCGCCGAAGCTCGCGGCCGGGGCGGTCGTCGTGAAGCGCACCTTGGTGCCGGCGTAGAACTCGTCGAGCCGCGCGATCATCTGCTGCACGAAGCGCTGGCGCACGGCCTCGTTGCTGTCCAGGTTGCCGACGGCGTTGGGGACCGGGTTGGGGGCCAGCAGCCCGAGCACGAGCAGGATGTCGTCGACGTCGCTGCGGCCGTTGGCTCCCGGCACGACGGCGACATCGGCGCCGACGCCGGCGATGGCCGCCGTGAACGACTCGACGTCGCGGCTGAAGTCGAGGAACCAGAGCTGCGTCGCGTTGCTGCGCGTCTCGAACGGCTGGCGCGCGTCGTCGAACGCGCGCACCGTCAGGCCGAACGACTGCGGCTCCGAGCCGAGGCCCGAGTCGTCGAGCACGATCGCCGTGAGCACGATCGGCGCGTCGGGGAAGCGCACCGTCGACGGCACGAGCAGCGTCGCTTCGTCGGTGTCGGCGTCGACCAGCGTCAGGAATGGCACGAGGTCGCTGTCGGCGCGCGCGCTGCCCGCGGGCGTGGTGACGCTGCGGTTGGCGCTGATGCGGATGCGATCGGTGGCGACGCCGACGTTGTCCGCGTACGACAGCGTGATCGTGAAGCCGTTGCTCGGCGTCTGCAGCGTGCCGCCCGCCGGACCCGTGCCGTTGAGCTGCGACTGGATCGCCGCGATCGTCAGTTCCTGCACGACCGGCGGCGCGCCATCGCTGACGGCGATCGTCACCTCCGCGCCGGCGCGCGCGAACTGGCCGCTGGCGTCGCGCACGACGTCGTTGCCGCCGCCGCCCGCCGGCGTCCGCATCGCGATCGTCGTCACGCCCGGCGTGATCTGTGCGCCCGGGCCGAGTTCGAGGAAGACGACGTTGGCCACGAACTGGACCGGCGCTGCGACCACGGCGCCCAGCGTGGCGCCGCCGCCGAGTTGGAAGTCGGCGTCGTCGAGCAGCCGGCCGGCGACCAGTTCGACCGGCTCCGAGTACGTCAGGATCAGCTGGTCCCCGGCGACGGGGGTGCCGGTGTTGGTGACGCACGCCGCGCCGACCAGCACGGGCGGGGCGTCGCTCGGCCCGCCACCGCCGCCGCCACCGCCGCCGCCGCAGGCCGCGAGCAGGGCGACGAGCAGGATTGCGGCCGGGAATCGTTGAGATCGAAGGGTCATCGGGCCGATGAGACGGGTATGTCGAAGTGGGCTGTGTGGGCGGCGCATCGCTACCTGCGCCCTGGCGCCGCGGAACCGCGGACCATCGGGGTGGACGGGCGGCCGCTGCTCCGTCCCTGGCGCCAGCGTTCGGCGACGGCCTGTGAGGCGGCGCTGCGCGTGCGTGCCGCGCGGCCGCGGCCGTGGTGGCCGCGGTTGCTGGGCGTCGCTCTGTTGGTGGTGGCAGGCATCTACGCGCTCGACCCGGTCGGACCTCTACCTGTGGATGTTGGCCCAGCGCGCCGCGCCGGAACAGACCCCCGTTCGGCCCATTTGCTCGCCAGCGCCCCGCGCGGTCCCGTCGACGCCGCCGCTGCGGCTCGCTTCGCTTTTGCGCCGCAGGGCGCGACGGGCCCGTTCACGGTCGTGGTCCTCGCCGCCGATTACAGCGAGTTGCTGCGCCGCCCGGGCCTCGATGACACTGCCTGCACCCTGGATGACACGGCGGGGCAAGCCTTCGTCGCCGGACAGAAGTACCACTGGTATGTGCTCGGCGAGCGGTCGGGCAAGCCGGTAGCGAGCCCGGTTGTTTCGTTCGAAATCTACCGATGACGAACTGCCGTTGGCATCGCCCAGCCCGCGTCACCTAGCGTCCTAACTCAACTTGCGTAAAGGGGATACCGAAGAAACCCCGGCGTGGCAAGCCGCCGCGCAAACGCAACTGGGACGCTGGGGATGATGAAGCTCGCCGTTGGAGAAGTGATTCGAGGATACCGGATCACGCGGTTCTTGGGCCGCGGGGGCTTTGCCTCCGTGTACCTCGCCGAGCAGGCGACTACCGGCACGAAGGTCGCCCTCAAGGTTGGCGGTGTCGCCGGTGGCGGTCGGCAGGTGACGCGCCTCGTCGAGGTCACCGCGCGCCGCACCGCCGAGGGCATCAGCCCGGACGAACTGCCGGCCGAGGCGGTGTTCTTCGAGCCCAACGGGGTCCGCATCGACCTCTTCGACGAGTCGGAGGTCAACAACCTGCTGCGCGCCGAGGGCGAAGTGCTCGCCGGCTGCCAAAACGAGAACCTGGTGCCGCTGATCGATCGCCTGGACGTCGACGGCAACCCGGTGCTGGTGCTCGAGTACGTCCGTGGCAAGACGCTGCGCGAGAAGATCCGCAGCCTCGAAGGCATTCACCTCAACTGGTTCCTCGCCATCGTGCGCTCGCTGCTGACGCTGCAGCAGAGCGGCCAGTTGGCGTGGCACGGCGATCTCAAGCCCGAGAACATCGTCGTCAAGCCGAGCGGCAGGGTCGTGATGCTCGATCCGGCCATGCGTACGACCGAGAACAAGGTCGTGACCACGACGCCGCACTACAACCCGCTGCTGCTGACCGACAGCAAGGCAGACGTGATGGCGATCGGCATCATGATCTACGAGATCCTGACCGGCACGCTGCCCTTCGACGAGGTGCCGTGGGAGTTTGCCGGTCGCCAGACGGGCGGCGAGACGCAGCGCCTGAGCCTGAGCTACTTCTTCAGCTACACGCCGCCGCACACGCTCAACCCGAAGACGCCTGAGGAGCTCGAGAGGATCGTTTACCGCTGCATCACCGTCGCGGGCTACGACCTGGAGCAGCTCAGGGCCGACCTAGAGGCCTTCATCAGCAAGGCCTGAGCCGCCGGCGGGGCGGCGATTCGCCTCGTCGCCGCGCTGCCTGTGGACAATCGGAGGCGTCGCCGGAAGATCCTGCGTCCGTCGGCCGTCCGACGCGGCCTGTCGCCGCGTCCGCGCGGCTGCGGTCCGCCGTCATGACGATCCTCCGCCTGCTGCCCGTCCTACTGCTCGCTGCCTGCGCCATGCGCTCTGCCATCCAGCGGAGCGAGGAGTACGCGGCGCACCGCGACTTCGTCCGGGCCTTCAACGTCCTCGACGAGGCCGTCGCCGCGTACGAGGCCGACGGCAACGAGCCGCCGAAAGAACTGGCCGCGGCGCACGCGAAGGCCCGCAAGGACCACCTGTTCGACCGCGCTGAGGGCTGCATCTTCACCGAGCAGGAGGATGCGGCGCTCGCCGACCTCGGCGAGCTGGCGTCGCTCGACCTGGCCTATCCCGGGCTCGCCGCGATGCGCGATCGCGCGCTCGACAAGAAGGCGTCCCGCGTGTGCAACCGCGCCCAGGAAGCGATGGTGCGCAAGGACTTCGCCGGCGCCATGGTCGCGTACCTCGAAGCCGAGAAGGTCGTGCCCGGCTATCCGGCGGCCAAACAGGGCATCGAGGACTTGCGCGCCTTGACCGAGCGCATGACCCAGCGCGCCCAGGAGCAGTTCCTCGAGGCCGTGCGCAAAGTGCCTGAGTTCCGCCATGTCGAGGTGCAGTGGCACGCTGCCAATGCGCTCAACAACACGCCCGACCGCGCTGACGTCGCCGAGATCCAGGGCAAGGCGCGCCGCGAGAACGCGCTCAAGTTGATGGCCGACGGCCGCGAGTCCGAGCGCAAGGGCCGCTACGGCGCCGCGTTCGTCGCCTACCGCTCGGCGCGCAAACTCGACCCCGACGCGCCCGAGGTCGCGCCCGCGATCGCCGCGATGGAGCGCGAGGTGAGGGCGCAGCAACTCGTCGACGTCGCGCAGGTGGACCTGCGCGCCGGCCGCACCGACAAGGCGCGCGCCAAGCTGGACGAGGCCTTCGAATTGTCGGTGCTGGCGCGCAACGACATCGGCCTGATCAAGGTCGAGGTGCGCAAGGCGGAGGGCGACAAGGCCTACCGCGCCGCACGCGACCTCGAGGTGCTGGGCCGCAAGCTCGAGGCGCTGCAGAACTTCACCGCGCTCGCCGCGGCCTTCCCTGAGGGCGTGTCCGACGAGAAGGCGCGCATCGACGGCCTCAAGGCTGATATTGCCGGCTGGGGCAAGCACTGGGCCGCCGCCGATGTCGCCGAGCAGGCGGGCAACCTCGACAAGGCGCTCGAGGAGGGACTGGAAGCGCAGCGCTACTACGTCAGCCCCGAGGGCAAGGAGCGGCTCGCCAAGCTGCGCGCCGCGATCGCCGCCAAGAAGGCGGCTGGCGAAGGCGGCGAGCAGGGCTGAGGCCCTGTGCCGTGGCCGTGCGCGCGACCCGCGGGGTGCGCGCTGGTGGCGTCGCCGCCCGAATCGCTGACTGCGCCGCCGTCGCCATGGCATGATCGCGCCGATGCGCGCGACGTCGCTGGCCAGCCGATTCCTCGTCACCTTGCTGGTGACGGCCGTGCTGCCGCTGCTTGCGTACGGCTGGTTCTCGCTGCGCGGCATGCGCGCGCAGATCGATGAGCAGGTCGCGCGCGCGTTCTTGCCGCAGGTCGCCGCCGACCACGCCGAGCGCATCGAGTCGCACCTCGAACGGGCGCAGCAGGCCTCCGCGATCGTCCGCGAGATGGCGCGGCGCGTGCTCGACGCGCCGGTCGCCGTGCGCGCCGCCGAGGTTGCCGCCTTCGACGAGCAGGCGCTGCTGGTGCCCGACCTGCTCGACAACTTCCTCGACTTGCTGCTGCTCGCCGACCACGACGGCGCGGTGGTGACGTGGCGCGATGGCCAGCGGCTCGATCCGGCGCAGCGGCAGCGGCGCGCGGCGCTGATCCCGGCGAGCGTCGCGAATGCGCCGTGGTTTACGCAGGCGCAGCGCGAGCGCGGGCTGTGCTTTGGCGCGTGGGGACGTTCGGAGCTGCTGCACCGCGGTCTCGACTTCCGTTCGATGGATCCTGGCAGCCACCACGTCGGCCTCGCGCTCGACGTGCCGCGCAACGACGGCCGCGCGGGCGTGCTGTACGCGCTGGTGCGCTGGTCCGAGGTGCAGCGCGTGCTCGACGACGCGCAGCGTGCTGTCGCCGATCGGCTCGGGATGCCCGCCGCCGAGGTCGCGCTGGTCGCGCGCGATGGCGTCGTGCGCGGCCACACCGACCGCGCCGAGTACGGCCTGCCGCTGCAGCCCGACGCGCTGCGCGCCGCCGCCACCGCGGCGACGGCGATCGGTCGCGCGGCCTACGCCGACGCGAGCGGGCAAGCGTGGCGCGCGGGTTTCGCGTCGTGCGCCGGTCCGGCCGTCGACGGCCTCGTTCTCGTCGTCGCGGCGCCCGAGCGCGAGCTGTTCGCCGCCGCGCTCGCCTACGAACGGCTGCTGCTCGCAGCGATCGCCGCCGTGCTCGCGATCGTCGTCGTCTGGTCGCTGCTCGCCTCGCGCGCGATCACCGCGCCGGTGCAGGCGCTCGTCGTCGCCACGCGCCGCATCGCCGGCGGCGACCTCGACGTCGCGCTCGCGTCGCGCGGCGGCAAGGAACTCGGCCTGCTGGCGCGTTCGTTCAACCAGATGGCCAGCGAACTCGACGCCGGCCGCAAGCGCCTCGCCGCCGCCGAGCGCGATCAGGCGTGGGCCGAGATGGCGCGGCAGGTCGCGCACGAGGTCAAGAACCCGCTGCAGCCGATGCGCATGGCCGCACAACTGCTGCAGCGCACGCGCGCCGAGGGCGATCCGCGCACCGATCAGGTCGCCGAGCGCCTCGCGCGCACCGTGCTCGAGCAGACTGACGCGCTCGATCGCATCGCCAGCGACTTTCGTGCCTTCGCCGGCGTCGCGCCGACGCAGCGCGCCGTCGCCGACGTCGACGAGTGGCTCGCCGGCGCCGTCGCCGAGTGCGCCGATCTGTTCGCCGGCAAGCCGGTCGCACTCGAACTCGCTGCCGGCGCGCCGGGCGCGCGCGCGTCGCTTGACCGCCGCGCGCTGCAGCGCGTGCTGCTCAACCTCGTGCAGAACGCGCACGAAGCGGCGCCGCACGGTGCGCGGGTGCAGGTCGGGTCGCGCGTCGTCGGCGGCGTCGTCGTGGTCGAGGTCGCCGACGCCGGCCCTGGCATCCCGCCCGCGGCGCAGGCGCGGCTGTTCGAGCCGTACTTCACCACCAAGACCTCCGGCACCGGCCTCGGCCTCGCCATCTGCCGCCGGCTCGTCGAGGCGCACGGCGGCGCGCTGCGCCTGCTGCGCACCGATGCCGAGGGCACGGCGTTTGCGCTCGAACTGCCGCTCGCGCCGGCATAGCCGCGCGCCCGCCACCGACCCTGCGCATCCGCCGCTTCCCTTGGGGCGAAGCGTCAGCGACAGTTGTCCGTCCCCGTCCGGCCACTAGTTGCCAATCGCCTCACTGCCCCGCCACCGCATGCCGTCCAAGTCCCGCGCCGCCGTCGCCGCCCTGCTGCTCCTGCTCGTCGCCTTGGCCGTGCTCTTTGCCCTGCGCCCGGCGACCCCGCTGGCGCCGGTCACGGTCAACGACGCGACCGCCACGACCGCCGGCGCCGACGCCACCCAGGGCGCGCTCGCGACCGCGACCGCTGATCCCGCCGCCGCCGCGACCGCCGCGCGCGAGGGCATCGATCTGTCGGGCCCGCCGACCGGCGTGCGCGGCGTCGTCGTCGACGCCAAGACCGGCCTGCCGCTCGCCGGCGTCGAGGTCATCGCCGTCAAGGACGAGCCGTCGATCGAGCCGCTCGTCGCGCGCTTCCGCGGCTTCTTCCAAGAAGGCATGTTCGTCGAGACGCGCGCGCCGCGCCGCGAACTCGGCCGCACGACCAGCAACGCCGACGGCAGCTTCGAACTGCTTGGCCTGACCGAGGGCCGCGTGTTCCTCGACGGCCGCAGCGATGGTTGGTTCGTGCGCACGCCCGGCACGGCGCGGCTCGCGCGCGGCCAGATCGCCGACGGCATCGAGCTGCGCGCGTCGCCCGGCGGCCGCGTGCGCGGCATCGTGCTCGGCGCCGACGGCGCGCCGGCGAAGGGCGCCGCCGTCAGCGTGCGTCCCGGCCTCAACGCCTTCCTCGGCCAGCTGACCGAGCGCCAGTACCGCTGGCTCGAGACCACGACCGACGACGGCGGCCGCTTCGACCTGCCGGGCGTGCCGGCCGGCGTCGGCTACACGGTGGCGGCGTCGGGCCAGCAGATCGCGCTCGAAGAAGTGAATGGCGTCGACGTGTTCGCCGGCCAGGTCACCGAGCTGACGGTGCGCGGCCACCAGGGCGCGCTCGTCGCCGGCCGCGTGCTCGATCCGACGGGCAATCCCGTCGTCGGCGCCAACGTCGCGATGGTCTACCTAGACATCAGCCGCGTGCTGTTTTCGGCCGACGGTCGCACCGCGCCGCTCGCGACCGACGCGGAAGGGCGCTTCCGCATCGAGCACGTCGCCGCCGGCCGCGTCGCTTTCGTCGCCGCCGCTGCGGATCTCGCGCCGAGCGGCATCGTCGAACTCGCCGTCGTCGACGACGGCGTCTACGACGACCTCGCGCTGCAACTCGGCGACGGCGCCACGCTGGCCGGTCGCGTCGTCGACGACCAGCAGAACCCGGTCGCCGGCGCGGCGGTCGAGCTGCGCCCGATCGAGCGCCCCGACGACCCGCAGTTCCTCAAGGTGATGCTCAAGGTCCGCCGCGTCGAAGCGACGACCGATGGCGACGGGCGCTTCGTCGCCAAAGGCCTGACCGGCGACTCGCTGATCGTGCAGGCGCAGAAGTCCGGCTACACGACGGCGGTGCGCTGGGGCGTGAAGCTCGACGAGAAGGACCTCGTGATCGGCGTGCAGCGCGGCGCGACCGTGCGCGGCAAGGTGACGGCTGGCGACCAGCCGCTCGCGCGCTTCCGCGTCGACACGCGCACGAGCGATATCCCGAAGGCGGCGGACGCGAAGCCGGGCGACGCGAAGCCCAGCGACGGCGCCACCGCCACGACCGCCGAAGCCAACGCGCCCAACGCCCGCAACCGCCGCGGCACCGACGGCAACAGCGGCGCCAGCTGGAACGGCGGCGGCCGGCGCGGCGGCCGCTCCGGCACGCAGCAGTTGCCCGAGGGCCAGACGATGGCCGACCGCGGCATGAACGGCATGGACGGCGCCTGGCGCGAGATCGCGGCCGCCGACGGCACGTTCGAGTTGCGCGGCATCCCGCCGGGCCGCGTGCGCGTGCGTGTGCGCGCCGACGGCTACCTCGAGCCCGCCAACGTCGAGGTCGACCTGCAGCCGGGCCAGACCAGCGACGTGCTGGCCTTTGCGCTAGCGCCGGGCGAAGCGGTCGCCGGCCGCGTCGTCGACGACAAGGGCCTGCCGGTCAGCGACGCGCAGGTCACCGCCTACAAGGCGCGCGAGACCAGCGAGCGCCGCAATCCGTTCAACTTCCAGGTCGACCCCGAGGACTTCGACTTCCTCGCGCTGTCGGCCGCGACCAATCGCCGCAGCGCCATCAGCGACAGCAAGGGCGCGTTCGTCGTGCCAGCGCTCGAGCCCGGCAAGTACCGCTTCACCGCGCGCCACCCCGACAAGGCCAAGGCCTCGGCCAAGGACGTCGAGGTCAAGGCCGGCGCGCCGACGGGGCCGGTCGAGATCGTGCTCGAAGGCGGCGGCGGCGTCGAAGGCACCGTCACCGGGCTCGGCATGCAGCCGCTCGCCGACGCGCTGATGGTCGCCTTCAGCCTGCAGACCGGCACCATGCGCAGCAGCCCGACCGACAAGCAGGGCTTCTATCGCATCGACGGCCTGCCCGGCGGCCAGTACGTCGTCTTCAAGTCCAAGCTCGGCGAGCGCGCCGACAACATCCCGCTTGAGCTGATGAGCAACATGCGGCTCAAGGCGACGACGGTGAAGCCGGGGCGCTTCACGCGCCTCGACGTGCACGACGAAGGCGAGGACGGCGTGCGCGTGCACGGCGTCGTGCGCGAGAACGGCGCGCCGGCGCCGCGCGCACTGGTTTCGCTGCTCGGCAGCGACCGCGACGGGTTGCTCGGCATGGGCGTGCGCGCCAACGCCGCCGGCATGGACGGCCGCTACGAGTTGATCGGCATCAAGCCCGGCAGCTACGTCATGCAGGTCACGCGCTTCCAGGGCCAGCCGGTGCAGACGACGTTCGAGATCGAGGTGCCCGACGAGACGCGCGACTTCGTCTTCGACGTCGCGCTGCCGACCAGCACGCTCAGCGGCCGCGTCGTCGACACGCGCGGCGAGCCGGTGCGCGGCGTGCAGGTCTCGCTCGGCAGCAGCGACGGCACGCTCGCCGGCGCCGAAGGCCTGATCGGCCTCATCGCGCAAAACGGCCTCGCGCAGGCGCGCACCGACAAGGACGGCGCCTTCACGCTGCGTTCGATTGCGGCCGGCAACTACCGCCTGACCGCCGGCGCGCAGCTCGGCGGCCGCCGCCGCGGCGGGGGCGGCGACGCCGACGCCAAGAAGCACGGCGAGGCGACGCTGGATGGCCTCGTCGTCGACGGCGTGCGCAACCTCGATGGTCTTGTCGTGGTCGTGCCGCTCGCCGGCCGCATCACCGGCGTCGTGCTCGACGGCAGCGGCGCGCCCGTCGCGGGCGCCGAGATCGTGCCCGCCGAGACGTCGCGCAAGCCAAAGCGCAAGGCCGCCGCCAATCCGCTGCTCGATCTCGTCGGCGCGCAGGCGCGCGCGATTCGCACCGGCCAGGACGGCCGCTTCACCATCGACGGCCTGACGCCGGGCACGTACAGCCTCAAGGTCGAGAGCGATGCGCTCGAAGCCGGCAAGCTCGACGACGTCGCCGTCGGCGAGGACGCGACCATCGACGTCACGCTGCGCGTCGTGCGCGGCGCCACGCTCAAGCTGCGCGCCACCAACGTCGACAAGAAGCAGATCCCGTTCGCGCAGATTTCGCTGTTCGACGGCAACGGCAAGCCCGTCGTCAGCCGCGTCTCGACGCTGACCGTGATGAAGCGCCTGATGGCGAGCCGCGACGAAGTGCAGGACTCCGGCTGGTACGAGTTCGGCAGCGTGCCGCCGGACACGTACACGCTGGTCGTCACCGAGCCGGGGCAGCCCGAACTGCGCATCGTCAAGACGATCCGCGATGGTGAGACGGTGGCGTGGGAGTTGGATGTCGCGGCGGAGCTGGCGGCGCGCAAGCAGGACGGCAAGTAGCGGCATTGGGCGCGTCGAGCGCGCGCGCACTCGCGCTAGCTGGCGCCGGTGGGATGGTTGCGACGGCTTCACGCGAAGGCTTGCGCTTGCCGAGCGTGACCACAGGCTTGCCGTCGGTGGCCGGCTGCGCCGCAACTCGCGCCGCGCACCCCTCGACGAACCCGCGCCTGCGCCGGTAGAGTATCCATCGCGCTGCGTGCAGCGCCGGAAGAAGGCGCGGGCCGAGGCCCGTGGACCGTCGCCTGGCGCGGGCGCGCGCAATCAACCGTCCCTCGCCATGCCCAACGCCCTCGCTGCGTCCTTCGTCTCCGCCCGCACCGCCGTCGCCAGCGCGCTGCTGGCCGTCGCCGCCACCGCGCCCGACGCCAGCGCGCAATCGCCGACCTGGCAGCAACGCACGGTCCCCGCGCCGCCTGCGCGCAACCACGCGGGCGCGGCCTACGATGTCTACCGCGGTGTGACGACGCTGTTCGGCGGGTACGCCGGCACGCCGACGCCGCTCGGCGACACCTGGGAGTGGAACGGCACGCTGTGGGCGCCGCGCATC